>Ga0210402_10002226_pt1 | contig 19098 bp, 10 predicted proteins | sample IncBWC7MmetaG_FD_161055 | JGI IMG/M metagenome (GOLD analysis project Ga0210402, IMG submission 161055) | Forest soil microbial communities from Barre Woods Harvard Forest LTER site, Petersham, Massachusetts, United States - Inc-BW-C-7-M | ecosystem: Environmental > Terrestrial > Soil >... | reverse complement strand
TTTACCCCGCCAAGCCTTTCACGTGCTGCAAATGTTGCTGGAGCGTCCTGGCACGCTCGTGAGCCGCGAGGAATTGCAGAAGGCCCTGTGGCCCGCCGACACCTTCGTCGACTTCGACCATGGCCTCAATAATGCAGTGAAGCGGATTCGCGCCGCCATCGGCGATTCCGCCGAAACGCCGCACTGGATCGAGACGCTGCCCCGGCTGGGCTATCGCTTCATTGGCCTAGTCGAGCTTGCCACGAACGGCCACCCGCCCGCTCCCGTACCTGGGAACGGCAATGCTCCGGCCGCACTGCCTGTGAACGGCCACGGCCATGTCCAGATTCAAGGCACTTCCGAAGTTCGCACAACACCATACGCGGCTCATAAATCACGCAGGACTCGCTGGCGATGGAAGATCGCCTCACTGACGCTGCTCGTGATTGCTGCTTTGATAGGCTGGCACCATCTGGCCCGTCGGAGCGGTGGGAGCGGTGCATCGGCTGACGGTCTACAGCTGATTCCCTTTACTTCTTATCCAGGCTACGAGTTCGCACCAGCGTTTTCACCCGATGGCAATCGGATCTCCTTCTCCTGGAATGGCAGCGAGAACAGCGATCGCTTCGATCTATACGTGAAGGTGGTCGGCACAGATACACCTGTCCAACTCACACATGAACCCTCCAACGCGATCACTCCCGCGTGGTCGCCAGACGGGCGGTTCATCGCTTTCACCCGCATGAACCTCAGCTCGACTGCTGCGTCCGGGGTCTTCCTGATTCCTGCGGTGGGCGGACCCGAGCGCAAACTCGCTTCTTTGGGTTTCGGCAAGTCGATGTACAAAGGCGGGATTGCATGGACTCCGGACGGTGAGTCACTCATCTATCCGGAACCCAGGAGCGAGCTTCAGTCCGAACTTGTCATGCTGAATATCGACACACTTCAGCAGCAGGTTGTCGCTAAGCCTTCGCCGCGTTGCAGTGCCGCCGGTATGCCGGCGTTTTCTCCCGATGGCCGCTCGCTCGCCTTCGCCTGCATGTTCGATTATGGTCTGGCCGCCTTGTACGTTCAGCCTTGGCCAACCGGGAGCGCGCGCGAACTCCGGGAACTCAAAGGTGATCTTGATGGACTGGCCTGGACCGCCGACGGACAAAGTCTCGTCTACTCACGCGACAACAATCTCTGGCGCATCCCCACCAGGGGAGGTTCGGCGGAGCGTCTGTGGTTCGGGCAGGACGCATCGCATCCGACAATCGCGCGCACGGGCTCGCGGCTGGCATTTACACGTAACCAGGAATTTTATGATATTTGGCGCATCCCGACCGGGGATCCGCGCCGTAGCGCCGAAAGAGCCGTGCGCATAGCACCCTCGGAGCTTGTACAGCTGAACGCTCAGTATTCCCCCGACGGAAAGCGCGTGGTCTTTGAGTCGAACCGATCCGGATCCTCCGAAGTGTGGCTGTGCGATGTGGATGGCTCGAACCTTTTGCGGCTCACGAACTTTGGCGGTCCGCTGACAGGAACTCCGCGTTGGTCACCCGATGGCACCAGAATCGTCCTGGATTCTCGCGCCTCTGGAAAAGCAGAACTCTATGTAGTTAGTGTAAGTGGCGGAACAGCTCAACTGCTTGCGACCGTACCCGATGGCGGGTCGGTGCCGTTCTGGTCGCATGATGGCAATTGGATCTATTTTTCATCGGACGTTGATAATGTTCCGCAGATTTTCAAGATTTCTGCCAACCGAGGAACACCGATGCAACTCACGCATCACGGCGGGTTCATGCCGAGGGAAACCCCACGCGGGAATCGCCTTTACTATTCGCGCATCGACAACGGAAGAATAGAAATGTGGTTCATCGGAACCGATGGCAGCGGCGAGAGTCCCGTTACAGGTCTGCCGCGTCTCATGTGGCCCGCATGGGACGTGACGGATCGTGGTTTTTATTATTACGACGGAATGTCATCCGACCGCGAAATCCTGTTCTTCGACTTCGCCACCAAACGCACCCGAGCCGTTGCCCGGACCCCGGGTCGTCCGGATCCCTTCTCACACAATATCTCGGTCTCACCTGATGAGAAGGACATCCTCTACACGCAGATGGGACACAGCACAGCTGACATCGTGCTTGCCGAGGGATTCCATTGATCGACTTGAGAAACTGGGAGAAACTGGAGGGAGAACCTGGGGACAGAGGGAGAACCTGGGGAGAACCTGGGGACAGACGGGACGTTCACCAGTCTTTTTCCGGTTCAGTGGCGTGAAGAAACCGGGGTAAGTCCCGTCTGTCCCCAGGTTCTTCGATAGTTTCCGCGGATTTCAACGGCGACGGCAACCTCGACCTGGCAGTCGCCGACTTCGGGAAGCAGGCAAGTCAATGAAGGGCAGAGAGTTTAGCGAGGTCTTGAAAGGATGGTTGTTGCAAAATCCGGTCGCACCCAAAAGCCCCCAACTTCAGTTTTCTGGAACACCAAGTCGGAGCGGCATTTGAAAACGCCGAAATCGGTTGACAAGCCACATTCTTGGAGGATAATGGCCACAACTGCGACTCCGGTAGACCATAAGAAAGCGCAGCCCACCCAGGGGAAATCGTCTCGAACGCTAAGATCACGAAGAGGCTTTTCCATGAGATTCGCGGCCCCGAGCGTGCTGTTAGTTTCTCTCGCGATAACTTTCACCTGCGCCCAAACCAATAATCTGCCCAAAGTTCAACATGTGGTCATCGTCATCCAGGAAAACCGTACGCCCGACAATCTGTTCCAGCAAGATCAAACCCTGATCAACAACGGAGCCCACATTTTGTCGCAAGGGTTGTGCCTCACTCCAAACCAGACCCAGGTGACTGTGCCTTTGTCTTCTACGCCGCTGGGGACATGCTGGGATACGGGACACGGTCACCAGCCGGACTGGACCACAATGTGGTCCAACGGCGCGATGAACGGAGCCTGTCAAGTTTCCTGGAGCCCAGCCAACTGCACTCCTCACCCACCCCTTTGTTCGAATCAATCTGTAGGTCAATACTGTCCGGCCATGACCTACGTGCAGAACAGCGTGTGGACAACCCTCCCAGTGCAACAGCGCATTCTCGACCCGTATTTCCAGATTGCCAACCAGTATGGTTGGGCCAACTATATGTTTCAAACCAATCAGGGCCCTAGTTTTCCCGCGCATCAGTTTCTTTTCAGCGGAACCTCGGCGCCTATTCAGTACGGCGACCTCGGTGATCCGTGCAATAACTATCCTTGTTGGGAATGGTTCGACGCGGGAAACGTAACCGGCAACGGGAAACAAGACAAGACCACCGGCTGTATTGCCAATTTGGGCCGCACTGCTGTGCAGATCAATCCCCTATCGGTTGAAAGTCTGCCCCCCAACCCGCTGGGTTTTAGCAACGGATACCCCTGCTACGACCACCCAACCATGGCGGACGTGCTGGCAAGTACTAGTCCCCAAGGCCAGTGGAAATACTATGCCCGGTCGGCCTCCGACCTGTGGACTGCTCCGACTGCGATCAACCGCATCTGCATGACCAACGGTGGAGGAAACGGCGGCGCGTGTGCAGACACAACCTGGCAGAGTTAACGTCGGCTCGGTCTTGCCAACCACGAACGATGCTGCCCCTTTTCTTACCGACATCGCCAACTGCAACCTGCCCCACGTAAGCTGGGTAATCCCGGACGGAAACTGGTCCGACCACAACGACAACTTGCCTGGAGACGGAGGCCCATCGTGGGTAGCCGCCATCGTAAACGCCATCGGTCAAAGCTCATGTACGGACACAGTCAACGGCAGCTCCGTGTCCTATTGGCATGACACCGTCATCCTGATCACGTGGGATGATTGGGGCGGCCTCTACGATGATGTGGTGCCGCCCGACTGCCCCGGCCCGCTCCCTTGCACCGGCTACGCGAACAGCGGTAGCACGAATGGTCAACAGTACGTGTACGGCTTCCGTGTGCCGCTGCTCGTAGTATCGGCCTACGCGAAGCCTAGCTATATCTCCGGTAGTCCGAGCCAAGGGGAAGTTGCGCCTTACGTCCACGACTTCGGAAGCATCCTGAACTTCGTCGAATACGCATTTGGGCAGAATGGAGTGCCCCTGGGTGGTGCAAACGGAATCGGCGACGCACACTGGCCTTACGCAGACCACTTCGCCCCCGATGGCCATTTCGAAGACCCAAACAGCCCTTACTCCCTAGCTGATTTCTTCAACTTCAGCCAAATCCAAACGCCAGTATTTACGACAATCAACGGGGCAAAATATCCGCCCAGCTGCTTACATAATCCGACAGGTTACGACCTACCCCTTGGATCCTGACAACGATGCCAACGAAGACTAAGGCTGTCGGTAGACTGCGACCGCTACGAATTGGGGGCAAGGCCACACCTGCTAGCTTGATGGGCGGTTCGCGTGAGCGGTCTCGCGAGGAACGGGTGTTCCGGGTGAATTGGGCGACCCAGCTGTCCCAGGAGGTGGATTGGGGAGGTGCAAAATGACACGGTTGACCACGAAGATGAAGGTAATCGGCGCGGCCGTAGGGTTTGTTCTTGGCTTGTGCATCCCCCTCGAGTCAAATGCCGCCCCGAAATACAAATTGCTGGCGAATTTCACCGGGACCGGTGGGTCCGGCCCCTACGGGGGCGTTGTCATCGATAAAGAAGGCAACCTGTACGGAACGACCGCGGGCGGAGGAACTGGGAGCTGTACAGGCGGCTGTGGAATTGTGTTCGAGCTTACCCCAGGGAAGGACGGGGCGTGGATTGAGAGTGAGCTGCACACGTTCGAAAATGACGGTCGCGATGGTGAGGATCCTTACAGTGGTCTCATCCTCGACACAGAGGGCAACGTCTACGGGACGACGAGCAGTGGTGGCACGCACTTCAGTGGCGTTGTTTTCGAACTCACGCATCATGGGGCAGGCATCTGGGATGAGACCGTGCTCTACAACTTCTGCGCCCGGCAGAATTGCAACGACGGAGGGTCGCCCACCGCCGGTTTGGTCATGGACCATGCGGGCAACCTCTATGGCGCCGCCCACGATGTGTTCGAGCTGTCCCGCGGATCTGGCCACTGGGAGGAAAAGGTGCTTCACAGGTTCTGCTCTTGGCCCAATTGTCGCGACGGAAGCGGCGCTGGCTCCACGCCGATCCTCGATGCGACCGGAAATCTCTACGCCACCGCCGAGGAAGGCGGTCGCAACTGCTCGAGCTGTGGAGTCGTCTTGGAGCTGACGCCAGCTTCAGGAGGCCGTTGGAAAGAACTCGTGCTGCACGCCTTCGACAACAACGGCAAGGACGGGTACACACCTGGAAACGGAGCTGCTCTGATTATGGACGGCTCAGGCAACCTGTATGGCACAACCGAGACGGGCGGCTGTTGTGGAGGCATAGTGTTCAAGCTGACGCCGGTCTCTAACGGGCACTGGAAGGAAACTATTCTGTATAACTTCAAACCCGGCGCGAATGGATCGTTCCCTACCGCTGGCGTGATCATGGACAAGGCCGGAAATCTGTACGGCACGACCGCCGATGGCGGAAGCACATCCTGCGGCTGCGGCGTGATCTACAAACTGGCACCCACGAAAAATGGCAAGTGGACGTATAGCGTCCTGCATCGCTTCAGCGGAGCCGATGGAGCTTTCCCCGCAGGCAGCCTGATGCTCGACGACAAAGGAAACATCTACGGCGGCACCGTCCTAGGCGGTTCCACCGACAACGGCGTCATCTTCGAACTCACTCCGTAAAGTTCTGAAGGGTTCCCGGCGCTGATTTGTGCGTAAACCGGGGGACAGACGGGAATGACCCCAGTTTCTCAGCACCGATGCACAGGGGAACATCCGTCTGCCCCCAGGTTTCCATCAAACACCCATTCGCAACGGTTTTGTTGCGAACAGGGTCAACTCTTTCTTGTTGACTCCGCGCCTTAGAGAGGATAATCTAGAATCAATTCTGTTATCTCGAAGATAATAGACGATCTTTGAAAATCTGGCTCGATCAATACGGCCCAAGGGTTGCTTCCACAGTCCCAAAACGGAATCCAGCATCTCTGGGCGCAGCGCGTAACTCCCATGTTCTCTAGATTTTGCGCGTAACTCCTCTAAACTCAAAGATCTAGGACATAGTCATAAATTTAGTCCTTTCCTTTCTGGATTTTGCGGACCAAGGGGGGAGGGGGTACCCAGTACTAAACAGTAAACCGTCCCAATTTGGGACAAGCGAAAGTAATCAAGCCGCGCAATGAAGATGCGGCATTCCCCGAAAAATCAGAGAAAATGTCAGAGAGCACTTCAGTATCTCTGATTCAAGCAGTAAGGCAGATGCCTAACCTCGACCCCAGAACTCGACCGGAAACGCGTTCGTCGACGAACTCAGTAACCTCCGATCGCCACACGCTGCGGCCTGGAGGTTCATTGGCATGACCAACGCGAATGCAGCCGCGCCCGCACCTTCGCCGTCCATCGGCGGTGTGCTGCTGGTATGCAACGATGCGGCCACCATCAAGCAAATCAGCGAATCGCTGCAGCAACTCGCCATGATTCCGGAGTTATGCGCGGAGATTCCCAATGCCCTGGTGATGTTGAACCAGCACAAGTTCGATGCGGTAATTGTGGACCTTCAACTCGGAGGCCAAATCAACGACGTTGTAGAAAGAATACGTCTCTCGTCGTGGAACCGGACCGCGGTGATCTTCACGATCAGCAACAGCGACGCGGAAACCGCCGCCGCGTTCAAGTCAGGCTGCAACTTCGTTTTGAGGAGACCGCTATCGCTTTCTGCGATTGACCGAAGCCTGAAGGTTGCTTACGGCATGATCGTACGGGAGCGCCGCCGCTACTTCCGCTGCCCGGTGGAAATTCCGGCGACAATTTCCCGGCCGCCGCTGCCAGAAATTCATGGTAAAGCTGTAAACATCAGTGAAGGTGGGATCGCCATTGCAACTGCTGTCGCGCTCGATCCCGAGATCAGAGTGCAGGTGCAGTTCAGCCTTCCAGGCGATCGGACTCCATTCGTGGTAGACGCGATGATTTGCTGGCGCAAGGATGCCTGCCTCGGATTGCGATTCACTTCGATTTCCCCGGACTTGAGCTCGGAACTGCAGGCGTGGCTCTCGCGTCGACTGGAACAGAGTCTTCCCGAGTCGGTCGCCGATAAATTTCGCAAGAGCGATGGCGATTGAGCGATGCGCTGAGAATCTGCGTGGGAGAGTAGCAATTAACTTTTCACTGGCAATGTTCCTCTTCCCATTAAATTCCATTGTTGGCGAATAAAGCTGGAAAGTCCGTTGCGATCGCGAAACGCCTCAGTACCGCCTTCTTTCGTCACTGAATAAGCGGCCGCAATGCTGGCGAAGGCGAGGCAATCCTCCAACTTCGCGCCCAGCAAGTACATGTGAATGAATCCCGAATCAAAAGTGTCGCCCGCGCCGATGTCATCGACCATTGTGACTTTTGGCGGCGCGAGGCTCCACTGCTCATCACCCTTTCGACAAATCGCGGCGGCGGAGCCGCGTTTCACGACCACGACCTTCGCAAGTCCGGACAAGACATTGAGCGCCTGCGAAAGATCGTCAGTGCGTGCGATCTTCTTCGCCTCGCGATCGTTGGGCAGAAATACATCGACGTATTTCAGGACTTCGAGCAGATCGTCGGCCCACTCATTTTCGGGATCATCGTTAGTGTCGAGCGAAGTGGTGAGACCAGCTTCTTTCGCCTGCCGGAACAGGTTCAGGATCCGCGGCCGGAGAGCACGGTGCAGAAAGAACGACGAAAGATGAAAGTGACGAGCGCTGCGGAGATAATCGAGGTCGATATCGGAATACTCCATCTCAAACATGGTTCCGGGATAGGTCAGCATATAGCGATGCTGGGGCTGAGGCAGCACGACGGTAAGTCCAGTAGATGTCTTTCCAACGCCTTGTTTCATGCGGCTGACGTCAACCCCCGCCGCGGACAAGCGTTCCGTGGCCATCTTCCCCAGAGGATCGCCGCCGGTCTTCGAAATGAAGCCGACTTGGGTGCCGAGCGTGCACAGGTTGTGCGCGAAGATGGCGGACGAGCTACCCAAAGAGAGCGCCATATTGGTCGCGAGGTGTTCGCGGTCGAGCACCAAATCTTTGGGCAATCCGTAAAGGATGAGGTCGAGGTTGATCTCACCGACAACACAGACTTCAATCATGCAAACGTTCCTCTCACAAGTCTTGAGCTGATGGAGCTTCAATCAGGAATGGATACTCACATTTTGTACCACACGGCTGATGGCGCCGTTTGGACTGGGGCAATCGGGCCGCAGATTCGACCGCAGAGAAAGAAACAGACCAAGAACCTGTCCAAAGATTACGTCCACTGGTGCACGATAGTCATCGGCGACTGTGTAAGTTCCGGCAGGTGAGAGAATTTGCTCCGCCAGAGAGTTTAGCCCCTGCGTTGCGCTCCCGGCGATTACAACCCGGGTTGTAACTAATCTCTTTTCTCCAATCTCCTCGAGTAAATTGCGTTCGTATTCCTGGACACGCTTGTTGCCCGAGAGAAAGCACACAAACAAAGTGTCGTCGTCCAAGGCGGCCATGGGACCGTGACGAAGGCCCAAAGCCGACTCTGACATGGTGAGAACTTTGCCCGCAGTCAGCTCGAGCGACTTGAGGGCGGATTCCTTGGCCACAGCCCTCAATGGTCCGGATCCAACAAAGCAAGCTTTGGAATATGGCCCTTTTGCCAGCGCCGCGGCACAGTCGGCGGCAACGGGCAGGAAGCTCTTTCCACCATCAATCAGTTGCCGCAGGACTTGATCGTATCTCTCCGGATCGTTGGCGTGAGCCAGGCACTGGCCGAACACCACCATGTTGGAAAAAGAACTCGTCATCGCCAATCCACGATCGTTGACGGCGTCGTCCAGACAAATACCCAGGACTTGGGGGTTGGCGGCGCTGGCGCGCATCATTCGCCCGTTCGCGTTGCAGGTGATGACGAGATGGTGAATGTCCGGGCGGCGCTTGCAAGCTCTCTCCAACACGGCGACGCCTTCGGGACTATCACCCGACCGGGAAAACGAAATCCACAAATACTTTTTGTCCTGGGTGCAAAGATCGTCCATGTGCGTGAGGAGATCCGTACTTGGAATGGCAGATACCTCACACAGCCAGGTTTTGCGGAACAAGAGAGCGAGAGACTGCCCAATGTAGTCCGAGGTTCCAGCGCCGACGAGGAAAACGATTGGCCTGAGGCGCGGGTCTACCGCTAGACCGGCGCCGGCAAGAAATTCTCTGATCTCGATCCGCCTTTTGTTGAATAGGTCGAATGTAGACTGCCAGGTGTCGGGCTGCTGGGCGATCTCCGCGGGCGTGTGAACCAGTCCGCGAGTTTTCTTCTCGCTCTCCGGCAGGCTCAACAATTCAGCAAGGGCATTCACTTCAATTACTCCTCGATCGATCCAACAGATTCACCGCATTGGGAATGGTTCAGCATCACGGCTCGTACCAAAACACTGCGCCCTTCTCGATGGTGGGCAAAGTGTAGGTAACACCATTAGCGTTGACGGTTCCTTCCAGCGGTTGCACGTCGCCGAGAAACGGCAGAAAGAATCCGTGTCCCTTCGTCGCACCGAATATAGCAACTTGTGCGCCGGTCTGCGGAGTCTGAATTGGATTCACTCCTCCGCGTAGCCCTGCGAAGTTTGCGAAAAACACGTGAATATTCCCGTTCACTTGAGCGATCGAAGTTGCAAGCTGAGCCGAAGCATCTACTCGGACCCGGGCCTGGGCTTTCAGGCTTTCCAGAAATTCGCGCTCTTGATCAGGTGATGCACTTTCGAAATCCCTCTCCAACGCTGCGGTGTAGTCCTTGCCGGGGCATTTGCTGAAGCGGAGCACGTTCGCCGCGTTTCCAATGCCGCTCGCATCTTCTCCCGTAATCAGCAGAAGGTTGTCTCCTGCTGCGAAGGTGCGCAATAAAGACTTTTCGCTTTCGCTCATCAGCCGCACGTCAGGAAGAATCAGCGTCTTTCCCTGAAAAGCAGACAGCGTGCGGGGAGTGACGATCTGAAACTCCAGGTGCTTTTGCAGGAACAGAATGAGGATTCCGCGATAGGAAGCGATAAAGTCCTTGGCGAAGAAATTGCGCGTCTCGGGAGAGAAGTAAACGCCGATTGGGGTAATGGGCGTCCGGGGTGAGTAGAAGGTTTTTTCGTTGGCCTTGATCCAGGAGAATATTTTCCTCCGGGTGGTTGTGTCGTTTGATCCGGCCATCGAGTGGCCTGGAGCATCCCAGAAATTCGCTCCTGCCATAATTTCTGAGACTGCGAGATTCATCATCGCTTCCCGCCGGTCTACTTTCTTGTCGCCGTCCCACGAGTAGTTCAAGATCCAGGTTGCTTTTCCCTGTGCGAAAGCGCGGAAGGAGTGCATTCCCACCTGGTAGCTGAACCAGGCCAGCGGCGTTCTGGAGGAGGCCATGTGGTCCCCGCTGCCGAATTCGTATTCATGTGCGACAGCATCGACGACCGGGTAGAGGCTGTAGACGTCGGCGCCTACGCGGACAGATTCTTCTTCGATGCCGGGATAGATCTCGGGAATCGTTTTGATCTCAGGATTCACTGACTTCGCGGTTCGGTCAATCTCCTGCATAAAGTCGGTGAAAGTTTGAATTCTGAATTCGACCCACTTGCGAAAATTTGGATCGGAAAAGTCCCCCAGTTTCAGGTCTTTCTTCGCGTCCAATCCAGTTTGCTTTTGAAATGCGGCTACGGTGTAGTCATCAAAGCTCGCCCAAGTGTCTTCCCAACCGTCGAAGTGGGTCATCCAGTAGGGAATGTCTACATAGATTCCGTCGATGCCGGTGGCTGCAATCTGCTTCACCCGTTCCATGTAGATCTTGCGCCACGCTGGGGCGTACGGAGTGACCCATACGTCTTCATCGCCCTTCGCAATCCAGAATGCCGTACCGCCTCCAAAGATTGCGGGCTCTCCCGTAATTTTCCGCTGCAGCCAGTCGGGATGCTCTTTGGCGAGGGTGTGGAGAGTTTTGTCAGCGTTGGCCGTGATGCACTCTGTTCCCGCGATGTACACGAATGCATGGTTGCCCACAGCATGTGCCTTCTCCGCTACGGCACGAATTGCCTTCAGCTTTTCTTCAGGATTTACGAAGCTTTCATAGCGTCCGGGGATGTCGTTGTCCACTTCGATACCGAACACACCGTCTTCCTGAGCGCTTCGGACAATCTGATCGGCGTTGTTGCTCTGCAAGCCATAGGCGCCGATGCGCACATAGTTCGTCCAATTCTGTTCGGCGGAATCCGGAGCAGCCCGCAGAACCGGAATGAGCAGAAGAACGACAAAAACTGCGCTACCGACAGATCTCTTCATTTGAAGTGAACTTCCCTGCGAAAACTATGGTCGAGTACGGATTTCTTGTCATTACTACCTAGGCGAGGACGCCCGCGTCCACATTTCCTAGAATTCAAAGCGCACTCCGAGCTGCCCATGGCGGGGTGTGCTGCCCGGAAGAGTCGATGTAATCTGCCCGAACGTCGAATCGCCATAGAGAGTGTCGGGCGGGGCAAAACGCGGAGTGTTGAAGAAGTTGAAGAAATCGCCGCGTAGTTCCAGAGTGATGCCTTCCTTGATGGTGAAAGTCTTCTGCAGTGAGACATCGATGTTGTGGATCCCGTCAGTTCTGAGAGTCGAAAAATACCGGGGCGCGTCTCCCGGCTGCTCATAGCCGGGATCGGCAAAACAGTTCGAATTGAATGTGCTGGCACCGGTTAACGCGGACTGGTGAGCGCTGATACCGCTATTTGGATTACAAGTGACGTTGGGCCGTTGATTCCCGTCATCGAGGGTCGGTTGCGACATGCCGATGTCGATTGGTTGTCCTGACTGCAGGGTCAGAATGGCGGAGAAATTCCAACCTCCGACAAAACCGTCAAGGACACTGTTCATATCGCTGCCGATCCATCGTCCTTTTCCAACAGGCAAATTTGCGACAAATGCCAGAGCCAAGCGGTTGGTTGCGTTATTAGCGCTGATGGAATGTTCCGCTTTCAGATTGTCCAATTCCTGGGGATTGTCAGAAGCAAGAGAACCTACCCACGCGTTGCGGCCCGAGGAAGAATCATCGGTGGCCTTCGAAAACGTGTACCCCCCTTCAAAGCTGATGTAGTGGCTGGCTCGTTTCTGGAAGCGTATCTGCAACGCATTGTAGAAGGATTCTGCTTCGAGCAGCGGAAGCCCTTCAAAGTTACCGTCGAATTGCGGGTAGGGACGCAACAAGTTGATAAGCGGGATTTGGTCGTTGTTGTACAAAGAATCGGGCTCGTTAAAGGTTGCATTCGGACCGCTAAACAACGGTTGAAAGGGATTATTCACCGTGTTGTGAAGCTGATTGTAGAGATCCTGGGTGTTGTACTGCTGGCGGATGGATGAGGGGATGAAGTTTCGATCGCGCGTCGTGGTTCCGCAACCGCAGATCCCGCCCGCTCCGCCCCAAGGCAGGTGGGTGCTGTGATTCGCGGAGTAATCCGCGGAGACCACGATCTGTCCCGGCAACATCCGTTGCACGCCAAGGCTCCATTGATAGATGTCAGCGTTTTGCGCTTGAGTGGTGCCCAGGTCGTTCTGGTTGGCGAAGCCCCAATCGGCCAACGCGCCATATTTCGTGCCCTGGGGTGCTGGCAGTCCTGCGGGAAAGGGATTTTCCAAGGTTGCGTACTGGGTTTGGAAGTTGTCCTGGGTGAAATATACCTGCCCATCCTTGCGGAAGGCGGTGCCGGGATACTGGTAGTTCGTGGCAACGTTCATTCCGTAATAGATACCCGCGCCGCCACGAATTACAGTGTTCGGGTTCAATTGATAAGCAAAGCCCAAGCGTGGCGCCCAGTTGTTGCGATCGACGGGAACGTGACGATTGCCAGAGGTTGGGAATACCGTGGTTCCTGGCAACGGGCCCGAGATCAGCGGAAGGCCGGGAACAGTGACGCCGCTGTTTCCGGTGAAGTTACTGAACTGGAGCAGGTTGTTGCGTTCGGTGTAAGGGGTGCTCCACTCATAGCGCAAACCGAGATTCAGCGTCAGCTTGGACGTAACTCTCCAATCGTCCTGCGCATAAAAGCCCGTTTCTTTCGATTTGTCCTCGACCGCTGGGTAAATCGCAATGCCTCCGTAATCGCCGTATCCGACCAAAATGTCCGCAAACGGATTCCCCTGCGTAGCATCAAATGCCCCGATCTGCTGCTCGGTGACGTCCTGCGAGAAATGAAAGTAGCCGGTCGGATAAGGCGGCTGCTGGAAGTTGTTGTAGAACAGACGCTGTTCTCCTCCGAACTTGAAGTTGTGTTTACCGTGTACCCAATTCAGGGCAGCGGAGTACGAGTACAGAGTGTGAGCAAATTTGGTGTCAACACAGCACTGGTCGTAGATGGATGTCCAAGGCGAATCGGTAAGAATCGCTGGCATTCGCGCGATCCCCGCATTAGCGTTATCCAGTTGCGCAGGGAACCCTACCGACGTCGCGGGAGGATAGTCGCTGAACCCCGGCGCAAACACGTAGTCGACGGCAAAGCGAGCTGTGAGCAGCAGTGTGGGCCGGATCGTCTGGTCGTACTGCAGACTGCCATTCTCTACGCTGATGATGCCATTGATGCCATCATTGAATTCGCCATCGCCAAAGATCGTGGGAACGGCCTGGGAGAAATGCGAGTGGCTGAAGCGCGCGGCCGTGTGGATTTGGTCTGAAAATTGGTGGTCAACTTTGGCGTCGAACTGCAGGGATTTTGTAAACTGGTTGGTGTTGGTGCGGAAGTTGTTCGTCCCGTCCGGACCTCCCGCCAGATTTGGAAGGGGATAAAGATTCAGGATCTGCTCGCCGATTGGATCCCACATCGCTTTAGCGATTTTGTTGCCGGGAAAGGCAGGACGGATACCATTGGCGTCGACCTGATGAGGATTGAAAATCAGGTTCGGCACAATGTCTCCGCTGTCCGGGTCGGTGATGAGCGCCTGCGAGAAGTCCCCGTTACGTTCCGCCTGGGTGGGCACCGTGGCGACGATATTCACCGGATCAGTTTCGAGAACGCGCTCCATATCGACGAAAAAGAAAGTCTTGTTTTTCCGGATCGGCCCGCCCAGGGAAAATCCGTACTGATTGCGAGAGTGATCAGGCCGCGGCAGACCAGCCTGATTGCTGAAGAAGTCGTTGGCATCGAGGAAGCCCTGCTGCCCAAACCACCAGGCGCTGCCGTGAAAAGCATTGGTTCCGCTTTTTAATGCCATGTTGACGACTGTGCCGCCGTTGTTGCCGAACTCCGCGGAGAAGCTATTGCTCTGGACTTTGAATTCCTGCACCGCTTCCACCGAAGGTTCGTAATAGACGTTTGTGTTCCCACCTTCTCCCTGTTCCGGCGCGCTGATCAGCGCGCCGTCCATGCGAATCTCCGCCGTGGCGTTGCGCTGGCCGTTAGAGACGAAATTCGTGCCCGCAGGATAGTTGTCGGCCGTGCCCGACCCGGCAGCTTCACTCACCCCGGCATTCAGAAAAACCAAGCCAAAAAAGTTACGGTTGAGAAGCGGAATCTCTTTCACGTACTCGTTGGTAACATCGGTCCCCAGAGCCGAACTTTCCGTGTCCATGAGCGGCGCCGCCTCCGTCACTTGGACCGTTGTCGATGTGCTGGCGGGATGCAGCGTGAAGTGCAGGCTCGTCTCCTGACCAACCGCCAGCACCACCCCCTTTTGCTCCACAGGCTGAAAGCCGGGCGCGGTCGCTTTCACCAAGTAAGTGGAAGGCCGTAGCGCGCGCAGAATGTAGTCGCCGGAACTGTCGGTCTTGGCAGTCTGCGAAACGTTGGTGCCGACCTCGGTGATGGTCACCGTCGCACTCGGTACAACGGCGCCGCTGCTGTCGGTTACAACTCCGCGGATCTGGGCTTGATAGCTGGCTTGTCCCAGCAGCATCGACTGGAGGAGAAAAAGAATGCAAACCGTGGAAACCAGGTGAAGGCGAACCGGCACAGAGTCAGAACCCACGACTGTCATGGAGGGGCCTCCCGCGACAACTGACCGCAAGCTTTCGTATGCTTGCGTTTAGGAACTTTTACTTTCGTTTATCTAACCTGTCAAGTGTAAAATACGGAGACCCCTGAGTGAGCCTGTGCTGAACGAAGAACGACGCCGACTGATCGTTGAGATCTTGAATCGCGATGGCCGTGTGCTGGTCGGCGCATTGGCCAAGCATTTTCGCACCTCCCAGGTCACGATTCGAAAAGATCTGGACATTCTTCAGGCCCACGGCCGCATCCACCGGACGCATGGCGGCGCCTTGCCGGCGCGGGAGAGTGCGCTGGAAGATCCCACTTTGCGGGAAAAAGAAAAGCTCCACCGCAAGGAAAAACTGCAGATCGCAGCGGCGGCGGCCCGCATGGTGAGAGAAGGTCAGGTGGTGATTCTTGATTCCGGAACCACGACCACCGTGATCGCTCGGGCACTGCGCAGGTTCGAGAACCTCACGATCATTACGAACGCGGTGAATATCGCCGCGGAACTTTCCGGCTCCGCACTCGAGGTTATTCTGACCGGTGGTACTTTGAGGAAGAATTCATTTTCGCTGGTCGGACCCATTGCGGAAGAGACTCTGCGGCGATTGAACGCCGACATTCTTTTTCTAGGAGTGGATGGCATCGATGTGCACTACGGCTTGAGTACACCGAACCTGCTCGAAGCAAAAGTCAATCGAGCCATGATGGACATCGCCCGGGTTGCGGTCGCGGTATGCGACTCCAGCAAGTTCGGACGGCGCAGCTTATCTTCGATTGCGCCGCTTTCTGCCGTGCACTACCTGATCACCGACCGAGGCATTCCCAAAGCCGACCTCGCCGCGCTTAAGAAAACGGGAATTCAGGTGACGCTGGTCTAGTATCGTGCCCCCAGGTTTACGCTGTCATCCTGAGCAGCGCGTCTACGCTGTCATCCTGAGCAGCGCGAAGGATCTATGCATTTTCCTCGCAGTGTCAACGGGCGCCACCCGCCGCGGGACTCTACTTGGTTCTGCCGGCCTGAGGTCCCCGGAACTGCCCAAAGACCCGTTCCGCGTTCTTGTGATAGACCTTTTCCAGCACGGCGTCCGGAAGGTCCATGCCATAAATCTTCCAGCGGCCTTGTCCCGGATATCCCCAGTAATCAAAATATTCGTCCGCAGTTTCGAGCCAACGAAAATGGTTGCGATACATAGCTTCGTCCATGCCATTGTCGGTCCCAAACATAATACGGTCCTGATATTTGAGGAAGAACTCGCGCGCCCGCCGCGGCTGGCGTCCCAGTTCAGCTTCGCGCGCGCCGAATTCGACCATCACGTTCGGAAGCGTATCGAGCAGATGTGAAACATAGTCGAGGTTCTCCGGCCAGTTCGCTACGTGTAGCGCGATAAACGTGGTGTGCGGATGCTTGGCAAACATGCGATCACGCGCCGCCAGAATCGACTCCTTGCTGGGAAACTGCGGACCGTAGAAACTCCAGTCGGGATGCTCGATCAACTCCTCATATCGTTCATTGGTGTTGTCCACCGGATGAAAGAACGCCTCCGGGTCGGTAGAGTGAATGGACACAGGAATGCCGAGCCGCCCGCATTCCTCCCAGATGGGATCGAGGCGCGGGTCATCCACCGCAACCAGTTTTCCGGACTTGTCGCGCACGCCTAAGCCGAGATCCTTTAGCTGTTTCAGCCCGCGTGCGCCCCGTGCCACCGCGTCGTCGAGTTGTGCCACCATTTCCTGGCTGAAGTTGGGATCGTCAATCTTGCTCCAGTCAATTTGCGCAAAGACCATGAAGCGTCCGGGGTAAGGCTTGACCATCTCGTCGATCACCGCCTGCAGTTTGTTGCCCCACATGCCAGTCAGGATCACAACCGTCTTTACGTTGGTGTTGTTCATGATCTCGACCACGCGTTCGGGGGGCATGTGATCCTCGATTCGCAAGGCATCGTTGACGTGATTGTGAACGTCAATCACGTAATACTTGGCACGATCCACATTGTGGACGGGGGCATGCAACATGGGAACGGGCTGAAAGTCTTTAAGCAGAAGGGTCTTCTTTTGTTCGGCGTCAGCAGCGGAGTGATACCCAATCTGCCCTTGGGACGGATCCTGTGTTTGAGCCGCCGACCACGACAGCACGCTGAACACAAAGAAAAAAGACACCGCAATTTTGATGGACATCGGGTTCAGCCTCCAATCAGCATGCAGCCGGCGCTTGACAACGTCGACGAAACGAAAGTAAAAGTAATTGATCGCAATATATCGCAATCCGGGCATTTGTCCAGCATTTTCCGGAGAAGACCTGGATATTGAGAATGATCGAATTGGGTTATGAGAGTCGGAACCAGCGGGTTCGGTGGTACCCTCCGATGATGAAGTGCAAGCCGGTCCTCGCTCTGAGTTGCTGTGTTCTGTTAAGTCTTGCGCTGTCCGGCTGGGACTCGGGGCGGCAAGCATCCGACGGAAAGGCTACGCCGGCGAACGCTGTCGACAGCTCGCCCGATCTTCAGATCCAAAGCTCAGTCTTACGCATCGAATTCGACCGCAATCTGCACAGCCGTATAGTCGCTTTGTTCGGTTCAAGCCCAAAGCCCCTGACGCCGTTTTCCGCATCGGAGACTGTTACCGGACTCAGCCATTCGTGGAGCGACTTTGCACTGGCTTCGACCCACCGGGAATCCGTATCTGATGCGTTCGGCGCCGGAGAGCGGCTGTCGCTGACTGGCAAGTCCGGAGATTTGCGCAAGAATGTCTCCGTTACCATATATTCCGACTACCCTTCGTTCGCCATCTTTGACGTTGAGTATTCGAACGGAGGCTCAACTCCGCTGGCGATTCAGGGCTGGGCTAACCAGCAGTATTCGCTAACCTCACTCGCCTCCTCACAAACGCCGGCATTCTGGTCCTATCAAAGTGGCTCGTACGAGAAGCGACCGAATTGGGTGCTCCCACTGCGCCCGGGATTCCGACAGGAAAACTATCTCGGCATGAACGCCAGCGACTACGGCGGAGGCACTCCCATTGTCGACGTATGGCGCAAAGACGTTGGTCTTGCGGTAGGTGACGTCGAACCTGGGCCGCGACTTATATCGCTTCCCGTTTCCATGCCTGATGCTCGTCACGCTCGCGTGGCCGTCCGCTCGAAGCGCGAACGAACGCTGCAGCCCGGAGAGAGCTTCCATACTCTCCGCACATTTGTTTCCGTCCATCGGGGAGACTACTTTCGCACGCTCACGGAATACCGACGCCTGATGGTGCGCCAAGGATTTCAAATGGCCTCGGCTCCCGACAGCGCTTTTGGCGCGATCTGGTGTGCGTGGGGCTACGGTCGTTCAGTAAAGCTGAAGCAGGTGTACGATACGCTGCCGACCGTAAAGAAAATGGGCTTCTCCTGGGTCACGTTGGATGACGGCTGGCAAAACAACTATGGCGATTGGGCCGTCGACCCCAAGAAGTTTCCGCACGGCGATGCCGACATGAAGGCGCTAGTCGATCACATCCACCAAGAGGGATTCAAAGCCCAGCTGTGGTGGTCGCCGCTGAGCGCCGTCCCTGATTCGCAATTGCTCAAAGAGCATCCCGACTTCCTCCTGCTGAATAAGGATGGATCGAAACGCAAGATCTCCTGGTGGCACTCGTTTTATATGTGCCCAGCCGATCGCGGGGTCGTCGAATATCACAAAGCCCTGGTCCGCAAGATTCTGGGCGAGTGGGGATTCGACGGCCTCAAGCTGGATGGCCAGCATATGAACGGTGTGCCGCCTTGCTACAATCCGGCGCACCATCACAAGAGCCCGGAAGACTCTGTTGAAGCGCTGCCTGATTTCTTCCGCGAGATTTACGAAACCGCTCGCAGCGTGAAGCCCGATGCTCTGGTCGAGTTCTGCCCTTGCGGGACGGCATACTCGTTTTTCACCATGCCGCATTTCAATATGTCGGTAGCGTCCGATCCGGAAAGCTCGTTTCAGATCCGATCCAAGGGCAAGACGCTAAAAGCGCTCATGGGCGACAATGTGCCCTATTTTGGCGACCACGTCGAATTGAGTGATGGAGCGAATGATTTCGCTTCGACTGTGGGCGTTGGCGGTGTCGTGGGAACGCAG
>Ga0210402_10002225_pt1 | contig 19098 bp, 17 predicted proteins | sample IncBWC7MmetaG_FD_161055 | JGI IMG/M metagenome (GOLD analysis project Ga0210402, IMG submission 161055) | Forest soil microbial communities from Barre Woods Harvard Forest LTER site, Petersham, Massachusetts, United States - Inc-BW-C-7-M | ecosystem: Environmental > Terrestrial > Soil >... | reverse complement strand
TGGTCTGAGCGATCGTCGGACGAATGTATCGGCGGAATCGGCTGTTGGATCGATTCCGACCGCTTCACCATCGACGCGAAATCAGAGGGTAGTCCAGGCCAGGAAACTATGAGGGGGCCCATGATGCAAGCGCTTCTCGAAGACAGATTTAAGCTGAGGATCCACCGTGCGACCAGAGAGGTCCCGGTCTTTGAGCTGACGGTGGCCAACGGAGGCCCCAAACTGCAGCCGGCTAAGGAAGGAAGCTGCAGGCTTGTGTCCGGCACCACCGGTTTCGTAATTCCTACCGGCGCCATGTCCTGCGCCATGCAGAATGCGCGCGGGGGGATCGTCACGGTGGCAGCGCAGGCAGCGAGTCTCGGCGAATTTTCCGAGCTGCTCGGCTTGCATCCGGCTGCTGCGGGATTGGGCCGCCCGGTCGTCGATAAAACCGGCATCGCGGGGCATTTCGATTTCCACCTGGAATACGGGCGCCGGGACGTCCCTGCAAATCCGTCGATCTTTACCGCGCTGCAGCAACAGCTTGGCCTGAAACTCGAGCCGGCCAAGGGGCCCCGCGAATTCCTTGTCATCGATAGCGTGCAGCAGCCCTCCGGCAACTAGCTGTTTTAGAGCATTCTCGAGCTGCGTGGTTATGGACGCCCCCACCGGCGGAGCGACCGCTCCGCCTACATTCATTGGCGTGAGGCGCCGCGGTGCGTTGTGGCGTGGCCCGTGGCGCGCGCCAGAATGTAGAACCGTTTCCCGCAGGAACGGCAATGGCGCGGGGTGCGGCCCAGCCAGGCCATCACAGTGTCCAGCCAACCGCGCGGCATGGAGGAGACGATGTCCAGATTGAAGCACCTGGGGCATCGCACGTCGCCCGGCTTGACATGAATGGGAGTGTTGACTACCAAACCAAAGTCTATCAAACCGTTCTAACACCGGCACTCGCCCTGTACCTATTGGCACAGCCCTTCCAGAAGTAATGGGACTCGTGGCGCAATTTGGACAGGTGGTGCCAGCCGCCGGAGAACGCTCCGGTAGGCTGCCGGGTGTTAGCCTATCGTACGTGCGGAGCTTTTTTCTCTTCCTTTCGCGCCGGAAGCGGTTACGAAAATGGATGGAAACCTCTTCACTGGCCAAGCGCCTCTCGCGCCGTTTTGTGGCCGGCGAGACTCTCGGCGAAGCGTTGGCTGTCAGCCGAAAACTGAACTCCGAAGGCCTCACGGTGACCCTGGATCACCTGGGCGAAAGCGTCTCCACGCGGGAAGCCGCCGCCGAAGCGCGCGATGTTTACGTGCGCACCCTGGACGCCATCCAGAACTCGGGCATTCACGGCAACGTCTCGCTCAAGCTGACTCAGTTCGGCCTCGATCTGTCTTACGAACAGTGCCTGGCCAACGTGGAGCAACTGGTGAAGCGAGCGGACGAACACAATACGTTCGTGCGCGTGGATATGGAATCCAGCGGTTATGCGGACCGCACTTTGGATCTGGTAACCAGCCTCCACGAACGCCACGGCTCAGTGGGCGTGGTCATTCAAGCCTACCTGTACCGGAGCAAGGCCGATATCGAAGTATTGAATGGCCGCAGCATCCGGGTGCGGCTCTGCAAGGGCGCCTATCTGGAGCCGGCCTCGGTGGCATTCCCGCACAAAGCCGAGGTGGACCGCAGCTTTGTCGAACTGATGAAACTGCTGCTGGACCACGGCGTCTACCCGGCCATCGCCACCCACGACGAAGCCATGATCGCGCAGACCAAGGCGTACGCCGCGGCGCGGAACATCGCGCTCGATTCCTTCGAATTTCAGATGTTGTACGGGATTCGCCGCGACCTGCAGCGCAAACTGATCGCCGAAGGCTACCGGGTGCGGCTCTACGTGCCGTTCGGCCAGGCTTGGTACCCCTACTACATGCGCCGCCTGGCCGAGCGCCCGGCGAACGTGTTCTTCATGCTGCGGAATCTGTTCCGGCGATAACCAGCGCGGCCCTCCAGGTCGCGGCGGGGGCTAGCGCTTTCCGGCGAAGGCACCGTCCAGCTTGTTCAGCAGCGTCATGCCGGTAGGCTTCGATCCCCGCGCGGCCATGATCCGGAAACGGCCAAGAGCGCTTCATCGTTTTTGCCCCGTCACGGTATGGATGCCATCCATTCGGCGGCCTTCTGTGGAAACGCCAGGACGCCGACGACCACGGCCGCAGACATGCCGAACAGGATTAAACTGAAGCGGCTCCGCCGCCTGCACGCGCGTTGCCCTCGATACAACTGAATCAATCCCACGGCCAAAAGAACGACAGCAATGCCCAGCAGCCAGGGCCGTAACGCAGCTAAAGCGACACTCAATCCCAGCGCCCCCACTGCGCCGGCGATGCCCAGAGGCAGGCAGCACGCCAGTGTTGCCAGTGCGCTTAAGGCGGCAGCGACCGGCGCGCACCGTTCGGTAGCTCGCATTTAGGCCGCCTTGAGTTCCTTTACCTGATAGCCGCAGTCGGCGACGAACTTGGAAAGACTGTCTGCGCTCTGGCGAGCCGGGTCGAAAATGATCGTAGCCTGGCCATTCTTGTAATCAATGGATGCTTTTTCAACCCCGGCCATCCTGCGGAAAGAAGCTTCCAACCCGCGGGCGCACGAGGCACAGGTCATACCGGCAATGCGCATATGAATTGTTTTTGTTGTGCCTGCCTTTGATGAAGCGGCATTATCGGCGGCGGCGACAGGCGAGCTGCCACGAGCGGGCCAGAAGGCCGACGCGGCTACGAACACGCCAATCGTCAGCAGAAGAAGAATCGGCCAACGATCTTTCACGGCGAAACGATGCATCTTTTTAGCTCTCCTTTGCTTCGCGCACGGCGGAGCGTATCCATTCGGCTGGAGGAACTCCCGACCGGTGGCCCTGATCCGTGTAAGTGCGACACGTCAGGCCAAAATCTTGTGCGGATCTTGCTGCCGGCTCAACATCCTGCCCGTTGATCCGAATGGTGGGTGAGCCGAGAAAGCTCACGGTTCGCGCCGTGGCCGCGTCTTTTACTTCGACCTCAAGCATTTCCGCCGACACCCCTTCCACCCGGAGTGCTTCCCGCACCCGGCCGACTGCCGGAGGGTGATTCGGACAACCCGAAAAGTATAAGATTTCAACTTTCATTGTCTTTCTGACGAATTCTTTTCTGACGAATCCTTTTCTTGGGTTCACGGCCGATAGTTGCGGGCGTTCATGGCACGCTGACGAAGCTTACCATCGTCGCTGGAAGCGTGCCTGAGGCGCACGCATGGCCGCCGATAGTCCGGGGCACAATCGTGGCATTCAGCACCTTGGTGAGGTCGATTATTGCCAGAGAGCTGGCACCTGCGTTACCGAGCACGCCGATCGCGTCGCCGGTGTTGGGACTCTGATACGCGGTCACGGTATGGGGATCAAAGCCGTTGTCGAAGCCGCTAATGCCGCACGTCACCCAATCGCTGATGGCGGGAGTGCCACTGCCGGAAGTCGCAGGAAGCGCCAACGCGGTGAATGCGTTGCCGAAGAATTCCCCTGTCAGGACGCCGGTATGAGTATCCTGCGCCACCGCTATGCCGCTTGATCCCGCCGAGAGGATCGATTCCGACAGGATCTGATTCTGCGATGGCGCCGTCCACGTGCCGGGCGAGCCAGCCGCGAACGTAGCCTGGGTCACGTCGGCGATGAACACCACGGATGGAATAGCGAACTCCATAGGCGCCAGAACGATCCCCGTGCTGCACTCCTCACCCGCGGAATCGAGTTCTCCACCAACCGTGGCGTTCTCGAAGAACAGGGGGCTCCTGCTGTTAGCCACGTTGATGATTTCGTAGTTGCCCCTCTCGTTAGGCGACAACACCAGGTTGCGGATCGGATCGATTAGCGCGTCTTCCGTGATGTTGGTTGGGAAGACACCGCTCGGGCCGCCCGGCGCTTTAGAGGCGAATGCAGGCTCCAAGGAAGGGGATGAGCCAAGGTCAAGGAACTGGAACCCACCCGCGCCTGAGAGACTGAGGGCGATCGCTGCCTTATTGTGAACGGCGTCGATTGCTACTCCGCAGTCGGTGCATGAACCGCCGGAGAAAGTGATGGTTCCGGACCCGCCACTCGTCAATGTATTGGTCAAACTCGTGCCTGATATCAGATACACGTCTGTGTTGTTCGCGGTGCACACCGTCTGACCCGAGATCGGGTTCGGGGCGCAGGCATTCACTATGTTAGGCGTAGAAATTTTGGTCGGTATGACGCGGGTGCCCTCTATGTTGACGACCGAAACGCCGGTGACTGGAGTCACGGACCAATTACCCTTGGGGACGTACCCGACGACGTCCCTCCCGGTGACCAGTGCGGTCAACGAACTCGATGGCTGACAAGAACCCGGTGGTGGCGGAGTTACCGGATGCAGAACCTCGAAATCATCCGTCTCGGCATCCGACGGATCAAAGATGAGAACCTTGGGGTCGGATGCTGAAACCGAGGTTTTGGTGGTTTTAGCGATCAGCCACACCTCAAATTCGTTTTCGTCCTCGGCCTTTGGCGTCGCTGAAAAGGGAAAGAGCTGAACCGGCAACGTACCAGTCGCGGGATTGAACGTCCCATTAGCATGCTTGCAAGGTGGCCCCGTAGCTCCAGCAACCTTGCCGTGCAACACCAGCAGTTGGCGGCAGAGGGCGATGTCCGTTGAGAGCAGGGTGTGGCCATCGTGGTCTGTGACTTGAAAATAATACGTGCCATCCGGCAGACCTGAAGCTGCCTGCTCCTGTTCCGGACCACCGCTAAGGTACACGTCCGTAGACAAGGCAAAGATGTTCTCTTTGACGGCAGTGCCGTCCTTCTTAGTGGTGTGGATGGTGGCATCGCCGTCGAAAGCGCTGCCTGTGAATGGTGTAACCGCCAGAAACACGGCCACCGGAAAATAAACTCGCGTGGTTTTCATAAACATGACCTTCTCCTCTCAGCTCAAAATCTCCGTTTTACCTTCCGGGCACGGCCAGAAATAGCTGCTGCATCGATAAACGGCTACCTGCCATCGACTCCAAAATCGTATAGAACGACCGTGGTGCCTGTTGCGGTGCCAGCCATCGTCGTGGTAGCAACTCTGATGAGCGACAAAGCCGCGCCCGGAAAGTGTGGATGCCGGCCGCCTTCCTGGCGACCGCGCGGTTCGTGTGCTCTCGCTCTATGCGGTTCTGGCAGACTGCGAGTCGAGTGCTCTACGCGATTAACGGAGCCTGAGCGCGCTGAATCACCCGGCGGCAGCGGCTCCGGTGCCCGATCAGTTGCCTTGATTGCCCAGGCTACTCTACCAGGAACGCATAGATCTTGCCGGCCGACGCGGCGTTCGACGACACATTGGCGCCCGGCGGCAACAACCCATATTCACCGGCGCTGAACGTGCCGAACTTCAATTGGTAAATCTGTTTGGCCAGTTTTTCGCTCTGGAACGGTACAGCCGCCCGCACGGTGCTGATAGAAATGTTAATGCGTCCGCGGGCCAATTCCACTTCACGCCGGTCCCTCTTGACATTGAACCGCACGCATATGTATTCCGCGGGATCCGTGCCTTCCGGCAGCTTTAGCACGAACTCAGCACTTGGCCCGACGTGGGTGGGGCTGTGGCGGCCCTGAACCCACCCGTTGACCTTCGCCGCCTTGATGCCGTAGGTAAACGCCGCGGCGGCGCGGGCGGTTCGCAGGTTTAGAATCTCGGGGCGAACCGGGATGTACTTCTTATCCTTTAAGAAATAGATGCCCAGTTCGTCCGGAAGCAGGATGCCATCCTTCGCCACCACGGGCAGTTCTGCCTTGGGCGCGCTGCCGGCAGCCTCCTTGGCGACCATCGCTGCTATGACCTTGTCGCCGACCCCCGCGCCCTTCAGCGCGATCAGGTCATCGGTGCTGGTAGCGTATTTGCCTGGCTGCGCATTGACGCTGCTGAGAATTACCTCTTCGCCTAAACCGGCCTTAGCCATCTTGATAACGGCGTCGTTAGTAAGCGCGGTTTGTGCAAGTCCAATCGCGAGGGCGAAAACCGCCAGAGTCCCGGAAAGTTGTCTCGTTCCCATGATCATCTCTTACCTTTTACCTTTTCGATTCTTGGGCGACGGAGCCATTGTTGAGCGACTGCTGAGCCACAAGCAGGGAGCAAAATGCCAGAAATACGAATGTGAAAAGATGTTTGAGCATACAGCTTCTCCTTAACGAGGACTGCCATTCTTGGCTGGAATCCCCGAGATTTGGCTTTTCGTGTCGGGTCGGTGATTGCCATGCCAAAGACCTAGCCGCGACGCGACGCCGCCACTATTCCGGCGGAGAGCGTCACAGTTAGCTCGACGTTCTCGCCAGGCGCCCCATCTTGATCTTCTATACGGACGGGCAACCCGAATACGGGAGAAAAATTTAGATCGGGGCTCTCAGAGCGAATTGACTGGAACGTATCAAGGTCTTTTTGGCTGTAAGCGGGCGATGGCCTTTTCGAACACGGCTGCAAAGTGATCGTCGGACAACTCCGCCGCCAGGTCCTTGTACAGGGGCAGGCGCTCGGCCGGATCCTTTGAAGAGATGTTTCGTGCGTGGTGCCCAAGTGCGGATGCCACCGACAAGTGGTAGAGCAGTGTGGCAGCGGCGTTTTGGTCGGGGGCTTCGGTGGCCACGGCCAAGCGTTTGGCCGCGCTCTTTATTGCAACCAGAGCCTCCACCGGCGTGTCCGGGGAACAGACGGCCTTCAGCAGTGCCCCTCCGGACTGCTCGGTGCCGGCGCACATCTCCATGAGCAGGTGCTCCAACCGCTCCGAGTTGCCGATCTCCAGGAGCAAATCCCGCGTCGCGTTTACGTCACTGGACCCTAGCTCGAGCAAATCCCTGAGTTGCCGGCGAGTGCATTGCCCCAACATCGAGATCTCTATGTTCGACATGCGTTAGTCCTTAAGAGGCGAAAGCAGCGCATTAATCTCTTCATCGATGGCTGCCTCCGTCACTTGGGAGCGCCATCGTCCGCTGCCGCCCGCAACTGTAATCTCGTTGCGGAGCATGCGGCGCAAAACGAGGCGGAAATGGCGGGCAACCGTGTCGGCGCGGTCGCGGGCAGTCTTCTGGTCCATGCTGTAGCGCGCACCCAGATCTTCCCAAGAAGGCGCAAGGTCCGCCTCGCTAAGGTACCGCGCCTCGAACAGATCAAGATGTACCTGCTGATTTCGCTTGTGGCAGAGGGCGCGTACTTGGGTCAGGGCCTCCGCCAATGTGAGCTTCACCCATTCATGATGAAACGCCGCTTCCGCCGCGGGGTACCCGGTTAGCTCAATAACGTCCCATCCTCCCGCGCTCGCTTGATCCGGATGCGTTTGCAGGGCTTCCTGGCGATTGCTCCGGTAGTAGTCAATCACCAGGTTCCGTAAGGCTCGCTGCAAATAATGACGGAAGGCCCCCTTCTCAGGGTGCGCGTGCTCCAATAGTCCTCCGGATCCATTGAGCTTGACGAAGAACTCCTGCGCCAGCTCTTGCGCTTGTTCGGTATCCCGAAGCAGGACGAAAAGAAACTCCCTAACCGGCCGATAGTACCGTTGCGCAAACTCTCCTCTGGCCCGGACTCCGTCAGCACCCTGCTCGCGGGCCTTTGCCAGTAGCGTCCATGATGTTTCTGGAAACTGCTCGCGCACCTGTCCGGCGCACCTCCGCTAAGTTACCCAAAGCAGCATAGCGCCACCAAGAGGTTGGAAGCAAGCGGCCTACTGGCGCTACTGGCGCGCTTGGTATTTCTCTAGACTCAATGTCCGCCCATTATAGTAAACTGAATAAAATTTAGCGCAAAAAAGGGGTGCTTGCGCCATGTCGCCACAACAATCCGATGATCGGGGCTATCCCGTGAATATTTCGGCTTTATCCGGCGATCCTGCCGCCGATTCGCCCCAATCGACAATGTGTCAGGCCAGGGGATTGATCGGCCCCTATCAATTGCTGCAGCCAATCGGCTCGGGCGGCATGGGCGAAGTGTGGCTGGCCGAGCAGACCCGGCCCGTGCGCCGTCGCGTCGCCCTCAAGCTGATCAAGGCCGGCATGGATACCGGCGAAGTCGTGGCGCGGTTCCAATCTGAGCGGCAGGCGCTGGCGCTCATGGACCACCCCAGCATCGCCAAAGTCTTCGACGCTGGATCGACACCGCAAGGCCGGCCGTACTTCGCGATGGAATACATTACCGGTGTTCCCATCACAATGTACTGCGACCAGCATCGGATGACTGTGCCCCAGCGCCTGGAGTTGTTCGTTCAAGTCTGCGAAGGCGTCCAGCATGCGCACCAAAAAGCCATCATCCATCGCGATTTGAAGCCATCCAACATTCTGGTGGGCGAAGTGGACGGCAAGCCGGTGCCGCGCATCATCGACTTCGGCATAGCCAAAGCCATTTCGCAGCTTTTGACCGCCGAAACGCTGTTAACGCAGACCGGCGCAATCATGGGGACGCCGGCCTACATGAGTCCTGAGCAGGCCGGCTCGTCGGGAGTGGACGTGGACACGCGCACAGACGTGTACTCGCTGGGTGTGGTGCTGTATGAACTGCTGGTCGGAGTGCGGCCGCTCGATTTCCACGAACTGGCTTACGACGACGTGCTGCGGCGGCTGCGGGATGAGGAAGCACCTCGTCCCAGTACCAGGCTGCGCACGGTGGGCGGCCAGTCCTCGGCCACGGCTGAAGCTCGGAGCGCCGATCTTCCCAGCCTGGCGCGGCAATTGCGCGGCGATCTGGACGCCATCGCGTTGAAGGCTCTCGAAAAGGACCGGTCCCGCCGTTATGGTTCGCCTTCGGATTTGGCGGCGGACATTAAGCGCTACCTGAATAACGAAACGGTGCTCGCGGTCCCCCCGTCCGCTGTCTACAAAGCCCGCAAGTTCGCGCGCCGCTATCGCGCTGCCCTGATTACCATCGGAGCTTTTGTGCTGGTGCTCATCCTGGCGGCGGCTGTCAGCATCCTGCAGAGTGTACGCGCCAATTCGGAAGCGGCAGTGGCCCAGGCCGTCAGCGACTTCCTGCAGAATGATCTGCTGGCACAGGCCAGCACGGCCAATCAGTCCGGGTCGAAGGCCAAACCAGATCCTGACCTGAAGGTACGCACGGCATTGGACCGGGCGGCAGTGCGGATCGCGGGGGAATTCAATCAGCAACCGGTTGTGGAGGCCGCTATTAGGGATACTATTGGCCAGGCGTACATGGACCTCGGCCTATATCCAGAGGCGCGGACTCAACTAGAGCGTGCGCTGGACTTGCATCGAGGGATGCTGGGGGCACGGAATCCGAAGACTCTCAAAACCATCAGCCGCCTGGGATGGACTGTCTTTCTTCAAGGCAAATACGCAGACGCTGAGGCGCTTCTCGGACAAGCCCTTCAGATCAGCCGCCGCGTCTTGGGTCCCGAACATCTCAGTACCCTATTGTCCATGAGTAATTTGGCCAATGTCTATTGGGCGCAGGGCAAGTACGCCCAGGCCGAGTTGCTCCACGGGCAGACCCTTGAGATCCGACGCCGCGTCCTAGGTCCGGAGCATCGGGACACGCTGGGCTCCGTGAACAATCTAGCCAACGTCTACGCCCTGCAAGGGAAGTATGCGCAGGCCGAGACGCTCCACAGCCAGACTTTGGAGATCCGCCGCCGCCTGCTGGGCACGGATCATCCCGACACGCTGAGTTCCATGAATAATCTGGCCAACGTCTACGATGCGCAGGGCAATCGCGCGCAGGCCGAGTTGCTCTACAGCCAGACCCTGGAGATCAAGCGCCGTGTGCTAGGTCCCGACCACCCCAACACGCTAATTTCCATGAACAATCTGGCTGAAACCTATTCCGCGCAGGCCAAGTATGCACAGGCCCAACCGCTCTATAGGCACACGCTGGAGATCCGTCGCCGCTTGTTGGGTCCCGAGCATCCCGACACGATGAGGTCCATGCAGGGTCTGGCTGACGTCTACAGCAGGCAGGGCAAGTACGCGCAGGCGGAAGCCCTCTACACCCAGACCCTGGAGATTCGGCGCCGGGTACTGCCTCCCGAGCATCCAGATACCCTCAACACTCTCATCTATATGGCGGCCATGTACCAACGACAGGGTAGGTACGCCCTGGCGGCGACTTATGCCGAGCAGGCCTTGGCGGGCGGGCGACACACCTTGGGCTCGCAGCATGCGACCACGATGACATTGTCGGCCGACTTGGCACTGGCCTACCTGTCGCAGCGGAAGGTCTTCGAGAGCGAGCCTCTTGCGCGCGAGGCGTTCGACTTTTATCGAAAAACCCGGCCGGACGACTGGGAGCGGTTCCGCTCCGAGAGTTTGCTGGGCGCCACGCTCGCTGAACAAAAGAAATATGCCGAGGCCGAGCCCTTGCTGCTGGAAGGGTACCGGGGGATGCTGGCGCGGAAAGACCGCATGGGAGTACCGGCCCGGTATTATCTGGACTGCGCCCGCGAATGGCTTATCCAGATGTACCAGGCATGGGGTAAGCCCGAGAGAGCCGCTGAGTGGCGGAAGATGTAATTTCTGAGAAGGCGAGCACTTTTTATGGCGCAATCGGAGAGCGGACTACCTTCAAGGTTTTTAGCGCTTGTCCAGCGAAAAACAAGGGCCTGAGCCGTTACCAAATCCCAGGGAACTGCAGAATCCTTGAGGACCAGCTCCCTTGTCCATCTTGCCACCTGACTTGTGCACCCCGGCGTCCCCGAGAGGGCCACAACTCGCTCGCGAGCTGATTCGACAGCGTCGGATCCGACGGATCGTAAAACTGCCGGTCACAAGCTGTTTCATCTATGGAATCAGTCTCTTCCTGCAAAACGCCTGGGAGCGGATGCTAAGCTGGCAGTGGTTGTTGGCGTTCTTTGACAAGCTTTCCGGACGTCAAGCGAACCGAACGGATCGGAGGGAAATTGGCTTCGTTTCGCCAGAACACAAAAGCTCCCGGGTCTCGTACCCCGGCTACCGGCGCCGCGACGCGCGTGTTACAGCACATCCCTTGCAGGACTTTACCTTGGAAACTAATTGCCAGGACGATGAGTCTAATCATTATGCGCTACTGGGCCTACTTCGCTGGCAAGATTGCGGTTGCGGCGGGTTGCCTGTATGGCGTTCTGGCGCTGCTGAACTGGGCTTGGCCGCCTGAGCCCATGTTTTTCTCCTACCGCCCGCCCCGCTTCGGGTGGGACCTGGGGTACACTTTCGCGGTCATGCTGTGGTTTCTGGCCTGCGTGGCGGTGCTGTACGGGATCGTCCTGGACCAGCGCTATCGCTGCCGTGTCTGCCTGCGGCGTCTGCGGATGCCGATCATGACCGGTTCCTGGAGCCGGATGCTGTTGTTCGGGAGGCCGCGGACCGAGTATATTTGTCTGTATGGACACGGAACGCTGAAGGAAGACGAGTTCGTCGGCGATGCCGAATGGGCCGGAGTGGAATGGACCCCCCATTCGGACGACATCTGGGATGAACTCTGCGCCGCCAGCAAGGAATCCGGCGATCCGTTGTGAATCCAGGCCCCGGTGTGAATCCGGCCCCCGGTGTGAGTCCGGTCCCGCGGTGGCGTATCGCGGCGGCTTGGACGGTTCTGGCTCTCCTGGCCGCGTTTGCGGTGGTGTTGGTGCCCACCTACTACCGCAACCTGAAGCTCCAGCGTTCCGTGGTAGAAATTACACAGAACGTGGAAAACCAGACGCAGCCGGACGACCGAATCCGGCTCCTGGTGGTGAATAGAGCCCGGGAACTGGACCTCCCGGTTAAGGCCGATAACGTGCACATTAATCGTTGGCAGCGGAAGTTGCGGATTGACGTGGGTTATTTTGTGCGCGTGGCTTTTCCAGGGTACACCGTGGACCTGCATTTTCATCCCGCGTCAACCAGCCAGTAGCGCCAGGAACACACTCTGGGTCCGGCGGATTGGCAATCCGCCTGCCGCGAGCTTTGATGAGCCCTCCGGGGAAGGCCACAACACGGACGGGCTCGCTGCCGGATCGCCCGAGGCGGATTAACAATCCGCCGCAGGTTAGCAACCTGCCCCACACATGCGAGAATCAGATGTAGTGCCTAGAAACCAGGTTAAGCCGCTAAAGAAGGAAATGAGGCTGCGCATTCCCCGTGGAGCGGGGTTGACGCGGATGATGCTGGGGCCCGCCGGCCGGGTCCTGCTGATCGTCTTTGCGGTCATAGTCATCCTGGCGCTCGGAGTCTTCACTTTTTATTACGCCAAGTACTCGCGGTTGATCGACCAGAAGCTGCGCGCCGGCGTCTTCGCCAACACTGCCAAAATCTATGGGGCGCCGCCATCGATTGCGGTAGGCGACGTCACCACGCCAGCCGATATCGCGGCCGAACTCCGCCGGGGCGGGTACAACGAATCGCACGGCAATGCCATCGGCTATTTCCTGGTCCACCCCAGTTTCATCGAGATCTTCCCGGGGCCCGAGTCTTACTTTGACCAGGAGGCCGGCGTGATTCGCTTCGCCCGCGGCCGGATCTCGCAGATCGTCTCGCTGCAGGACAACACCGAGCGCAACCAGTACCAGCTCGAACCGCAGTTGATTACTGCCCTGTCCGGCCCCAGCCGCGAGAAGCGGCGCATGGTCAGGTTTCCCGATATTCCGCGGGTCCTGGTGGATGCGCTCACGTCGGCCGAGGACAAACGCTTCTTCCAGCACAACGGCTTCGACCCGATCGGCATCATCCGGGCCGTGTACGTGGACATAAAGGAAGGCCGCAAGGACCAGGGCGCCTCCACCCTCAGCATGCAGCTTGCCCGCATGTTTTGGCTGGACCAAAACAAGAGTTGGACCCGCAAACTGGCCGAGATGGTCATCACCCTGCAGCTTGAGCAGAAGCTGACCAAGAAGGAGATCTTCGAGGATTACGCCAACCAGATCTACCTGGGCTGGCGCGGTTCGTTCCGCATCCGCGGTTTTGGCGCCGCCGCGGACGCGTTCTTGGGAAAGGACCTGAGCCAGATTACCCTGCCCGAGGCCGCCGAACTGGCCGGCCTGCCCCGGTGGCCGGCCTACTTCGACCCGTTTCGCCACCCCGACCACCTGCGCGACCGGCGCAACCTGGTGCTCGGCCTGATGCGCCAGAACGGGTTGATCGGCGACCGCGATTATGCCGTGGCCATCGAAGCGCCCCTGACCGTGGCCAAGGGGACGGTGCAATCGGCCGAGGCTCCGTACTTCGTGGATTTGGTGAACGACGACATGCAGACGCGATTCCAGGACAGCGATCTGCAGTCCAACGGCTTCCGCATCTACACTACCCTGGACATGAACCTGCAGCGGGCCGCCGCCGAAGCCGTGCGTCTGGGCATGGCGAATGTGGATGAGCTGATCAAGAAGCAGCGCCGCTTCAAGGGCCAGACGCCGCCCGAGGCCCAGGTAGCGCTGGTGGCACTGGATCCGCACACCGGGGAGGTAAAAGCGCTGGTGGGCGGGCGGAATTACGGCATGAGCCAGCTCAACCACGTGCTGTCCAAGCGCCAGCCGGGTTCCATCTTTAAGCCTTTTGTATATGCGGCGGCGCTGGATATGGCGGTGCAGGGCCGGCCGCAGCCGCTCACGCCGGCCAGCATCATGGTGGATGAGCCGACCACGTTCTGGTTCGACGGCAAACCCTATGAGCCGGGCAATTTCGAGCATGACTTCAAAGGCCCGGTGACGCTGCGGCAGGCGCTGGCGCACTCCCTCAACGTAGCCACCGTGAAGGTGGCCGAGCAGGTGGGCTACGACAAAGTGGTGGAGATGGCCAACCGGGCCGGCATGAACTACAAGATCCAGCCGACGCCGGCGGTGGCGCTGGGTGCGTACGAGATTACCCCGGTGGAAGCGGCGGGCGCATATACCATGTTCGCCAACGGCGGCGATTACATCAAGCCGAGCTTCCTTTCCCTGGTGCGGGACGACAAGGGGAAGCAGGTCTACAAGAACAAGATCGAGGACAAGCAGGTGCTGGACGCACGGGTGGCCTACCTGATGACCAGCATGATGGAAGAGGTGCTGCGCACGGGCACCGCGGCCGGTGTGCGGGCCAAATACGGCCTGACTATTCCGGCGGCGGGCAAGACCGGAACCTCGCACGACGGCTGGTTCGCCGGCTATACTTCGGAATTGCTGTGCGTGGTCTGGGTGGGTTTCGACGACAACAAAACGATCGACCTGCAAGGCGCCCATTCGGCGGCGCCGATCTGGGCTGAATTCATGAAACGGGCGCTGGGATTTCGCGCCTATCGCGACGCCAAGACCTTCCGGGCGCCGGCGGGGATCGTTTCCGTCGACATCGATCCGCTGACGGGGATGGCGGCCACACCCTCCTGCCCGGTAAAGCGAGCCGAGGTTTTCATCGCCGGGACCCAACCTTTGGAAGCCTGCACGATGCACAGCAGCGGACGGACCGACGTTACCAATGTATCCGGCTGGGACACCTCGCCGCCGCCTCCCACCAAGCCGCCTACCGCCTATGCCGCGCCAACCATCACGGGATCGCAGGGGGACGGCCAGGTGTCGCCCGCCGAAATGGCGCGCCGGGCTGCGCGCCAGACCGGTCAGATGCCATCCGATGCCATTCCGGCGCAAACCCCGAAGCCCGAGCCAAAGAAAGAACAGAAGAAAGGGATACTCCACCGCATCTTCGGGGTCTTTAAATGACGGTGTATTTATGATGATGGGTGTGTTTAAATGAGTGGAGGAGGCCACCATGGTTTTCCGCAGAGTCTCCGTTGCCCGAGTGGCTGGTGCGCTAGTGGCTGGCGCTATCGTATCTACCGCGGGTGCCGCGCTCGCTTTCTCACAACAACCGAACAACGCTATACTGGACCGGACTCTTGAACGGACCAGGGCGTCCCTTCAACCCGCCGCCGTTCAACCTGCTAACGATGCGCCGAAACCGCAGCTTTCGCCCGAAATGCGCGGCGATATCTTCATGGCGCGCAAGATGTATCGCGAAGCCATCGAAGCCTTCGGCGAAGGTTCCGGTAAAGACCCGGTGCTCAAGAACAAGACCGGCATCGCGTACCACCAGCTTTTGCAGCTCGACAGCGCCCGAAAGTATTACGACCAGTCCGTCCGCCTGAAGTCGGATTACCCGGAAGCCATCAACAATCTGGGAACGGTCTACTACGCCAAGAAGAGTTATCGCCGGGCCATTTCTTATTACCGGCGGGCGCTCCACCTGTCGCCGGATTCGGCTTCGATCTACAGCAATCTGGGGACCGCGCTCTTCGCGCGCAAGCAGTACGCGGAAGCTACCGAGGCTTTCCAGACCGCGCTCCGGCTTGACCCCGATGTTTTCGAACACCACAGCACGTACGGCGTTCTGCTCCAGGAGCGCAGTGTGGAAGAACGCGCCAAGTTCCATTACTACGTCGCCAAGATGTATGCCAAGGGCGGCCGCGACGAACTGGCGATTCAGTATTTGAGGAAAGCCCTGGAGGAGGGCTTCAAGGAACGCAAGAAACTGACCGAGGATCCGGAGTTTGCCGCTCTTCGGGAACTGCCGGAGTTTAAGCAACTACTGACTTTGGAACCGCGTGTGCTTTAGGCAGTGGCCAGTGGCCGGTGGCCGGTGGCCAGTGCACGGGGCTGAACGGGAAGCCCGAGTGTGTTCACCGGCCACCGGCCACCGGCCACCGGCCACCGTCTTTTTGCTGGTTCCGGCCGTACTGCTCGTCGCGGCGTGTGGCCGCCAACCTGCCAAACCGGCATTCGAAAAAGTCGCCATCCTTCGCTTTGAGAATCTCAGCCGCGACAGCTCGGCGGATTGGATGGGCCGGGCCTTTTCCGATATCCTGGCAACGGAATTGGCCGGAGCCCCGGGAATCTATTGCATGCCGTCCAACCGGCTCCACAACCTGGACCGGGCACTGGGCGCGCGGACGGTATCCGCGCCTGGTATTTCGTCCGAACGGCAGCAGGCGTTGGTGGCCGGAGCCCAGGAAATCGGCTATGGCCAGTACACCGTTGGCGCGGCAATGGTGGAAGCCCAACTCACCATCGAGGATGTCCGAACCGGCAAGACGATGAAGGTGGTTTCCGCTTCCGCCCCAGCCGGCGACGTGCTTGGCGCGGCCACCGGACTGGCCCGGCAGATCGCCACCCGGATGGCTCCTTACGGCACGCGAAACCCTCAGGCTTTGCGGGCTTTTATCACGGCAACAGAAGCCAGGGACTCCGCGGCGGTCGAGGTAGCGCTCAACCTGGCTATCACGGCCGATCCCGATTTCGGTGCGCCGTATCGCGTGCTGGCGCAATTCCGAGCCGCTCAGGGCGATCGGGCGGGCGCCCTCGCTATTCTGGAGCGGGCCCAGACGCGCGGTCAATCCATCCCGGACCTGGAGCGCGCTACCATGGCCGAACTGGCTGCCGAACTGCGGAATGACCGGGCGGCCCGGCAGAACGCCCTGGCGGCGGTAGTGAAGTTGGACCCGGGCGACGCCGGCAGTTGGCGAGCGTTGGGCGAGGTGGCCAACAGCCGCCACGAGTACCCAATCGCCAAAGAGGCAATCCAAAAGGCGGCCGACCTGGAGCCAGGGGAGATCGGGTTGCTCAATTTACTCGGGTACTACGCCGCCAGCGCCGGCGACCTGGAAACCGGCATGGCCGCGCTGCGGCGGTACCAGGCCTTGCGTCCCAAAGATTCCAATCCGCTAGACTCCATGGGTGACATCAACCTCATCACCGGGCGTCTGGCCGAAGCCGGGAACTTCTATTTGCAGGCCCAAAAGAAGGACCGCAATCTTTTGAGCGACGCCGATCTGCTGAAGGCGGCGGTTTCCCGGCTCCTGCAAGGTGACACGGCAGGCGCGGACGCGTTGGCCAAACAATACCTTGCCGCACGCTCGGAGGCTAAGGATCCACTATTAGCTTACCGCCAGGCTTCATGGATGTGGACCACCGGACACCGCCGGGAGGCCTGCCGCCAACTGGAGATCTTCGCAGCCGGCATCGCTGCCGGCGTCGCGGCCGGCGCGCAGGACGGGCCGCTGCGGGAAGTGGCCTCGCGCGCCAACGCGGAACTGACCGTTTGGAACCTGGTGCTGGGCGACCGCGCGGCAGCGGCCAGGACGGGGCAGCAGGCGATGGCACTGGCAGGGCCATCGTCGGTGGCTGTGGCGGCGGTGGCCCAGTTCTCCACCGAGGCACCCGCTTCGCCGGCGGAATGGGCAGCGCGCGCGGAAAAGAAGTTCTCGGGCGATGCCCTGACCGGAATTAGAGATTTGGCGCTGGCCTATGCCTTGTTGTTGAACGGGCACTTCCAGGCGGCTCAGCTTCCGCTGAAGCAAATGTATGACAGCGGAGCGCAGGCGCCCGACGAAGGGCTGCCGTATTTGTTGGCGTGGACTTACCTGGAAACCGGCCATCCAAAGGAAGCCGAACCGCTGATCCGCTGGAATCCGGTGCCGAACCCGGCGGGTCCCGGTCCGTTTGCCGCATTCCACATGCCCCGCCTCTTCTACCTGCGGGCAGTGGCGGCAGCCAGTGAGGGCAAGCGCGAGGAAGCGCGCAGCAATTACCAACTCTTCCTCAAGCTTTCCGGAAACGATCCGCTGGTGTGGGGCGAGGAGCAGAAAGCACAGGCGGCTCTCCGGTAGGCCCGAAAAACATAGGCCAAGGAGCCCAGCGCCACCATGCCCATGCATACCAGGCCGATGCTGGAAACCGATATCGAAGCCGGCCTTCGTCTTTGCCGGGCCAACGGGTGGAACCAGTTGGAGGCCGATTGGCGCGGCTTCCTGGAATCGAGCCCGCAGGGTTGCCGCGCGGCGGTGTGCCAGGATGCAGGCTGCGAAGATCGCGTGATTGGAACCGTGGCCACGCTGAACTATCAGGAAAAGTTCGGCTGGATTTCCATGCTGCTGGTGGACCCCCAGTGGCGCGGTCAAGGCATCGGAACCAGGCTGCTGGAGGAGGCGTGCCAGATGCTGTCCGGCGTGGAGACCATCCGGTTGGATGCCACGCCGGCGGGCAAATTGGTTTACGATAAGGCCGGGTTCCAGGATGAGTACCGGCTGGTTCGTATGAAGGCTGGATGGCCACTGGTTGAAGGGTTGTGGGGGTCGGTAGTGGACGGCGTCTCTTCGGTAGTGCGCAACATCGAGGATTCCGATTGGGCGCGCCTGCTGGCTTGGGACCAGATCGTCTTCGGTGCCGACCGCGGCGCCATTTTGCGCCGCCTGTTTGGCGGCGCTCCCGAGTACGCCTTGATTGCCGAATCGGCCGGAGAGGTTCGGGGCTTCCTGCTGGGCCGGCACGGATTTCTTGCCGAGCACCTTGGCCCGTTGGTGGCACTGGATGAGTTGACGGCGCGCGCGCTCGTCTCGGCTGGCGTAGGGCGATTGGAAGACCGGGCGCAGGGCCGGCCGCTGATGATCGACGCACCCCGGCATACCGGCCGGAATAACATGGAGTGGAACCGCTGGCTGGAATCGCGCGGCTTCCGCGAGGAGCGGCCCTTCATCCGGATGTTCCGCGGCACCAATTCCCACGCGGGATTGCCAGACCTGGTGTTTGCTATCGCGGGCCCGGAATTGGGATGATCGGCCTCGGAATTGGGTGATCGGGATGACGACTACAGAGCAACTCGAAGAAGTGCTTTCCCGCCCTACCGCGGCGGATGGCGAAGCCATGCGCGGTCTGCATGGCGATCTGCTGATCCTTGGCGTGGGCGGGAAAATGGGTCCAAGCCTGGCGGCGCGGGCACAGCGGGCCTGCGACCAGGCGGGTGTGCGTAACCAGGTGATCGGCGTTTCGCGATTTGGCGATGCCCGGCTACGCGCGGACCTGGAGCAGGCCGGCGTCAAAACCATCGCGGCTGATCTGCTGGACCGGGACGCGCTGCAGGCTTTACCGGATGTGGCCAACGTCATTTTCATGGCGGGCCGGAAATTTGGCACCCAGGGCGGGGAGCACTGGACCTGGGCCATGAATGTTCTGCTGCCGGCTATGGTGGCGGAGCGGTTCCGCGAGTCCCGCATTGTGGTGTTTTCGTCGGGCAACGTTTATCCGCTGCGGAAAGTGACGGAGGGGGGCGCCACCGAAAACGTCGCGACCGAGCCGATTGGGGAGTACGCGCAAACCGTCCGCGGCCGCGAGCGAGTGTTTCAGTATTACGCCGAACAGTGCGGC
>Ga0210402_10002224_pt1 | contig 19099 bp, 19 predicted proteins | sample IncBWC7MmetaG_FD_161055 | JGI IMG/M metagenome (GOLD analysis project Ga0210402, IMG submission 161055) | Forest soil microbial communities from Barre Woods Harvard Forest LTER site, Petersham, Massachusetts, United States - Inc-BW-C-7-M | ecosystem: Environmental > Terrestrial > Soil >... | reverse complement strand
TTTGAATCCGTCCGTCAGGAAGGCGTAAGACACTTGCTCCCCCTGACTGACGATGATGGCTACGGGATATTCGCAGCACTCCGCCGACCGGATGGCCGCTGCCGTTCGGGAGCATCGGGCAACGTCCGCGAGTTTCAGAATGCCTTCCAGGCCGATTTGATTCCGCGAAAGGAATGAACGCGTCAGGCTGAACGGAAGCAGCAGGCCGCTTGCGAAGTGATCGGCTTCCAGCTCGATAGAGGTATTCTGCGTGAAATCCGCTCGGGAGATATGGCTCCCGCCCTGTTTCATGATCTCTTCAGGATGTCCCGGCAGGAAATAGTGGCCCAGCTCGTGTCCGATGCAGAAATTCTCGAACCCGGCGCTGTTGTATTCGCTCGAATAGATGAGCGTCACGTCGTTCCCGGCAAAGATCAGTGCGCCCGAGACACCTTTGACATGCGCAGGCTTCGATTGGACCGCGATGCCTTTGCTCTCGGCGATTCTGCGGGGATCGACGGGGAATTGTGTAAAACCGGCCTCTGCAGCGACTTTCTCGCCAAGCTGGGTCGCCATCTTCAATCTGAAGCCGGGCATAAGGGACTCCTATTTCTTATTCTTTATCATCATGTCGATGATGCCCTGGATGTGGTCGCGGTCGCCGGCTGAAAGCTTGTCCTCGTTGCGGAATGCCGTTGCCGCCTGACTCGACGAGCCAAGCAGATAGTCAGCCGGAACCTTCAGCGCCTGGGCAAGGGCGCGGACATTGTCGAACGAGGGCTTACGGCGGTCGGCTTCAAAATGTGCTATGGCCGACGGCTGAAGCCCGGCAATGCGCGCAAGGTCTGACTGGCTGAGTTCTCGATCCTCGCGGCGTTTCCTGAGCCGTGCGCCGAACGTTTCCTGGGTACTTGACTTGCTCATGACGAATTCGTATAGTTTTCCTTGATTGTACCGTCAACCCCGGAAACCGGGGCCTTTTTTGCGTTCTGCCTATGACAGAACGTCAAGAATTGTATGACGTTCAGTGTTTGTAGTCAAATGAAAGGAAACAGGCGATGGCCGGAAAGAACCAGCATGTCGTGCCGCACGGTAAGGATTGGGCCGTGCGCGGCGCGAACAACGAACGCGCAACGTCAATCCACGAGACGCAGACCGAGGCGGAGCGCGCGGCACGCGAGATCGCGATCAGGCAGCGAAGCGAGGTCGTCATCCATCGCCGGGACGGCAGGATTCGCGACAAGAATTCGTACGGGAACGACGAGTTCCCGCCGAGGGGCTGATCATCTTGGAGTCCGACGGCATAGCCGGGCAGGGAGCGCAGACTCCGATTCGCCGGATACTCTGTATCGACGGCGGCGGAATCATGGGAACGCAGCCCGCGTCGTTCCTGGCTTCCCTCGAAGAGGATCTCGGCCATCCTATCGGCGAATGCTTCGACCTGATTGCGGGCACCAGCACAGGCGGCATCCTGGCGATCGGCCTTGCGCTCGGCCTGCCGGCACAGAGTCTTCTCGATCTCTATGTCACGAGGGGGCCGCATATCTTTGGCCAGTCCGGCCATTCCGTCTTGTCCCGCACCTACGATGTCCTGAGAAGCCTTCGGCATGTTGTCGCTCCAAAGCACGATGCCGATCTGCTCCGGGCGGAACTGGAGGCGGTGCTGGGGGACAAAAAAATCGGAGACGCGCGGACAAGGCTGCTCGTCCCTGCCTTGGATGCCGATCATCGCAGCGTCTACATCTACAAGACAGCGCATCACGAGCGGCTGAAGACTGACTACAAGCGTCTTGCCGTCGATGCCGCCATGGCCACGGCCGCCGCGCCCACCTATTACAAGCGCCACAGAACCTCGGATGACATCGGTCTGCTTGATGGCGGCACCTGGTGCAATAATCCCATCGCGCTAGCGACGGTGGAAGCGATCACGCTGCTGGGCTGGCCGTCCAGCAGCCTTCGCATACTGAGCCTCGGCTGCGTCAACGAAGTTTACATGCTTCGGAACTCGCCGGGCTGGGGAGGTCTGGCGCGCGATATTGCGCGGCTGTTCATGGATGGCCAGTCACGCGGCGCGCTGGGCATGGCGAAGCTTCTGACCGGGCACGAATACGAACGTCAGGCGATCTACCGATGCTGTCCTGACGTGCCCAAGGGCTTCTTCTCGCTGGATGACACTCGAAAAATTACGCAGCTCAAAGGCATGGGGGCTGCATCCGCTCGACGGGAACGGCCGCGCATAGAGCCGGTGTTCCTGACCTGCAAGGCTGAAAAATTCGTGCCGAGATATAAACTCAAGGAGGCGTCATGAACTACATGCTGACGACGGAGCGGCCGCAGGACCCTGTCCTGCTCAGAAAGGCCGAGATCTGGAGCATTCTGGAGGAAATTTGCGCGGCTCTCGACCTGACGGAAACGCAGTACGAGGCTGCCATGAAGAGCTATGAAGCGGTAGCCGACTGGCTATCCGGCTCCGACGATCCCGTTCTTCAGCACATCGAGGTCTATCCGCACGGATCGACCGGCCTGGGTACATCCGTCAAGCCTCTGCAGCGGGAAGACTTCGATGTCGACCTCATCTGCCTTGCGCTGCTCTTCTCCGCGCAGCGCAGCCCAACGGAACTCAAGCGGATTGTTGGCGACCGGCTCCGGCAGAACGCACGTTACGCCGCCATGCTCGAGGAGAAGAAGCGCTGCTGGCGCTTGAACTACGCCCGCGAGTTTCACCTGGACATATCGCCGACCATTCCCAACATCCGCTGTAGCAACGGCGGCGAGCTGGTACCCGACAAGAAGCTGCGCGAGTGGAAGCCGACGAATCCCAAAGGCTACAAGGCCATCTTCGAGCGGCGCGCCGCCTTCTATCCCAGAATGCGGCTGCAAAAGTCGGAAACATATGCCCGCGACGATGCACAGATCGCCCCGTTTCCCGCGCGAACTTCCGCCAAAGGTATTCTCCGCCGCACCGTCCAGCTGCTCAAACGGCATCGCGATGTCGCGTTCATGAACATCGAGGCGGACATCGCGCCGATCTCGATCATCATTACCACGCTTGCCGCTCGCTCTTATGAACTCTGCGTCAACAACTTCACCTTCGATACCGAGCTCGACGTTCTGGTGGCCACGATCCGCATGATGCCGCACTTTATCGAACGACCAATCGTTAACGGGCGTCGCATGTACGTCGTGCCCAACGAGGCGACCATGGGAGAGAACTTCGCGGAGCGCTGGAACGCGGAGCCCGAGCGCACGAAGGCTTTCTACGACTGGCATGCAAAGGCGCTGGCCGACTTCGAAAAGCTCGACAATCTGGAAGGCCTCGATCTCATTACAATGGGGCTGGACAAGTCCCTGGGCAGCAATGTCGTGCGCAAGGTCATGGATGCGCGCACGAACGTGGTCTCCGAAGCGCGGTCGGCGCGAAAGCTCTATGTGGCACCTGTGGTCGGACTGACCCTGTCCAGCGGCGCACAGGCAACCGTCGTCCCCCGCAACACGCATTTTGGCGATTGAGCGCATGACTAGACCGGTCCTGACGCCGCCTCAGCAGTTCCTGTTTCTTCAGCGCAATCCGATTTGCGCAGGGAAGGGAACGCTGAACGCCAAGGGGCTGGCGTGGGAATATCGTGTCAGACCGTCATTGCTAAGCCGCGCCTATCTGATCCGCATCGAACTGAACCGCAACTCTGTGCCAAGAGCTTTTGTCCTAGAGCCCGATCTGGAAGCGTTGGCTGATGGACGCCGATTGCCTCACGTCTATCGCGGCCCACTGCGTCTTTGTCTCTATCTCCCGAAGAGCGGTGAATGGCTCGGATCGATGAGAATCGATCAGACCTTCGTCCCCTGGGTGGCCACGTGGCTTTTCTACTTCGAAGAATGGCTGGCCTCCGACGACTGGAAGGGCGGGGGAGAACACCCGAATCTTGAAGATCACGAGGCACTGCGGCGGCGGCGATAGGCAAGGCCGTTGCCCATCCATTCACGGTCACTACATGGCGACGATGTCCATCGTTGAAGCTTTCTCGCCGCAGGGCTTGTAGTCGTTGCCGAATATCTCGGCGTGCGCAGGCGGCGCCACGAGGGCCAGCGCCGGCAGTGCGAGCATCAGCCAGCGTCTCATAGGCTTAACCAACGCGGGGCATCGGCTGCTTGAAAGGCCGACGCTACTTTACCGCAACTCCGGTCTCCTGCACGAACCGTTGTCATCGACGGGGCGCGTCCCTTACGGGATCGGGCCCCAGTCGGCCGCATGGAAGTGACTGGCGGCCTCCCGAAGCCGCCCTTCAGTTGAAGATGAGGGAAGGGCGTCTTCGCCATCCGGTGACGATCCCTCGCGCGAAGGTTTTGCAGCCCACCTCCGGCAGACGTTCACGATCATGCGGGCCTTTGGCCCGATTTCTTTTGGAAGAGGGGGACTGCGTCGCCCGGGCCGTCAAGGCAACCCTTTCGGGCTATAGCGCCTCATCTGGATGACCTTCAAGCAGGCGCCTGAACTGGGCGGGCTGGCAGCGAAACCAGAGCGGTAGTGAGTAAGGGCCGCCGCGTACCGAGTGAGATAGTGCCAACTCAGTGCAGAACACGACAAATGTGCTGAGTGCATATATCGATCAACGTCACTAGTGGGCACCTAAGCCCCCACAGCAAGAGCCCGTTGTTGAGAGCCGCTGAGAGTGTCAGATAACCTGTGTGCGATCGATCCATGGAGGGTTGATCGTCATCGGATAGTAGTCGGCAAGCGCTCCGGGAAGAAGATGGTGAACTGCGCATATGCAGCTCGCCACTCGATGGCAGGTTTCCAGTGCACGCCGAGATTCCTCAGTGCCAGGTAGAGCAGCTTCATCGCTGCCTCGTCTGATGGGAAGGCGCCTCGGGTCTTGATGATCTTGCGCAGGCCTCGATGCAGGCTCTCGATGGCGTTGGTGGTGTAGATCATCTTTCTGATCTGCTGCGGATAGGCGAAGAACGGGGTGACCTCGTTCCAGGCGCGCCGCCAGGCCAGGCCGATCGCCGGGTACTTCGTGCCCCACTCGGCCTCGAAGTCACCGAGCCGGTGTTCGGCGATCTCGGCGGTCTCGGCGCGATAGACCGCCCGCAGCGCCGGCATCAGCCGCTTGCGGTCCTGCCACGACACGAAGCTCAGACTGTGGCGGATCAGGTGAACGATGCAGGTCTGCACGATCGCCCGCGGGAAGACGGCGGTGATGGCGTCGGGGAAGCCCTTGAGCCCGTCGACAACGGCGAACAGGAGGTCGTCGACACCGCGGTTCTTGAGCTCGTTCATGACCCGCAGCCAGAACTTGGCGCCCTCGCTCTGCTCGATCCACAGGCCCAGGACGTGCTTGTGGCCCTCGCAATCGAGAGCCAGGGCCAGGTAGACGGCCTTGTTCTTGACCACGCTCTCGTCGCGGATCTTGACCCGCAGCGCGTCGAAGAAGACCACCGGATAGACCGCATCCAGCGGCCGATTCTGCCATTCCCGCACCTCGTCCAGGACGGCATCGGTGACCCGGCTGATCAGGTCGGGCGAGACGTCGACGGCATAGAGCTCGCGCAGGTGACCCTGGATCTCCCGCACCGTCATGCCGCGGGCATACAGGGAGATGATCTTGTCGTCGAAGCCATCCAGGCGGGTCTCACCCTTGGGCACGATCTGCGGCTCGAAGCTGCCGTTGCGATCGCGCGGCACATCGATCTCGACCGATCCATCCTCGGTCAGCACCGTCTTGGCCGAGGTTCCGTTGCGGTTGTTGCCCGTCCCGCGGCCGGCAGGATCGCCCTTCTCGTAGCCGAGATGGTGCGTCAGCTCGGCGCCCAGCGCCCGCTCGAGCAGCGCCTTCTTGAGCTGCTTGAACAGGCCGTCCTCACCCAGCAGGTCTTCCGGCTTCTCGTAGCCGGCCAAAAGCTCGTCAAGATGTTCTGGCTTGATAGGCATCGTGAGTCCCCTTCATCAGGTTACCCACGGATCCATCTCACACAACCTTCCTGACACTCCCGAGCCGCTTGGTCTCAATTGGAGCAGCGAGAGCTGCCTTGCGTACTCTTGGCGGGCACTGGCCAGGAGCCCAGATCCGCAAGTCGCTCCGACTGGACCGTCCGGGCAACAGGAGAACCACATGAGCATCATCTACTACGTCGTCGGTCAGAAGGGACACGTACGCGACTTCGACGGCTGGGACGCAGCAGCCGACCACGCCGCAGACCTGGCCCACCTGACGCCCCAGGAGGGCGCAGCCCTGATGTAAAGCCACCTTCGACGCGAACAAGAGCCGCTGTGACCTCCCCAATGGTGTCTATGTCGAGAAATGCTTCGACGACGGGAAGCCTTGCACCTAGCAGAGAACCACTACAGGAGGACCATCATGGCCGACAGGAAGTCGAACCGCTATGGACAAGCAGGTCTTCTCGAGCCCCATTTTCCGGGTCCAGCGACTCGAAGTCCTCCAAAAGGCTCGGCTTCCCGTCGCCTTCGTCGCGGCCAAGGTAGTACCAAATCCTCTCGGTCATAAGCCCTCTACTTCCGCCCCGGAATCGCAATCAATTTCCGTCGCCCGGGACAATTGCCCGCGCCCCCTTGGCAGTCACCCTCACCAAGTTCCTACCAGGCGCTAGCTCGATCCAACCCTGCTCGATTGCATACCCCAATTCATCAACTTCGCTAGCCTTCACAACCAGATCGAGTGAAGACCAAAACCCCAACCGCGAAAACCCACCCCGCGAACCCTCGGCGTGAAGTCTACAAACCATGGCCAGTGCCCGCGTGCGCTTGTCAGAAGGCATAGCGCCATGGTGCCATATTCAGCCACCCAACACCCTACCTCCGCCTCGGAATGACAGCTTCGATGTTCAGGCACTACTCTCTGTCCCTGGCGCTCACGCTCATCCTTCTCGGCCCCGCGCAGGCAGGGGAGACCAAGACAATGATCTTGCTTGAAATCGCGGGCGGTACACCGATCGAGTGTCTTAGATCCCCGGATGAAAAATCTATGCAGCAATGCATGGCACTCTCGGAACATAAATCGAGGACCCTTCGCGGTGAGGTATTCGTCGAGATGAGACTCGATCCCAACTGCGCGGGCATGGGCCTTGCCAGGGATTTTAGCGATTTAGAAAAAACTTTCGGTCCGTTGCAAGAAAACGACTTCATCAAAGCGTGGGTGATAGATTTACCAGCAACAAAGGAGAAAGAATGGTGGCTGACTATTCTGATTATTAACGGCAAACCTGGCCCTGACTCCATGAATGGAAAAGCAGCCAACGCGAAAGAGATAGCCCACAAGCTCTGCTACATCATCTACCAAGAGAAGATCACACGGCGATAGCTGGCCCGCTCCTCCGCCCCGGCACCACAACCACATTGCCAAACGAATCCCTAAGGACCCGCGTGCCATCCGTACACGAGAGATTCCCAAAGCTATCCTTCACACACCTCATATTCTCTCTTGCTGCCGGGGCTGCACTTGCGGTGGGCGCGGGGGCTGGCTCGCTTGGGCTAGCAAAACAGCCATTACTACAAACATCACCTAGGGCTCCTAGGGCTCTAACCACCGTGGCCATAGGGACCTTAAGGCTGTGAGACGAAGCGTTGCACTCTGCTGGTGAATCCTGTCCCTAAATCCAGTCCAGCTCAATCACCCCCGGGACATGTCGGCTGCATTTACCCAATGTTCCCAAGGTAAAGGGAAGGGATATGGGGCGCGGTGGAGCGCAAGTTCACAGCTATCGCCTGTGTGCGGCGCTCACCGAAGATAATCTGTACGAGCCCTAACGAGGCACTTCGAGCCTAACTGGATGTGCGAAAGTTACGTCTGCGCAATGCGCGTATATGAGAAGAGTATTTCGGAGAATGCGTCTGCTGGATGTTCGCTTTCGGCAACGGCCGTATGTGGATCGAAGAATGCCTTGAGGATGTAGGTGCCGATTTCAAGCGCGGGGCTGACTTCGTCTACTAAGAAGTATTGTGAGCATTTGCCAAGTCGCTGGGGTGCCAAAGGATGGGTAGAACCTTTCCCTCGGACGGCATCAATTAATCCGATCCAGGCCAACCCACTAATAGCGGATAGGACACGGAATTCGCGCTTAAGTGTCTGGCCAATTTTGGCCAGCATCCAATTTATCGCCCAGACATCCGCCTCGTGTTCTTGTTTCACGAGCAGATCGGAAAGATCGGTTTCCGGATGCTTTAGCGAGATATGGGCGATTTCGTGCATCAAGATCCAAGCACATGAGCCTAGGAATAGATTGTTGCCGTACCAATCCGGGGTGTCGGGCTTCGCATGGGGATCGGGCATGCCCAAATTCACTGGCCATTGAGCTGCTGGGTTCTTTATTAGCGCCTTCGCGCCTTCGATAAGTTGGTATGCAAGATGGACAGGTGTGCCAGGCTTCACGTCGATAGAGGCTCGGTTCGCCTTTCGCGCTTCGGTCAGTTCGTGACCTAAAATGAGAGCTGCTTTGGAACTGGCCCATAGGCTTAGAAGTGCCGAAAAGGTGACCTCTATCTCTTCGAGCTTTCCGTCCGCGTAGAAGTTGGCCTTCCTATCCGAGAATGTCATCAGCCAGGGGACGCCGCCAAAGATGGTGTTGGTCAATTCGACTGCGCGCTCTGGCGCAATCGCGTAGGGTGCTGCGGCTACGCCGGGAACGAAGCCAGCCATCAATCTTTCCGCATCTGTCATAGTGTTTCGCCTTCTCCGCTGCTCCCATCATTTTCCGCAACGACGAGATACAATACTCCAAGGCTAGGTTTTCAACTGTCGACTTTTGGGGTGGCGTGGCCGAGCGATATTGCGCGCACAGTTTTGCCGACACTGCAAATCAGACAGGGTTATGAGGCGAGCTCAACGTTGATCATTTTGGATTGAATTTGTTCGTGACTATGATCGAACTCCGAACGTATCTGACCTTGGAAAAGGATTCGCCGCGCCATCGGCCCGTCCAACGGCTCGGCTAGCTCGCTGCTTAGCCGATCCTCGGCGGCCTTCATCATCACTATTGCCGGATATAGATTGTGGCAGGCACACCTGGCGTTGAGCTGCACCGTCTGCGCGGACGAAGGTTCGTTGCTGGGCGAGGATAGGTGCGACGGCCTTTTCCACTGGACAGCAGCGCTAACTTCTTCACCGTTCCGAGCAATTGGAATAGGGTGCATTCAACATTTAGTGAGAATCGCCTGGGAGGACACTAGAGGGGGCCCTTCTGCGTCCCTTTGGTCCAGGAGGCGCGGGCTGCCGCGGGGCATCACCGAACGGCCAGTTGGACCAGGGAATTGAGGCCGAGCGTTCGGGACGAAGCTCTCTGGTGTCGACGAATCCTGTAACTGACGACGATGACATCATCGTCCTCGATTGGCGACTGGTGTGGGAAAGGATCGCCATGTTGGCGCAGTCTATTACTGCGGAACGTTCTGCGGGAAGGTCTGCCTCTCTTGTCCTGGTGGTGCAGGACGAGCCTTTCGAACGCGCATTGACAGCTCGGCATTTGCGCAAAGCAGGCTTGGATGTCATCGAGGCAGCAAGTGAAGACCAGGCGCGACGCGTCCTTGATGCAGTCTATGTCGACATCGTATTCGCCGACCTCGAAACACCGGGCCAAGAGAATCCATTCAGTCTCCTGCGTCTGCTCTACGAACATCATCCGGGCGCCAGGACCATACTCACATCGGGCGCAGAGACAGACATGGCCGCCGCGGAGGGATACGGCATTTTTCTCCGTAAGCCCTATCGACTGGTTGATCTCGATTCCTCCATTCAGAGGATCCTGGCCGCCAATGTCGCCATCAGCCCGGCTATCGGGACTATATCGGCCGATACTGGGACTAGCAGCCGCAGGGAAGCTCTGAAACAGCGGTGCACTGCTGATCGCGCCGACAATGTACTCGATGAAGTCACCGAGCAATGGTTGGCCAAGCTGTCGGGGCAGCTTGTTGAGCGAGGCGATCGGCAAAGAGCGGTCGACCCAGAGGCTGCGACAGCGGCTCGCCGCGGCGCTCTGAATACGTACGATCGTGCGCGTAGCCGCCGTCTGAGATTGTTGCTTGGTTTCGCGCTCGGTGCGGTCCTTGGCTCGGGCATCGCCAACCTTCCCGGGATACTTGACTTGTGGCCATCTGCCGCCAGTACCGAGCAAGCGCTGGCGCTCGAATTGAGACAGTCAGCACAATTATCGCCACCGCCGAGCGCCGTTATACTTTCCGCCGAGCCGACGACCAACCAACACCCGAACAGCGAACCGATACTTGATCCGCCTGGACCGAGATCACCACTGCCGCCAGATGCACCTAAAAGCTTCGGTTTCAACAAGGAAGCGAGCAACCGCGCTGGAAGTGCGAACCGGCCAGCAGTTGCGGAGGCGACGCCCCGCCAAGTGCGTCTGGAACGTAACGAAATCCAGGAGGTCCAGACGAGACTGCGGTCATTTGGGTTCAATCCAGGGCCAATTGACGGAGCAGTGGGCACCAAGACGGCAGAAGCAGTCATCAAGTACCAGCAGGCGAGGGGGCAGCTACAGACTGGCACTGTCAACCGCGAATTGCTTGAGCAGCTCCGGCAGGATGCTGCCCCCTAACTTACTCAGGGTGCTGCCAATGCTAATGCTCGCAAGTCACGTCGGACTGCACCGCGGCGCTCGGATCCGTTTTAGCCCGTGCGGACCGCGCCGCTGGCCATTCGCTGAACGGCCTGATTCTGGTCGATCAAGGCGCACTGACGCTTGGTAGGACCCGCACCGTCGCTCCGCTATTCTGTGGAGTGCCGAAACTTTCCGGTTTCCCGATAACAACTGAGCGCCGATCAGGTCCGTCTCGGGGCACCTCATATCAGACGACGCAGCAAGTCATTCACGCTATGCTGGCACCATGTCTGATTCGCCTGGTCTTATTGCGTTGCGCAAATCCCTTGGCGACTCGTCTCCGGAACTTCCTCCCGCGCAAAGCTCCTGACTGCCCTTTGCCGCCCCAAGGCCCGGTTTTGCAAGCCTAAGTTATACAGAGCTAGTTTTGCAGATTACCTCAGTGCTAACCCATTGATATGGTTGACTTAGACTGCATCTGAAAATCGCAGTGTCGGTGGTTCGATTCCGCCCCTGGTTAGAGATCGCGGCAGACCATCTGACGGATGGCGTCATGCGCGATGCCAAAAAGCACCTTTCGATCAGTTGGCCGACGCGCGGCGTGCGGCGACTTCAGCCGACACCGTGACTGAGTCTCGAAGGCCCGCGGCCCCAAGAGATTCGGTCAAGTTGTTTGCCCTTGGGCTCGCCTGACATGTTTAGGGGAAGATAGGAGAACGACACCCGATCCTGACCTGAAGTCAAAAAGGGTCTCCGCTCCCGTCACCAGATCTCCACCGAGGATCACTGCCAATCGCAGGCCCGCAAGAAGCGGGAGCATCGACGCTGGTGCTGCCGCGACAGGCAAGCAAACCGAATATTCCTCGTTGCCGAGATGGATCGAGGCGAGGTGCAGAGCGGTCGTGAAGCGGCCAATGCCGGGATGAAAATCGTCATGCCTGCCGATGGGATGCGTGCCCTCCAGCAAGTGCGGGGATGCAAAGCAGACGGAGGCACCCGTGTCGACAGCCGCCGATGCCTGACGCCCGTTGACGGAGATCTGCGCGATCGGCACGCCCATCGTCATACTTACAGGCAGCGGGATTGCATTCGCGAGCCAGCACGGCATTTCGGGGCTGGCATCATCGGAGATGACATGAGCGCGGCCCGCCGGGCAATTGAGATCGAGGATGCGGCTTGCCAACAGGTCACAGCCCAACAATCCGTCGACCGGTTCACCAAGGAACTGGCTTAGGCTGTTCGGGTTTCCGGCGCGGCAATCGACCGGAACCTTATACCCGCATCCCCCAAGTGTGATGTTGCCGGTCCGCGCAAATGACACTGGCGAGCCGGTATCGAGGATCAGGCGGGCACCAGCAACGACCACAATTGGGATCCCGCGCTCCGCAGACACTTCGAATTCTTCGATCATTGCCATTCATTCTGGCTCCGGTCGGTTCATATGGCATTGACTATTGCAGCCGCAAAGTTGACCTTTGCCGTCAATGCCCAGCCTTGGACGGGATATCTGCAATGAACAGAGCCTTGAAAATCCATGCGCGCCTGCCAGCCAAAATCGTCGATGACCTCACAAGGCAACACATTCCATTCGACGGCTTGTTGAAGGAGGCGGGCATCCGCCGGGCCGACCTGCGGGACCCCGATTCGCGCGTCAGCTATGCCGCCGTCGTCTCGCTGATGGAGCGCGCCGCAACGCTGCTCGGCGAGCCGGGTTTCGGCCTTCGCCTCGGCGCTTCCCGGGACATCAGCGACGGCGGCATCCTCGGCTTCGTGATGCTCAACTCGGCCACGCTTCTCGATGCGGTGAAGAACCTCCAGAGATACTTCCTCATTGTCGGAGACGGTGAAGAATTCGAGGTAGAGCAGGGCGGCCCACATGTGAAACTGCGGTTCCGCGAGCGCGACCCGGCCGTACGCGGGCAGCGGCAGAATTCCGAATATTTTGCCGCCATGATCGTCCGCGCCTGTCGGGACATGACGCGTAAGCGCCTCTCGCCCGCCCGTGCTGAATTCATGCACCCCCGGCCCAATGCCCGGATCGACTATGAGGCCCATCTGGGGTGTACGGCGCGATTTCGGGCGGATTGGGATGCCGTCGTCTTTGCGCCCGAGACAATGCGGTTGCCCGTCGTTGGCGCGAATCACAAGCTGCTCAAGGTCCTAGAGATGGCCTGTCGGAAGATCCTCGGACCGGCGCCAAAGAAGCAGGACATCGTTCACGATGTGCGCTCGCTGATCATCGAGGAGTTAGCCCGTGGGGCCGTACATATCGACGCGGTAGCTTCCAAGCTCAGCATGAGCAGCAAGACCCTTGAGCGCCGACTGAGCGAACGCGATGAGAGCTTCAGCGCCCTGAGCGACGCCATTCGTCAGGACCTCGCCAAGCAATACCTGAGCGAAACCGATTTTCGGCTCGAACAAATCGCCTATCTGACTGGCTACTCCGAGCCCGCGCCCCTCGTGCGTGCCTTCAAGCGCTGGACCGGTAAGACCCCGATGGTGTTCCGAAGTGCTCACCGTAAAGAGCGCTAGCGGGTCCCTCTGACGGGAGAATGTCGCCAGTTGCATTTGCGATTTTAGCTGCGCCGACGACTCGGCTTTTTTCGTCGAGCACGTCGGCGAACAGCCTCATAACCTTGATGTCACCCTCTCGCCAAAGTATTGATGCGCGCCGCATTGCGCCTGCCGCAAGCAAAGCCGGTCGGCGCGGGGGCGCGCCGACCGACCCTCCCAGAGCCCGCTTGTATACGCTGCGGGCTTCTCCCCCGGCACGCAATGTGATGAAGGCGACGCGCCGAATCATTGACCCACGACGCCAGATTGTTGATCGAGGCAGACTCGTTAAGCATGCAGGGCATGGATAGGCGCGCTCCAGCACCTCAGCATGCATTCAAGATCAAACTTGATGTCGAGCAGATATCCCGGACATCGATCGTCACCTGTGCGGCACCCGGCCGACTGGCCGCTTCCGCCCAAGAGATCCACTGCGTGTCGCTAGGCATCAATATTTTGTCGCCGCCCTTTCAATGCTGACTGGAAATGCCGTCAACTTGGCAACTAAAGGCGGCCCCGCGCAGCCTGGAAACTAGTGCTCCGGCTGATCACGTGCATTGATAGATACCGCCACACTTTTGACCTGTGGCGACAACCGATCGGCGTGGTGTGCGACCTCCCTGCAGTGTCGTTGAACTTCTAGGGAGCTCCCATGCGGTACTTTTGCCCTCCGGTGGCAGGCCGCGGCCTGCCGAACCCCACCAGCGGCGCACGTTGGGATCAAGCGGGCCCGCAACGTCGCGCTCTGCTTTCCATACCCACCGCTTTACCTACCGCCGCGCAATGGTCGATCAATCGGCGTGGACGCAGTTCCAATTGTCCACTCCGCCAAGCACGACAAACCGACTGTTGGTCGGTTCAGGCTCGAACGGCTGCAATGACGATGACGTGCAGCGACGCAGACTATGGAGTTCAGAATACCTGACCAGGCGTAGTCTTGAGGGCAAAGCGAAAATCGTCCACCAGCGCCGACTGGTCCGAGCCGAGCCGGATCCTCGCTTTGGGATCAAAAATCCTTCCCGCCGCATCATCCTTGGTCGTGCTCAGGTCAAAATAGCGTAGCCCGGCGAAAGGCAAATCCTCTCCGAACTTCGGTTCGTTCGAGGTCACCGTGTTCCACGCCTGGGCAAACAGCTTGCCGTCTCCCTTCACTTCGCAGACCTGCGTTCCCTGGCAAATAGCCTTGCCTGTCATCGGCGTCGCCACCGCCTTGTTGACCGTCACCTCGACCCAGCTGTTGACCAATGTTCCCGCTTTGTCGAACGCGAGCCGGATCTGAATGGGCGCGGGCAGGCCCGCATAGTCGATGGTTCCTCCGAAATGCCGTACTGCCACCGGAGCGGCCAACAGAGGGGGCAATCCATCCGTGCGCCAACCAGACAACAGCCCTCTGCTGCCGAGCAGCATCGCGTCGGCAAAGTCCCGGATGTACTGATTTGCAGCATCACCGAAGTTGATCACATGGACTTCGGCTCTGGACAGATCGAGGTTGGATTTCGCCGCCCATTCAAAACCGAGCTTCCGCGCGTTTTCCCGATCCGTAAGCTTGCGGGCGTCGACAAATCTCAAATCCGTTAACAGAACCACACGCGGCACGCCGTACGCCAAATCGACTAGGCGACCACTTGAAGCGAGCGCCCTGACAAAGCCGTCGGGCGCGACGGGCCTGCCTGACTTGTCATCCCGGTCAACCTGCTGATTGACCTGAGTCAGGGCTTCCAGGATGCGCGTCTGAAAAGACTCCACCTGGCGCTTCACTTGAGTCCCGGTGTCGCGTCCGAAAAACCGATCCGTCGCGGAGTCCGACTTCTCCCGATCCGTCCGTTCAGATGCGTTCAGGTTGGGAGAGCAGCCGAAGAACAGCGGCACCAGTTCACTGCCGTCTGCCTTGGCGACCATGACGGTCAGGCGCTCCGCTGCCTCCATGTTGCTCGTCGTGGCGCCATCGCGCGCATCGGCAAGCTCAACGATGGCCCGGATCCAGCGTTTGTCGGCGGCTTTTGACTGCCCTTCACGCGCTCTCAACGCCCCTTCGTCGACGACAACGATTGTCTGCCGCAATGGCATGGTCGCGCCCGCGCGACGGCATGCCTCTTCAAACCGCACCGGTTCATACGCAAGGGCGCAGACCGGTACAGACACGATTGCCGCCACAACGCAGCTCAGAAATTTGCGCATCACGCCGCCCCGTTCGATTGAGATGTCTAGTAGGCCAGGGACAAGCGAATTGGCTCAGCCAAATACTTGTCGCCCAGGATCCGTTCTTCAGTGGAAATATTTCCAGCCAGCAGGTTCTCGCGCAGAAACTCACAAGACCGCTCGCTCTTGCGCTGTGCGTCGATGAGCCGTGACCTGTACTCGGTCAAAAGCGCAATGACCTGCGCATCCTTCTGAAAGATAAAGTCGGCGTTGTGGCGCAGCTGCCCGTAGTTGCGCAGTTGCGTCCGCTGTTCCTGATCGCGCCGGCTCAGCTCCTCTTGCTTGCGACGCTCATTCAGAATGTAACGCTGAGTTCGGTCCTCGAGCAGTTTGCGGAAAATGACGAGCTGTCGTCTCTGCAGCTTTTCAAGTTGTCGCCTCAGCTCCGCAAAACCCGGGATGGCATCATGTTTCCAATAGGCCCATACGACGCCAATGAAATAGACGATGAGATTGCCAAGGATCGATCCGCCGAACTCCAGATAGTCGGCCCAACCGGACGTCTCACCAAGGGCATGTCGCCGTATGATGACGTCAGACAGGAAAAACCACCGGCCCCAGGCAACGGCGGCAATGGCCAACAAGAACAGGACCATCCCGAAGCCGAATTCCTGGCCTGCCGACCATCGATCAGTTCGGCCGACATAACCGCCAAACAGCTCCCTGCGTTGCTTGGTGATGCGTCCGACAATGTGCGACGACCACATGAACGCGAGAGCGACCAGCAGCACCAGGCCCGTCGCAAAAAACGGCGTGAAGTTCGGGATCCTCAGGAAGGACTCCCAATTGATGAAGGCTTCGATGACACCGATGAGGGAGAGTACGGCCCAGTATGTGAAAGGCGCCCACTCTTGCGCCTCACGGCCCTGCTCCGAGACCTTCCTCTCATAGGCGGCGCGGGTCTTGCCAAATTCCTCGATGAGCTGCGACACCTCGCGCTTCGCTTGGAACGTGTCGCGTTCGGCTCGAATGCTGCCGAATTTATCGGCTTCGAGCTTGTCGCGCTCGAGTTCGTACACGAAGCCGCTGGCTTCCTTTCCATACTTGACCTTGTCGAATTCCGCGCGGACATCGGCTACCGCCGCTCGCCGAACGGCGACGACGTTTCTTTGGAACCAGGAGACCATCCTTGGTGTGCAACCTGAAGGGTTGTCAATGTTCGCATTGTGCGCCGATGTCAGCCGGACATCATTCTGCACGGCTTCTTCGTTGACGTTATCGAAGAGCTCGTGCGCAAGCGGTCCGCCGACCTCGAGGTTGAGATTGCCGTACGTCATCTTTGCGGTCTCCCTATCACTTCGTATTCACGCCGCTTGAGGTCGACAACGATTGGTCCCACAACGCTAAAGTCGACGATTTCCCCCTTTGGAGAGATCGCCGGCGCTTCTTTCGCGGCTGAACTGATTGGCACAGCCTCAAACTTCGACGAAAGATTGAGTGCCTCCCTGCACAACTTCATCTCCTCGGAACTGCCGCTCTTGCAGATCAGGTCCGCCTGCTTCGATAGCCAGACAGCGATGGCCTCGGGTCGCGCAGCCATGAGGAACTCGACGCGCCGATTGATCGCGCGATTCTCGTCCGTCGTGTTGGGTCGCAAGGGAACCGCCTTGCCAAAGCCGATGCGCCAGATCCCGGCGTTGCCGACACCACGTTGGTTGAGTTCCCGCGCAACGTTTTCGGCGCGTCGAATCGACAACATCAGGTTATAGGACTCGTCACCGATTCCATCGGTATGGCCGGCCACGAAAACAGACAAGCTGTGCGGCTCGGAGCGAAGCGCCTGCCCCACTGTGTCCAGCACCTTGGCCATGTCGGTTCTGATCTGGTCCTTGTCGAAATCGAAGAGCGCTTTGGCGGGAAACACGACGCGCAGGATCGGTACGTCGACAGGAAATTGGGGCAGGTCCGCTCGCGATACCAAGTCGGTGTAGAATTCCGGCGATCCAACGAACTGGTTTTGCGACAGCTGGAGAAGCCGCGACTTGCGATTGTCGTGGTCGCGTCGTGCCGTCTCCCACCATGCGGTGACGCGTTCGTCCTGGCTCCCGGCGACAGGAGCAACGGCTTGGGCTCCCACGTCTGGCGAGATGCCAGCCATGTAGACCGCAATCAAAAATGCGCAACACTTCGCAGCGAGCGCCGACCAAGACGTCCTCAACATTAGCTGATGCCCCCAAAGGACCTAGAGGCTCGGTGATGCCGAGCGCGTGCGCGCGGCTTCATCGACGGCCCGGCAACGAATAGCATCAGCAACCATCGGTAACGTGTAACTATTGGCCATGACATAGTCTTCTCTGGTGGGCGGTTTGAGATGCTTCACAGGCGAAACGTGCGGTCGACCCACCTCCAACCGCCTCGAATTGGAAATGGCGGAGCCGTCGCTGGAGCCCCGCCGATTTCATAGCAAGAGATCCCCAGCTGGAGAGTGGCTTAAGAAGACAACTTATTGACTTTTGGAGCCAGACCCCGGGAATACAACGCTTCGTAGAATTGGGCGGTGGTCCCGCTCTGGTTAAGTTGGCGTTGCGAGACGTCCAACGAGGTCAGAGTTTTACCACTGAGCAGTCCAACTAACGGCGTTCTCATCCCTTCATGACTTGGTATGTAACGACGCCTGTGGCTGCCGTCATTGATATCAGCCGACAGTTTATTGACGGTGGCGGACACTCCGTTGTGGGGGTGCGTGACAGGACGAATGTTCCGGCGAGCCTTGGCGAGGGTCAGGGCGGCGGAAATCTATCGGAAGGTGTAAAAGTGGCTGACGGAGATATCGACTTCATCACGGCTGCAGTGCTGCTGCAGCAAGGCCTGCTGGCCGAGCAACCGCCCGGCGGCGGGGCTGTGGGCGGCGTGTGCGGCGCGCTGCACGGCGGCGTCGTCGGTGCAGGCGGCGCGGTGGCGGTCCGGCTGTCCCCCCTCGCGCAGGGCTTGGTTCTTTGCCAGAACGACTCGGCGAGCTAGTTCATGACGGTATGGGCCGACGACAGAAAGGTCATCATCTATGATGGTGGTCGACTACGACGTCCGCGGGTGGCGGCGTGTCCAGATCGGCGCTGGCAGGCAACTCGCGAGCCCGTTCAGGGTGTGCATAGCGCTACGCTGCCAGCCGCGACAACAGCACCGCCACCGTAGACTTGCTCCACTGGCCACCAAGCGGTGAAGCGATCCGCCGCCGGTTCAATTCATGGGCGATGGCGCGCACCGTTGTGACGCCCGATGCCCTGATGTCGGCGACAATGGGCGCGAGCCGTGCGACATCGGCCTTGGCCTTGTTAGCGCGCGCCAACCGCGCTCCGTTCCGGCCGAGCTTGACACCGAGGCTGTGACCGAGAACGCGCTCCGCGGTTTCGTCGGCCACTTCGAGATTGGCCATGATGGTTCGTCCGGTGCGCCTGAGATCGTGCAGAGTCCATCCGGTAACGCCAGATGCGTCGTCCAGCTTGCGCTTGGTCGCGTGAACGATGACAGGGGATTCGTTCCATTGATGGTGAAGATCCAGTCGCTGCCGGCAAATCGCGGCAGGGAGCCGAGCAGGTCGACGGCCAACTGGGGCAGGGGCACTTCGTGGACGCGCCCGACCTTGTACCGGGCGGCGACGACCGTGAGCAGGGGATAGTCGCTGTCAAGGCCGGCAAGCTCTGACCACCGAGCTTCCGCCCAATCGTCGCATCGCTGCGGCCCTTCTACCACGGATTACGCATCTTTTCAGTTCAACGCTTCGGTAGCGTGAGCCCGTTGTTCCGCAGCTTCTTTTCCAATACTGGAATGCCGGCAGCGGTGTTTCCCTTGTTACAATCGTCTATGG
>Ga0210402_10002223_pt1 | contig 19108 bp, 22 predicted proteins | sample IncBWC7MmetaG_FD_161055 | JGI IMG/M metagenome (GOLD analysis project Ga0210402, IMG submission 161055) | Forest soil microbial communities from Barre Woods Harvard Forest LTER site, Petersham, Massachusetts, United States - Inc-BW-C-7-M | ecosystem: Environmental > Terrestrial > Soil >... | reverse complement strand
GCTGAGTTTTTTTTTTGACATGCAAATTTTGGCCCAAATCGGCTAAATTAAAACCATCCAGAACCCTCTTGAGCTCGAGAATGAGTAAGCTTTGCTTACAATCTTACTATATTTTATATTTGTACTGCCTGAAATTAAATGTGACATATGTGATAACATACCATATATGGATAAAACATACCTTATTTAGAAGGAGGGGGGAGGGGGGTCACCTAGGCGCAACCGAGGCCCTGAAAAAATAATTGTGAGCCTATGTCAAATTTTCGCGTTCCAACACCCCCTTGGCTTGGCGTGGAGTTACAGTGCGTGAATCAGTACACGTCGTGACAATGGGAAATATTGGTGTGCTGTGTCAATTACAAACACGCATACCCTGATGTAAGATATACAACACAACTTCGTTTTACCCTCGTTTGTTTACTGTATTTGTTTGTTCTTGTTACGTTTGCGGGGTATAGACATCTCTGAGTTTCAACACTCTTCATGTTTCAACTTCAACTACAACGATCTAAACATGCCATCTTCGGCTCTGCCGCTCAATACCCCTGCTAAGGCAACCGATACCGACAAGGACAGAACCCCAACCGCATCCGTCAAGCAACAAAACTCATCGAAATCTTCTGCTGGACTACCCACGGAAATATCGAGTCCACACGAGCTGACTGCATTTGTATGTCCTATGATTCTGTTGTTCACAATCTGTAGAGAATGATGGGCATTTTTGCGACGTATTCCAGGTTGAGACCTTGTTGGAGCAGCTGGATTCAAAGTTCGACGATATGTCCTCACAGATCCTTAGCCGAAGTATGTTTGATCGTTCATAGAGTCAAATCCACGTTTACCTTTGGCTTTAAGTGAGCCAGATGTCTGCGCGAGTAGATGCCCTTGAAGCTTCGATTCAAGACATCATCAATGGGGACGTCAATGTGCCACAATCGCCGTCACTCATCCCTGGAACCCCCGGAATCCGGAGGAGTGATAGTGGGCAACAATATTAATGTTCAAGACAGTTGATTGAGTGAATTAAGTGGATGGAAGCAGGCTTTATTTCTTGGGTTCGTCGATCCCACCTCAAACAATCATTTCATGCTTTCCTGACTGCCACCTTGAATTAAGTAATATATTATTTAGAATTGACTGAGTGCGTTTTCTCCAAAACGCAAAATTTGTGGTAACTTATCATTGAGCCATGATCCATTTGTGCACCTACTGCTATCCTAATTCTTGTCAATCATGAAACTCGCGTTTGGACCAGGTGTGCTTTCTCGGCTGTTGACGATGTCTTTCTTGTCTCCCCATTGTCAGCCTCCAGCAGCATCCTTGATTCGAAACCTCCAGCCGCCGGGCAACATCTGCATTTCCTTTTCTTCTTTATGGATTCTTCTCTTCAACTGAGGCTACCACCATCATGCCTCCCATCTTCCAAAGGATCCTCCGGAAGCTCAGCTGCACTCTTTACTATCTATCCCCGTCGCTCCTCTACTGATTCAGGCCCATTTCTCCTGTCTTCGGCGCCCTCCCGCTACTTTTGAGCTCTCGACCGCCCGTTCGGCTGCACCTGATCTGTCTCTAGGCAAGATGGGTGTCGGCGTTGGCCCGAGTGAACACTTCCCATTCACGAATATTCAAACATTATTTGACACGTCTTAGGAATGCTCCGACAGCGAAATGATCGGTGATGCCCCAAAGGTATCCAAACTTCCCCGCTAAGTTGTCGGGAAGAATACGAAGAGTACGGTTACGGAGGCAATGCGGAGATGATACAGAGAGAAAAGACACGCGTCTTGGATTCGGTGTATTATCAGCAAGCCAATCCAAGACAAGCCAGGTTATCTGTCATTCTTCAGCATCCCGAACAGGTCATCGAACCTTCAGTGTTGCTACAACCCAGCAGATCCCTTTTGCATGTCTGGGCAAATATGATTCTGGTCGTTTTCGTCACAACTTGCGTTACAGCGATACCAGGAAGCCGAGAATTGTGTCTTTTCATCACCCATCGTCTACCCAGAGTATGCTCCGTACACGCCCGGGAAGTGTTCGTCCCCACTCGCTATCCTCTATCCGGGTTCCGAGGCAACACTCGCTGGTTCTCCTGCGCGGAAGAGACGAGGGCCGTCCTCGCTATCGTTGAAGAGGAAGACAGGCTACGCTGACTTTCATTCTCTCCCGCACTCGCTACACGTTCAAAAAGTGTTCCTCTTAGGCTTGTACATATGTACTCCCTTCCGAAGGTGCCGATTCAAATTTATTTGTTTCACCCTGTCATGCTGTTGTATACCGTGAAACGACAGGTCTGCATCGGTCTGTATCGTTCCTTTTGAATCTGTGGCTGTGGCTGAGAAAAGACTCCCACCGTGGCTGGAGGATCTACTAGTTTGGATGATGTTCAAGTGGACGGATGTTGGTCCTACTCTCAAGTTGTGACCGGCGATTGCATCTCCGGTCAACACCTTCGGACCTCCCTCTTTATCTCGTCAAGTTTCCGTTCCCTGATCCTGCTCTCGATTTGATGCCACCATCGAGGCTACACTGACTGCAAAACCTCCCCCCTGTCTGATCCCGACTCCTCTAGTATAGTCATTTCCAAGTCAAGTAGTAGTCAGGCCTGAGTCATGCGAATGTCATTACAACTTGACTCAAACCGGTTTTCAAACATTTGCCTGACTTTTCACTTTTACAGAGGGTCATTGGAGGGTCACGCAAGCAAGATATATTCCCATACTCAAATCCACCTGTCTCCAATTTCGGTAGGCACGCTTGCTGTTGGCAGGGAAGGCAATCAAGGCCCGAAGTATGGTGGTAGTTAGATTATGTTGTCGTTATCATCAATTTATATGGTTTTAGTTCTTGACATCAGCGCGCGCGCGGAAAATAATATTTGTATACAAACGAACCGTCATAAACTGAGTCGTCGATAACTGTAGTTGAACCTATCATTGCCAAACAAAACCACATGTTAGAAGTATAACGCAAATTGAAATCGAAGCATGCAGCTCTCGACTAACGTACTCCTTCATGTCCACCAGCAGCCACCAGCCCGCAACCACCCAACAACCACAGACCCCGCCTCTAATCCAACCCAGGCGCGCCAGTACCAGCAGCTGACCCAGGCGACAACACCCTCCTTACAGGCTGACCCTGCGGAGGCCCACCAAATAGTGAAGAGAGCATGTCTCCAAAGGGGTTCACTGCCTGGTTACGCGGGGGTGAGATAGCGAAGTATAGGGTTGCTAATTCGTTCAGGGCCTGGTTAGACAGGAAATAGGTTAACGATGAAGCGGAAAGTGAAAGGGGAAGGAAAATGAACTCCCGAGAATTCAGAGAAAGACCGTCGCACCTTCCGAATCTCTGGTGAAGCCAACAACCCCCCTTTACTCTGATACGTCCCGCAAAGTTTCACCCACGCCTCCCGCACAACCTTATTTCGCTCCCCATCCGCTCGCTGGCATGTCAACACAGCGATTTGCGCGAAATTAACGACGGCGTCCTTGGTGAGGGTTACTTCGCTCGTGTGGTCTACAGGGATGGGTGGGGAAGAGAGGATATGGAGGGTACGCGGGAGGGCGGCAGTGAAATGTGCTATGAAGGTTCGGGCTGCGAGGATGTTGCCGTTTTGGAGGTAGCTGTTGGTGGGTAAGGTAAGGGAATAATGAGGCATGACGTGACTACGTACGGGATTGTACCACGAAGGGCGAACGCCCCTGGCGGACCGCCCGCCGATGACCATTGGATGAACATCTCGGCAAGGAGGCGAGCACTGTCTCGTTTTCCAGAGGCGAGGAAGTGTGGTTCTGCGGCGTCGAACGCGCCTTCTATGTTGGGCGTGGTGTAAGGTCTTGACGAACATGACGGAGTAAGAAACAAGAAGGAGCGGACCTTTGTAAAGCAGCTCCCCGATGTAATGGTGAAGATCTTGATCACCTGTGGGACATGCTCCAAGTTTAACTGACCAGCTGTAGTAGAAATGAGGTGAAGGTCAGTTAGAACTGGATTGAGCCACACACGATATGGATTTATCAATGATGGTCTTCCGCCATAAACCTGCTGGTCCAGTCAATGCAATAAGCTGCGTCAATCTGCCTGTTCCAAATTAAAATGGTATACCCTTCACAACTTACATCACATTCATCGCTTACCTCTACTCTCATCCGAAACGGCCTCTCCCTTAGTCTCGTAAACATCCAGCAGAAACCCAGCCAAATCCACCCCGCTGCCCGCCTGGCCAACCCTCAACAGCTCCCGTGCAGTCTGGAACAGCACGTCGATGGCCACGTCGTACTGGGCTGATTTCACATATCTCGAGGCGAAAGTGCGGGCCTTTTGGTGTGCTTCATAGGGTGAGGTGGATATATTGGGTAGAATCACATTCATAGCTCGGGAAGAAGACGATGAGGCCATGACTTGAGTACAATGTTGATTGAACTTGGGAGTCCGCTTACTCTTCAAAAGAAACAAACCTATGATCGAGTCGGATTCCTTATGTAAGTAATTATTAAGTAATAATTACGGCGACCGGTGACCGTGGTTTAACCATAACCCGGATAAAGGTATTGTACTATGTTTTCATGTCTGACATTATATGGACTAGGACAAAACTCGCGTTCGTCTTTGGCTCCCACTATGGCACCTCTGGTGACATTCTTGGTGGCCTTCCCCGGGAGCTCTTGATGTTATTTTTTAAGAGAAATCCCTGACAGAAATCCCTTATTGCATATTTCAGGTCGAGAACGCCTACACTCGGTCGAAAAACTTAATGTGTACCTTGGTTGCATTTCAGCATTCATGTGGAAGGGAATCCCAAGACAGCATTTTCGTTCCTATCTTCCTTTCAAGATACTAGTATCTGGGACCTCAAATTCTGTTTCATATACCCTGACGTGAAGGAAACGTCGTAGACGCCAGATTTTCTCCGTTATCTCGCAAGGCCGTCGTGGTATTCGATTCCGAAGGTTTTCTCGACCGCTTTGCTTATGGATTACCTCTTACATTGACGACAATGTTTGATTCCTACACTTATAGACCATACGCAAAATTGAATGATTTGTATTGCTGTGACTAGTCTCTTGCTCTGGGACTCTTCGAGTAACTGCATCTTTTCCGTGACATCAAATTATAGGACTCTCTGCAGCTAACCGGATGATATCTTTAGAGATGCAAGTGGGTTTGGCTGACGTGGCCGAAATCGTTTATGACGGAACGCGTTCCGTCCCTCGCCTCTGGACAAGTCAGCCTCATTTGATAAAATCCATCCCAATTTCCTGTAGCCCTCCTTCATCGCATCCACTATTGTCCCTTACCATGGCCACTTCCGCGGGAATCTTCTTGCTCCTTTTCCGACTTTCTTCACTATATGGACTCTCTTTGTCTGTCGTATTCTCTTCTTCGTCCGATCGTTCGAATCCCCCATCCCGTACCAAGACACCTCCGTTGTCACGCCGTATCCCATCGACATTAATGTCGACCTCGAACAGGGTATAATCAGCCGAGAGCAAGGAAGGGGTAATTGCATTCTCGTATGCCTTACAATTGCTTCTCACATATGCCCTTCAGACGCCCTATACCGATCCCAACTCTCTTCATGCCCCGCACGTGCGTCCACCCGCTGGTCGGGACCCCAGCGCTCGCATTAGGACGACTGGAACGACAGAGGAATCGGCACGACGCTCACTGTTGACGTTGTGGAAGGGAGCACGTGACGGAGACTAAACGGGAGACGATGTTGTGAAGTATGTCGGAGAGGGTGTTCCGTCATCAGCCGCCACTGCTGAAACTTCGTTAACTTCTACCTCGAGCCATGCCTCCACAAAGACCGACGTCTTATCAGTCTCATCACCCGCCACATCCACATCACTCCACATCCCCTCACCACTGCCATCCACCCCATCACAGAAATCATCTCCACCGACATGAGTACAATCAATGATAATACAGAACGTGAAGTCCGCAATATTGAATTGGGCCTTGCAAAACGTCTAGGGTTGCATGACCCCCGTCCATTCCCCTTCAACCAAGAAGCCCACTAAAGCCCACGCCAGCCTCATCGACACCCGCACCCGGGGCCCTCTCAGCACTGTGACCAACCTTCTCCACACTCGCCCCCCTTCCATCCAGAATATCCTGTCTCAGTTCAATGAGCACATCTCTGTTCACGTCGTACACAGCCCCGCCGTTCAGAGAGCTTGGAGGTCGTCATTAAGATGCAAATCTGGTTTTGACGACCTTCAGTCCCCTTCTCAGACGCACGGGTCGTTCAAAACATCGCCCACTCGGAAATCCTTCACTCCCTTAGCCGGTCGGCTAACCCAGACTCCCACTCACAAGAGACAGGATTCGGTAGTTTGGTTCGCGGAGGGGAATGAGGTGGTTGATGTCGGGTTTCTGCACGTTCATTCAAGTCAGTCAGTCCTCTCCGCATCATGAAACGTAATGGAGCGGTGACTAACCGGGGTTGAATTCTTGTTCCTACCATAAAAATGAACATTTATAGTATATACAAGGTCCAATGTTTTGCTATGGCCCACCACAACAGTGGAGATCTAACACAGCAGCACCCAGCAAATAGTCTCATACTTCGGTATTTTTTATTGATTGCCCATTGCCGGATATAGCTAAATTGACACATACTTAATTGACTGAAGATTGACGAAATGCTCTTTTTATTGCTTAAAACTGAATCTCCGAGTATCATTATTTACGCTACCTTATTGATCACTTGGATTACACATCTGCCAACGTAGTAAGGTTTGTCAGGCTATTCCTTTCTCAGACATATGACAGAACTGAACCAGGAATGTCACAAAAGCGCTCATGAAACACATTCCCTAGGTATCAATTGCAAAACAAACGACGCTTGATCTTAGAGTGGAGGCAAGCAGAAGGGGAAGGAGGTTGGGAAGAGGACCACATTCAAGTGGAGACGGAAGTTCGAAAATCACCAACACATACTCGCCCACTTTGGTTATATGGCTCCAGACCCAAACATGCAGGGTTAAGAGGTTTCCGGAACATTGATGGGTCCAGAGTTGCATACAGATCAATTTATTCTCATCTGGCAAATTTGTCGTGTGCGTAAACACTCCCAGTCGCGCTTTCCTCTGCCATGGATTCCCCCTTCCCCCAAAAAATCATTGACGATCTATATGGTCTCCTTGTATCCAAAGTGAGTGTTCATTGTTCTCTTGTTGTCAACTTGCCGAGCTCAAGGGGCAAACCTGTTTTAGTATGCTTATGGTTCGTCCAAGAGCATGTACGGTAGATTGTAACATCTCACCTTTCGAGATAGCCGCAGCGATGACCATTTTACTATGGGACATTCTCTTGACATTCGATTTGGAGGTTTGTGTTGTGTTGTGCCAAAGAGTGGTCAGAAACTCACCAGATCGTGCATATTCCGAGTAGGTATCAAGGATTTGGTTGAAAAGGCGGTCGCTCGGAATGTCACTCTTTTATCTGGCAAGTCTTTCGCTCTTTCGAACTGACAAAGGTCTAACATTCAGATCAGAATCGATATATACCTCCTGTCTTTCTCGCTCTGGATCTCTACTGTAGGTTGTGACTCTGTTCCGGGGGGGATTGACTCCAATCTCTATCAACGAATAGATCAATTGCACCCCTCACCCAGTATTACTGTAAGCGCTCTTCCTTGAGCGCTGTCTGAAAACTGAACAATGTCTTCCAGTTGTAAGGGGCCTTCTCTCTGTTCCGCACGCCCATCCTGATCACTGGCTTAGCTGCCGACGCTATTTCCTGGCCTCAAATATCACAAGTATATTTTCTGTAGCAGTCGTTCAATGTATTTCCTCTGCCTACTATATCTTTGGTCTTCATTCATTGATTACGTCCCAGTCATCCTCGCCCTGCGCACCTACGCGCTATACCAAGCGAAGTTCTGGTTAATCTTTCTGTGTTGTTTTTCCATCGTCCCTTCTATCCTTACTCTGGCTTTAACCATCTACTTGGATCTCCATCTCATCTCTTGTGCGAATCGTGATCTCCCTCGTTGCTGAGTCTTCGTTGTTGACCGTTGGGACTCTCAGTCATCCCGAGCCCGATGGATATTCCCAGCTTAGCGGGCTGTCTTCCACAGTGTAATGATCCTCGCTGTCGCACATTCTTGACCTTATTCTGGTGCCATTTTATTGGCTTCGAGACCGGTAGGAGCTGTGGTTGTCAGTGTGGTTATGGTGCTTGATAAGTATTTTTCCAGCTATTGTAGGACTTACAATTTGGAAATCACTCAAATCATGTCAGTCTTACATACCATTTATGGAGCCGAACCCTGCTAATTTAACTCTTTGACAGCGAGACATCACTCTACATTTGTGAGGACGCTCTACCGGGATGGTGGGTGAATATATTCAAACTTAATCTTTCTCAAGTCTCATTCCACAGTTTGCAGGCTTTCTATACTACATGGGTTAATGTCACAATTGATTCTTCTCATCATCTTTACTGACCTCCTTGTGCACAGTGATTGGATGTGAGTTGTCTACTTGTATACATCCACATGGCCATTTGCTGAGGCTCTTTCAATGACCAGTCCTAGCATTAGGTAATCTCCTTGTTTGGCTTATAGCTCCACTGTCCCTGGCATACTTAGGTGTTGGGTAAGTTTTTATGTCATGTCCACAGTAGTTTTTGAAATCAAATGCCCTTCCATGGCAGCTTTCAGCGGGCCCTGCAATCAACAATCTGCTCAAGGTTTGGCTCTGAACTTTTTCATCTTCTTTCATACCCTTATCTGCACCATTGTTCTAGGCTTCTGATGAGCCTTCGTGGGGCACTAGAGCCTGTGATCCCATCTCTTGAGCCATCATCCTTCAATATTATGTGACCTGATGTGGTCTACATAGAAGGAAACAGTGACAACTTCACAGTCATTCCAGGTCTAGCTCTATGAATAGCAATAGTCTCTTCAATTGTACCCTTGAATTTTTAATGGGGAGGTGTGGTCTAATATGTTGGGCACAGGTTGTCAATAGAAGTGGGTCAGATCATTTATGACCTAGAATGGAAGTATTATATACTGAGTAGAGAATTACTTTGTAATACCCATGTGGTCAATAACAGTCCCATCTTCATGGTACTTGGGCAAACTACTGGACAAGGTGAGATCTACATACAATCTATGTAAGATGTGAGATGGTCTACTGGTTCAATTGTAGAACATTGAGAATCTATAGGTAATGAGTGAGCTCTAAGTATAACATAAACTGAACATACCTCAGTCATCATGGTAAGTGAGGAATCAACTGAGGTGTCTGTAATCTAAGCTGTAGTATATAAGTGCTACAGAGAAACATGTGCAGTGAGCAGATGCCAGAATGGAAAAGATAATGAGGCAGAAAGATGGTGGAGCTGATATATATGAGTGTAACCTGTACCTACAATCAGTGGAGACATGTGTAAACTATAGTTGACTGGTCAGAAGACCTGGGGGAGTGAAACGAATAGATAGGGGGTGGGTATGTAGAGATGTCCCAGAGTCATGTGGGATCATGTGATAACAGGGGAATAGTGAGTGTGAGCCATACTAAACATCAATGATATCCTTTGAGAAGAAAAAAAGCAAGAGTACACTGTAGTTTGGCAAAATTGCACAAATTTTTGGAGACAGGACAAGATGGAACAAAAGATGGCAGAGCAGGAGAAACCTCGGGCAATGTGCATCAGGGGACACATTTTTGAAGGGTTTGGCTGGTTTGGCAGGTCATGTGGGTTACTCATGGGTATGTACCTATAGTTATAGCCCCTTTGTAATTATTTGCAATATTTCCATTCTGGAATGATAATTAGGTGTGGCATGCAATTCAGATGATAACTATTGCTAATATTACCACTCTACATCTGACAAATAAATACCATAGAATTACTTCAACCAGAATCTAACTAACTATACAAAACCCTGTTGAATATATTTACAAGCCTTAACTGAAGTTACAAGTCTGAAGTTTACATAGGAATTGTTCTTTTCAGAGTGAGCCACAGCCAAAATTTGTTGTACATATGTATGGTTGGTTTAAGAGGTGGAACTTGAACTTGTTAGCTGGTCACATGATGTTGATGCTTCCCATTGTTTCCAGGCTGTGCTTCCACCACATGTCATACCTACTGTTATAGCAGAATCCAAGGGGATTAGTTACAATAACATCTGGAAGCACTTAGCCATGATTGAACACACAAGCTTTTCAAGCCCTGACTAATGACCTGTTATGGTAATCATGTGGCTGAACTTGTTATCATATGCTAAAAAAAAAATGCAATTCTCCTATTTGGTTAGTGGAGAGAGCCAAAATAGTTTGTCTTTTCTTCCATCATGACTGGCATGTCAAAGGTTTGCAAGTACAGGAACTGGAAGTGGAAAGACTTTGTGTTTTTCACTTCCTCTCCAGCTGCATGACTCTGACATTGTGTTAATGATCTCACCCCTCACAGCACTTATGATAGATCAGGTTGGCCAGCTTGTTCTTGAGGAGAAAACATTATATCAGAAACTGAAGCATAAATACAGGCAGAAAATGCAAAGCTCTTGACAGTGACTGTGTGTACAGAGACAATGGCACAAGTAGGTGTGGAGAAACTATATAAGGTATTGCTTCTTGCTTGAAAGATTTATGGTCCTGTATTGAAGTAAACTTAGTAAAGACAAGGACATTGTAGCCAGAATTTTTTGTCAAGTCACCATGTCACCCAAAATCATGATTTTATATGTACATATTTGTAACACTGGAGGAGAGTGTGCACTGCTTTGTATGCATCAGGAACAAGTACAGTCATTCATATCCCACTGTCTGTGATGCAATTGAGAAAGTGGTGAAGCTGAGAATTCTCTTCAACCTGCCTCTGTTCCTCATGCAGCCAAGCCTCAACCTTCTCCAATTCTTTCCTACTTTCTGCTTTAGCCACATCCTTCATTGTTTGCTGGTCCCACAGGTTCTTTGGCAGAAAATTCTTATGTGATGTCTATGCTTCAAGTTCAGAGGGGCTAGGAAACCATCAACAAATGGGAAGATGGGGATTCATTGATGACTGGATGGTTCTCATTGTGTATCTTGCATTTTGAACCAGGAGAACACATCAACTAAAGAGCTACTCACTAGTTGGGGATGAGCATTACCATAATGAGCCATTAGTTGGGGTTTGAAAAGCTTGTGTACTCAATCACAGTCAAGTGCTACCAGTCTCCTTTGGTACTATTATGGCAACTCTTTCCTCTTTCTTCATTCTGCCTGCCTTCTCTGATTAAACATTGTGCATAGTACCTCAAAGGAGACTGGCAACAAGTCTATGTCATACCAGCAGAGTTGCAATTGCTCTCTCCAATCTCATACTTTTCACTCACCTCTGGCTCTGACCTGCACAATTGACTGATAACGTCACTAGCATTCTGCACAGATAAGTGTAAATGTGGATGCTGTACCTGTAACTACAGTGTTGCAGGTTTTTGCACCCACTGTGCAACACTGTGGCAGGAGTCTATTTCATGGTTAATGTGTCAAATTCAATGATGACATACACATGCACTGAACATGAACCATGTAACAAACATGCACCATGCACCACAACCACACATGTGACACAAGTTCATGATGACCACATTAGTGCACACAACATGAATCACATACTGCAAGATGTACACAGATGAATTTGATGGGTGTCTGTTGTGAGGTAGGATTGAGAATTTGAGGTAAACTATTTGATCCAATATGAATCAAACAAACCAATTCATCCTGGACCCACTCAGCACTTGCCACTCTGCAGGTGATGCCACAAACATCCTACTTTCCACCTTCCTCTTCCCCTGCACCCTGGATCCCACCTAACCCTTGCCCATAACCACTCCCACAAACACCACACACTCCAACTATCACACCCTCAACTGCACCTACATCCCACACTTGCACATGCACATTTGCCTTCCTCACAAACATGGGCCATCCACTCTCAATCTCATATTTGCATGTGAGGGAGGGTCACAAAATATGACCTGAAACAAGATAATTAGTTAGTGAAAAGTATATAAAAAACTTACTTTGCAATGCACCTGACAGCCACAATGTGTCTTGATTGACAAGGTGGTGACCATCCTCCAGTGAGAGTTGTCCAGTGGAGATGGGCATACATTGGCAGTCCAAACCAACCTTGCTCTGACCACAAGGTGGCTATTGTGTGACTTTTCTTTTTTACTGAGTGTCACTCATCACTGTTGTGACATCAAGTGATTCCAGCCAAAATGTGACACTCCAAGCCACTAAAAGAAAAAATGGCATGCATCCAACAGATCACCTGACTTAGTCATCTCATTTGGGCTGTGGAAATCCATAATATATATACATACATGGATAGACCTTCAGGTCCATGCTGATACACATTTCATCACTTTGGGCACCTATATTTAATTTTTGGCACATCCTAGTCATCATCATTTTGACTCTACCCTTGATTTTGACCTTAATTTACACCTCAGTATTACTCTGACCTGGTTGGTTGAAATGGTGGGGGATTTGGATCAAGGGTAGGGATGTCTGCTAGAGGGTTGTCAGTAATATTGCAGATGATGTGGAATTTGTTGGGGAGTTCTGCTGGTATGGGATGGACTTTCTTGGTGATGGGCTTGTACTTTTTCTTCTGTGTGGCAAAGATGCTGGCAAACTGATCAAGGGAAGGGGGCAGACAAGTGGACTTGGAAGTGGAAGGGTTAGAGGAATCTGTGGAATCTGTGGAAGAGCTGGAAGAATTTACAGTGGAATGGTAAGCGGCAGAAACAACAGGAAAATCACAGGCTGAAAGATAAATACAAGCTAGATTGGACAAGGAAGACTGGGGTGATGGTACATGGGTATATGATTTGATAGAGGCCTGCTGAGAATTAGAGTCATAGGAAATGATTAATGCAATTTCTCCTTGATCATCAATCAGTTCCTCGAGTTGTGAAAATCCGAGCTTCTTTCATCAGGTTGGAAGCGATGGCTAGGAGGGACTTGGTGCTACAGGAGACCTCTAGATATGGTCGGGATGGTCGCATGACAGCTGGAATTGTGATTGTGAATTGTTATGGTCTGTTCCTCATTGGCAAAATTCCTGACAATGCTCTCCATTAAGATGTCAAAGGGTCTGCCAAGGAGAATGTCATAAGCAGGTGATCTGATGACATGAATCTGAAGACATAAAGTGATATTGCTGAGACAACAAGGGACATTGCATGCTAGGCCAAGTGACTGATCAATATCTCTGTTTGCTGACTGCATATTAAGATGAATGCTGGGATCATAGTTGATACCTAGATCATGACAAACTGCTTCCAACATTGCAATAATTTGAGAACTGGGGTCAATGATGCTCTCAACAGACTCCTGATTATTGACAAGCATAAGGACTGATCAGAGCACACGTGATTCTTTTGCAACAGTGAGACAATTGTGATCTGGGTATTCTCCAGGTCATCAGGAACTCAAGTACTGTTCATAAGGGTCTTGGATAATGAGAGAACCAGGAGGGAGATTGTGGGTGTCTGTGATTGGAGCAGAAGGTGTCTCATCATTGGCAAAAGAAAGGGGGTCATTGCTGGAGGCAATGGCATTTATGTGGGTTTCCTTGGTGTCAGACACTATGTGTTTTGGAGTGACTGCTTCATGGACTTTTTGTTGTACTTCTGGTGATAACAACAGTAACTCTTGGTGCAATAGCATGACAAAGGAAGTTTGTATGGAATGAGTGTAGACATTGTCAGCAATTTTTGAATCCTGAACTGGAGCATGGGTATGATACACAAAATCCTGCTCTTATGGTGGCTTGGGAGTGGAGGTTGCATAATTTCTTTCATGAGGGGGGGAGATAATTGGCTTCTTTGGTTTTTGCATAAGGATGCATGATCAGGTTTTCAGGGTACAACAGTAGATGATGATGAGGGCTCTGGCATTGGCTGGACAGTGGGGGCTGGTGGAGGTGTAGAGGTCAATGATTCTGAGGACTGGGGAATATTGGGAAGAGATTTTGTGGATGAGCTGGCCAGATTAACTGGTTTTCATCATCAAAGAATTTCTACTCCATCAAATACTTGTTTATTCCTGAGTTAGAATATCTCCTATTCTAATGCGGCGATGTGATTGTTGGTTGAAAGTTGAAAAGTGGATGTTGCAGCTGGGACAGAAGGGACAGCAACAGGAGTTGTGGTAGCAGAAATACCATACATCATCTGTCCTGTAGTATCTGCATTACTAGTGATCTGGGCTGTTGTGGTCTGGTTTGGGTAGTGACAGTGCCATTTGTCAATGTGATCACAGAGATATAATCCTGGAATTGTATGAGGAACATATGTGCCAGATGGAAGAACAACATGATTCTTGCTATTCCTCTTGATCTTTGCCTCATTAATATAGCACACACACAAGTTGGGAAATCAATAATGTAGTATCCAATTTCACCACAAAATTTGCAATTGTTGTTGCTGGATGAATTTGAGGGATTATGGGTGTGGTTGTGATGATTATGTGATGAGGAAGATGACAAGGGACTGGAATAGTGTTGCCGAAGTTCAGTTCCAAACCACAAAAAACCCTTGAACCAGAACCAAACCAGTGGTTCAGGTTCAGGTTCAGTGCTTACCCTGAACCAAACCTGCGGTTCAGTTTCCAGTTCAGAAAATGTCAAAAATGTGCTGAACTTCTACCATATAAGGCAAGAGTTCAGGTTCAAACCAGGTTTGAAACCGGACCAAACTGGTGGTTCAGGTTCAGGTTCAGCACTTATCCTGAACCAAACCAGCGGTTCAGTTTCCGGTTCAGCCAAAAAGGTCCCAAACCAGACCAAACCGGACTTCGGCAACACTAGACTGGAAACTGGCACTAAGGCTTTGATCAAATGGTTGTGAATTTGTCCAGAAATGATGTAAGATCCTCTGATTTGATACCTGGTTGGGAAACAGTGGATGAAGCAGGCTGAGAAGAGTCGCAGATATTTAATTGTGTGGGGGATGTGCCATGGAGGACAAATTTTGCTGCTTTGTTGATATCTTTAAGTGGATAGGGGTCATCAGGATACTGATTGGGGAATTTAAGTTCTAGACAGCACAAGATACAAGATCATAACTCTGACTGGAATCCTCAGACAAAAGCACAGCTCTGTTCTGCTTCAGAGATACAATTTTAATTGTGGAGGAATGTGGTGATTGTATAAAATGTGCAATAATAAGTGCCTAGTTTGGTCATATCGTGGATGCCCAAATGGAGCTGTTCTCCAATGAGTTTGTCCATATCAGAGATAGACCATTTACAATCTTTTTCAGACCCTGGGCAGAGTTTGAAAATGCAACTGTTGGATTGTGCTTGGGGCAGGATTCCCAAAGATCTGAAGTGTCAATGTCCACATAGATCTGCGCATACTTTTTCTTTTCTTGGTTGTCTGTGATGCCACACTTGGTGAGAAGCATTAAGCATTTTGAGCTCATCAAAATAACAACAAAGTACTCAGGGTTGGTTTGGAGTAAATGTTGAAGCCATCAAATATCCTCTAGTGGGCATAATTGGAAGTGCAGGTGCTGCTGGTACTCTGGCCATCGTAGGTAATGAGAGAGTTGAGCTAAGGATGGTAGTCATAAGGGATGGGAGAGTTGAGGGGAGAGATGGGGTAAGAGTTAATTTAGTTGGAAGGGATGATGGAAGGGTAGATGATTCACTAGATGGGCCAGGTTCTGGATTAGATGACAATTCCACTGAGTCATGGGGTGAAGGCATGATCTGATTCAGAGTAAAATGACAATTTAAAATGGTGTCAGATTCTAAACCTGCTTCAATATTTTGTTGACAAACAGCAGCTTCTAATTCTGCACATAGTTTTCCTGATCAGGTAGGTTGCAGAGGGTAGCATGATGTATTGGGTGATGGTGAAGATGGAGGTGAGGGTGATGGTGTTAACAATGAGAGTGGGGACAATGAGAACTGGGTAGGCATAATCTTCTGTTAAATCTACTCTCACAGTGGGCTCCAAAAATGATAATGAGATGAAGTAGTTGACAGCTGAGAAGATATAAAATAAATCCCCAAAACCAATAAACCACAAACAATCTCTAAGTAATAATAGTAAAGGTGAGAGTAGGTCAAAATGTTCCCTAATATCAGTTCTGGAATGAATAAGACTGAGGACAAATGATGGTGCACCAATGATGAAGGGTGCAACAAAGCTAGATTGCACATCAGTGACATCACCCAATTGTACAATCTGTAATGTGATCAGAACAATATCGGAGATGAGGACAATGTTGAAACTAAGTTTCTAAGATGCAAGGATGATGATAAAAATTCTGAGAATGCAAGAAATAATTCTGAGATGATGGGGGAACTTGATTGCTTGTGTTTGTGCTAAGTACTTGAATTTTTATAGGAAAAGGATGAGGAAATAAGGAAATAAGACTAAACTAAAAGGAATAAGTGAAAATATTATAAATCTAGGGTATATGCAACCCATGTGAATGAAAAGTAGTAAAAATATCATAAAGATCAAAATAATACTTAAAGGAGGTATGTATATGATTTCTTTTATGGCGGTCATAGGCTGATTTATTATTCCACATAATTATTTTAGAATTGCAGTATATTATTCCAGATTCCTCACCAAAAATATTATCTGGGCACGAAAATTATTTATTGGGCACATTTATTTATTGGGCTGTGTTTATTTATTCTGGGCGCATTTATTTATGTTTATTCTGGCTGCTTATGTTTGCTCAGACAAACAGGAATCATGCTCACACTGGTACATCCTGATTGTCGCATCTCTGGAAGAGACATCTTGGCAAAGCTGGGAAGCATTAGGCCAGGATGGCAAATGGACAATGAGTGTCTTGAGCTGACCTCAGGAAGATTGAAGGAACCCCAGAGGTAAGTAGCCGGCTTATCATGGAGGAAGAGTTCATACAGGAGGCAGTTGATAAATTAGTGGCTGTGTGGGGCAAATGACATGCTTAGTACTACCATATTATGGCGAATATCTGATCTTATTGTTTTGCTAAGCTACGGGCTATGTACATATATGACAATGCTGCACAGGACATGATAACAAACATGTGAACAAAAAACGAATGAATGCAAATAAAAAATGATGCGTAAAAAGAGAATATACCCATGGCAGATAAGATCGGTGTGAGTCATCATCTTCTTTTCCACGATATGGTCATACTTCTGCTTCTTTGTCGCAGCCTTCAAGCCTTGCCATGGGAGTGCTCCATGAAGGAAATACATCAAGACGTAAGCAAGGGAGAGATCCGGGTTTTCGTGGATGGCTTTGAGGTAGATGGCGACGGTGTATCCGAAACGGATATGCGCTCGGCACAATGCACGCACTAGGAGTTGGCGGCGCGGAGATGCAGTGGAGGGGTCCGGCAGGGGGAGGGGTTGTGTTGTGGTGCCCGCTTGCATGGTTGAGGTGGGTAAGGAATTGGGGAGGAGTTGATCCCACAAGGTGTTAGTGTTCATGGTTTCATTGAAACGTTGTAACAAATCTGTCTTTGACTTTTCCTTCCCACCCTTTCCCGCATCCAACAATCCCACCACTCCCCTCCAATCCTCGGCAGCTAGGAGTGTGTTGAGTGCGGCAAAGTCCTTGTCGAGGGATTTGGCGAGGCAGTGGAGTTTGAGGCATGGTGTGGAGTCTGGATTGTAGTGTAGGCATTGTTTGAGGGTTGATAAATGGGATGTAGACAGGGAGAGGAGAAAGTAGGAAAGGTGGAATATGTGGATTTGGAGAGCGGTTGAGGGGGGGAGGTGTGTTAACCAGCTGTAATTACGGTTAGTGAGTTAGTTGAAACTTCATGGAAAGGATGCATGTTAGATCTGCAACTGTGGCCTCGACATCCCCAGCAGCGAGTGCACACTCTGCCCTCATCTGCCTGATCGTCACCAAATGCGAGGCCACGCCCAGTGCGTCACTCGCACTCTCCACACATACATTCCACAGCCCCACCTTCCCAGCAGCCCCTTCACTTGCTCCCACCACCTCCAGAGTCTCTCTTATGGTCGTCCCCTTTGTATGACTTGAGTGTTTGGCGCGCAAGGGTGAACGAGCCATCTTTGAGGTGTATTTTTGCTTTCATAAGGAGCACATTGGGGAATGTGCTGTGCATGAGGGTGAGGATGTGTTCAAAGTCTTCTAGCATGGGTGCGTGTCAGCTGAGGGAGAGGTAGGCAGTTGCGCGTTTGTGATAGAGGAGGTAGTCGGCAGGGGAGTGGTCGATTGCTTCCAAGTAAGATTGGGCTGCATTGGCAAACTGGCCTGCGGAAAGGAGGGCGTTCGCATGGTTGACAAGAAGTAGTAGGCTGGGGGTAGAGCTGGAATGACAGCTCCGGAAGGGAGGGTTGTGGGTTGCATGGTTACGCAGCTCAGGCCAACTGTTCAGTTGTTTGGTTAGGATATCATGGTGAAGATGAGAGTAGAGCAGTTGAAAGTTGACATACGTTCAAACACCCTGTATGTTCTTCCCACCTCTTTCAATAAGCTATCAATTTTGTGGAAATGGGCTAGGGCAGCCTTTGTCCATCTACCTTCCTCTTCAAGCGCATGAGTAACTTCTGCGTGGATGCTGTCGATATCAGAGGATGGGAGAGAAGTGAGTTCAAATAGGGCTTGCATGAGAAATGAGGAACTGAATGAATGAATGGGTGAGTGGTTGTTGTAGAGGGCCAAGGGGAATAGAAAGGGAATGCACAAACATTGTATGGATGGACACAAAATTCAGGTGGATCATGTGTATTGTGAGACTGGATAATGATTCATTAGGGGGTGAATTTCAGACCAATAATTCAGCCACATTGTTCTGCATATCAGGTTGGTCAGTGAATTGGAGTTGTAAAGCTTGGTAAAGGAAAGTGGCCAACTTACGGGCCTCTCGTCGGATTCTTTGTGTTCCCGGAGGCTCTGCTTGAGGTGTGGTGTGATGGATTTACTTGAGATCATCCCGGCGAGCCTGCTCCACACCTAAATGGGTGTTGATGGAGGTGTAATGGGCTGTGCCAGTCAAGTTCTTGTTCTCCCTGTACGGGATATGAAACAGATTCAAGCTTGATGGCCACCTCTTCCCCAGAAATAATGTTGATGCCGAGGTAGATGTCGCCTGAAG
>Ga0210402_10002222_pt1 | contig 19113 bp, 14 predicted proteins | sample IncBWC7MmetaG_FD_161055 | JGI IMG/M metagenome (GOLD analysis project Ga0210402, IMG submission 161055) | Forest soil microbial communities from Barre Woods Harvard Forest LTER site, Petersham, Massachusetts, United States - Inc-BW-C-7-M | ecosystem: Environmental > Terrestrial > Soil >... | reverse complement strand
TTTCAAACCGCTGGATACATCGAGCCACACGCCGGCACACGACACTCCGCAAACGATCGCGAACAGTACTCCTCATTCCAATCCGATTGCCAGCCCTACCCCGGTCCCGCCAGGACCGCCCGCCAATCCGAATGATACTGGCCCGCCAGCCATTGAGACTGATCCCACACCGCAGCCAACCAATCCAATTTCCACTCCGTACTTCCCCACGCCGACTCCTGCGCCAACACCAAGACCAACGCCGCAACGTCCGACGCCCCAACTCTACGCACACGTAACCATGACGCCGGGTGTCGCTGAGTTCCAGGCTGCATCCCCCAATGCCGAAGTGTTCATGCCGTCAACTCGCCCCATCACAGTAACCAGCGACGGGACGGGCGATGTGCGGCAACTGAATCTGAAAATTGGAACGCCGGGTGGGGCGTTCAGTTATCGGCCGGGATGTCCAATCTTTCTGGCACGCGGGCAGAGTTGCACGGTGCAGGTGCAGTTTGCATCCAGAGATACCCAGTCCCACAGCGACACGCTGAACGCCTTCGATGGAAACAGGGCAATGGCGAGTGTGAGCTTACGCGCCGCGGGATCGGTTTCAACTACGCCGACCGGTCACCAGCATGTAACTATGACGCCGTCTGAACTAAGCTTTGGCGCACCGACTCTTTTCGCGGCGGCCTACATCCCGCCACAACGCACGGTCGAAGTGAGGAACGATGGTCCTGTCGACTTGCGAGCGTTCACTTTGCAGATGAATCCGTCCGGCGCGCCATTTCGATTTACAAACTACTGTCCGGCCACCCTGACGCGAGGGCAGTCCTGCACGGTGCAAGTTACCTTCGCCTCAAGCAAGGGACAGGCATCTCAGGCGACGCTCGTCGCGTATGAAGGCGGAGCGATGCTGGCGGGCGTTCGCCTTTCCGGCGTGGGCAGCAGTCCGGCTCCGACCAAGCCGCCCGGCGGAACGGTGACGGGAGTGGTGGATCGCGCTTATCCGAATGGAAGTATGACGCCGGGAAGCGTGCCTCAGAGTGGCGCGAAGGCGACGATTCCGCAGAGTGGGATCGCGAAAACCGGTACTGTACCAGCAGGGACCGCGACACCTCAGCAGGGTACCAGTCCTAACGCCACCGGCAACCGGACGATGGTTCCGAACCGTGCCGCAACGACCATGCAACAACCGTCGCGGGTCGCACCGCCGACGACGGTGCAGAGAGCTCCCGTCAGGCGAGCCGATCCAAAGCCACCGCCACACCAGGTTCACTAAACGCATCATCGGTGTCGATGCGGACGTCCGTAACTATTGGGCGCGTGCCCGCAGTCGATTGGCCTCAGCCCGCTCGCGATCGGCGTCGGCCTTCTGTCCTAGCTGATCATAGACGTCGGCGAGGATGACATGAGGGTCCGGAGCTTTGGGCTGCAGGCTCGCTGCTTTCTTCAATTTCGGTACGGCTCCGGCAAGATCGCCTGACAGCTCCAGAAACCGTCCGAGGATCAGGTAGCTTCCGTAGTGGTCCGGCATGAACTCGAGAACGGTCTCACACTCTTTAATCGTTTCCGGTATGCGGTTGGTATGGGCATAAGCCATCTCCAGAAAAACGTGGGCGTCGGCCAGGTTGGGCTGTTTGGTTACTGCATATTCCAGTTCTGGCACTGCGGCGGCAAAGTCGCCGGTTGCCATCAGGCCCTTGGCGAGTTGCAGGTGTTCCATGGGCGACTCGGGATTCAGTTCCGCCGCCTTGCGCAATACGGGGACGGCCGCATCGTACTGTTTCAGGTCCAGCAGGTTTGCGCCCAGCTTGGCGTACGTGCCCGGCATGCCAGGATCTCTGCTGATCGACTGCTTCAGCAAATCGGCCGCCTCCTGATAGTGTCCTTTCTCCCGCGCGGCGCTGGCGCGATGGATCAGGTTGGCGATTTCGATCTTGTCCTTGGGATCAGGTTGGTCGCTGCCCGTGGCCTTCGTCACATTGCTGCCGGACGCGACATAACCCAACGCCGCGAGTTTCGCTTCGGCCGCGGGGTCGACGATCGCCTTCGGTGCTTCCCGATTACTGCTCGTCTTCTGACGGAAGGCGTCGGTTCGGGCGGCCAGCGTATCTGCCACCGCCGTCGAAGTTCCAGCCAGATTGTTTTCTGCTTTCGGGTCTGCTGTCTGGTCGTATAGTTCTCTCCGCGGAGACTGTACGTACAAATATTTCCCGGTTCGCAACGACTGTATCGCGCTCCATCCGAAGGCGAGGTGCGGATAGTCAGAGCGGGAGTAGGCGGGGCGGTCCTGCCATGCTTCCGGCGTACTCTCCCCGGCGTTGGCCTGCATCATCGGGAGCAATGATTCTCCCTGCACTTCCGCCGGTACGGCTATTCCGGCTGCCTGAAGCAGTGTGGGCATCACGTCGACTAATTCGACGCGACGGTCAATCGTCTTCCGCGCTTTGGCCTTGGGTAGTTTGATCACGAGCGGCACATGGATCGTTTCGTCGTAGAGAAAGACACCGTGGGTGTCTTCGCCGTGCGCTCCGAGTGATTCGCCGTGGTCAGCCATCACTGCGATGACCGATTCATCATACAGTCCGCTCGCTTTAAGTTGCTGGAATAGCTTGCCCAACGCAGAATCCGCGTAGGCAATTTCTCCGTCATACGGAGCTTTGGCGTAGCGGGTCTTGTAAGGTTCGGGCGGATCGTAGGGATCGTGCGCGTCATAGAGATGCACCCACAGAAAGAATGGTCCCTTGGGATGCTTGTTGAGCCACGCCAGGGCGCGCGTTACGACTTCGCCGCCGCGCCGCTCGACTGTGCGGTAGTGATTTTCTCCCGGACCTGCGTAGTGAAACGCGGCGTCGTAAGTGTCGAATCCGCGATCAAAGCCCGGAGCGTAGCTGGGAGTGGGATTGAGAACGATCGACCCAACAAAGGCCGCGGTGCGATATCCCTGCCCGTGCAAAATCTCCGGAGCATACGGCAGCTCCTTCACCAGCGGCACGCGAAAATCGTTGACCTGATGAAACTGCGGATACGTGCCGGTGAGAATGGTTGCGTGCGAAACAGTTGTGAGCGGAGCCTGCGAGTAGGCGTGAGTGAATACCGCTGACTGCTTCGCCAACGCGTCCAGATTCGGCGTCAGTCCGCTCGTCGATCCGAGAAACCCCATCCGGTCGGCGCGCGTAGTGTCGAGCGTGATCAGGATCACGTTGGGAGGCGTCGCGGCGAGGGCGCTCGCGGCCAACGACATCACGCAGAGCCATCGGATTATCGCGCGCATTTTGAGATCCTGCTTCAGGCGCTAAAGCGCAATTCAATAAGGGGGCTGAACGGCACGACTGAAGTCGTGCCCTCCCAGTCTACTGCGCCTGTTGCGGCATCATGGCCAGGCGCTGTGCTTCGGCACGCTCGCGTTCGGCGTCGGTTTTGCGTCCTAAGCGGACATAAATTTCTGCCAGCGTCACATGCGGATCGGGAGCCTGGGGCCGCAGCGCGGCTGCTTTCTCCAGTTTTGGAATTGCGCCTTCGTCGTTGCCCGACTTTGCCAGAGCTCTGCCTAATGTCAGGTAGCTTCCGTAATGCTCGGGCATGATCTCGATCACCTTTTCACATTCCTTGATCGTGTCGGGCACGCGACCGGCTCTGGCGTACGCGACCTCCAGAAAAAGGTGTGCATCGAGGAGCAGCGGCATTCTGGCAAGAAGAGTTTCGAACACCGTTGCCGCGCCGTTAAAATCTTCCGTGCGGAGCAAGGCCCGTCCGAGGTCCATCTGCGCCATGGTCAGCGCTGGATCCAATTCGACTGCTTTGCGCAGAACGGGAACTGCTTTCTCGTACTGGTGCGTCTTCATATAACTTCCGCCCAGCTTGCCGTACAGCATGGACATGCCGGTTTCTTTCTTGACCAAGTCTTCGAGAATCGGAATCGCGTCTTCAAAGCGGCCATTCTCGAAAAGAAAGTTCACCTGACGAATCACGTTGGCCGTCGCAATCTTGTCTTTCGGATCGGGTTCCTCCGACGATCCGGATTTCGAAACGTAGGTGCCCGAGCCGACATATCCCAGTGCCGCCAGCTTCTCCTGGGCTGCTGCATCGACGACTGTCTTGGGGAGTTCGCGCTTGTTGCTCGTCTTCTGATGGAAGGCTTCGGTCTTGGCGGCCAGTGTGTCCGCGACCGCTTTCGATGTTGGAGCCAGATTGTGCTCTGCTGTCGGGTCCGTGAGCTGATCGTAGAGTTCGCGGCGCGGAGCTTCGATGTACAGATATTTTCCGGTTCGCAAGGCCTTTTCCGCACTCCATCCGTAAGCCAGGTGGGCGTAGTCCGCTTGCGCGTAGGCGGGCCGGTCGCGCCACGCCTCTACGGCGGCAGTTGGTTCTCCGGGCTTAGCCTGAATGATCTGAAGAAGGGACTCCCCCTGCACTTCTGGCGGCACGGCCACGCCCACTGCCTGCAACAGCGTCGGCATGACATCGACCAATTCGACGCGGTTGTCGATCTTCTTCTGCGTTGTTGCCTGAGGTAGCTTGATCACCAGCGGAACGTGGATCGTTTCGTCGTAGAGAAAAATGCCGTGGGTATCTTCTCCGTGTGCGCCAAGAGCCTCGCCGTGATCCGCCATGACGGCGATCAGCGATCCCTCGTACAGGCCGCGCGCTTTCAGTTCGCGGAATAGTTTCCCGACCGATGCGTCGGCGTAGGCGATTTCCCCATCATAGAGGTCCTTGGCGTAACGGGTCTTGTAAGGCTCGGGCGGATCATAGGGATCGTGCGCATCGTAGAGATGCACCCACAGAAAGAATGGACCCTTCGGATGCTGGTTCAACCAGGCCAGGGCGCGCGTCACCACTTCGCCACCGCGGCGCTCTACGGTTTGATAGCGGGTTTGATTCTTGAATCCTTCGTGTTGAAATCCGGCGTCACAGGTGTCAAAGCCGCGATCAAGACCGGGTGCCCCACCGGTCGGGTCGAGAGCCATGGACGCTAGAAACGCAGCCGTCTGGTAGCCCTGCGCGTGGAGGATATCGGGCGTGTATGGCAAATCCTTCGCGAGCGGCATTGGGAAGTCCAGCACCTGATGAAACTGCGGATAGGTGCCGGTAAGAATGCTGGCATGGGAAACCGATGTCAGCGGAGCCTGCGAGTAGGCGTGCGTGAAGACCGCCGACTGTCGTGCCAGCGCGTCCAGATTCGGTGTGAGCCCTCGTGTCGAGCCGAGAAATCCCATGCGGTCGGCGCGCGTGGTGTCCAGGGTGATCAGGATGATGTTGGGTTGCGTCGCCGCGAACGCACTCGCGGCTAACCACATCACAACCATCCACTGACGAATCACACCCATGTTGAAGACCCTAGTGCCAGGAGTTTCAGAAGAGGCATACGCACCTGATGAAGTTGCAGATCTATATCAATGTCAATTTCAATGCGGCGGGTCACCTACAGACGCGGGGGGTGTCGTCGTCTTCGCTTTCCGGGACGCGGCAGGCTTCTTCGTCGCTTCGCGCTGGGGGAGAGTTCCCTTGCAAGTTTTCGGATGTTCGAACAACTTGGCATCCGGCGGACCGAGCACTACATCCTTGTATTCAATCGTGCCGTGTACGGCTCCGCTCAGGACATCGATCTTGATGGGGAACCCCTGCAGATCGTCCGCGAGCCAGAATCTCAGCTTCATGGGCTTGATCAGGTCGGGAGACGATACTGTGATGTCCTCCATCTGGCATACGTGGCCGTTCACGGTCTCCGTCCCAGCGGGCACGCGTTCCATCTTGCGTCCACGCCGCTCCACGGTAAACGGAAATGCCCGGAAATAGGGATGGTGGTCGTGCATGCACCCGAAGCGGTTGATGCCGTAGGTCTCGAAGGTCGTCAGGTCGGTGAGCATGTACCCGTGACCTTCGGGCGCTTCCGTTCTCAAGAACTTGCCGGAGCGGTAGATCTTGGTTTCGCGATCGTCGCCGGGGAGCAGGCTTCCTACCATGGTGGCCGAAAACTCCTTGAAAGGATCAAAAGGAAAGCCGGTCGTTACGGGGGCCGCGGGAGGAGCAAGGGACGGCTTCTGGTCGACTGCTGGAGTTGGCACGGCCGACGCGGCTTCCGACTGACTCGCGACCTGCGCAAACAGACAACCAGAAAAAAGCAGGACGATGATCCACCGAGCCATTTTTCTCCCCTGAATGAACTTGCCTTTGCAGAATACAAGAAAAAAGCCACGCCGTGAATGAGCGTGGCCTTTGGTTGCCGATACGGTCAAGTTACTGCTTGTTACGCATTTGCTTGACCATGTCGCGGGTGGCGTGCGTGCTGATCACGCTCTTTTTCAGCGTGGGGGCGGTACCCGGGATGTGGGTGGTCAGGAAGCCAAAGTTGCCCAGGAACTCGTAGCCGCCGAAGCCGACATAGCCGGCCCAGTTGTAGGCGCCGAACCTGTTCACTGCGTTGGGTGCGGTCTTGGTCAAGACAGTCCACTGGAGGCCCGTGTAGGCGCCGTAGTAGGCATCATACAGCTGATCGGAATAAACATAGGCCTTGCCGTGAACCGGAGAGAAAGCGGCGATGGGAACAGTGATTGCGAAACCATTGGTCGCGGCGCCAGCTACCGGGGAATAGGGGCAGACGCTGAGGACGTCATAGCCTTGCATGTAGAAGTTGGCGCGGCCGCCAACCGTAAATGATTCGTAGTTGCAATATTCGTTCAGCCCGCTCGAAGAGAGGAATCCAAACGAGAAGCTTTGCCCGAACGCAGCGCAGCAACCAAGGACAAGAAGGGTGAGTACCAACAAGCTTTTCAATTTCACTGATTTCCTCCTGGAAGTTTTCAATCGTTAACGAGGTTGAAGCACACTAGCGGCTTTGTGGCGCAACAAAAAATGCCACTACCGAATGGACGACAATCTAGCTTGTTTAAAGATTAAGTCAAGCCAATAAATCAGATTTGAATGAAAAAGATAACGGATGATCAAAATCTTGCGCACTTATCGCAAGTTGGCGTCCAGCGAGACGTCGCGTCCCGCGCGGCTTTTAGGCCGACGCCCGACATGAAGTGACTCGCGGCTGGATCACGCCTACAGATTTGAGTAGTTTCTGCCTTTGATTTCCGCGTTTCGTATGGAATTCAGGAGAAATCTGGTGGCGGCGGTAGGACTCGAACCTACGACCTACGGATTATGAGACCGTCGCTCTAACCACCTGAGCTACACCGCCAACTTCAAAATGCTGCGGAAACCGAAGGTTTCGAGGAGCCCTGGACGGGCACAGAATTCCGCGGACGCGGGTGGACGCGTCCCGCTCAAGATTCTAACAGGCTGGAGAAAAAGTCGGAATAGGGTGCCAAAGGATTGCGCCGCATGCGAAACTACGGCGCATGAGAGTGGTCGCTGTCATTCCGGCGAGGCTGGCGTCCACGCGATTGCCTCGCAAAATGCTGCGCGAGATTGCCGGGGAGCCGCTGCTCGCGTGGGTTTACCAGGGCGTGCGGCGATGTACCTCGCTCGATGAGGTCGTGATCGCTACTGACTCCGAGGAAATTCTTTCTTTCTGCCAGCAGCGCGGGTTCGAGGTCCGCATGACTTCGTCCGCCCATCGTTCGGGGACGGAGCGCGTCCATGAGATTTCCAACCTGATTGCGGCAGATGTGTACTTGAATGTTCAGGGCGATGAACCGCTCACGCGGCCGGAGCATATCGACAGTCTGATCGAGGTGATGAAGCGGTCAGGAGTCGAAGTGGGCACGCTGAAGACGCCCGCGGCAGTCGTTGACATTAACAGTCCTAGCGCTGTGAAAGTTGTGACGGAATCCAATGGGCGGGCCCTTTATTTTTCGCGGGCCACGATCCCATTCGACCGTGATCAGACGAATCCTCCGTACTACAAGCACCTCGGTTTTTATGGATACACGAAGTCCGCACTGGACCGGTTTGTGGCCTGGCCGGAGTCGGGACTGGAGCGTAGCGAGCGCCTGGAACAACTTCGTTTTTTAGAGAACGGTGTTTCCATCTACGTCGCGGAAACGCCGTTCGACAGCATCGGAGTGGACACGGAAGAAGACGCGAGCCGAGTGGAAGAAATACTTCGAACTAAGGTCAGAGGTTAGAGGTCAGACTGAAGAGGTCATGGCTCACAATTCTGGCGGCCCTTAACCTCTGCAATCTGACCTCTCACCTCTGACGTCAATGTGCTTTTGACCAGGCTTCGGCGGCGGCGACGCGCTTCGCGATCGCGGGATGGGAGTGAAACAGCCATTCGACCCAGCGCGAGGGAGTTTTTTCCGCGAGGTTCTGTTCGGCCAGTTTGTTCATCGACGAAATGAATGGCTCCACGCTGGCTACGGAACGGAAACAATACCGGTCGGCTTGACGCTCGTTGAAGCGGGAATAGGCGTTCAGCGCGGGCATCAACAGGAATGACAGCAGAGTGGCGACCAGCACGAGCAGCGGGAGATTGGCAAAGTCGGACATCCCGTTGAACATATTCGCGCGGTCCACGGCGTAGCGCAGAACTTCATTTGCCAGGTAGAAACCGGCCAGCGTGATCCCCGCCTGCACGAGAATGCTCTTCAGGATGTGGCGGTGAACGTGGTGGCCCAGTTCGTGGGCCAGGACGGCTTCGATCTCGTCGTTGGAATACTGATCAAGCAACGTGTCGGCGAGAATGATGCGGCGCGTTGCGCCCAGGCCGGTCAGGGCCGCGTTGGCCTTCTTACTTTTCTCCGAAAGATGCCATTTGTAAACGCCGCGAACGCGAGTCCCGGCTCGCTCGCTGAGCACGACCAGACGTTTTCGCAGTTCTTCGTTATCAAGGGGCTCAAATTTGTAGAAAATCGGAAAGAGCACGACGGGGGCGAGTTGCGCCAGGAGCACGAACAGACCGAGAAAAAGAGCCCAGGCCATCAGCCACCAGCGATCCACGTGCCGGATCAGCAGATAGAGCAACTCCACCACAACGGTGGCAAAAAGCAGGCCGATCGCCAGACCTTTGAATTCGTCCCACAACCAGGACCGGGTGCGCTGGTTGGAAAGGTGATAGCGGTGCTCAAGGCGAAATCCCCAATAGTCGAGGGGAAAGCCGAGAACCCTGCTGATTGCGGTCAGCATGAGCACGTAGAAAAACAACGCGAGCGAATAGTTTGTGGACGCAGCGTGAAGCGCCAGATCGCGCAGCGTGCCGCTCCAGCCCGTGGCCACCAGCAGGACAAGCAGCAGCAGCCCGACCCCGAAGTCGGCAACGCCCAGCCACCGCTTGACGCGGTTGTAGCGCTGCGATTCAGCTGAATCGGCCGGAAGTGTTGTAGCTTCGGTTACTGTATTCATCCCCAAATGTAACTATTATCCTATCGCGTTCGCAGGCCTGGCGAGTGGCGAAAGTGTACGAACCAGTGGTCAGTGGTTAGTGGTCCTCTTCAGGCGTTTTGGACGAAACGCTCGGCCGCCTGGAGTATTTCTTCGACTAGCTCAGGTGTTGCTGCTTCCGCGTAGACGCGCAGCAGTAATTCGGTTCCGGAAGCGCGGAACAGGACCCAGGCGTCGGCGCCGTTGCCGTTCGTGGGGGCGTCGAGGAAGAACTTGACTCCGTCTAAATTTTCTTTGCGCAGGATCTTGTACGGGCCAATGCTGGTTGTGCCGGGATCGGCGGCGCGCCGAACCGCACCATTCTTCAGTTCGTCGGAAATGTGGAGGTCGCGGCGTCCGTAGTAGTGCGCGCCATATTCCTTCTGTAAGTGGGCGACCAGTTGGCCGAGCGGCTTACCTTCTTCTGCCATCACGTTGGCGAGCAGCAGTGCGTTGAGCACGCCGTCGCGTTCGGGAAGAAACCGGCCGAATCCAATGCCGCCCGATTCTTCGCCGGCGATGAGAACTTCGCGCGTCATCATCACATCAGCGGCGTACTTGAATCCGATGGACACTTCGTGCAGCTTGCGTCCATGTTTGGAGGCAATGCGATCGATCATTCGCGTGGTGTTGAAGGCGCGCACCAGATCGCCAGGCCACTTTTTGCGTTCGAGCAGCCAGTTCGCGAGGATGGCAAAACACTTGTGCGCGTCGACAAAGCTGCCATCTTCGGCCACAGCGCCGATGCGATCGGCGTCGCCATCGGTGGCAAGTCCGGCGTGGCACTTTTCCCTCGTTACTGTTTGCTGCAACAATGCAATGTGCGGCAGGATGGGCTCCGGGTTGATGCCCGGGAAAAGAGGATTCGCCTCCTGACGGATGGCAATGTACGAAATGCCGTTCTTGTCGAAGATGCCGGGCAGAACGCCGCGTCCGGAGCCGTACATGGAGTCGATGGCAAACTTGAAATTCGCGCGACGGATCATTTCGAGGTCGGCGAACTGGCACACGGCTTCGATATAGGCGGGCTTGAAATCTACTTCTTCAATCCTGGCTGCGGGGCTTGTGGGCATGGCTCCCGCGAGTAACTCAGCTTCGATTTTCTTCAGAATGTCGGGAGTCGCCGAGCCGCCGAACTTCGCTTTGAACTTCACTCCGTTCCAGTTGAACGGATTGTGGCTGGAAGTGATCATCACACCGCCGGCCACGCCGAGTTTCTTGACGTTGTAGGAAACGGCGGGCGTGGGCGTGTAATCGTTCGCGAGCAGGACCGGAACGCCGGCCCCGGCCAATACTTGCGCGACAATCCGTGCTGCGCGATCGGACGCAAAGCGTGTGTCATAACCGACCAGAACGCCGCGCGCGTAATCCTCATACTTGAGAACGTAGGAAGCGATCGCGCCGGCGACTTTGCGCACGTTATCGAAAGTGAAATCGTCGGCGATGAAGCCGCGCCAGCCGTCGGTGCCGAATTTGATTGAGGTCATAGTGAAGTAGAGGATCCATTTAGGACGCTATCTGCGGTGTAGACGGCCACCCCGGCAATAGGTTCAGCTCGTCATCAAACGACTCCGTCGTGTTCCCGAAGATTAACTGGTTGTCCCTGTACTCATACGGAACAGTCAAACTCCAGGTGGTAATAGCCGGACCCGAAATCGTAACGTAGATACACTCTGTAGCGCCTTCTATCTCCAGTTTGCCCGGGTAGTAGCCGTCGAGAGGGTAGTCTGGGTCGCCGCAACGAGCATCATTGACAGTCACGATCGCAGTTCCACCACGCTCCCGCGCGGCTTTGACGAGTTCGCGATACACCGAAGCTTTCTGCTCCTCGCCCTCGAATTCCAGATTGAAATCGAGAACTTCGTTGGTCGTCACAATGAAAGCTACCGGAATCAAGTAGCCATCGCGGCGTAGGTCCTCCTTTGCTGTCTCCAACGCTTCTATCGCATATTTCTTCAACTCGAGCATCATGCGCTTCTTTCGCTTTGTTGACGTCAGACCAGCTTCTTCAACCTCTTCTCGTCCAGATATTTCACTACCTTACCGACGTCCTGCGACTGGTCGAGCGTGGTGATCAGCAGGGCATCGCCGGTTTCCACCACTACGAGATTCTCCACTCCCACGACCGCGACAAACTTGCCCGGCGCGTGGACGTAATTGCTCTTCGCATTCAGGCTGAAACTGGCGTCGGCGGTGATGAGATTGTTTTCCGGCGGGCTGCTTTGACGGGTATGGTGCTCGTGCAACGAGGTCCAGGAGCCGAGATCGTTCCAGCCGAAGTCGGCCGAGAGGCAGAAGATGCCGGACTTGCCTTCGCCTTTCGCCGAGCGCGGCTCGAGCACGGCGTAATCGATGCTGATGTTTTCACACTTCGGATACAGCCGCCGGAACGTAGTGGCGAACTTGCTCGTGCCGAACGCCGTCGCGATGTCTTCGAGAAGCGGAGCAGTCTTTGGCAGGTGATCGCGCAACGCATTGGCTAGCGTCGACGCTCGCCATAGAAACATGCCGCTGTTCCAGAAATAATTTCCGGCGCCGACAAACTGGCTGGCGCGCGGCAAGTCGGGCTTCTCGGTAAAGCGGCGCACGCGCAAAGAGCCGTCGGGCCCAGCGGCCCCGACTTCGATGTATCCATAACCCGTTTCGGGGCGGGTAGGCTTGATGCCGAGGACCACGATATTTTCTCCGGCGGCGGCGATTTCGATTCCCTGCCGCAGCGTTTCGCGATAGCGCTCGGGCTGTCCGATTACGTGGTCGGACGGGAACAGACCGAGAACGGCGTCCGGATCATGGCGCAGAAGCAGAAATGCGGCGAGTCCGATTGCAGGCGCGGTGTTGCGGCCCACAGGCTCGGCGAGAATATGCTTAGGTGTTAGTTTCGGCAACTGGCGCAGGATGGCGGGTCGCAGATCGTCGTTGGTGATGATCCATTGGCGTTTGGGTGAGGCAATCGGCAGCAGGCGCGCGACCGTTTGCTGGATCATCGTCTGCTTGCCGTCCAACGCCAGCAGTTGCTTGGCGCGCCGTTTGCGGCTCAATGGCCAGAAACGCGTGCCGCGTCCCCCGGCGAGGATTACGGGATAGAAGTTCGTCGTCACGAAACAGAAAGCCTATCATTTGCGCGCTAGCAGTTTGCTGAAAAACTCTGCTTTTGGGTGGCGCAGCGGTTCACCGCTGCGATAGGACCCTTTGCGCTTAATCTAGCAGTTGCTGAAGAGTCCGCCGCACGTACCTCGGGGGCTGAAGCCCAGTCTAAATAAAAGCCTTATCGCAGCGGTGAACCGCTGCGCCACCCAAAGGCAGAGTTTTCTAGATTCGAACTGCCGGTTCGCCGGCGGGTTCGCCCGGGACACGCGCTCGCAGGCATTCCAGCGTCCATTGCGGCCGCACGCTAAATTCTTCGAGCGAGGCGGGGACGACTACAGCCTCGCCTTTGGCCAGCGTCACCGGGTCGCGTCCGTTGGATTCCACTACTCCGGCGCCGTCGATGGCGACGAGGATCTGCGCGGACGTCTTGCCGGAGTCATCGCGCGTCGAGAAATTGTGGGGCGCTTTCAACTCGAACATGTCCACCGAGAAATACGCGGCGTTCACCATCGTCGACTGGCGATTTTGTCCGCCGTCGATTGCAGCCGGCGCGGGACGAATCGCCTTGCCGGACTTCACTTCCGTTTTGACAGATGCAAGTCCGCGTTCGAGATGCAGTTCGCGCTGCCGCCCGTAGTCGTAGAGGCGATAGGTCGTGTCGGATTGCTGCTGCGTTTCGATCAGCACCGCGCCCCCGCCCATCGTGTGTACCGTTCCGGCGGCGACGTAGATCATTTCGCCGGGATAAATGTTGATCCAGTTGAGCAGGTCCTCGGCGCGCTTGTCGTTAATGGCTTGCCCAAGTTGTTCGGTGGTCACTCCGGGCTTCAATCCCAAAGCGATTTGCGCGCCCGGCTTGGCATGCGCGACGTACCAGCACTCGGTTTTTCCCCAGGGCTCGCCAAAACGTTGCGCGGTGGCATCGTCTGGATGTACTTGCACAGAGAGCTTCTCTTCAGGAAACAGGAATTTCAGGAGCAGCGGAAAGCGCTTTGGGTCGCGGGCGGCGGTGCCGACCAGCGCGGCACCAAATTCTTTGCTTAAGTCTGAAAGCGTGCGGTTTGCGAGCGGGCCGTTCTTGACCTTACAGTCGTCTCCGGTGAGCCAGGCTTCGCCAATCTTTTCGCCGAATTTGTGATTTGGATAGATGGGCGAAAGGTCGAGCGTGCCCCACGGACGCGGGTCGAACGCAGGCGGCATCAGGAGTGGATAAAGTTGGGTCATTAGGCCAGAAGCGAGAGTCGTGAAGTTACGCCTTAAAGATCGATGGCTTGAATATCGCGCCCGCTATGAACAAAATACCGAACACAAATGCCAACGGTACAAACACCGGGCCACCCCACCAGTTTTCGTAAAAGAGGCGACCATGTCGAACAGAAGCAACCCCTAGTCCGACCAAGCAGAGTCCAAGGAGTATGAATACCGTTCGATTGAACCACCTGCCAGGGTTTGGGTCTAGCATCAGGTTCGCTCCCATTGGTGCCGTCCCTAACGGGACTCAGCTTCAGAATGTTTTTCTACCCGGGCACTTACGTGCCGGGCTTTCATATTCCGCTGCTTCGCGTCTGGTACTACAGACTTGCGAAATATTTGCGCATCCGCTCCAGCGCGCGGTCCAGATTCTCCATCGTCGTTGCATACGAAATACGGACGTGCTCGGTCGTGCCAAAACCCTCTCCGGCAACAGTGGCCACGTGAGCTTTGTGCAACAGGCCATGGGCGATGTCTGCCGCCGCTTTCACGCCGCTCTTTCCGAAAAATACCGACACGTTCGGATACGCGTAGAACGCGCCTTCCGGCATCGTGCACTTCACGCCGGGAATCGCACGCAAGCCTCCGACGATGTGGTCGCGCAGCTTGATGTACTCGGCGCGCATTTCGGTGACGCATTGCTGCGAACTGTTCAGCGCCGCGACAGCAGCCTTTTGCACGATCGACGTCGGGTTCGACGTGGACTGGCTCTGCAACTTCGCAACAGCCCCAACTACAGCAGCGGGACCGAGCGTGTAGCCCAATCGCCATCCGGTCATCGCGTAGGTCTTGGAGAGCGAGCCGACAACCAGGAAGCGGTCGCGGAATTCGGTGAGTGATCCCACCGAGAAATTCTTGGCCGTGTAGTTCAAGTACACGTAGCACTCATCGGAGATCACCCAGATGCCACGCTCGTGGGCCAGCCGGACAACTTCGGTCATGTCCGCTGGACTCATCACTGCGCCGGACGGATTCGACGGCGAGTTGAGAATAATGAGCTTGGTCTTGGGTGTGATAAGGTGTTCGACCATTTGTGCGGTCACGCGGAAGCCCTGCGATTCGTCGGCGTGCAGCAGCACACATTTGCCGCCGACATAATTCACCATGTCCTTGAAACTGACCCAGTAGGGCACGGGCAGAATGACCTCGTCGCCGTGATCGATCAGGACGGAGATCACATTGAACAGAGCATGCTTGCCGCCGACCGAGGCGCAGACTTCTTCGCGCTTGTAGGCGGAGCCAAAATCCGCGGCGTGGCGATTGATGATCGCGTCCTTCAGTTCGAGCGTGCCGCCGACAGCCGTGTATCGGGAAAAATTAGCGTTGATGGCGGCGATGGCAGCGTCTTTCACGTGCTGCGGCGTCGAAAAATGCGGCTCGCCGGCAGTGACGTCCACGATATCAATGCCCTGCTGGCGCAACTTTTCCGCTTCGGCGGCGGCGGCCATGGTGGAGGACGGCTCGATCCGGTTGATGCGTTCCGTCAGTCGGACGGCGTGGGTGGCGGGAGTCAATACGCTGCTCATGATTTCTTTTTCCTGCTGGTTTTTCGTGATGCCGATTTCGCTACGGTTCGCTCGATGGCAGCGAACTTGAGCGCTGGATCCATTTTCTCACGAAGCTTCTGCGCGACGAGCGGTGGGACGAGGCAATCGATATTGCCGCCCAGTTGTGCGACCTCGCGCACCAGGCGCGAGCTCACGTAGGAATACTTTTCGGCGGGCATCATGAAAACCGTTTCCAGGCTGGGCTGGAGTTTGCGGTTCATCAGGGCCATCTGGAGTTCGTATTCGTAGTCGCTGATGGCACGGATCCCGCGCAGCACGGCCGATGCACCCACGCTCATGGCGTATTCCACCGTCAGGCCATCGAAGGTTTCGACCGTAACGTTGTCCAGGCCAGAGGTCATTGCCTCCAGCATCTTGCGACGCTCCGGAACGCTAAAAAGCGGCGACTTCTCCGGATTGAGGAGAATGGCCACAACCATCTCGTCAAAGATCTTGCTGCCACGCTCGATCAGGTCGAGATGGCCATTGGTCGGAGGATCGAACGATCCGGGATAGACAGCCTTGACGCGTTTCACAGGGCCTCGGTCGACGACAGGGTCGAGAGCAAGAAGGATTGTATGCGGCGAGAATCGGGGATGGCAATGAGGACAGAGGGCAGCAGTCAGCCGTCAGCATTCAGACCGGCGGTTTCTGAATCTCCGGGAAGAACGCTGCCGGCTGAATGCTGAGTGCTGAATGCTATGTGCTTTCTTACCGCTTGGTGGCGGACGCCTTGTTGGCTTCCACTGCCAAAGGCATGGTTGCCACCCGTCCCTGCGTGCCTGTGGCCTGGGCGGGTGCCACTGCCGGAGCGGGAGTCACCGCTGGTCCGCCCGTGAGCCCCAGCGCTTTGCGGACTTCGGCTTCGAGCTTCGCCATCGTGTCCTTGTTTTCTTTGAGGAAGGCGCGGGCATTCTCGCGGCCCTGGCCGATGCGCTCGCCTTTGTAGCTGTACCAGGAGCCGGACTTCTCGACGATATTCTGCGTCGCTGCCAGGTCGAGCAGGTCGCCTTCGCGCGAGATGCCTTCGCCGTAGAGAATATCGAACTCGGCTTCGCGGAACGGGGCGGCCACTTTGTTTTTTACGATTTTCACTTTGGTGCGTGAGCCGGTGACGATATCGCCTTCTTTGATCGCGGCGATGCGGCGGATATCGATTCGCACGGACGAATAAAACTTCAGCGCGCGGCCGCCGGTCGTGGTTTCCGGGTTGCCGAACATGACGCCGATTTTTTCGCGGATCTGGTTGATGAAGATCAGGCAGGTGCGCGATTTGGCGACGGTTCCGGTGAGTTTACGCAGCGCCTGCGACATCAGACGTGCTTGCAGCCCCATGTGGCTGTCGCCCATTTCGCCATCGAGTTCGGCTTTCGGGACGAGCGCCGCGACCGAGTCAACGACGAGCACATCAATCGCGTTCGAACGTACCAGTGCTTCCGTGATTTCGAGCGCCTGCTCGCCGTAATCGGGCTGCGAGACGAGGAGGTTGTCGACATCCACCCCGAGTTTCTTGGCGTAGCCGGGATCGAGCGCGTGTTCTGCATCGACGAAGGCGGCCATGCCGCCCATCTTCTGCGCTTCCGCGATCACTTGCAGCGTGATGGTGGTTTTGCCGGACGATTCCGGGCCGAAGACTTCGATCACGCGGCCGCGCGGGAATCCTCCCACGCCTAATGCGGCGTCGAACGAGATCGATCCGGTGGGAATGACGGCGATGGGAACGATGGCTTCCTTCGATCCCAGCCGCATGATGGAACCTTTGCCAAACTGCTTTTCAATCTGAGAGAGTGCCAGTTCAATTGCTTTGCTGCGCTCGTCGGCCATGAGGGCTGCTCCTGAAATTATTGAGTCGTTGAGACATTGAATCATTGAGTGCTTGAACGATTTCATCGCATTCAAGAACTCAATCGTCGAAGCCTACACCCGGCGGCTGGAAGAAAAAGTGCGGCCCGTCACATCATTTTGGGTCAGTTTAGCATAAAGCGAATAAAAAGCGAATCAAAGAGTTGATAGGCGTGGTTCCAGGAGGAATTTTCCGTGGAGACTGGCTTGCCACATCTCCCTTGCGAGGCGGTTTCTGGTACAGCCTTCCCTTAGAACGGATTGAGCTTGCCCAGGCCCTTCTTTTTCTTCTTGCTGGAAGAGATGTCCACCAGTTCGTCCTGTTTCGAGGTTGTTGTGGCGGCGGGCGCCGTGGCGGGAGCGTTGGCTAGTTCGTTGCTTTGCTGAAGCGGCGGAAGCGCGTTCGGGTCGGGGGCTACGTTTGGCTTCAGCTCGTTGGCGTCAGGCGTTACATTGGGCGTCAGCTCACCGGCGACAGGTGCTTCTGCTGGAGGCGCTGCCTGGTCGGCCGGAGGTGCTGCCGCAGTCGCCGGATCAGGCCCGGGGGCTGGTGGGGGATCGTCCGAGCGCGGCGGTTCCTGGTTCGGAGCCGCTTCCGCGTTGATGGTTTGTGCACTCACCTTGTTGTCAGCGCCTGCTCCTCCAGTGATGGCGCGGTTGACCGACTGAATCACTTGCTGCGCATCCACGGGCGTTGGGTCGACCATCGGCGGCTCACCGATGTGCGCTGCTTTTTCCGTATCCGGACGCTTGCCGAAAGTACCCATTACGCTCGACATCATGCTGGGTTCGCGGCGGCTAGCCATTTCTCTCTTGTTCAGTTCCATGGCGGCGCGGGTGGGGCGAGGCACGGGCTGATTCAGGGCCTCAAGGCGAGCCTTGGCATCGAGAGCACGATCCATCGCCGGGTAACGCGTGATGATCTTGCTGTAAGCCGCGGTGGCGTCTTTCTCGAACATCTCGATCATGTTAGCTCTGGTGCCTTCCTTGATCTTCGGGTTCGCCTTGATCAGCGCGATTTCGGCTTCGTTAGTCTGGCCGAGCAGATACAAGGCTTCATCTGCGCCGCTGTACAGCGGGTACCGATCCACCAGCGTCTGGAGTCGCGCAATCGCCGCCGGATAGGCTTGCCGCAGATAGTAGAACCGCCCGATGTTGAATTCGCGCTGCGCCAGCACTTCCTGTACTTCGCGCAAACGCTGCTTGGCTTCCTTGAGCAGCTTGCTGTCCGGATACTGCAGGATCATCTGCCGGTATTCTTCCTCGGCCCGCATGGCATGGGTGTAGTCACGATCGGCCTTTTCCATTTGCTGATAGTGAATGTTGGCCACCTTGAGCTGGGCCTCGGCACATTCCGGCATGTTCGGGAAGAAAGTGCAGAAATCCTTGTACTCGATCTCTGCTTGTTGCATCGCCGTGGAACCACCCTCCGCGTACCAGGAATCGGCCACCGCCAGCTTGGCGCGTGCGATAAATTCGGAATCCGGATAGGTATTGATCAACGTCTGGAGGGTGATGCGCGCGACGTCGAACCGATTGTGCTTCATCGCGTCCATGGAGCGGTCGAAGAGCACCTTGTCCGGCTGCTTCGAGCCCACGTTGGCCAGCGGATTGTTGACCTTCTTGTTGGTGCACGCCACCGAGAACGCCAGCAGCCCGATCAGTCCGGAAATCAAAACACGACGCATAGAAACCTCAAAGCCTTTCACCACAGAGGCAAGAGAAAATCTTCTCCGTGTCTCCGTGGTGGACTCGAACTAAACTTTCTGCAAACTCGCGCTGCGCGCGGCTTCCAGCAGGGACGACGCGTTCGCCTTGGGGTCGCCGCTACCAAATACAGCACTTCCCGCCACTAAAATTTCAGCGCCGGCGCGGACGACTTCACCGACCGTTTCCATCGCCACACCCCCATCGACTTCGATGCGATAGGAATATCCGCGCGCGGCTCGTATATCCGTGAGCTTCTTCATCTTAGCCAGCGATTCGGGAATGAATTGTTGTCCACCAAACCCAGGATTCACGCTCATCACCAGCACATAGTCGACGATCCCGAGCACTTCTGACAGCGTGTCAACCGGCGTCGCGGGATTAA
>Ga0210402_10002219_pt1 | contig 19125 bp, 4 predicted proteins | sample IncBWC7MmetaG_FD_161055 | JGI IMG/M metagenome (GOLD analysis project Ga0210402, IMG submission 161055) | Forest soil microbial communities from Barre Woods Harvard Forest LTER site, Petersham, Massachusetts, United States - Inc-BW-C-7-M | ecosystem: Environmental > Terrestrial > Soil >... | reverse complement strand
ATGCCTTCCCCCGGTTCACCGCTCATCGAGCTTCGCCACATCAGTCACGAGTACGCCGCGACGGCCAGCGAGCGCGACCTGGTGCTCAGCGACATCAATCTCGCCGTGCATGAGCACGACGCCGTCGCCCTGCTCGGTCCGTCCGGCTGCGGCAAATCCACCCTTTTGCGCATCATGGCCGGCCTGATCGCACCGACCAGGGGCGAAGTCCATTACAAGGAGCTGCTGCTGCGGGGCGTCTCCCCCGGCGTGTCGATGGTCTTCCAGAATTTCGCCCTCTTCCCCTGGCTCACGGTGCGTGGCAACGTGCTTTTGCCAGTGGGAAAACTTCCGCCCGAAGAGCAGCAGGCGCGCCTCGAAAAAGTCCTCAACACCGTCGGCCTCGGCGCTTACGAATATTCTTATCCGCGCGAACTTTCCGGCGGCATGAAACAGCGCGTCGGCATCGCCCGCGCGCTCATCGCCAACCCTGAAGTGCTGGCGATGGACGAGCCCTTCAGCGCGCTCGACGTGCTCACCGCCGAGACGCTGCGCAGTGAAATCGGCCGCCTCCTCGCCGATCCCAACCATCCGCTGCGCACCATGGTGTTCGTTACGCACAATATTTCCGAAGCCGTCTTCCTTGCCACGCGCATCGTCGTCATGGCCGCGCAGCCCGGCCGCGTGGACGTCGTCGAGCCCAACCCCCTGCCCTATCCGCGCGATCCCGACTCGCCGGAATTCCGCCAGATGGTCGAGAAACTCCACCGCATCCTCACCCACACCAACCTGCCCGAGACCGCCCCGGCCGACGCCGGCAAGGTCGTCACGAAAGTTGACGAAACCCGCCGCCGCATCGCCCCCGTATCGCTGCCGTACGTCACGCCAGCCGAAGTGTTCGGCCTGCTCACGCTGCTGGGCGACGCATCGAGCGATGTCTTTGAACTCGCCGAACGCCTCGGCAAGGAGTTCGGTTACGTCGTGCGTGTGGTCAAAGCCGCCGAACTGCTCAGCCTGGTCCAGACGCCCGAACATGACGTCATCATCACGCCCCTCGGCCGAGAAGTCATCAATGCCTCGACAGCCGAACAAAAACGCCTCGTGCACGAGCAATTGCTGAAGCTGAAAGTCTTCGACTTGATCGTGCGCCTCATCCGCGTGCAGGAAAACCAGACCATGCCCGAGGAGGATTTCCTGCGCGAACTGCAAGTTGCGCTCCCGCATGAAAAGCCCCGCCCGCTCTTCCGCACACTGCTCAGTTGGGGCCGTTACGCCGAAATTATCAGCTACGACCAGCGCCACCACCTCGTGCGTCTCTACACCGGAAAACGTGTGCACAAAAGTTCACCCTCGAATGGCAATCCGCCGCCTGCACCGCCCGGCGATTCCGCGCCGCCGGCGGAAAAGGCAGAAGGACTGAAGGGCTGAACCGAACCAAACAGATTGTCATTCTGGACGCAGCGAAGAATCTAATTTGATATCGCCAGCAGAGTCGCGCTGGATTCTTCGCTGTGCCCAGAATGGCAGAAAAGAAAGGCCGTGAATGTCTAAAAACAGTCGAGCCAAAGCCGCAGCCAAAATTGCAGGCGGTGCCTCGCTCCGTCCCGAACCAGACATTTTCTTGGTTCACTGTCGCTCCCTCCTGGCCGGTGCCATCGTCGTCCTCTCGGCGCTGGTCGCCTATCATAACAGTTTTTCCGGGCCGTTGATCTTCGATGACTTGGCTGCCATCACGGACAACCCGTCGATCAGGCAACTTGGCAGCGCTTTGTCGCCACCGCCCAACCTGACCGTGGGCGGCCGGCCCATCCTCAATCTCACTTTTGCCCTCAACTACGCATTGGGCGGCATGAACGTGTGGGGCTATCATGCGTTCAACCTGCTCATTCACGCGCTGGCCGGTCTGACGCTGTTTGGCATCGTGCGGCGGACGCTCCTTGAACGTCCAACCTTCAACACCGAACATCCAACGTCCAAGTCCAGCGGTTCATTGCGCAGGGCAAATCTCTCGTCAAATCCGGAAGCGGTTTCTCCACGATCAAGTTTTAGGGCGAACGCGACACTGCTGGCCCTGGCCGTGGCGGTGATCTGGGTCGTGCATCCGCTCCAAACCGAAGCGGTGACCTATATTTCGCAACGCGCTGAATCGCTCATGGGGTTGTTCTATTTGCTGACGCTATATTGTTTTATAAGGAGTCAGGATTCAGGAGACAGGAGTCAGGAGATGCAATCTGGCTTCCGACCTCTGACCTCTGGACTCTGGATGCTGGCTTCTATTTTCAGCTGCCTGCTCGGCGTGCTGAGCAAGGAGATCATCGTGACCGCGCCGGTCATGGTTTTGCTTTACGACCGGACTTTTATCGCCGGTTCATGGGGGGAAGCGTGGCGAAAGCGCCGATGGCATTACGTGGGATTGGCGGGCATGTGGTTGGTGTTGCTGGCCCAACTGAGGGTGGGCCTGCATCAACATGAAGTTGGCTTTGGCCAGGGAGTGACCTGGTGGAGCTACGCATTGACCTCATGCCGGTCGGTGGTGCTCTACCTTAAGCTGGCCCTCTGGCCGCATCCCCTCGTGCTCGATTATGGCACCGACGTTGTCCACAACGCAGCCGCGATCCTGCCTTATGCGCTCGTCCTCGCGGTTTTGGTCGCGGGCCTGGTGATTTCACTGTGGCGGTGGCCGGCCATTGGTTTTGCCGGTGCGTGGTTTTTTTTAATCCTCGCCCCGACCTCAAGCATCGTTCCCCTGACCGGACAGCCGATGGCCGAGCATCGCATGTACCTGCCGCTGGCCGCGGTGATCGGATTGGCTGTGCTTGGGCTGCATGCGTGGATGGGCCGGCGCAGCCTGATTTTATTTGCGTCCATGGCGGTGGGACTGGGCTGGCTTGGTATCCAGCGCAACAAAGACTACCGCAGCAACCTGGCCATCTGGAGCGACACCGTGACCAAGTGTCCGGGAAATGCGCGGGCTCATTTCAACTTGGGAAACCTCCTGTTGGGGATTCCGGGACGCCTGCCCGATGCGATCGCCGAGTATCAAGCGGCTTTGCGCATCAAGCCTGATTTTGCCCAGGTGCACAGTGTCCTCGGGATGGCCCTGGCCACCATCCCCGGTCGATTGCCGGAAGCGATCTCTCACTACGAAGCGGCACTAAAAATCAATCCTGGCCTCGTGGAGGCGCACTTCAATTTAGGCAACGCCTGGTTGCAGCAGGGTCGCTGGTCGGATGCGTGTGAACAATACGAAGAAACCCTGAAATTGAAGCCCGACCATGTGGATGGACATGTCAACCTGGGCATAACCTTGGCCGGCATGGGACGGTTAAACGAAGCCGTCGCCCAATTCGAAACGGCCCTGCAAATGAGGCCTGGTTATCCCTCTGCGCAAAGCAATCTGGCCATAGCCCAAGACATGCTTCTAAAAAACGGCGGTGAATCGCCCCTTCAGACTAATGACCGCTGATTGAATCTGTTTACGCCCAGTGGACTTACTCAAGACAAGCGGTGCGCACAAAATGGCCGTTGTCACTGCATGGACAATCCCTGGCAGCGTAAAAACCGGGCTCGTTTCATCTTCCAGCATTGGCTGCCGGTTGCCCGGCCTGCAATCGGGCCAGGCTATCGTGCGCCACAGTCGAGCTGGGATCGATGCGCAGCACTTCCGTGTATTGCCCGATCGCTTCCGCCGTCCGGCCCACCTTTTCCCATGCAACCGCCAGGTTGAGGCGCGCGTCCACATAATCGGGCTGCAGCCGCACCGCTTCCTGATAGTGTTGTACCGCCTCATCAAACCGGCCCAGGTTAAACATGGCAATGCCCAGGTTGAAGTCGGCTTCAGGATATTCCGTCTTATACACCAGAGCCTGTTCGTACGGCCCGACTGCCTCCGCGGAGCGGTTCAGCAGGATAAGACACGTCCCAATGTTGTTATAAGCCTCGGCGTAATCAACCTTGAGTCGTGTCGCTTCCTGGAAATGCCCCAATGCCTCCTCCAGCCGCCCAGTCCCAGCCAGGGTCATTCCTAAATAATATTGTGCGCGTGGATTTCTTGGGCGTTTGGCCACGGTATCGCTCCAAATGGCCAGTTCGCTGCGATAATCTTCGTTGCGACATGCAGTGAGCAAGCCAAACCCAATCACCAGCGCCAGGTATACAACCACACTCCGCCGGCCAAGGCCGGCATAAATTCCCAGCACCATCATCGCGACGACCGCCGCCAGCGGGAGATACATGCGATGCTCGGCCATCGGCTGGAATGCCACTGGCACAAAGCTGGAAGTCGCCGCCAGGATGCCAAAAACCCAGGCGCCGGCAAAACCCCAGATCGGCCAACGCCACAGCGCGATCACTGTGCCGGCCACCAACACGACCAGAATCAAGGCATAAGGCGCCGCTTCCGCGACGGACTTCACCACATCCCCTCCATAATCGAGGGTGAGTGGATGCGGCCAGATCGCCAGCCAAAGATAACGCACAACGACCGGGCATTCGGTCAGCGCATAAGTCCACCCAGTGATCCCAAGGCCAAACCCGGCTCCACGTCCGCCAATTCCAGACATGAGATATCCGAGCTCAAGCCATGTGCCGGCCAAGCCCAGATGAACCCGCCATCGCTGCCGCCACGCTTCCCGAAATGACCCGGCGACGAAAGTACGGTCATAAAGCATCACAATCAGGGGAACCGACACCATGACTTCTTTCGTGGCCATTCCGCACAGGCACGCCGTAATCGAAAGCACATACCAAATGCCCGAAGCCGGCGAATCCGTTCCACGAACGAAACAATACACCGTCAGTAAATAAAACATGCCCATGAGCGACTCAGCTCGCTGGATGACATAGGTGACCGATTCGGTTTGCAGGGGATGAAGCATCCAGATTGCCGCCACCGCGAAAGCCAGGCCCGCGCCGGTTGGAAAACGCTCGCGCATGACCGGCCGGCGAAGCGTTCGCCGCACGATGCCGAATAGCGCCAGCCCAGCAGTGATGTGAATCGCCAGGTTCAGCGCGTGATAGCCCCATACACCCGTGCCGCTCAAGGCGTAATTGATGGCCAGAGAAAGGTTGAGCACCGGCCGGCCCTGAAAAATTAGCCCGGGCGGCGGTGACAGCACCGGCCAGATCGGCCAGAGATGTCGGATCGTCGGATTTTTTGTTATCCACAGTTCGTCATCAAAGATAAACGGGCCGGAGAAACTGTTGTGATAGGCTGCGAGGGCGGCGAGGACAAGCAGGCCGCCGGCGACAAACGGAAACCATCCGGAATCCCAAAACGAAGGCTTGGCGGGCGCTATTTTTTCCGACCGGGATTTGCGCGATGCGGCCATGCTAAGGATAATAAAAGGTTGGATCGAGACATGTCAGGATACCCAAAGAGGTCAGCTTTAAAACTTTTGGGCGAACCCAAACGACAAATAAACGGGGCTCCATCGCCCAATTCGAACAGAAGCGCCCGCCGCGGGATGCGGCGGGCGCTGAAACGACTGGTTATATTCGATCCGGTTACGGATTGAGGTTGTTCGCCGTGAGCGAGCAGCCCGAGGGCGTGGCGTTCACATCGAGGTTCCACGTATCCAGGCTGGCCTGCGCGACGCGAAAGGCGTAGTTGAGGCCCACCGTCAGTTCCGATTGCCCGGGCGGGGTCACATAGACCGAGTAGGTGTGCGCAGGGACGTTCACCACCATGCGAAAGTGATAGGCCATGTTTTTTGCGTATGGGATGACCGAGGCCGCCTGGTAGGTGGTGCCGTTATAGGCATCGATATCTCCCGAGGTGTTGAAGCGAGCTATACAGGAGAGACCCGTATAGGCCGTGGCCACACCTTTCGAGAGTCCCACCACCGCGTTTTCCGGCGAGATCGTGGGCGTCGCGTCGAACGTCGCGGTGAAGGTTCCCGTCTGGGCGGAGGTCAGGGCCAGCGCATGCCATCCATTACTCGAGGTGCCGGTCAGGGATCTGGTCACAACGCTGATCGTATAAACACCGGTAGTCACCGTGCTGTCCGTCATGCCGCTTTTGAAAGCGAGCGCCTTGAGCGTGGTCGTGACGTTGATGGTAACGGCTCCGCCGTTGGCCAATGCAGTGCCATGGGTGATCGCGCCCCCGCTCTCGGTTGGCGTGGTGCCGTCGGTGGTGTAGGCAATCGAGGCGCCGCTGGTCGTCGACGTGATCGTCACGGTCTGCGCGCTCGTATAGGTGCCAGCCGGGGGGTTGAAGGTCGGCGCAGCCACCTGCGACGTGCTGATGGTATAGAGACCGGTGGTAACCGGGCTGTCCGTCATGCCACTCTTAAAGGCCATCGCCTTGAGCGTGGTCGTGACGCTGATGGTAACAGATCCTCCGATGGGCAACACGGTACCGTGGGTGACGGTGCCACCGCTCTCGGTTGGCGCGGTGCCGTCCGTGGTATAAACAATCGTGGCGCCGCTCGTCGCCGAGGTGATCGTCACCGTCTGCGCGCTCGTATACGTGCCGGCAGGGGGAGCGAACACCGGCGCAGCCACTTGCGGTAGGCTAATGGTGTAGACACCGGTGGTGACCGTGCTGTCCGTCATGCCACTCTTAAAGGCCATCGCCTTGAGCGTGGTCGTGACGCTGATGGTAACAGATCCTCCGATGGGCAACACGGTACCGTGGGTGACGGTGCCACCGCTCTCGGTTGGCGCGGTGCCGTCCGTGGTATAAACAATCGTGGCGCCGCTCGTCGCCGACGTGATCGTCACGGTCTGCGCGCTCGTATACGTGCCAGCCAGGGGATTGAAGGTCGGCGCCGCCACTTGCTGGGTTCCACTGATGGTGCGGTTGCTCACGGTCACCGTGCCACCCGGGGAAGAGTTCACGTCGATCGTCCACGTATCCAGGCTGGTTACGGCAGCGCGGAACTTATAATTGAGCCCCACCGTCAACTCGGAACCGCCGGCCGGTGTGACATAGACCGAGTAGGTGTTCGCCGGCACATTGACCACCATCCGAAAGTGATACGTTGTGTTCTTGGCATACGGAATGACCGAGGCCGCCTGATAGGCGGTGCCGTTATAGGAATCGATATCGCCGGAGGTGTTGAAACGTGCGATGCAGGATAGGCCGGTATAGGCCGTCTGCGTCCCCTTGGATAATCCGATCACGGCATTGATCGGGGAGAGCGAAGACGAGGCATCAAACGTCGCCGTGAAAGTCCCGGACTGCGGCGGGGACAGCGGGGTATTGTAGAAGCCGTTGCCCGAAGAGACCGTCACGCTGATCGTGTAGGCGCCAGTAGTGACGCCGCTGTCGGCAAAGCCACTCTTGTACGCCATGGCCTGGAGAGTGGCGCTAGTGGCAATGGAAATCGACCCACCGTTGGTTAATACGATTCCATTGGTTTCGGTTGGCGTGCTGCCATCGGTCGTGTAAGCAATGGTGGCGCCGCTCGTAGCCGAGGTGATCGTCACCGTCGGTGCGCTCGTATAGATGCCGGCCGCCGGGCTAAACGACGGCGCGGACACTTGTTGTGCCGGGGCTGGAAGGATCACTTGATAAGCCACCCCGTCATTTGAGACACCCCCCAATGAGGCCATGCCATAAAAGTTGCCGTCGCTGCCCATTAGAAGATTCGCGGTAGGATTGGCCCCATTGTCGCCATCAAATGAAACCAAGGTGGTCAAAACGCCTGCCGGAGTCAGCCTAAAGAAGGTGCCAAGGTTGCCACTGCCGCCACCTTCGGTCGTGCCATAAAAGTTGCCGTCTCTGCCCTGTGCCAAGCCCCCATACGGAAAGGCCCCGTCGGCGCCGTTAAACAAAACCAAGGTGGTCAAGGCGCCCGCCGGAGTCATCTTGAAAACGTTGCCGTAATTATTTGGCCCACTACTGCCTGCAATATAGGTCGTACCGTAGAAGTTACCGTCGCTGCCCAGTATCACAGGATCGAAAGGACCGCTCCCATCGGCGCCGTCAAACGAAACCAAGGTGGTCAGAACGCCCATCGGAGTTATCTTAAAAATCGTGCCATAGCCTGAGCCTCCATCCAGGGTTGTGCCATAAAAATTGCCGTCGCTTCCCTGCACCAGTCCCCCTTGGGGGTTCACCCCATTGGGGCCGTCAAACGAAACCAATGAGGTCAAAACCCCCGCTGGAGTCATTTTAAAGACGGTGCCGTCACCCGAATTACTCCCATTGACGAACGTACTGCCCCCAATATAGGTCGTACCGTAGAAGTTGCCGTCGCTGCCCTGCACCAACACCCCCCCGGGCTGATTTCCATTGATGCCGTTAAATGAAGCCACTGTAGTCAAAACGCCTGCCGGAGTCATTTTAAAAACCGTGCCATAGCCGGAATTACCGCCTCCGGCCAGGGTCGTACCATAGAAATTACCGTCGTTTCCCTTTATCAGACCGGCGTCAGGCGCAGCGCCATGGGTCCAGTCAAACGAAACCAAGGTGGTCACGACGCCCGAGGGAGTCATTTTGAAGACAGTGCCCAAGCCATAACTGCCTCCATTTGCTATGGTACCATAAAAGTTACCGTCACTGCCCTGCACCAGGTTCCTTAACGGAGTTCCCTGGTTGTCTATTGTAAAATCGTGCATGACATTCAAGACGACGGCTGGCGAGGCAGTGATGGTATAGATGCCGCCAGACACTGGGCCAGCGGAGTAAACTCCATGCTCGTATGCGGCGGCCTTGAGCACCGTCGTGCTGTTGAGGCTCAAAGGGCCGGAATAAAGTGTGCCGTTGGTGACGGTGGGGGTGCTGCCATCGGTCGTGTAATTGACCTCAATGCCGCTGGGCATGGCAGAGATCGTCACGGTCTGCGCACTCGCATAAGCATAAGTGCCAGGCGCAGGACTCAACGTCGGTGCGGTCGGATAGGACGGAAGGTTTAGCGTGTAGGTGCCGATGGCCACCGGACTGTCGAGGAAACCGCTTTCATAGGCGATGGCTTTCAGGGATCCCGTGCCGTCGAGGTTCGCCACGCCGGAGTAGAGCGTGCCGATGGTCTCAGTGGGGGTGCTGCCATCGGTCGTATAGCGGATGGAGGCGCCGGGGGTCGTGGTGGAAATCGTCACCTGCCCGATCGTATAAGTGCCGGCCCCGGGGCTGAAGGTCGGCGTGGCAACTTGGGGAAGAAACGTATATTTGCCGCTGGTCACCGGGCTGTCGGTCAAACCGCTTTTGTAAGCGATGGCCATCAGCGTGGTATTCACGCTAATCTGAACCGGGCCGGTGTAGAGCGCACCAACGGTTTCAGTTGGAGTGCTGCCATCGATCGTATAACGGATGGACGCCCCGGGGGTCGCGGAAACGATCGTCACATTCTGCACGCTCGCGCTCGGATAAACTCCCGCTCCAGGGAAAAAGACCGGGGCGGCCACTTGCGAGGAGAAGCCTCCGGCCAGCGCGATGACTAGGTTATTGGCAACCGGCGTGCCCAAACCCGTGACCAAGTCATAGCCGGGACCACAGGAATACGCCCCGTTGTTCCCTGAAATTATGTCATGGTAGTAAGCCGAGTAATTCGCGGTGGCTAGCGAGTAGAACACGCCGGGCGCTGAGTTGACCGATTGTTGACGCAGGGAATTCGCAAGGGCAGAAAGCGCGGCCCATTGGGGGGCGCTCATGCTCGTGCCGCCAATTTGCTGCCAGCCAGGTCCAGTCATATAGACGGGAACGCCCGTTTTGGGATCAGCATCGTAGGCCACATCGGGAACACCGCGCATGGCACCGTTCCACCAGTTCGCCTGGTAACTTGGCGCCGTTTCATAAACACTGGGCCCACCGCCGCTACCCGACCAGGCCGTCTCCGCGGTGATATTGCCGGACGAATCAAGGTTGAGCGTGGTGCCGCCGACAGCGACCACATAAGGAGAACTCGAGGGATAGCTTACGCCTGCGCCATTGTCTCCGGACGAAACGAAAACCGTTACGCCTGGGATGTTAAAATGGAAGTCGGAGGTTGTTTCATCGGAAAGTTCCGGCTGACCCCAGCTCAGGGAAACTTGGGTTGCTCCAGTGCTCGAGGCAAAATCGACTCCGGCGTAGAGGGCGGCATCGCTATTGTCTTGGGTGGCAATGAGGACGATGGTTGCGCCGGGGGCGATGGCATGCGCCCACTCGACATCGAGCGATGTCTCCGTCGCCCAGCCGCTATTTGCCACCGGCTGACCTTGCGGATAATACACTTGGACCGTGGTGCTAGGTATGCCCATCGCCTGGCAAAATGTATCCAAGTCCGCTTGCATGGTGGGGCTGCCGTAAGCGTCAACGATCGCGATGACCTGGCCTTGTCCCGTGGTGTTAAGCTGATCAACCCCATAGGCGTGCCGCATTTGTTGGGGCGTATAGCCCGTTGGGCCCCCGGAAGCAGGGACGATGCCGGTATATTTGTGCCACGGCGGAGTCATCACGGCGCCGGGTGGGATGCGTTCGTTGCGCAGATCGGCAGCGTGGTTAGCCCGAAGCTGGCCGGCCACGGTGGAGAGAAGGAGAAGACAGCAGGTCAGCGAGCGTAGTATTCTAATTTTCATGAAACTGGATGGGAGCAAGAGATTCTATTCATTGGCTTTACCTCTATAACAGCCGCTGGTTTCAAAAACGAACAGACAATCTCGATTTTTTTTACTGCTAGGGTGTGGAGGCGCAAACCGAGCCCCTTATTTATTGGCCAGGGTGCGCCTTTCCACTTAAATGCAAATCTCCTGCAACATAATTACCTTGCTAATAGCAGTCAGTAGAACGACGACACTTTTTAATACAATGATTCGCCTCCCCACATGGCCCGCCTGATGCATGTGTGAGATCGCAGGCCTTACATCCCAATGATCGCGCCAGGAAGACTGTAACCAGGTTGTTGCATCCAGCATCCAGGCCATGGTGCCGTGCTTCCTCGATCATACACAAGTCGCCCTGTTCGCTTAAAACAAAAGCGCCCGCCGTTGGGTTCGGCGGGCGATGATGCTGGCTGCAGCGTGGAGGTTACGGATTGAGGTTGTTGGCCGTGAGCGAGCAGCCGGAGGGCGTGGCGTTCACATCGAGGTTCCACGTGTCCAGGCTGGACACGACCGCGGTGCCGCGGAAGTCATAGTTGAGGCCGACCGTCAATTCGGTGCCACCGGCTGGCGTCACATAAACCGAATAGGTGTGCGCAGGAACGTTCACGACCATGCGGAAGTGGTAGGCGGTGTTTTTTGTGTATGAGATGGCCGAGGCCGCCTGATAGCCGGTGCCATTGTAGGCATCGATCTGGCCCGTGGTGTTGAAGCGCGCGATACAGGAGAGACCCGTGTAGGCCGTGGCCACGCCTTTCGACAACCCAACCACTGCGTTTTCCGGCGAGACCGTGGGCGTCGCGTCGAAGGTCGCGGTGAAGGTTCCCGCCTGGGCGGAGGTCAGCGCCAGCGCATGCCATCCATTGCCCGATGAGCCGGTCAGGGACCGGGTCACAACGCTGATCGTATAGATGCCGGTTGCCACCGTGCTGTCCGTCATGCCGGTTTTAAACGCGAGTGCCTTGAGCGTGCACGTGGCGCTGATGGCAACAGATCCCCCATTGGACAACAAGGTGCCATGGGTGACCGTGCCGCCGCTCTCAGTCGGGGTGCTGCCATCCGTGGTATAGACAATCGTCGCACCGTTGGTCGCCGAGGTGATCGTCGCAGTCTGCGCGCTCGTATACGTACCGGCCGGGGGATTGAACGTCGGCGCAGCCACCTGCGGCAGGTTGATGGTGTATTGGCCGGCGGTAACCGGACTCGCGCCGGAGCTGTTGGTGCCGATCGCCTCCAGTGTCAGGCTGGTCGAAATCACGATTGGACCGGTATAGGGCGTGGACGAGCTGGTCGGTGTGCTGCCATTCGTGGTGTAATAGATGGAAGTCGCGCCCGCGCTCGTGATGGTGACCGTTGGCGCACTCGTATAGGTTCCGGCACCAGGACTGAACACCGGCGCAGAGGGCGGCTGCGTGCTCGTGTAGATCGCGTAGGTGCCGGTGGTGACCGGGCTGTCAATCCTGCCGGTTATAAAGGCGAGCGCCTTGAGCGGGGTCGTGATGCTGATGGAGATCGATCCGGTATAAAGCGTCCCGGCGGTCTCCGACGGCGTGCTGCCATCGGTCGTGTAGCGGATCGAGGCACCGCTCGTGGTCGAGGTGATCGTCACCGACTGCGCGCTCGTATACGTACCGGCCGGAGGATTGAAGGTTGGCGCAGCCACCTGCAGCATGCCGATCGTATAGAGACCGGAGGTCACCGTGCTGTCTGTCATGCCGATTTTAAACGCGAGCGCCTTGAGCGTACATGTGGCGTTGATGGTAACGGCGCCTCCATTGAACAAGACAATGCCGTGGTTGATCGCACCACCGCTCTCCGTCGGCGTAGTGCCGTCCGTGGTGTAGGCAATCGTGGCGCCGCTCGTCGCCGAGGTGATCGTCACCGTCTGCGCGCCCGCATAGGTGCCAGCCGGGGGATTCAAGGTGGGCGCAGCCACCTGCGGCAAGCTGATGGTGTAGAGGCCGGTGGTCACCATGCTGTCCAGCATGCCTCCTTTAAACGCAAGCGCCTTGAGCGTGGTGGTTGCGCCAATGGCAACGGAGCCCCCATTGGCTAATTGTATCCCGTGCATGACCAGGCCGTCGCTTTCGGCTGGCGTGCTTCCGTCGGTGGTGTAGGCAATCGTGGCGTCGCTCGTCGCCGAGGTGATCGTCACGGTCTGCGCACTCGAATAGGTGCCAGCCGGAGGATTAAAGGTCGGCGCAACCACCTGCGGCAGGCTGATGCTATAGAGACCGGAGGTCACCATGCTGTCCAGCATGCCTCCTTTAAACGCGAGCGCGTTGAGCGTGGTCGTGGCACTAATGGCAACAGATCCGCCGTTGGGCAAGAGCGTGCCGTGGGTGACCGTGCCACCGCTCTCGGTTGGCGTGCTGCCATCCGTGGTATAGGCGACCAAGGCGCCGCTCGTCGCCGAGGTGATCGTCACCGACTGCGGGCTCGAAAAGATGCCAGGACCAGGATTGAATACTGGCGCGGCCACCTGTGGAGTACTGATCGTATAGAGTCCCGTGGCCACGGTGCTGTCCAGCATGCCACCTTTAAACGCGAGCGCCTTGAGCGTGATCGTGACACTGATGGACACCGAGCCGCCGTTGGGCAAAAAGGCGCCATGGGTGACCGTGCCGCCGCTCTCGGCCGGCGTGGAGCCGTCCGTCGTATAGACGATCAAGGCGCCGCTCGTCGCCGAGGTGATCGTCACGGCCTGCGCACCCGGATAAGTGCCGGCCGGGGGATTGTACGTCGGCGCCGCGACTTGCTGCGTTCCCATGATGGTGCGGTTGCTCACGGTCACCGAGCCGCCCGGTGACGCATTCACATCGATCGTCCACCCATCCAGGCTGGTCACGGCTTTGCGAAACTTATAATTAAGCCCCACCGTCAACTCGGAACCACTGGGTGGCGTGACATAGATCGAATAGGTGTTCGCAGGGACGTTGACCACCATCCGGAAATGATAAGTCAACCCTTTGGCGTACGGGATGACCGAAGTTGCCTGGTAGCCGGTGCCGTCATAGGCATCGATATCGCCGGAGGTGTTGAAACGCGCGATGCAGGATAGGCCGGTATAGGCCGTGGGCGTTCCCTTGGACAATGCGATCACGGCATTGCTCGGGAACAGCGAAGGCGAGGCATCGAAGGTTGCGGTAAAAGTACCGGACTGCGACGACGACATCGGGATGTTGTCGAAACCGTTGCTCGACGAGATCGTGATGCTGCCGCTGCCAATCGTGTAAAGGCCAGAAGTGACGCGGCTGTCGGTGTAACCCATCTCGTAGGCGACGGCTTTGAGCGTGGTGGTAGCACCGATGCTCACCGGGCCGGAATAAAGCGTACCGGTGGCTTCAGTTGGAATGCTGCCGTCCGTCGTATAACGGATGGATGCACCTGTGGTCGTGGTGGAGAGCGTCACCGTCTGCGCGCCCGTATAATTGCCGGCACCGGGACTGAACACCGGCGCCGTCACTTGCGGCGGAAGGACCAGTTGAAAAATGGTTCCCAAACCGGAGGAGCCGCCCGCTTCAGTGGTGCCATAGAAGTTGCCGTCGGTGCCCTGGACCAGGCCGGCAAAAGGATTCGCCCCAAGGGGCGAGAGAAAGGGAAACCAACCCAAGATGGTCACAACGCCTTCCGGGGTCATCCTAAAGACGTTGCCCACCGTGGGATTATTGCCTATAAAATTATTGGTCAAATAGGTGGTGCTGTAAAAATTGCCGTCCCGGCCTTGCACCAATTTTGCATCCTGAAATCCCATTGTATTCCCGTCAAACGAGACCAAGGTGGTCAAGACGCCGGCGGGGGTCATCTTAAAGGCAGTGCCATAGCCCGGACTGCCCGCAGAAACATAGGTGCTGCCGCCAGTATCGGTCACCCCGTAGAAGTTGCCGTCGTTGGCCTGCACGAGAGCGGCATACGGCACGCGCCCATTGGGGCCATTGAAGTTAACCAACGTGGTCAAAACACCCAACGGCGTCATCATGAAGACGGTGCCTTCGTTGGCACTGCCTCCACTGGACGTGGTGCCATAGAAGTTGCCATCCGTGCCCTGCACCAAACCGGCTTGGGGACTGGCCCCATTTGATCCGGTGAATGAAACCAGCGTGGTCAAGGCGCCCGCCGGAGTCATCTTGAAGACGGTGCCTTCGTTGCTGCTGCCCCCGTTCATGGTTGTGCCATAGAAATTTCCGTCGGTGGCCTGGACCAAGACCGACAAAGGATTGGCCCCGTTGGCGCCGTTAAATGAAGCCAGGGCGGTAAGAATGCCGGACGGAGTCATCCTAAAAACGGTGCCGTCATTGTTGGCGCCGCCCTGATAGGCCATGCCGTAAAAATTGCCGTCCGTGGCCTGGATCATACCCCTGAAAGGATTGGCTCCGTTGGCGCCGGCCAGTGAAGCCAGGGTGGTGAAAACGCCCGCCGGGGTTATCTTAAAGAGGGTGCCATCATTGCCATTGCCATAAAAACTGCCGTCCGTGCCCAGCACCAAGGCCGCATCAAGAGGGCCTGCACTGGTCATGCTGTAGAACAGATTCAAACTGTTGATCGTATAGTTGGCGCTGGTCAAAGTACTATCGATGAGCCCGCTTTTGTAGGCCACGGCTTGCAGGGTTTCTGAAACATCAATGCTGAACGGGCCGGTATAGGGCGTGCCCATGGTCTCGGTCGGCATGCTGCCATCGGTCGTATAACGAATCGACGCACCACTGGTTGGGGTCGAAATCGCCACCGCTTTGGAATAGGGATAAGTACCGGCGGCCAGGCTGAACGTTGGCGCGGTAACTTGCGACGGCGTGGTGAGGGAATAGAGGCCAGAGGTTATGGTGCTGTCCGTCATGCCGGTTTCGTAGGCGATCGCTTTCAGGGTCTCCGTCAGGTTGATCGAGACCGGGCCGGAATAAAGCGTGCCGGCCGTTTCCGATGGTGCACTTCCGTCCAGCGTATAACGTATCGACGCACCGCTGGTCGTGGTGGTGATCGTCACCGTCTGTGAAATCGCGTAGGTGCCCGCCGGAGGGGTGAACGTTGGCGGAGCCACCGGCGGCAGGTTGACCGTATATTTGCCGCTGGTTACATTGCTGTCGGTGTACTCGGGCTTGAAAGCGATGGCCTGGAGCGTGGTCGTCGCGCCGATGCTAACCGGGCCGGAATAAAGCGTGCCGTTGGCTTCAGTCGGCGTGCTGCCGTCAGTCGTGTAGCTAATCGACGCGCCGCTGGTCGTGGTGGCGATCGTCACCGCCTGCGCGGCGGTATAGGTGCCGGACGGAGGGCTGAATACCGGTGCAGCCACTTGCGACGGCGTGCCAATGACGTAATAACCAGAGGCCACAATGCTGTCCGCCATGCCGCTTTTGTAAGCGATGGCATTGAGCGTGGTCGTCGCGCTGATGCTGACCGGGCTCGTGTAGAGCGTCCCGGCGGTTTCGCTCGGAGTGCTCCCATCCTTCGTGTAGCGGATCGAGGCGCCGCTGGTCGTGGTGGATATTGTCACCGTTTGCGCACTCGAATAAATGCCGGCCGCGGGACTGAACGCCGGCGGCGCGACCTGCGGTGGAAAAACCAATTTGTAGATCAATCCCAATTCCTGGAGTCCCTCACCCTCGGTCGTGCCATAAAGGTTGCCGTCGCCGCCCTGGATCAGCGAGTTCGGATTGATTTCAGCGGGGTCGGCAAATGTCCCCAAGGTGGTAAACACACCCGCCGGGGTTATCTTATAGACGCTGCCCTCGTCGTTACCGCCACCACCGGTCACACCGTAGAAGTTGCCGTCGATACGCTGCACCAAAGGCGTGATTGGATGCCCTTGGACAGGGCTAAATGAATACAAGGAGGTCAGGAGGCCCGCCGGTGTCATTTTAAAAACAGTGCCTGTGCCATAGTTGTTGGTGGACGGATTATAGCCTTCGCCCCCGTACCCGGTCGTGCCATAGAAATTGCCGTCGTAGCCCAGCGTCAGGGCAGCGAGGGGCTCCAGTCCATCGCGGCCGTTAAACGAAACCAGGGCGGTCAGGACGCCCGTCGGCGTCATCTTAAAGGCCGTGCCGCAGGCAAAGGCGCCCCCAGATGCAGTCGTGCCATAAAAATTGCCGTCGGGGCCCTGCACCAAGGAGCCGTAAGGGCTTCGTCCATTGTTGGCGCCGTTAAACGAAACCAAGGTGATCATGACGCCAGCCGGAGTCATCATAAAAACCGTGCCATCGTTGTTGGCACCCCCTACCCGGGTGGTCCCATAAAAATTGCCGTCGCTGCCTTGCACCAGGCTCGCGTAAGGGTATTCGCTGTTGGCGCCGGCAAACGAAGCCAACGTGGTCATGGCACCAGCCGGAGTCACCTTGAAAACGGTGCCATAGTTGCTGCTGCCGCCCAGCAAGGTCACGCCATAAAAGCTGCCGTCGCTGCCCTGGATCAGGGCTGAGTCAGGATAGCTCGGACTGGCACCGGTAAATGCCGCCAGGGTGGTCACGACGCCGGCCGGAGTCATCATATAAACCGTGCCGTCGTTGTTGGCACCCCCGGCACTGGTTGTCCCATAAAAATTGCCGTCGCTGCCTTGCACCAGGCCCGCCCAAGGATCAATCCCGATGTTATTGGCCTGGGTAAAATCATACAAAACATAGGCCGGGTCTATCGTGTAGGTGCCGCTGGTCACCGGGCTGTCAATATAGCCGTTTTCGTAGGCGATGGCATTGAGAACGGTGTTGCCGCTGATGCCCAGCAGGCTGGAGTAAACCGTGCCATTGGTTTCGGTCGGCGTGCTGCCATCGGTCGTGTAGCGAATGGTGGCACCGCTGGTCGCCGTGGAGATCGCCACGGTCTGCGCGCTCTTGTAGATGCCGGCGGCAGGGCTGAAGGTCGGCGCGGCGGCCTGGGGCAGGAAGCTGTAGTTTCCACTGGTCACCGGGCTGTCGGTCAGCCCGCTCCCATAGGCGACAGCCGTGAGCGTGGTGTCCGCGCTGATCGGAACGGGGCCGGAGTAAAGCACGCCGGAGGTTTCGGTCGGCGTGCTGCCATCGGTCGTATAACGGATGGACGCCCCGGGGGTCGCGGAAACGATCGTCACATTCTGCATACTGCCACTCAAATAGCTCCCCGGCGGCGGGAAAAAGACCGGGGCCGCCGCTTGGGTGGAGTAGCCTCCGGCCAGTGCAACCACGAGTTGATTGGCAAGGGGAGACCCCAAACCGGTGACCAAGTCATAACCGGCACCAGCCGAATACACCTCATTGTTCCCAGACGCTATGTCGTGAAAGTAGGTGGCATAATTGGGCGAGGTAGGCGACGTGGCCAGCGAGTAGAACACGCCGGGAGCTGAGTTGGCCGATTGTTGGCGCAGGGAATTTGCGAGGGACGAAAGCGCGGCCCATTGGGGGGCGCTCATGCTCGTGCCACCATATTGCTGCCAGCCAGGTCCAGTCATATAGACGGGAACGCCTGTGGCTGGATCGGCATCGTAGGCCACATCGGGAACGCCGCGGGTGGCGCCGCTCAGGGTGTCCCAGCTTGCCTGATAGCTTGGGAGCATTTCATAAAGGCTGACGCCACCACCGCTGCCCGACCAGGCCGTCTCCGAGGTGATGTTGCCGGAAGCATCAAGGCCGAGGGTCGTGCCACCGACGCCGGCCACATAGGGCGAACACGCGGGATAGCTTACGCCAATGATCGGGCCGTTCATGTAGGCGCCGTTGTCACCGGATGAAGCAAAAAACGTCACGCCCGGGACATTGAAATGGAAATCGGAGGAGGTTTCCGTGGAATATTCCGGGCCGACCCAACTCATGGAAACTTGGGTGGCCCCAAGGCTCACCGCGTAATCAACCGCCGCGTAGAGATCAGAGTCAGAGGGGGACGGTGAGGCAACCAGGACAATCGTCGCGCCAGGGGCAATGGCATGCGCCCACTCGACATCGAGGGATGTTTCCGTTGCCCAACCGTCATCTATCCCAGGGTAGCCTTGCGGGTAATACACCCGGACGGTTGTGCTCGGGATGTTAAACTGCGCACAAAACGTATCCAGGTCGGCCTGGATGGTGGGGCTGCCGTAAGCGTCAACGATCGCGATGACCTGGCCTTCTCCCGTGGTATTAAGCTGGTCGAATCCATAGGCATGCCGCAGTTGCTGGGGCGTGTAGCCCGTCGGCCCCCCGGAAGCAGGGACGGGGCCGGCATATTTGCGCAGCGGCGGCTTCATCACCGCACCAGGCGGGATGATTTCGTTGCGCAGGTCGGCAGCGCGATCAGCCCGCAGCAGGCCGGACGTGATGATCAAAATAAGAAGACCGCAGATAAATGAACGTGATGTCTTGAATGTCATGAAAATGGAGTTAAAGGGTGGCCTCCATGTAAACCATGGAAGTGCGATGGAGCCCTTTACTAAGGGCTTGGGCGCCTCGTTCCATTAAAATGCAAATTACATGCAAGATAATTATCTTGCTAATTATTGTCAGTGGCATGAAAACGTTTTTTAATTGGGAAGTGCTACACTTGGCACACATTATGCCCGTGTCAGATCGCAGGTCTTACGTCTCCATGATCGCACGGGGAAAACCGCAACCAGATTGTTGCATGAAGCATCCCGGCCATGGTGCCAGGCGTGCTTGATTCTTGCGAACGATGCCAATCAAG
>Ga0210402_10002218_pt1 | contig 19128 bp, 13 predicted proteins | sample IncBWC7MmetaG_FD_161055 | JGI IMG/M metagenome (GOLD analysis project Ga0210402, IMG submission 161055) | Forest soil microbial communities from Barre Woods Harvard Forest LTER site, Petersham, Massachusetts, United States - Inc-BW-C-7-M | ecosystem: Environmental > Terrestrial > Soil >... | reverse complement strand
GGCGATGAACATGTCGCGTCCGCCGCGGCCCACCATCACGTTGTTGAACAGATTGCGCTCCCAGTTCTTCTGCCCACCAAAGGCGAGCGGTATCAGCCCGGCGGCCTTGAGCTTGTCGAGAGCGGGAAACAGTTCATCCCAGTTGGCCGGCGGCTGCACGCCTGCGCGGGCCAGCGCATCGTTGGAATAGAACAGCCAGTTCTGGCCGTGGATGTTCACCGGCACTGCGTAGGCGTGGCCATCGCGGGTCACCGCCTGAACGAACGCGGCCGGCAGAATTGCCTTCCAGCTCTGCGCCGCCTCCTGCGCATCAACGTTGGTCAGCAGATCGTTCTCGACCAGATCGTCGAACTGCTTGCCGGTGTTGAACTGCATGGCGCTGGGCGGGCTGCCGCCGACCGTGCGATTGATCGCCGCGGTGCGCGCGTTGGCACCGCCGGCGATGGCGGTGTCCACCCAGATGCCGCCGGCAGCATTAAACTGATCCGCGAAGACCTTCACTGCGGCCGACTCGCCGCCGGAGGTCCACCAATGGATCACCTCTGCGCGCAACTCGTCCGCCTTCGCGTGGCCGGCGAGAGTCAGCAATGCGGCAAAGGCAGACGCGACCAACTGGCGCTGGAGCATGGCGGTCCTCCCGAGTGTGTCATTATGGCGGCGATTGTCGCGATCGATGTCACGCCGCCGCCATGGCCTGGTCAAGCCGGGTGGCGGGCAAGGTGCTCCAGCAGCAACGCGTTGACCCGATCAGGCACCTGGTCGGCGGCATAGTGTCCGACCCCCGGCAGAACCTCGAACCGATACGGCGCCGCGATGAACTCGCCTGTCCCCTCGGCCGCTGCCCGACCGACGGTGTCGTCGGCGTCGCCCCAGATGAACAAGGTCGGCACCGATGTCGGGCCGAGCGGCTGGTGGCGCACACCGCGCGCCCGATACCATGCCAGCGCCGCCTCCATGGCCGGCGGATTGCCGATGACCGAAAGATGCGCCTCGATCGCCGCGGGCGGTACGCCATTCGCAGCCAGTCGCGTCCGCAGCCACTTCGCATCATCGGCCAGGATGTTCGGCCCCGCATCGGGATCGAGAAATGTCGTGTGGTGTCGCGACCGTCGCGCCTGCTCGCCGTCCGGCAGGTTCAGCGCGCGCGTGAAGGACAGAGGGTGCGGGCGCGACAGGATCGTCAGGGAGCCAAGTCGCTCGGGATGCTGATCGGCGATCTGCCAGGCAAGGCTGGCGCCCCAGTCATGTCCGACGAGATGGAAGCGCCGGTCGGCATGACCGAGAGTCGCGACGATATCGAGTGCATCGCGGATCAGAAGATCGACGCGGTAGCTGGCATGATCGCTCGGATCCGGTCGCGCATCGACCGCGTAGCCGCGTTGATTCGGTGCTGCCGCAAAGAACCCGGCCTCGGCCAACGCAGGCACCTGTGCGTTCCACAGATACCGTGAAACGCCGAAACCGTGCAGCATCAGGACAAGAGGCGCAGTATCGTCCCCGCCGATCGATGCGTCGAACACCAGGCCGGGCGCCGTTGCTATTCTGCGAGTGTCGATCATCGGGACCTTGACGTGCATGCTGGGGGCGGTGTGAAGCTCATCCGCAGTCAGGGGCGACCGATACAGTAAAGCGACAACGGGAGAAACAACCTTGAGACGAATTCTTTTCGCTGCAAGCGCATGGCTGTCGCTGGTGTCCGCGGCGTTCGCCGCCGACCTGCCCTCCGCGGCACCAGCCGATGTGGGGATCGGGCGGCTCGACCGGATCACGCAATTCTTCAAAGCCGACACGGATGCCAAGCGCATTCCCGGTGCGGTGGTCATCATCGCGCGCAATGGGAAGGTGGTCTATCACGAGGCGTTCGGCGTTCGTGACCCCGCGACCGGTGCTCCGATGCAGAAGGACAGCATCTTTCGCATCTATTCGATGACCAAGCCGATCACCGGCGTCGCGGTTCTGATGCTTGTGGAAGACGGCAAGATCCGTCTGACCGACCCATTCTCGAAATATCTGCCGGCGCTGAAGAACCCCAAGGTGATGGTTGAAACCGTCGATGCGCAGGGCAGGAAGGTCACCTCCACGGTTCCCGCCAATCGCGAGATCACCATCCAGGACCTGATGCGTCACACCTCCGGCATCACCTACGGGGCCGGCAGTTCGGCGGCCGAACAGGCCATGACCAAGGCGGGGATCGGCATCCAGCTGGCCGGAACCGACAGCAAGCCGCTGTCCGCGCGGATGACGGATCAGCAGATGGTGGAGGAACTGGGCAAGTTGCCGCTGATGTTCCAGCCCGGGACGAGTTGGGAATATGGCCGCTCGATCGACGTGCTGCTGGCGTTGGTGGAGGTGGTCTCCGGCCAGCGCGCGGACGCGTTCATGGAGGAACGTATCTTCAAGCCGCTCGGCATGACCGACACGTTCTTCAATGTGCCGAAGGACAAGCTGGACCGTGTCGCGCAGCCAGGACCCGATCCCGACACCGGAGAGACCGCCAAGCTGACCGACGTTACCCAGCAGCGTATCTTCCTCGGCGGCGGCGAGGGATTGCTGTCCACCGCGTCCGACTACATGCGGTTCGCGCTGATGCTGGCCAACGGCGGCGAAGGCAACGGCGTGCGTCTGCTGTCGCGCAAGACGGTCGAGCTGATGGCGTCCGACCATCTGGGACCCGCGCTGTCGCAGGGTCCGAACTTTGCGCCGGGGCCAGGCTATGGCTTCGGGCTGACGGTGGCGGTGCGGACCCAGCCGGGCATGGCCGGGTATCCTGGCAGTGTCGGGGAGTTCAACTGGGGCGGGGCGGCGGGCACCGCATTCTGGGTCGATCCGAGGGAGAAACTTGTCCCGATCATGTTGATCCAGGCGCCGGGACAGCGGTTGTACTACCGGTTCGCTTTCCGCGGCCTGGTCTATCAGGCGATCGTGGATTGATGGGAGCTGGGAGGGGCCTGACCCCTCCCGCGACCGCATGCGCGACGCCGCGGCGCGCCCCGCGAAACAATCCCCCTGGTGCAGCCGCGAGCAGCAAGGCGCTTGGCACGCCGACAATCATGGCGATGAGCAGCCGAAGTGCGATAAGCGATACCGGCGTCTCAGGCTCGCCCATCGCGTACGGCACTACGAATGCCGCGAGGGAAGCGAGGAGCATGGCGCCGAGCATCGGCAAGCCCGCGCGCAGCGGACGCAACACGCGAGTATGCAGCACGCCCGCATTGGTAAGCAGCACATAGGGGCTGATGAAGAGTTGTGCGCCGAGCCAGACCAGCACGGCGTGGAACGGAGAGGCGGGGCGGATCAGTACGACCGCGACCACGATTGCGACCAGGCCGGCAATGTTGCCAATCAGTGCATATCGCGGCACGCCGCGTGCGATGACCGCGACACCGGAGGGAAACAGCAGGAACAGCCATGCTGTCAGCACGATCAGCGGCAATGCCGCCGCGCCGGAAGGTTGCCAGACCGGGCCAAGCAATATCTGCACCAGCGGCTGAACGGACAATGCCATGATGCCGCACAGCGGGAACGCCATCACGCTCGACCAGGCGAGGCAGCGATCCACGGCCGCGCGCAATCCGGGCAGGTCGTCCTGCCGTTCCGAAAGCAGCGGCAGCATCAGTCGCCACTGCGCGGTGAATGCGAGTTCGCGCACCGTGTCGACCAGACGGAACGCCATGTGCACCTGGCCGAGCGCGGCCGCCCCGGCCGTCCCGCCGATCAGCAGCGCGAACACGCGGTAGCGTCCGTGCTGTATGAGCGTGCTGGCGGTCAGCGGCAGGCCGATGCGCAGCATGTCGCGCAGGTCTTGCCGGCGCACGATGCAACGAGGGCGACTTGGGCAGCACACGAGCAGTGCCAGCGCGCCCGCCACTGACACGACAAGCTGCTGCAGCACGAGCGCCCATGCGCCGGCTCCTGCGAGTGCCGCGGCGACGCCGGTGAACGTGCCTAGTCCCTGGCCGATCAGCGTGCGCCCCGCGAGCACCTTGTAGGCTCGGTTCCTGGTCAGCAGTCCCTGAACCGGTCCTGCCGCGCCGACCAGGGGCAGCGGCAACGCCAGGAGGACCGACATCGGTATCAGCCGGTTGTCGCCAAGCCACCAGGCAATCGGCTGTGCCAGAGCCACTTGCAGCATCGCAGCAACGCCACCGACTCCCAGGGACGCCCAGAACGCACTGGAGAAGGACGCATCATCAACCGCTGCGCGCTGGACCAGCGGATCCGCGAACAAGGCGTTCACCGCGACCCACAGCAATACGTGCACGGCAACCACCGCCGCGCCGATGCCAACTTCCGACGGGCCGACCAGGCGGGCGACCACAAACGCGGAAGCGAAGGAAAGCGCCGCCGAGGTCGCGGCCTCGAAGCCAGACCAGAAGACGTTGGTCGCCTGGGCGCGGTTCATCGGCTGGGTAGGATCGGCTGGGGCCCCGTTCCCGGCGGGATGGCGAGTCGAGGGGGGATGAGAAGCGGAGTACGGCGGATGCCGGAACGAACCAGGCTGACCGTTGCGAGCAGTGCGAACGCAGGAGGCAGCCACATGATGCGGCTTTGATAGCGGTCGTGCGGCCCCGACAGGCCGCCGGTGATGGCGGCGTTGCCCAGCACAGCAAGCAGCACGGCAATGGCAAATCCGGCGGCGACGTGCCGGCGGCGCAGCGCGATCGGAAAAACCGCGCAGCAGCCGATCACACCCAGGACCGCGACCGCGCCATGCAGTTCCTGCATCCACGCCGGAACGCCGAACGTACCTTGAGTCTGGCGTGCAGCTGCGTAAGCGCCGGTCTCGAAGGGGGGAAAATCACGGTCGATCATTGGCGTGACGGTGGACGGCCAGGATTGCAGCCCGTCGCCACTGGCAAACCGCGCAAGCTGCTGCAGGGCGTTGTGTAGGAACGCGCGCAGTTCGGTGCCTGGCTCGGCGCGCATAGCGGCGGCGATGATCCCGTCGGCTTCGGCTGAAACGACTCGTGCGCCACCCGCCTTGGCCACCGGACCATCCTCGCGCCAGAGAAAATCGTCCCAGGTTGGCGGAAACTGATCGACGAAGGCGCAGAGACGCCAACCTGCCTGCGGGCAGTCCCGGCGCAGCACGTCCATGCCCGGCCCGTCGTAGATGACGCGCGCCAGCACAAAGACGTTGCCGTATGGCGACAGCGCGACGCGCCCGGCCCCCACGACATTCACGGCAACCATGGCGGTCATGGCCAGTACCAGCGGGGCGACAGCCGTCAGCATGCTACGATGCGCAAGCGGTGTCGCCGTGCCGAGCCGCCGGCGCAACGGCACCAGGACCACCAGCAAACCCAGCGCAAGCGGCACGTTGGACTGGTGTGCCGCGATCATGAACGCGGCGAATATCACCAGCCAGGCGCGTTCACGTCGCGACAGCCGCTCGGGAACGAGCACCAGAAGCGCCAGGACGAGCACGAGAATCGGCGTGAAAACGTCAGGCATGAGTTGCGAGGCGAACCAGGGCAGGCTCGACGCAACCGCCAGAAATCCGACGCCGGGCAGCAGCCACCACGCGGAGACATCCGGCAACAGCGCGCGCCGCGCTAGGTGCAGAGTGTGCGCCGCCAGCAGCGCCTGCGCCGCGATCGCCGGCCAGGTCGTGACGGTCATGTGCAGCGGAAACAGGAACAGGCTGTAGAAGACCGGACGATCCCAGCCGAGATGGTGCTCGATCGCCTGGGAAAGATATGTCCCGGTGTCGGAGAACACGAGCGGATATCCATTCCACAGCGCCGGCCACAGCAGCACTGCGGCCGAAAGCATGATCGTGATGGTGTTGGCTGGCCGTCCGTCAGTTCGCATAACCGTTGGGGTGCGCCTCGCGCCAGAACAGCGCGGTGCGCACGATCTCATCCAGGTCGGCGAATCGCTGCCGCCAGCCAAGCTCGCGGTGCGCACGCTCAGACGATGCCACCAATACCGCCGCGTCGCCTGGCCGGCGCGGGCAGAACCGGTATGGCACTTTCCTGCCCGACACGCGCTGCACGGCTTCGATCACCTGCAGCACCGAGTGGCCCCTGCCGTTGCCGAGATTGACTGTGATGCTGCTACGTTCCAGCCGGTCGAGAGCCAGCAGATGGGCATCCGCCAGGTCGGTCACATGCACATAGTCGCGCAGGCATGTGCCGTCGGGCGTGGCATAATCGCTGCCGTACACCTCGAGTTCCGGGCGTCGGCCGAGTGCCGCGTCGATCACCAGCGGTATCAGGTGCGACTCCGGCCGGTGGTCCTCGCCGAAGCGTCCTTCCGGATCTGCGCCGGCCGCGTTGAAGTAGCGCAGCGACGCGAAGCGCAGGTCGTGCACGCGCTCCGCCCAGTGCAGCGTGCGCTCGAGGAACCACTTGCTGTCGCCATAGGGCGATTCCGGATGGAGCGGCGCGTCTTCCAGGATCGGCACCACATCGGGCGTGCCGTACAGCGCCGCGGTCGATGACAGCACGAAGCGCAATACGCCATGTCGCACGCAGGCCTCTATCAGCCGCATGCCGTTGACGCCGTTGTCGATCAGATAGCGGAACGGCAGGCGCATGCTTTCGCCCACCTGCGAAAGTGCCGCGAAGTGGAACACCGCGTGCCACGGCCCATCGGCCAGGACCGTCTCGACCACGCCGGTGTCTGCCAGGTCGGCAACGATCAGCTGCACGCCGGACGGCACGGCCGCGCGATGTCCGGTGCGCAGGTTGTCCAGCACCACGACGGTGTCGCCGCGCGCTGCGAGAGCAGCGACAAGATGGCTGCCGACATAACCGGCTCCGCCGGTGACCAGATAGCGCCGCGCCATTGTCTGCCTACTCCCGGAAGTAGCCGCCGTGTCGCGGATGATACACCTCCGCATCGGCGTAACCAGAGCGCACGTGGACGTTGACATCCACCTGAGTCAAGGCCGCACCAACCACGTTGGCGTGGGCTTCCTCCAGCAGTTCGAGTGCATGCAGCACAACGTCGCGCCGCGTATGGTGCCAGCGCACGCACAGCAGTGTGGCATCGGCGAGGCCGGCGACGATGCGCGCATCCGTCACCGCCTGCGCCGGCGGAGCATCCAGGAGCACAAGATCGTAGTCCTGCCGTAGCGTCTGCAACAGGCGCGCCATCGTGGCCGACATCAACAGGCCGAGCGCATTCGCTTCGGCCGTGCCGCTGGGGATGTAGTCCATGCCGGTGGTCCTGTCCTTGCTGATGACATCGGCGAGCAAGGCCCGCCCCCGCAGGCAGTCGACAAGGCCGGGGCACGGATCAGCCAACGTCAACTGGCCGCGCGCAGACTGACGGATGTCGCAGTCCAGCACGATGACCCGCTCGCCGTTCATCACCGCGAGACGCCCCAGGGCGAGCGTGACGGTGGTGTTTCCCTCCGCGGGCAACGCCGCCGTCACCGCGACGATATGCGGCCTGTCCGGCCAGAGCGACAGACCCGCCCGCAGTGAGCGTAATTGCTCGGCCAGCGGCGACAGCGGCTTCCGGGCGGCATACTCATCGATGCTCATTTGCCCCAGCGCGCGTCTGCGAACGCGCGGGATCAATGCGAAGCAGGGCAGCCCGAGCACCGCGCGGATATCGTCGCCGCTGCGAAAACTGCGGTCGGCGAGCTCGCACACATAGACCAGCAACAGGCCGAACACGATGCCGAACGCTGCGGCGGCTGCCATCAACAGTCCGGTGCGCGGGAAACTCGGTCGCTGCGGTGGCAGTGCCAGGGAAATCTCATGCGCGTCCGGCGCCTCGATCGCCGATTGCTGAGCGGTCTGCTGCAGGCGCTCCAGCACCGATTGCAGCAGGCCCCGCGACGCCTCGGCATCGCGCTGCAGCGCATTCAGCGGAATCTGCGCCTGTGAATCGCGCTCCAGCTGGCCCTGCACCTCGTGCAGGTCCTGCTCCAGCGCAGCCACCCGCTCGCGATCGGCGCGCACATCGGCCGCGATGGCGGCAACGGCGTGGGCAACCTCCGCCGCCACACTCCGGTCCACCTCGGCGAGCTGTGCCCGCAGGCTCTGCACGTCCGGATGGCTGGCGCCAAGACGGCCTAGCATCGACTGAAGCTGTGCGGCCAGCTGCCCCTGCCGGGCGCGCAGCTGCACGACCGAGGGAGCGATTGCCGCCTGTGCCACGGCGCCACTTCGGCCACTGGCAGCATCCAGCCGACCCTCTGCCGCCGCCAGGTCGTTGCGGGAATGCACAAGGTCCTCGGTGAGCAGGCTGATCTGTTCGGCACCGAGCCTGGCATGCATTCCATCGACCAGACCCTTCCGGACGCGGTACTTGGCAATCTCGTCCTCGCTGCGTTGCACCTCGCCACGCAATTCCTTCACCCGGCGCTCGAGCCACTCCCTGGCGCGTGCCACGGCGCCGAACTTGGCTCCCAACTGGGCCTTCACGTAGGCGTCCATCGCGTCGTTTGCCGCGGCTGCGGCCAGAACAGGATCTTCCGCAGTGAAGGAAACTTCCAGCACGTGCGATGACTTCAGGGGGGTAACCGTCAGTGCGGCCTGTACGGCCTGCAATGTGGCATTGCGCCCCGGGTCCAGCCGTGGGCCCGCCGGCTCACCGACCGGCGCCGTCGCCCCCGAGAGTCCCGGCATGAATCGCGCGATCCGGCGTGGCAACAACGCAAGCGCATGCCGCGACCATGATGCCTGCCGAAGGGAAACGTTAAATTCCGCATTTGCGTGCAGATTGAGCCGACTGGCCACCTGTTCCACGAGCGGCATACCACGCAGCACTTCCGCCTGGGTCGCCATCACGGCGTCGGTGATCGGATCGGCCCGCAATATGCTCTGCAGCTCGTGCAACTTGTACTCGCTCGAGTCGTAGAGCAAGGTGCCGGTAGCCGTGTAGAGCGGCGTCATCTGGCTGATGGCGACGTAGCTCAGCAATGGCACCAGCAGGATCGATGCAAGCAAAGGCAGCTTGCGCCGCCGCAGTATGGCAATGACGGCTGCTCCGGTCAGAGCCGACCGGTCATACCCCTCGGCCGGCGCGCGCCACTGCGAGCGATCCCGCCGTGAGGACAGCGGCGCTTGCGGGGCTCCTGCAGGTCGGTCAAGCATCGCCTGTCCTGGGTCGGGGGATGAGGCTGGCTTTCCTGGTCAGCCGAGCTGCCCGATCAAACATATGTAACCGCGGTCGCCTTAATTCCCGGCTAATCGGGCGCCGGCATACTCGCCTCATGAACCTCTTCTTCCTTGCGGGCGTGGCTCCGTTTCGGCGTTTGCGCCTGGTATTCCTGATGCTGCTGGCGATCGCCGGTTGTGGCGGACCTGGTAGCGGGCTTCCACTGCTGCCGCCCACAAGCCCGGTCGCCTACAAGTTGGGACCCGGCGATCAGGTTCGCATCATCACGTTCGGCGAGGAAACGCTGACCGGCGAATTCAGGGTGAATGACAGCGGCCATATCGCCCTTCCGCTAGTCGGTGCAGTGCAGGCCGCCGGCCTGACCTCCGCGGAACTGGAGACATCCGTCGGTTCCGTGTTGCGACGGGTCAATCTGGTGCGCAATCCGTCCGTGGCGGTGGAGGTCATCGCCTATCGCCCGATTTATGTGCTCGGCGAGGTCAACAAGCCCGGCCAGTATGCCTACCAGCCAGGGATGACCGTGGTGACGGCGGTGGCGGTGGGCGGCGGCTTCACCTATCGCGCCGTCGAGGGCTATGCCGCCATCGTCCGCACGGTTGAGGGCAACGCAGTCGAGGGCAGAGCGAGCCGGCAGAGCTACGTTCAACCGGGCGATGTCATCACGATTTTCGAGCGCCGATTCTGAGAATGCGGCTACGGGCATATTGCAAGTCTGCGATCCCGTAGGGTCTCGGCTCGCTTTGAGAGGCTTGCGACGCGGCGGGATAAGAAAGGTTCAAACGCAGATGAAGGCAGATTCACGCGGAACACTTAGCGCGGCCGATCAGCCGCAACCAAAAAGGCACGGTGTCCCGCTCTCCTGCTGATAGGCTGGTCTGTGATGAGCAGTACCAGAACAACAGGAGGGGAACGCCGTGCAGCAATTTGTAGCCAAACACGCCGAAAATGTCATTGGGACGCTGAGCGGCTTTGACCGGCTGGTGTTCCGTGGAACGATGCGGGCCTTATTCAGCCGCAGCGGGCTGATGTCGTATCTGTGGGCGGTGCAGGTGCGGTTGACGGAGTTCGCCCCGCACGCCCTGAAGCTGACCGCGCGACTGAAGGACGCCCCATTTACTTCGGCCTGTGGCATCCCGCGCAACCCCACAACGCCACACGGGTGCGGCAGATGCTGCAATTGCAGGCGCCACCCGAGCCTGGCCCACCACAGCAGCTTGTCCTCCCCTCACGCGGGCACTCTGACTCGGAGCCAGTGCCGCCGATCGAGCCACGGAGATCCCCGTCACCAACGCAGCCGACCGCCCAACCTTGCTCCAGACGACGTTGCCGATCGTCTTGAAAGCGCCTCCGGATCATAACCGTCGATGGCTCAACGGCATCGAATGGGTCTGGCGCCGCGCGCCACAGCGCCGAGCCGCTCATCGGCTCACGCCGCCAGCAAGGCTGCCGGCGGGATCAACGGGCTGTCCGCGGCCACCTGCCTGCCGGCGCGCAACGCAAAAGCCGGCGCGAGCATCTGCTCTGCAATGACCTTTTCGCCGCTGTTGTCGGACAGCGTGAAGCGGCCCCGCAGCAGATCCAGCACCGAAATGTCGGCTTCGCGTCCGACAGCCAACGCACCAAGCGAGCCCTGCATCTTCAGCATGCGTGCGGGATTGCTTGTCACCGTTGCAACGATGTCGGGCAGTGTCATACCGAGCGTCATCAGCTCCGTCATGGCAAGCGTCAGGTTGAACGGTGCGACGCCAAAGAACGGATTTTCCTGGCGCGCCCCGTCGTTGCCGACACCAGGCGGTCGCACATTGTAGCCGTGCATGTCAGCGCCCAGCGTATGCGGGCGGATACCGGCGGTAATGGTGCGGCGGGCCATTTCGAAACTGAAATGCGAGCCGTGCCCGACATCCACGGTAACGCCGCGCTCCAGCGCCGCCCACACGACGGGATGCACTTCGCCCGTCTCGGCGGACACGAAGCCGCCCGGATGGCGGGTAAACGGATGCGCCAGAACGTCGCCAGGCTCCATCAGCGGCATCAGCGCGCGCACGACTTCATCGGGGTCTATCGTCACGCCATCCTTCACCGGCCAGAGCTGGCCAAGGTGTATATACAGCGGGAGACCAAGTTCGCTGGCGATACGCTTGCCAAGCTTTACCACCTCCAACCCCCAGCGTGAGGCGCCGCCGATTTCCGCATGAGCCTTCACGCCACGCACGATATCGGCATTGGCGCGCCCGGCGCGGATCGTTGCCTTCACGTCCACCTGCTCCGGTCCATACAGCGCCGGGTACAGATGGCCTTCCATGCCGCCCACCAGATACATCGAGATGAAGCACAGCACGCGACTTTCCGCAGGTTCGACGATAAAGTGGCGAAAGCCCGGAATAGTCATGCAACTCGGGCCGCCCTGATCCACCAGTGTGGTGACGCCGGAGCGTACGCCGACCATGTCGGCATTCAGACCGAAGCGACCGGTGACGTGCTGATAAACATGGGCGTGCGTGTCGATCATGCCGGCGGTGACAATCTTGCCCGCGACGTCCAACACCTGACGTGCAGCTTCGGCGGGGATCGCCGGTTCGATCGCGGCGATGACGTTGCCGCGGATGCCGATATCGGCGACGCCGTCGCGCCCTGAAGCCGGGTCGATCACCCGTCCGCCGCGTAGCAGCAGGTCGAATTGCGCGTCCATCGATCTCTCCGTCACAATTTGCCGAGGCAACCGCATCGTCAGTATGGTGACGGTCGCGCGCGACGTGCAAGCGGAAAGGAACCTTTATGCTGCAGGCACCGGGCGAAGGCATCGGAAGCTCCGTGCCTCGGCTCGAAGACGATCGCTACCTGCGCGGCAAGGGCGAGTTCATCGCTGACATCCGGCTGCCGGGCATGCGCGATCTGGCATTCGTGCGCAGTCCCGTCGCACATGCGCGCATCCGTGCCGTGCGCAAGCCGCCAGGTGCCGAATCGATGATATTTGTCACCGGCGATCTCGCGGTGCAGCCGATCGTTGCGGTGTCCGGTGTGCCCGGATTCAAGCCGTCGGTTCAGCCGGTGCTGGCGGAAGACAAGGTGCGGCATGTCGGCGAAGCGATCGCCGTCTGCGTGGCCAATAGCCGGGCCGCCGCCGAGGATCTTGCCGCATCGGTCGACGTGGAGTTCGACGAGTTGCCCGCCGTGGTCGATATGCGCGCGGCACTCACCAGCGAAACGAAACTGCACGAGCATTGGGCCAACAACGTCTTTTTGGAGACCTTCGTCGAGGTTGCGGCCGAGCGATTTGGACGACCGGCACCGATCGTGGTGCGGCGTCGTTTGCGCACGGCGCGGCAATGCATGTCGCCGCTCGAAGGCCGTGGCGTGGTGGCGACGTGGGACCGGCGGCTGGAGCAACTGCTCGTGTATAGCTCGACGCAGATACCGCACATCGTGCGCACCGGGCTTGCCGGTTGCCTTGGGCTCGACCAGGGCCGGATCCGCGTCGTGGCGCCCGATGTCGGTGGCGGCTTCGGCTATAAGGGCATCCTGCTGCCGGAAGAAGTGTGCGCGGCGTGGCTTGCACGGAAGCTGGGACATCCGGTGCGCTGGATCGAGGATCGACGCGAGCAACTCACCGGCAATGCGAATTGTCGAGAGCATGAGTACGATATTACCGTGCATGCCGAGGCCGATGGCACGCTGATCGGGATCGATGCGGAGGCAGTGGTGGATGCGGGCGCGTATTCCGCCTATCCGTTTTCCGCCTGTTTGGAAGCAGCGCAGGTGGCGTCGATTTTGCCTGGTCCCTATGTTATGCCGGCCTATCGGTGCCGCACATTTTCGGCTGCAACCAACAAACCGCCGATCCTGCCGTATCGCGGGGTAGCGCGTTCCGGCGTGTGCTTCGCGCTGGAAGTGACGCTGGATGCGGTTGCACGTCAGGCGGGGCTGGAACCGCACGAAGTACGGCTGCGGAACTTGGTGCCCGCCGATGCGATGCCGTTCGACAACATCACGGCAAAGCATTTCGACAGTGGCGACTATCCGGAGTGCCTGCGCCGCGTTGTCAAGGCGATCGACATTCCGGCTGTGCGCCGCCGTCAGACCGAGATGACCGGGCCGCTGCGCATCGGTATCGGCTGCACGATCTTTTGCGAACAGGGAGCGCATGGCACGTCGGTCTATGCCGGCTGGGGCATACCGATGGTGCCAGGCTTCGAGCAGGCAGTGGCGCGCATGACACCGGATGGTGGGCTTGAGCTGCGCGTCGGTATCCAGAGCCACGGGCAGGGGCTGGAGACCACTTTGGCGCAGGTCGCGCACGAGGTGCTGGGCATTCCCATCGGCAAGATTCGCGTCGTGCATGGCGATACTGCCATGACGCCGTATTCGACCGGCACGTGGGGCTCGCGTTGCATGGTGATGGCGGGCGGCGCGGTGGGCGCCGCGTGCCGCGAACTCGCCGAACGCATTGCCGGTATCGGCGCGCATCTGTTGCAGGCGCCGGTCGAAGCGGTGCATGTGGGCAACGGCATGGTGACCGGGCCGGCCGGCAGCGTCCCGATAGCAGAGGTGGCGCGCACCTGGTATCTGCGTCCGCAGGACCTGCCGAACAATGTCGCATCTGGCGGCCTGGAAGTGACCGCCGGCTACAAGACGCAGCGTGATAGCGGCACATTCAGTTACGCCGCGCATGCCGCGGTGGTTTCGGTCGATACCGAACTCGGGGATATCCGCATTCTGGATTACGCGATCTGCGAGGATGGCGGCACGTTGGTCAATCCGATGATCGTCGACGGCCAGGTGATCGGCGGCACGGCGCAGGGCATTGGCACCGCGCTGTATGAAGAGATGCCGTACGACAGCGCCGGCCAGCCGCTTGGCTCGACGTTGGCGGATTATCTGCTGCCAGGCGCGACCGAAGTGCCGGAGCCGCGCATCGAGCACATGCAGACGCCGTCGCCGCTGTCGATGTTCGGCCAGAAGGGCATCGGCGAGGGTGGCGCGATCGGACCGCCGGCCGCGCTCGCCAATGCGGTGAACGACGCGCTGGCGCCACTCGGCGTGGAGCTGACCGAATTGCCGATCACGCCACGCCGCGTTGTTGCCGCGCTGTTTGCACGTGCGGGGACATGAAGGCCGGGCCGTTCGAGCATGCTCGTCCGGCGAGCCTGGCCGAGGCGATTTCTCTGCTGGCGGCGCAGGCGAACACGACGCGCGTGTTGGCAGGCGGACAGTCGCTGGGGCCGATGTTGAATTTGCGACTGGCGCAGCCGCGTCTGCTGGTGCAGGTGGACCGACTGCCGGAACTCGCCGGCGTCGCCATCGATGCCAATGCGGTGACGATCGGTGCCTGTGTGACTCATGCGGCGATCGCCGATGGGAGGGTGCCGGATATCGGCGGCAACGTACTCGCGCGCGTGGCTGACAACATAGCTTATCGCGCCGTACGCAATCGCGGCACGATCGGCGGCAGCCTTTGTCACGCCGATCCCGCAGCGGACTGGGTGACGGTGCTGACCGCACTGGATGCAGTTGCCCTGCTGCAAGGTCCGGGTGGTGGACGCAGTGTGCCATTGGCCGCATTTGTGCAGGGGGCGTTCCGCACAGCACTCATTCCGGGCGAGATCATGCGCGCGGTGCGGATCCCGCGCCTGTTTGACGGTGCGCGCTGGGGCTACGTGAAGGCGTGCCGCAAGCCGGGCGATTTCGCTCACACGATGGCGGCGGTTCTGCTGACCGCACGCACGCGTCGCGTCGTGGTTGGCGCGCTGGGCGGCAAGCCATTGCTGCTGGAACGCGAGGCCGCGTCAATCGATGGCGCCGCGCGCGCATTGCAGGCGCTGGACGGATTGGACCAGGTGCAACGTCACATGCAGCTTGCCACGCTGCGCCGCGCGCTGGCCGAAGCTGACGCATGAGCCGCGTCACGCTTACGGTGAATGGTATCTCGGTAACCGCGGAGGCGGAGCCACGCACACATCTCGCGGACTTTCTGCGTGAGGACAGACTGCTGACGGGCACGCATCTCGGCTGCGAGCATGGCGTGTGCGGTGCATGCACATTGCTGATCGATGGCGCGCCGGCGCGGTCTTGCATTGCCTACGCAGTTGCCTGTGACGGGGCGGATGTGCGCACGATCGAGGGATTGGAGGACGATCCGGCGATCGTGCGGCTCCGCGCCGCGTTCACCGCGGAACATGCGTTGCAGTGCGGTTACTGTACGCCCGGCATGCTGGTGACCGCGCGCGACATCGTGCACCGCCTGCCTGACGCAGACGAAGCGCGCATTCGTCTCGAGCTGGCGGGAAATCTCTGCCGGTGCACCGGCTATGCAGGGATTGTGCGCGCCATTGGGCGTGTGCTGGCCGAAGGCGCGCCGCTTGGCGTTGCCGCACCGGCTCCTTTGCCTGCGCTGTCGGTCATGCCGACGCCATTGCCGGCATCCGCGATGACCGTACCAAGAGGCACGGAAGTCATCCAGGCTTTGCGCATCGGTTTACCGCTGCCGACGGTGTGGGCCGCAATCCGCGATCCCGCACTGGTCGCCGCCTGCCTGCCGGGCGCTCGGCTGGTTTCCGTGGTGGGCGATCGGCTGAGCGGTGAGGTGTGTGCTACGCTCGGTCCTATCGAGACGCTGTTCACCGGCGAAGGCACTATGGTGTTCGACGAAGCCGATTGGCGCGCGGAGATCTCTGGCGAAGGTCGCGACGCAAGGACGGGCACCCGACTCAGTGCGCGCGCCGTGCTGAGACTTCGGGAGCTGGACACCAATGCGACAACGGCGACTTTGTCGATCGACTACACCCTGCGCGGGCCGTTGGCGCAATTTGCTCGCGGCGCCGTGGTGCGGGAATTCGCAGCGGAAATCGCCGCGATTGTCGCACGCAATTTGGAGGTGCGGCTTCGTGGTGCGACGCCTGATGCACCGCGCCGCCTATCCACCGGCAGCCTGATGCTGCGCGTAATATGGCGTCGATTGCGTGCGGTGCTAGGACTTCGTTGAGCAGCAAAATAACGGCAGTGAACGGGAATTGCGGCCGACAGCGACCTACCGAAAGGTCACTGGCGGATTTCGATCCAGGTGGGGCGCCGATCTGTTCGCCAATATCCGCTCCGTCGTCGGCACCGCAGCGCGACACGGCATCGATGCCTACCGCGCCATACATGCGATCCTACGTGGCGCCTCCGTGCTCCAGCCGGGTTGAGCAGATACCATCAACCGTCTGCCCGAATGCTGCCTTCAGCACGAGAGAGCCGATGTGGAAGTCGTACTTCACCCCCTCGACACTCGCGAGATCACCTCTTTCGATGAAGGTTCCGCTTCGGACGGCCTCTCGTAACCTCTCCCCCGTCACAAGAATTGGCAGCGGCCAATCCTCCAGTGCGCGAGTCGTTCCAAGGTCAACTGTCATGACACCGTGCCCCGCGTAGGAGGATGCTCAAGAAGAAAGGACAAGACAGAACATAATGAGAATCTCGCAAATCGCCCGGCTATTTGTCAATGGGTTGTAGGTAACTCTTGCGGGCCGGACTCATGGGATCTGATGGTCATTGCTACATAACACCGGAAATTCCCCTCAGCGCGGAGCGAGCACCGCCACGAGATTGGCCGTTCGCGCGATCACGGCGGTGGGCGCTGCCACGTCGCCAAGTCCGAAGAGGCGGCCGTGTGGGGCGACGCGGTGTGAACCATTTCAGCGCGCAGCCCGCATCCGCGCGCCATTGTGTGGGCTCCGGCGAGAAGCTGTGTCTCGCCACGAGTTGACAGAAGAACCACTCTCAGGAGAGAGACCATGAAGACCATGCTTCTTGCGGTTGCCGCAGCACTCAGTCTTGGCATCGGCTCTGCTTACGCCGGCGACGGTGAAGGCCCGGCGGGCACCTACGTCTATCCGGGTTCCATCTACGGGGGCAAAGTCTATGCGGGCGCCCAGGCTCCAGTGCAGAAGACCCAGCCGGTCGTGACGGCGCAGCAGCGTCAGACGGTGCACGTCTACGGCACCCGTTCAAACCAGGGCACGTGGTTGTTCCCGCCGAACCCGAATCAGGGCGGTAGCAACTAACGCCAATCTCAGAATGTCGCGGAAGGAGGCCGGCACAGGTGCCGGCCTTTTTCGTTTCAGCGCGGGGAACTCTCTCCTCCTCGAATTCAGCCACGGAACTCTGCTGGACAATGGATCAGTGGTTATGGCTCCAGCACGGCGCGCGGCTGTACAAGCAAGCCGATTCGCGCTCGTTCAGACCAGGATCGGCACCGTGCGCGCCCGCAGCCGGAGTAGTTGACCATGAATGTGTCTGCCGCATCCTCGGAAGAAGAGATCAAGCAGCCGGAGCGGCCGAAGCTCCGCGATATCTTGGGCCCCGGCCTGATCACCGGCGCCTCGGACGACGACCCCAGCGGCATCGCCACCTATTCCCAGGCCGGCGCGCAGTTCGGCTACAGTCTGGGGTGGACTCTGCTGCTCACCTATCCGCTGATGTGCGCGATCCAGCTGATAAGCGCCCATATTGGCCGGGTCACCGGCCGAGGCCTCGCCGGCAACATGCGGCGCTATTATCCGGCGTCGCTGCTTTACCCGCTGGTTGGCCTGCTCGTGGTCGCCAATACCATCAACATCGGCGCTGATCTTGGCGCGATGGCCGCGGCCCTGCACCTGCTGATCAACGGTCCGATGCTGATCTACGTCGCCGGCTTCGCCATCGTCACCGTTCTGCTCGAAGTGTTCGTGCGCTACTCCCGCTACGCCTCCGTGCTGCGATGGCTGAGCCTCTCGCTCTTCGCATATGTGGCAACCGTGTTCGCGGTCGGGGTCCCCTGGCTGACCGTGGCGCGGAACCTCGTGATGCCGCATATCAGCCCATCCGGCGACTATCTGACCGTCGTCGTCGCCGTGTTCGGCACCACGATCAGCCCTTACCTCTTCTTCTGGCAGGCCGGTGAGGAGGTCGAAGACGAAAAAGAGGACCCCCAGGCCAAGCCACTGAAGGAGGCGCCCGAACAGGCGTCGCGGCAGATGGTCCGCATGGAGCTCGATACGATCGTCGGCATGGGTTTCTCGAACATCATCGCCCTGTTCATCATGCTGACGACCGCGGCGACGCTGAACGCACATGGTGTCACCGACATCCAGACCTCCTCACAGGCGGCAGAGGCACTGCGCCCGATCGCCGGCCGCTTTGCGTTCACCGTCTTCGCGCTCGGCATCATCGGCACCGGATTGCTGGCATTGCCGGTGCTGGCCGGCAGCGCCGCCTATGCGGTGGGCGAGGCACTGCACTGGCGGGTCGGGCTGGCCCAGCGTCCCGGCCGTGCGCGCGCCTTCTATGGGGCCATCGCGGTGGCGACCTGTATCGGCGCGGCGCTCGACTTCACCTCACTCGATCCGATCAAGGCGTTGTTCTGGAGCGCCGTGATCAACGGGGTGGCGGCGGTGCCGATCATGGTGATGATCATGCTGATGGCGTCGCGCCGACGCGTGATGGGCGAGTTCACGCTGACGCCGTTGCTTGCCACCCTGGGCTGGCTTGCCAGTGCGGTGATGGCCGCAGCCGCCATCGGCATGTTCGCGACCTGGGGCAGCTGAGCTTAGGCTGGGACGCCGCTCCGGCGCGGCGATTTTCCGGCATGAACGGCACTCATAGCGCCATCACGGCGGCCGTTCTTATCACGGAATGGTCGGCCTAGACTTCTGAGGGGCCGACGATGTGGATTTCCCCGGCCCTTTCGCGTTCTCGTCGGCCAAATGGTTGTGGGCGCGCGGGCGACGGCTGCGCCCGGCTCGGCCGTGCGATTCATCCATCTCGCCGCGACGTGCGTGTTCGCTGACCAACGCCTCGAGCATTCCAGCGAGCCGCGCGGAAAGCCCTTCGATTCCGACACTTTGGGCGGTGACGCGAGCGCCCTCGCATATCAGGAATACTTGATCGGCGAGACGCTCGGGCTCTGCGAGCCTGGCATCGCGGCACAGGCGAATAAGCCGTTCTCGGATGTCGGTCTTATACTCCCGGATGACGCGCCGCGCCGGATGGTCCGGGTCCGGAAGTTCGACCGCAGCGTTGGCGAGTCCACAG
>Ga0210402_10002217_pt1 | contig 19133 bp, 9 predicted proteins | sample IncBWC7MmetaG_FD_161055 | JGI IMG/M metagenome (GOLD analysis project Ga0210402, IMG submission 161055) | Forest soil microbial communities from Barre Woods Harvard Forest LTER site, Petersham, Massachusetts, United States - Inc-BW-C-7-M | ecosystem: Environmental > Terrestrial > Soil >... | reverse complement strand
CTGCTGACGTCAGCGTTGGCGGAGAATCGCACGCGTGCGGCACTCTCGGCCGACATGCCGCGGTTGGCGCGAGAATTCGCCGCCGATGTACCGATTGACCGCAGGGCAGCGCTGCTGCAGTGGTCCGATCTTCTGGATTCGCCGCACTCGGCGTTGAATGTTCTGGCGACGCATCCCTCCTTGGCGGTGGAACCGGAGGCCATGGCTTCAGGGTTCGAGAAACTTGCGCGCACCGAACCGGCCAATGCCTTAAGTATCTTGCCGAATCTCATGGCACGCGACGGCCTGACTGCGGATCTTAAGGGGCGGCTGCAGCGCGCCGCCGCGTTGGGCGCGGCCTACGACCGCGATCCGCGCGCGATCGCGGCATTCAACGACCTGCCGCAGGCCGCCGTAGATGGTCAGGTGCAGGAGTGGCGCGTGCGGGCGGCATTGTGGAACGGGGACTACGCCCAGGTCCTCACGTGGACGGAACAAATGCCGCCGAGCCTTTCCGCGCAGCCCCGTTGGCGCTACTGGCACGCCCGCGCCATCGCCGCCACCCAGGGCGATGCGGCGGCGGCGCCGATGTTGCGTGAAATCGCCGGGCTTCGGGACTACTACGGCTATCTTGCGGCCGATCGCCTGGCACAGCCCTACAATCTAAACGTACGGCCCTCGCCGCTCGATGTCGCAGCGCAGGCCACGCTGGCGAAATCGGCCGGTTTGATTCGTGCGCACGAGCTATTTGATTGCGACATGACCGATGAGGCGACTTCGGAATGGAACGCCGCACTCGAGGGCGCCGACAATGCCTTGAAGGTGCAAGCGGCCGTGCTCGCCTCGAACTGGGGCTGGTTTGCGCAATCCATTACCACGCTTGCACAAAGCGGGGAATTCGACGATGTGACGCTGCGATATCCGCGGCCCTATATGGATGCCGTGGTTCGTGCCGGCAAACTCGCGCAATTGCCGCAGGATTGGATATTGGCCGTGATGCGGCAGGAGAGCCTATTTCGCAAGGATGCGGTTTCACATGCGGATGCCCGCGGCGTGATGCAAATGGTTCTTCCGACCGCCTCTGCGATCGCGCGCCGCTGGCACCTATCATCCCCGGGTCGCGATGGCCTGTTTGATCCGTCAATCGCCGTGCCGCTGGGCGCCGCCTATTTTCGAGAACTGTTGGATCGTTATGGTGAGCAGTTGACGCTGAGTCTCGCGGCCTACAACGCAGGGCCCGCGGCCGTCGCGCGTTGGCTGCCGCGGACGCCGATGGCTGCCGATGTTTGGATTGAGAATATTCCCTATAACGAAACACGGGGCTACGTGCAGCACATCTTGGAACACATCGTGGCGTACGCGTCGGTGCGGGGTGCGCAAGCTCCGCGCCTCGACGTCTTGATATCCGACGTCGAACCGGCAGAGCCTCTCTTGTGATAGCTTTGCCACAATATAGAAGAAGGGGGATGGCATGCGATCGATTGTGAAACCAGCGATCATTGTCGGCGCGGTACTAGTCAATGCCGCGATGACCACGGCATTCGCCGATACGGTCGTGGTCAGCGCCGACCGGATGGTTGACGTGCTGACCGGGCGCGTGATCGATCATCCGCAGGTCACCATTACCGATGGCCGCATCACGGCCGTCGGCGGGGATGCGGCCTCGCCGCCGGGCGCACGCCGCGTCGATCTTAAGGGCATGACGCTGCTGCCGGGTTTGATCGACATGCATACGCATTTGACCTCCGATCCGCATTTCAGCGGCTATCGCCGGCTGCAATTTACCGATAACTTCTGGACCGTGGTCGGCGTGGCCAACGCGCAAAAAACCCTGCAGGCGGGCTTCACCACGATCCGTAATGTGGGTTCGGCCAATTTCGATGATGTCGCGATCAAGCAAGCCATTGAGCAGGGGATCGTTCCCGGACCGCGGATTGTTCCGGCGACTTACGCCATCGGCGCGACCGGCGGGCATTGCGACGCCACGGAATTGCCGCCCTCGGTTTCGGTGCCAAGACCGGCGGTGGCGAACGGCGCAGAGGAAATCCGCGCGACCGTGCGCAGATTGCGCAAGTATGGCGCGGAGGTCATCAAATTCTGCGGCACGGGCGGCGTGCTCTCCAAGACCGACAGCGTCGGCGGGCAGCAGTACGATCTCGCCGAGATGAAGGCGCTGGTGGATGCGGCGCACATGCTGAACTTAAAGGTCGCCGTGCATGCTCATGGCGCATCGGGAATCAAGGACGCCATCCGCGCGGGCGTTGACACCATCGAACATGCCAGCCTGGCCGATGAGGAAGCCTTCACGCTGGCCAAACAGCATGGCACGTGGTTTTCGATGGATATATACAACGACGATTACATCATGGCCGAGGGCGAGAAAAACGGCGTCTACAAGGAATCGCTCGAGAAAGAACGCCTGATCGGCTTGAAGCAACGGCAAACTTTTCAAGCAGCCGTGAAGGCCGGCGTCAAAATGATTTTTGGCACGGACGCGGGCGTCTATCCGAACGGCTACAACGCGCGCCAGTTTGTCACCATGGTGAAATGGGGAATGACGCCCATGCAGGCGATTCAGGCGGCGACCGCGAATGCGGCAGAGGCGCTCGGCCGCCAGGCTGACGTCGGCGCCATCGCCGTCGGACGTTACGGCGACCTGATCGCGGTTGCGGGCGATCCGCTCGCGGATGTCTCGAGGCTGCAATCCGTGGGGTTTGTCATGAAGGGCGGAGAGGTCGTGAAGGACGCCGCCAACTAGGCCGGCAGACAGGCTCCTTCTAGTTCCCGCCGATGAGGCCGGCGGTAACGTTGATGGCAAACCCCAGAATCGTAGCGTTGAAAAGAAACGATATCAGAGTTTGCCCGATCACAACACGGCGGATGTCCGCGCGCTCCGTCGACACATCCGCGGTTTGGCACGCCGCCGCGATCGTGAAGGAGAAATAAGCGAAATCCCAAAACACCGGTTCGGGCGTATTCGGAAAGTGCAGCGGCCGATCATTCTCAGCGGCGCTATAAAACATGTCGGCGTAGCGCGTGGTGAACATGACGGGAACCAGGAGCCACGAATCAATCAGCGTGAGCGCAGCCAGCGCGAAGTGCGCAGCGCGCACCGAACCGCTCACCTGCTTGATGGTGGCCAACGGCTCGACGATGGCAAAAAGACTGGCCACTGCCGCAATAACCACCACGATGAGAATGAAAGGCGCCGTCTCGTCCTCTTCGATGTACTTGGTGCAAATCTGCTCGGCGGTAAGCTTTCTCATCCAGACAAAAATCAGCATGAGAAACAGGATGACCCCGCCGTTCCAGCACACCAGCACGCGACTCAAGGTCGACCAATCGCGCGGCAGAAAAAAGAAAAGGACGCTACCGGCGATCAAGGAGATCCATATCCGGGGATGGCCAAGGAATAAATCCTTCATATTGCCGGGCATATTGCCGAGCGAGCGCTACTTGGATTCCTTGGCCACCAGGTACTTGACCAAGTCGACCAATTGATCCGTGCCTCCCGCCGATTCCACGTGCAACCGATACTTGCCGTTGACAACGATGGTGGGCGTGCGATCGACCTTGTATCCCATGATCAGATCCTGAGCCGTGCGCACTTTGAGATCGGCCGAGAAGGACTTTGAGGTGGCGATGAATTTCTCGACGGGTACGCCGGCATGCTGGCTGTAGAACTTGGCCGCGTCCTCAATGGACGGCATGCGGTTCTTAAGGGCGCGAGTCGACGGGTCGGTGATGCTCAAGTCTCCGCCCTTCCACACAGCGTCGAACATGGCGTCGTGCGTCTGTTGATCGACGCCGAGTATTTGCGCGGTGACATACGCAAGCTGAAACATCGGCCAATCCTCGGCGGTATTGAAGGCCGCGGGAAGATAGTCCACCACCACGTTTGCGGGCATGGCCTGCTTCAATTTATGAATGGTGGGTTGGAAAATATTGCATGCCGGGCAGGCGTAGGAGAACACTTCCGTCACTTCAATCTTGCCCGGCGGCACCGACGGTGTTCGCACCGGCTGAACCAGGAAATAATTCACACCTTCGGTCCACACCTGGGCGCTGCGGGCGGGCATCGCAAAGGCCCATGCCAGCAGGCCCAAGCATGTAATGGATTGGATCAATTTCATCGAGGCTCCTTGAGTCTGTCGCGGCGCAAATTCTAGCGGAATACTCAGACAGGCTCCTAGGGATTGCGCCGATTCCGGCCTGTGGGCCGCCGCTTGAGGTCCTTGGCTCCAAGGCCATATTCACAATACTTTACATTGACTTATGAACTTTCGAGTTTTCCGCGGTTCTACATGCTTGCTGCCATGATCAGTGTGTAGTTCAGGGTCGAATCTGGTTATAGTCTGCGGCTCGCCCGGATGATCGTTTGGCAGTGCGTGCCACGGCATGGGCCCGCTATTGGTGAATTAGTGACAACCGAACAAGAAGATCCCCAATTTCTGGCGCCATCGCGGGACTCTCGACCTTTCATTGCCAGACACTGGCGGGCACTGACGATCGCCCTCATTATCGTGGCGCTATTGGTCGCCTTCGTGCTCTACCTGCGCACCAAACAGCCGATCGCTGCGCCGCCGCGGGGCCGCAACGGACAAAATGGTGCGGTCGCGGTATCGGTAGCCACCGCCGTCGCGGGCGACATACAAGTGAAGATCCCGGCGCTCGGGACCGTCACGCCGCTGGCCACGGTGACCGTCAGAACCCAGATCACCGGGACACTGCAAAAGATTTTCTTCACCGAAGGTCAGTCCGTTCATCAAGGCGATGCCTTGGCGCAGATCGATCCCCGGCCCTATGAAGCCGCCCTGCAGCAAATGCAGGGTAATCTCAAACACGACCAGGCGTTGCTGGCCAATGCCAGACTGGATTTGAAGCGCTACGAGGGCCTGGTCAAAGAAGATTCCGTCGCTGAACAACAGCTCGACACGCAACGCGCGCTGGTTGATCAGTTGGTGGGCACAATCCAGGCCGATGAAGGACAGGTCAAGACGGCCCAGGTAAATCTGGTGTACACGCACGTCATCGCGCCGGTCACGGGCCGGGTCGGCTTGCGCCAGGTCGACCAGGGGAACTACGTGACGCCCGGCGATGCCAACGGCATTGTGCTCATCAATCAACTGCAGCCGATCACGGTGATCTTCTCCATTCCCGAAGACAATGTCTCGGCCGTGATGAAGCGCGTGCAATCCGGCGCCGCGCTGCCGGTCGAGGCTTTCGATCGCACCAACGCCACCAAGATCGCCGATGGCAAGCTGCTGACAGTCGACAATTCGATCGACATCACGACCGGCACCATCAAGCTGCGCGCGCAGTTCGACAATACGGACTCGTCGCTGTTTCCAAATCAATTCGTCAATATTCAACTGCTGCAAGACGTACTCGCCAATCAAATCATCATGCCAAATGCAGCGGTGCGCCGAGGCGCACCCAACGGCGTTGCGACGACGTTCGTCTATGTCGTCAATCCGGACAACAACGTGAGCGTGCGTCCGGTGACGCTCGGTGTAGTCGATGGCGAAAAGGTCGCCGTGACCGCGGGACTCAAGGCCGGCGAGGTCGTGGTCACTGAAGGCGGAGACCGGCTGCGCGATGGCGCGCAAGTGCAGCTACCGAACGCGGCGCCGGCTCCTGCCGCCGGCGCGAACCCAGCCGGCAAGGCGGCCGTACCCGGCGCACCCGCAACTCCCGGCGCGCGACGCGGCAAGGGGCGCGGCAAACCACCCTCATCACCGTGATGCCGTGAACCCTTCACGCATCTTCATTCTGCGTCCCGTCGCCACCACGCTATTGATGGTGGCGATTTTGATTGTGGGAGCAATGGCCTATCTGCAATTGCCGCTGTCGGCATTGCCTGAGGTTGCCTATCCCACCATTCAGGTGCAGACCTTCTATCCCGGCGCAAGTCCCGAGGTAATCACATCCGCGATCACGGCGCCGCTCGAAAAACAATTCGGACAGATGCCCGGCTTGAGCCAGATGTCCTCGACGAGCTCCGCCGGCGCCTCCGTGATTACGCTGCAATTCAACTTGTCCCTTGCGATCGATGTCGCGGAACAAGAAGTGCAAGCTGCGATCAGCGCCGGTCAGAACCTGCTGCCCCAGGATCTTCCGGCGCCTCCGATCTATGCCAAGGTCAATCCTGCCGATGCGCCTGTGCTCATTCTCGGCATCACATCCAAGACCATGGCGCTCACGGATGTGGAGGACTTGGTCGACACGCGCATCGCGCAGAAGATTTCTCAAATCAAAGGCGTGGGCGTGGTCAGCATCAGCGGCGGCCAACGTCCCGCCGTGAGAGTGGTCGCCAATCCTCGGGCGATGGCGGCGTATGGAATCAATCTGGACGACCTGCGTACCACGATCAACAACGCCAATCAGAATGGTCCAAAGGGCACGCTCGACGGACCCGCCAACGCGTATACGATCAACACCAACGATCAGATCAGAAATGCCGATGACTACGGCAACATCGTGGTGGCCTACAAGAACGGAGCACCGGTACGTCTCAAGGATGTAACGACCCTCGTGTCCGGCGCGGAAAATTCCAAATTGGGCGGCTGGATGAATTCGGTTCCCGCGCTGATCCTGAACGTCCAACGTCAACCCGGAGCAAACGTCGTCGATGTGGTCAATAGAATCCAGGATCTGCTGCCGGCGCTCAAGGCGGACTTGCCCGCGGGCGTGGACGTGGCTTTGCTCACGGACCGCACGATCACTATTCGCGCTTCCGTCAAGGACGTCGAATTCGAATTGATACTGGCGGTCGTGCTCGTCGTGCTCGTGATCTGGCTGTTCTTGCGCAATATTCCGGCCACAATCATCCCGAGCTTGTCGGTTCCGCTGTCGCTCATCGGCACCTTTGCGGTCATGTATCTGGCTAATTTCAGCCTGAACAATCTATCCCTGATGGCCCTGACCATTGCGACCGGATTCGTGGTCGACGATGCCATCGTCATGATCGAGAATATTTCCCGCTACATCGAAGCCGGCGAATCGCCGCTCGAGGCGGCGCTCAAGGGCGCCGGACAGATCGGCTTCACGATCATATCCCTGACCATCTCGCTGATCGCCGTGCTGATTCCCCTCCTCTTCATGCAAGACGTCGTCGGTAGGTTGTTCCGGGAGTTTGCCGTCACGCTTGCGGTGACGATTTTGATCTCGGCGCTGGTCTCTCTCACGCTGGTGCCCATGATGTGTGCGCGGCTGCTAAAACACCGCCCGCAAAATGAGCGCGCTCAGACGGACTCCGGCAAGTGGTTCACCGCGGTCGTCGACTGGTACGGCCGGCGCCTTACCTGGGTCCTCGATCATCAGCGATTGACGCTTTGGGTGGCGCTGGGCACGTTGGTGCTCACCGCGCTTCTGTATGTGCTGATTCCCAAGGGCTTCTTCCCCGATCAAGACACGGGCTTGATTCAAGGCGTATCGGAGGCGACCGAGTCGATTTCCTACTCAGCGATGGCCACCCGCCAGCAAGCCCTCGCCGCCTCGATCCTCAAGGATCCGGACGTCGTCAGCCTCTCCTCGTTCATCGGCGTGGACGGAAACAATGTCACATTGAATAGCGGCCGCTTCCTGATCAATCTGAAACCGCGCGCCGACCGCTCCACGACCGTCACCGACGTGATCCGGCGGCTACGCGAAGAAACAGCCGATGTTTCAGGGATCACGGTCTACATGCAGCCGGTGCAGGACCTGACGCTGGATAACACCATCAGCCGCACTCAGTATCAGTTCACTTTGGAGAGCGCGGATTCGACCGCCTTGTCGGCCTGGACGCCAAAATTGGTGACGGCGCTGTCGCAATTGCCGCAGCTGGCGGATGTGGTGAGCAATCAGGAGGACAACGGGCTTGCGGCGTACGTGACCATCGACCGCGATAGCGCCGCGCGCCTAGGGATCAGCGTGGGCACGGTCGACAACGCACTTTACGATGCCTTCGGCCAACGAATCGTCTCGACCATCTTCACTCAGCAGAATCAATATCGCGTGATCATGGAGGCTGATCCCAAGGCCTATCGATCCGTCGATGATCTGGCATCCATTTATGTCCCTTCCGCGGGCGGCGGTCAGGTGCCGTTGTCGGCGATTGCCAAAGTTGATGTGGAAACACGCCCCATACTGATCAATCATCTGGCGCAGTTCCCAGCCACGACGGTGTCATTCAATCTTGCGGCCAATACTTCGCTTGGCGCGGCTGTCTCCGCCATCGAGGAGACCGAGCGCACGCTCGGCATGCCGATCAGCATCCGCACGACGTTTCAAGGCGCCGCGCTCGCATTTCGCAGCAACTTGAGCAATGAATTGCTGCTGCTGGTGGCCGCGGTGCTGGTCATGTACATCGTGCTCGGGGTTCTATACGAGAGCTTCATTCATCCCATCACCATTTTGTCGACCTTGCCCTCGGCCGGTATTGGCGCGCTGTTGGCGCTCATGTTGTTCGGCGATGATCTGACCATCATTGCGCTGATCGGCATCATCCTGTTGATCGGCATCGTCAAAAAGAATGCGATATTGATGATCGATTTTGCGATCGTCGCCCAGCATGATGAAGGCCTGTCGCCGCGCGACGCCATCTACAAGGCCTGTCTGTTGAGGTTTCGCCCGATTTTGATGACCACGGTGGCAGCCATTTTCGGCGCACTACCCCTGATGTTCGGCACCGGCACCGGCTCGGAGCTGCGCCATCCCCTCGGCGTCAGCATCGTCGGGGGTCTCCTGGTCAGTCAAGTTCTGACGCTTTTCACCACGCCCGTCATTTATCTGGCGTTTGACCGCATCGCCGCGCGCATGCGCGGCCGCGTGGCGAACGCCTCCGATGCGCCGCCCTTGGCGGAAGGCTCGGCATGAACATTTCCGCGCCCTTCATCAGACGGCCGGTTGCAACCACGTTGTTGACGATCGGCGTAGCCTTGAGCGGCGCGGCCGCCTTCATCCTGCTGCCGGTGGCGCCGCTGCCGCGAATCGATGTCCCCGCCATATTTGTTTCCGCGCAGCTGCCCGGCGCCAGCCCGGAGGTGATGGCGGCCACGGTGGCGACTCCACTGGAGCGGCATCTGGGGGCCATTGCCGACGTCGATGACATGACATCGACCAGCGGCGTCGGCACCACCAGCATCCAGCTCACCTTCGGCATCGATCGCGACATCGACGGCGCGGCGCGCGACGTACAGGCCGCGATTGCCGCGGCGCATGCGGATCTACCGACCTCCCTGACCCGCAATCCCACGTATCGCAAACTCAATACTTCCGCGATTCCGGTGATCGTCATTGCGATGACTTCGGACGTGCTCACCCAAGGTCAGATCTACGATGCGGCCGATGCGGTTATATCCCAGCGCCTTTCGCAGATTTCCGGAGTCGGCGGCGTCAACGTCAACGGCAGCGCCTTGCCTGCCGTGCGCGTCGAACTCAATCCTCATTCGCTGTCCAAATACGGCATCGGTCTGCAGGATGTGCGCGCCGCCATCTCGAATTCGAACGCCAACGCCCCCAAGGGCGCGATCGAATCGGATGAACTTCACTATCAGATCTATACCAACGATAACGCGCGCGATGCGGGGCCATATCGCAATCTGATTATCGCCAATCGCAACGGCGCCACCGTGCGCCTGGGCGACGTCGCAACGGTGTTGGATATGGAAGACGGCGCCACCGAGAATATTCGCACCTATGGCTTGTACAACGGCAAGCCGGCGGTGTTCGTGACGGTCACGCAGCAGCCCGGCGCCAACATCATCGAAACCATCGACGCCGTCAAAGCCGAGCTGCCTGTCTTGAAAAGTTCGATCGATCCGAAGATCGATCTGCTGGTGAGCTTCGACCGTTCCGTAACGATTCGCGCCTCCGTACAACAGGTGGAACGAACGCTCATGCTGGCGGTGGCGTTCGTGATCCTGGTCGTCTATATCTTCTTGAACAGCTATCGCGCCGCGTTGGTTCCGGCGATCGTGGTGCCGGTGTCGTTGGTCGGCACCTTCGGCGCCATGTATCTGCTGGGCTACACCCTGGATAATTTTTCGCTCATGGCGCTGACCGTGGCCACCGGCTTCGTGGTCGATGACGCCATCGTGGTGATGGAAAACACGACCCGTCACATTGAAGCCGGCATGACCCGCACCGCGGCAGCGTTCCTGGGCGCCCAGGAAGTCGGTTTCACCGTCCTTTCGATGAGCCTGTCGCTGGTGGCCGTCTTCATTCCCTTCGTGCTGTTGGGAGGCATTCCGGGCCGCCTGTTTCGTGAGTTCGCCATGACACTGTCGGTGTCGATTCTGATCTCGTTGGTCATTTCCCTGACCACGACGCCGATGATGTGTTCTTTGCTGCTGCAGAATGCGCGCGAGCACAAACCCACGCGGTTTGGCCGGGCCTTCGAGCGCAGTTTTGAGCAGCTGCGCCGCAATTACGCGGCGACTTTGGATTGGGCGCTGCGCCACCGCCGAATCATGATTTCCATATTTTGGGCAACCATCGCGCTCAATGTCTTCATGTACATTGTGATCCCGAAAGGCTTTCTGCCGCAGCAGGACACCGGCCAATTGCAGGGCGGGATTCGCGGCGATGCGTCGAGTTCGTTTCAGTTGATGAAAGGCAAACTTCAAGAAGTGGCGGGCATCGTCCGGGCCGACCCGGCCGTCAACACCGTCACCGGCTCGGTCGGCGCAGGCGGCTTCGGCCCCTTTGGCGGCGGCGGCGCCAGCGCCAATCTCACCATTGCGCTCAAACCCCTCAAGGTGCGCCGTATCTCAGCCGACCGGGTCATTGCGCGCCTGCGGCCAAAACTTGCCGCGGTCGCGGGCGTGAACGTCTTCCTACAGGCCGTACAAGACCTGGGCGGCGGCGGCGGCCGATCGGCCAACAGCCAGTATCAATACACCTTGCTCGGCGACGATCTGACCGAATTGCGCGCGTGGTCGCAAAAGCTTCGCGTGGCGCTGCAAGACATGCCCGAAATAACCGATGTCGATACGGATCTGCAGCCCGGCGGCCTCGAGACCGATCTGATCGTGGATCGCGACAGCGCGTCGCGGCTGGGGTTGTCCGAAGTGCAGATCGACAATGCGCTGGGCGACGCGTTTGCCCAGGCGCAAGTGTCGAACATCTACAATCCCTTCAGTCCGCAGCAATACCATGTCGTCATGGAAGTGGCGCCGCAATATTGGCAGAACCCGGAAATCCTCAAGGAGTTGTACGTGAGCACCGCGGGCGGCGCCGCATCCGGAACGCAGTTGACCCAGGCGGTGGCGGGCACCACGGTGATCAAGGGTACGACAGCTGCATCCCAGACTTCGGTGGCGCAGGACGTCGCGCGCAACCTGTCTTTGAATTCCTTGGCGAACTCAGGAAGGGGCAATACCTCGACCGGATCGGCGGTCAGCGTTGCGCGGGAGACTGTCGTGCCCTTCTCGGCATTCAGCCATTTCATCACCGGGACCACCCAGATATCAGTCAATCACACCGGCACCTCCGTATCGACGTCCATTGCCTACAATCTGCCCGAGGGCGTATCGATCGGCACCGCGCAAGATGCGATCGCCAAGAAAATGATCGACATTCATATGCCGGTGGGGATCCGCGGCGGCGCCTACGGCACCGCGCGGCTGTTTCAACAAAGCAATAGCAGCACGCCGTTGTTGTTCTTGGCCGCGATCCTCGCGATCTACATTGTTCTCGGAGTGCTCTATGAGAGCTATTCGCAGCCGCTGACAATACTCTCAACGCTGCCGTCGGCCGGAGTCGGCGCCCTGCTGGCCTTGATGGCCACCGGCACCGAATTCAGCTTGATCGCCACTCTCGGAATTCTGTTGCTCATCGGTATCGTCAAGAAGAATGCCATCATGATCGTCGATTTTGCGTTGCAGGCGGAGCGCTCGCTGGGAATGGATCCGTTGCACGCCATCGAGCACGCCTGCTTGCTGCGCTTCAGGCCGATCATGATGACCACCTGCGCCGCCATCGCCGGCGCGCTGCCCCTGGCGGTTGCCACCGGTGACGGGACCGAGATGCGCCGTCCCTTGGGCATCGCCATCGTGGGCGGCCTTCTGCTCAGCCAGCTGCTCACGGTGTACACGACCCCGGTGGTGTACTTGTATTTCCGCCGCTATTGGAAGCACTTGAAAGAAGGCAAGTACGCGCCGCCGGCAAGACCTACGCCCGGCCCCGGCGGCCGCGAGTTTCCCCTGGGAGTGCCCACATGATCCGCACCGTCTCGCGCGCACTATGTGTGGGAATGGGTGCGGCCCTGGCGGCCGCGTGCGCAGTGGGTCCGGACTACCATCGACCGCAGTTCGACACGACCGCGAATTACAAGGAAGCGGGCGACTGGAAGCCGAGCGAACCCAACGACGTGCTGTCGCGCGGACCCTGGTGGAAGATTTTCAATGACGACGTGCTCGACGGACTCGAGTCGCAAATCGACATCTCCAATCAAAACGTCAAGGCGGCGGAGGCCGCCTTTGAGCAATCCCGCGCCCTGGTCTCACAGGCGCGCGCCGGTTTCTGGCCCACGATTGCGGCAAATCTCGGGTTGCAACGCCAAGGCCAGCCAGGGGGTACGACCAATGCAGCAGGGATCCTGACCAGCACGACGCGCACGGACAATACCTACACAGCGGGGGTCTCGGCCAACTGGGACATCGACATCTGGGGCAAGATTCGGCGCAATACGGAAAGTAATGTGGCTTCGGCGCAGGCCAGTTCCGCCGCGCTGGCGGCAGCCCGGTTATCGGCCCAGTCAGAACTTGCAATCGATTATTTTGAGCTGCGCGCACAGGATCAGTTGGAAAAGCTGCTGGACGACACTGTCGTCGCCGAGACACTGTCGCTGAAGATCACGCAGAGCCGATATAATTTTGGTGTCGCCGCGCGCGCCGATGTAGTCACGGCCGAAACGCAGCTGCTCTCCAGTCAAGCGCAGCAAGTCAACGCCAAGATTCAGCGCGCCGTCCTGGAACATGCCGTGGCCGTGCTCATCGGCAAGCAGCCGGCGGAATTTTCTGTTGCGCCCGCGGCCATGCGCAGCGACGTGCCCACGGTCCCGGCCGGCGTGCCGTCGATGTTGCTCGAGCGACGGCCCGATGTCGCGGAAGCCGAGCGCAAGATGGCGGCGGCCAACGCGCAAATCGGCGTCGCCAAAGCGGGCTACTTTCCCGACCTGACGTTGACCGGCCGCGATCAGTACACGAGCACCACCTTCAGCCGTTTGATTCGAACCTCCAACCGAATCTGGGCGGCGGGCCCAACGCTTGCGCAAACCGTGTTCGACGGCGGCCTGGTGCGCGCGCAGGTGCGAGGCGCACGCGCCACCTACGAGGGAACCGTCGACAGTTACCGGCAGACCGTGCTGGCGAGCTTTCAACAGGTCGAGGATGAAATCGTCACCCTGCGCGTGCTCGAACAAGAAGGCGCGATCGAGGATGAAACCGTCAAAAAGGCGCGTGAGGCCGAGGCGCTAACGCTCAATCAGTACAAAGCCGGCACCGTTCCCTACAGCAGCGTCATCACCGCCCAGACCGTCCGATTGAGCGCCGAGGAAACGGCGCTGCAGGTGCTTTCGTCACGGCTGCAAGCGAGCGTCGCCTTGATCGAAGCGTTGGGCGGCGGTTGGGATGCCTCGCAAGCCACGGCGAAATAACCTCGGCCCAGTGAATTTGACCGGTTGGTGTAGCGCTCGACAGCGAGGGTGAGAAGAATCAAGGCACGAAGAAACAGTGCCTTGATTCTTCTCACGCTCCCTGGCGAATGCTCGAACCAATCGATATCACATGCCGACGCTATCGGCGCGAGTTGCGCGACAGTTAATTTTCTGGCCAACGAGTGCGAAAGAGGCCAGCCGACCGATGGTAGCGATTCGAGACTCGTCCTCCAGTACCGTCACGGTGAGATTGAGCGTCGAGCCTGAAAGGCCTAGCGGGATAGGAAGCTTCAAGGCACTGCGTCTTCCGTGCCTTGAAGCTTCCTATCCCACTAGCCCATACGGGCCCGGTCAATTTCACAGTGCCGAAGTACCAGGCGATTCCAGATCGTCCAGCGCGACCGGCACGTGACGCCGCAGCAGCGCAACCTTCGCATCCCATTGCTCTTTCGGCGCCAATTCCTCGAGGAAATGCACCTCGCCCGCCGCGAGCGTCGCCACCGGCAATCCGTCCCGGAACAGCAGGCGATTGCCGGCGAGCGATGCCAGCCGCGCTCCGGGCGTCAGAATCCCAATCAGGTTGAGCGGATCGGCGGCGGAGAGCGACACGTAGCTTGTCGTCGGCGGCTTGCGGCGCACGTCCCGCAGCAATCCGATGGCTTCGGGAGTTGCGAACTGCTCGCCGGAAAATCCCGCCACGAAGCGGCCGCCGCGAATTTCTCCGCGAGCTTCCAGCCTGCGGCAGCAGCTTAAGATTTCGCGCCACGGCGGCAGCCACGCCGCTTCGCGCGTGAGCAGTTTCCAGAAAATCACGCCCCAGCGGCGCAGCAGCGTGCGCACGATCTGTTCGACTGCCTCATCCTTGCGCTCCGCGGACGGCGCCGCCGGCCGCCGCACCAGCGCCCAACGTCCCGCATCGGCCATCCCGAACAGGGCCAGGCGGCGCTTGTGGCGTCCCGAGTAGGAGTTGGGCCGCCCGCCGCGTCGGCCGCTCGGCATCAGGAGTACGCGCAGGCCCGCGAAGCTGTCGGAATTCACCAGGCCCATCGCCACCAGTTCGGCCAGCGACTCCTCGACTTCCGAGGGCAGCATGCCGACATGCTCGGAGATCTCGTCAAAGAATGATGCGCCATGCTCGCGGATAAAATCCGCCACGGCTTGCGCCTTCGATGTGAGCAAAGCCGGATCGGACTGATCGGCAAACATCGACCACAGCGGCACGTTGCGCCTGGCGAGCAAAACGATGGGCGTGGAGCGAACCGGCGAGGCGCCGCGTGCGGCCGCGTCATCGCTGCGCGTGCCGCCGCGGGCCGCCAGCCGCGTCCAAATGAAGCGTCCCGCGCGGCAGTGCTCATCCAACCACTGGGGTTCGTATTCGGTGATGCGCGATGGGATGACCTCGGTTTCCCACGCGCCGGCCGGCGATTCGAACCCCTCGAGCTGCGCGAGTATCGCCGCCAGCGCATCCGAGCCCTGCATCCGCGCGCCCGGCAACACGCGTTGCCACTCGCTCAAGAATCGCAGGAACTCGCGCGCCGTAACGGGCTCGATTTCCGCGCGCAATCGCTTCACGGTGTAGCGATGAATTCGCGCCAGCAAGCGGCGCTCGCACCACTCCTCGCGCGTGGAGTCGCCGGTGAAATGGCCGCGCATCGCAAAGCCTTCCGCCTCCAGCGCGATCAGCGCAGCGTTGATTTGCGCTTCGGTGAGCCCTAGCGAATCGGCTATTGCCAAGGCCGTAATGGGCCCCAGGCCTTCGAGCCGGCCGCGCACGATGTCCACCAGCGAGTCGTCCAAAGCCTCGAACAGCGCGCGTCTCTCGGCCGCCACCCACAGACTTCGCGTTTGCAGCGCAATTCGCGACACCCTGCTCTGCAAGGCGAGATCTTCCATCAAGGCGGGCCATTCCGAATTGGAGCTGCCCTCCTCCTCCGTCATGAAGGTGAGCCACAGCAGCGCGTCGTGCAATTCATCCGGTGTGGCGGCATCCGGCCAGGCCTCGCTGCGCACCCGCGCAATGGCTTCCGGGTCCAGCTTGCCGATGTCGGCCGCCTCGGTTGGATCGAGCCAGCGGCGGCTCATGACCGCCTGCGTGCGCCGCTCTTCCAGGGGTGCATCGTCCAGGTACGCGTAGGGCCGCGCCGAGAGCGCCTCGAGCGCCATGGGCGAGGGCTCGGTGAGATCTTTGGCGACAACGCGGATATCGCCGCTTTCCAGCCGGCGCAATACGCCCTCGAACTCGTCGATGTCCATCGCCTCTTCCAGGCAATCGCGAATGGTTTGCCTGACCAAGGGGTGATCCGGCACCTCGATCTCGCCCGGCAAATTCTCGGCGCAGGCAACCTGGTCCGGAAATACCGAGGCCAGCAAGTCCTCGGCATTCATGCGCGCTATCTGCGGCGGAATTTTCTTGCCGCCGCGAAATCGCGGCAGCGCGAGTGCAATGCCGGCGTCCCAACGCCAGCGAACCTCAAACATGGGCGCGGCGCACAGGGCCTGGATCAGCACATGGCGGACTGAGTTGGAATTCAAATAATGCGCCGCCTCGGCGAGCTCAAAACTATGTGCGTGCGTGAGCGACAGCACGATGTGATCCTCGGTGGCCGCCGCTTGCAGCTCGAAATTGAAGGTGCGGCAGAAGCGCTTGCGCAGCGACAGGCCCCACGCCCGGTTGACGCGGCTGCCGAACGGCGAATGAATGATGAGCTGCATGCCGCCGGACTCATCGAAGAACCGCTCGAACACAACTGTGTCCAGGGTGGGCAAGGTGCCCAGCGCCGCCTTGCCGGCGCTCAAGTACTGCACGATTTGAAACGCAGACGCTTCATCGAGCCCGACCGTTTGCATGAGCCAGGGCAGCGCCGAAGGTGGGTCTTGCCCCAGTCGCGCTTCGATTTCCTTGCGCAGATTCGAGACCGCCGCGGACAGCTCCATGGTCCGACCGGGCGCCTCGCCGAGCCAGAAGGGAATCGAGGGCGGTTGACCATGCGCATCCTCGACCCGCACCGTGCCGCGCTCCACGCGCAAGATCCGGTAGGACGTATTGCCAAGCTGGAATATATCGCCCTGCAGGCTCTCGACGGCGAAGTCTTCGTTCACCGAGCCGACCACGATGGATTCGGGCTCGAGCATCACGCGGTAATCGGCATTGTCGGGTATGGCCCCGCCCGAGGTGATCGCGGTCAGGCGGGCACCCTTGCGAGGCCGCAGCATTTGATTGACCGCGTCGTGGTGCAGGAGTGCGCCGCGGCGGCCCCGGCGCGTGCTGAAACCTTCCGCGAGCATGCTCACGCATTCGTCGAATTCTTCCCGCTTGAGGTTGCGGTAGGGATACGCGCCCCGCATCATCGTGAACAGCTCTGCTTCGGGCCACTCGCGCGCAGCCACTTCCGCGGTAATTTGCTGCGCCAAGACATCGAGGGAATTCTCCGGAATCTTGAGCAGGTCGAGCTCGCCGCGCCGCACTGCTTCGAGCAGCGCAGCGCACTCCACCAATTCGTCGCGCGACAGCGGGAAAAGCCGGCCTTTGGAGATGCCGCCCACGGAGTGCCCGGCACGGCCCACCCGCTGCAGGAAGGAATTGATGGACCGGGTCGAGCCCACTTGGCACACCAAATCGACGTCGCCGATGTCGATGCCCAGTTCCAGCGAAGCTGTCGCCACCAGCACTTTCAAATCGCCGCGTTTCAGGCGCTGTTCCGCGTTCAGGCGGCGCTCTTTGGACAAACTGCCGTGATGCGCGGCGACGTTCTCTTCGCCCACGCGCTCCGACAGATGCCGCGCCAGGCGCTCGACCATCCTGCGCGTGTTGACGAACACCAGCGTGGTGCGATGCTCCAAGATCAGAGCCGCCAATCGATCGTAGACCTGCGTCCATACTTCGCCCGACATCACCGCTTCCAGGGGTGCGGGAGGCACTTCCAATGCCAAATCGCGTCGGCGCACATGGCCGCTGTCGATGATGGTGCAAGTTACCGGGCGCGCCCCCGTTAGAAACTTGGCCACTTCCTCGATCGGCCTTTGCGTCGCCGACAACCCGACGCGGGTCAAGCCCGGCGGGGCTTTGCCGTGCAACGCGTTGCCCGGCGGGGCTTTGCCGGGCAGCGCGTTTTCGGTCAAGGACTGCAGCCGTTCTAGCGACAGCGCCAGATGGGCGCCGCGCTTGTTGCCGGCGATGGCGTGAATTTCATCGACGATCACGGTGCGGGTGGTGCTAAGCATGTCGCGGCCCGATTGCGAGCCGAGCAGGATATACAGCGACTCGGGCGTGGTCACCACGATGTGCGGCGCCCGGCGGCGCATGCTCGCCCGCTCCGATTGCGTCGTATCGCCGGTGCGCACCACCGCACGAATTTCCACGTCCGCCTGCCCCAAGGCCGCCAGCTCTTCGCGAATGCCGTTCAGCGGCGCCTCGAGATTTCGCTGGATGTCGTTCGACAGGGCCTTCAGCGGCGACACGTACACCACTCGCGTCTCGTCGGGCAACGGGCCGTTGAGTCCTTCCTTCACCAGTTGATCGATGGCGGCGAGAAACGCCGCAAATGTCTTGCCGGATCCGGTCGGCGCGGCCACCAATACATGCTGGCCCGCGGCCAGCGCGGGCCATGCGTGGATTTGCGCCTCCGTGGGCGCATCGAAGGTCCGCGAAAACCACGCGGCAACGGCAGGATGGAACGAGTTGAGCACGCTCATGACGTTTTCTCGCAGCTGGAGTAGGTCAGTTTAGGCGATTCGGATACTGGTATTATATACAGGCATAACGAGTATTCAATCCTGCATCGACAGGTCCGCCAGTGTCGAGCCTGGAGCGAGCGGCTGATATGCTGCTGCATCGGGGCGCACATCCAATAAGACCAAACGAAGGAGCACGAGCATGAGCGTAGCCATTCATCCCAGCGTGGACAAAGGCGTCAAGGCCGGAAATCCAGCGTTCAGCGGCGGAACTTTGAAGTGCAAGTGCGCGGACGCGCCTGTCACCGTCAGCATCAAGGGCAACGTGGCCTTCAATCATGTCTGCGGCTGCACCAAGTGCTGGAAACCCAAGGGCGCCATGTTTTCATTGGTGGCCGTGGTTCCCCGCGACAAGCTGTCCGTGGGTTCAAACGCGCAGAAACTGAAAGTGGTCGATGCGTCTGCGGCAATTCAACGTCACGCCTGCACCGGTTGCGGCGTGCACATGTACGGGCGAATCGAAAACAAGGGTCACCCGATCTACGGTTTTGATTTCATCCACCCGGAACTCTTGGACGCAAATGGGTGGGCCGCACCCGAATTTGCCGCCTTTGTATCCTCGGTGATCGAATCGGGAACCAAACCCGACCAGATGGGAGGTGTTCGCGCGCGTCTGCGAGAGTTGAAGCTCGAAGCCTACGATTGTCTGTCGCCAGCGCTGATGGACATGATCGCGACGCACACGGCGAAGGCCAAGGGCGTTCTCTCAGCTTAAAGCCGCCGCGCGCCCTCTACGGGTTGGTGGAGCAGTTCGATCGGCCCGACAGGGCGCAGTCCTGCA
>Ga0210402_10002216_pt1 | contig 19138 bp, 7 predicted proteins | sample IncBWC7MmetaG_FD_161055 | JGI IMG/M metagenome (GOLD analysis project Ga0210402, IMG submission 161055) | Forest soil microbial communities from Barre Woods Harvard Forest LTER site, Petersham, Massachusetts, United States - Inc-BW-C-7-M | ecosystem: Environmental > Terrestrial > Soil >... | reverse complement strand
GGGAGCCATTGATGTTTTCATTGTCCCGGCTGCTGTAGGAAAAAAAGAACTTGTGCTTCTCGCCCAGGTTTTGGTCGATGCGGAAGGACATCGTTGTTGAAAGGATGGGGTTGTTCGAGGTGAGGACAAAGTTGTTCTGAAACGCGGTCGGGTTCGTGGGCGCGGGGATAAGTTTCAAAATGTTCTGAGCGACGGTGCTGATGGCGGGAATTTTGTTTCCAGGAAAAGCGGTGCGGCACTGCTGCCCGTTGACTGTTTTCGTTGTCGAGGGATCGAAGATCTGGCCTTGCAGAATCGGAGTGCCGTCACAAGGATTAATGATGGTATTACCTTGAGGATCCTTTAGCGGCCCCCCCAGCTGGCTTGAAAAATCTCCCTGGCGTTCGGCATTGGTTGGGACGGTGCTGGTGATCGAAGAGCCTTGCGTTTGGCGGTACTGTTCCCAGGAAAAAAAGAAAAACGTCTTGTCATGCCCGTTGTAGAGCTTTGGGATCCAGACCGGCCCGCCGAGTGTGCCGCCGTAGTCGTTCTTGCGATCAAGATTCCTCGGCAGCCCCTGAAGATTGTTGAACCACGAATTCGCGTTCAGGTCTTCGTTGCGGAAGATGTCGTAAGCAGTCCCATGGTAGGCGTTGGTGCCGGACCGCGTCGCGAAGCTTTCCACACCTCCCGAAGTGCGGCCGAATTCAGCCGGAACCGTTGAGGTGGTGACCTTGAACTCTTGCAGGGACTCCACTGAAGGGGCAGTCTGATCGAACGCAGAGCCACTGTCCGCTCGCGCCGTGCTCGCACCGTCCAGAATCACTTCGTTGCCAAAGTTCTGGCCGCCGCCCAGCTTAGCTTCAAATACTCCGTTACTGCTGTCATTGCTTCCCGGCCCCGTTGTGCCTGGCGTCAGGAACACAAAAGCCTCGGGTGCGCGCAAAACGCCCTGGCCTCCGAGCGCCAGCGGCAACTCCATGATTTGCCGCTTATCCACGATGGTCCCGACATCTGAAGTTTCCGTTTGCAGCGTCGGCATGTCGGCTACGACCGTAAGAGTTTCCGTTACGTCGCCGGGCTGCATAGTGATGTCGAGCGAGGAAGTGGTATTGACCTGGACGACGAGCCCCTTTTGCTCGGATGTCTTAAAGCCCGCGGCTGTCACCGTAAGGTTGTATGTGCCGACCTGCATATCGGAAATCCGGTAGGCTCCGGTGTCGGTAGAGTTCGCTTTATAAACGGCGCCGGTATCGACACCCGTCGCGACAATGGTCGCCCCTTGGACAACAGCGCCAGAGGAATCGAGAATAGTGCCGGAAATGGCGCCGCGGTCGGATTGAGCGTTGGATATGGAAGCAGTGAAGAGAACTATCAAGAAAATGGAGAAAGACTGAAGAAGAAAACGAAACGAGCGCATACATCCCCCTTAGCTACCCAAAAAAACATTGCAGCACCTTGAGGGAGCGGTATCTGGGAAATCCGCGCGGCCGGAGCCTCGGCCCGACGCGAAAGTGGGCGGACAGAAAAAGACTGTCCAGCAGCCCAGTTCCAAGCACCCCAGTTGGAAAGATTTGACATCAGCAAGGATATTGTTGTCAAGAATAAATTCTCGAAATTGGATTTACTCAATCGATTTTCCTTGGTTTTACGAGCCACATAAGAAGTTCGCACGGAAATCCGCCGGCCTTCAGGAGCTGCCCTTAGGGATGAACATATTAGTTAGGACGCGCAGCAGGGCCCGCTACTGCATAGAGCATCATGTTAGAATTCGCCCGAGCCACTTACCACATAGCACAAGCATCCGTCTGGTCTGCCGATGACCTTAGCTGTATCGAACTTCAAGATTATTGTATTCTGGCTTTCCGGCTTACTCGCAATCGTTCTCGTTTTTCCCGCTTCTCTGGCATTTCCCTCGCAGGACACTTCTGCCGGCATGGTCAATCTGCAGGTCATCGTTGTGGATTCGCCTGTCAAGGCGGAACAGATTTTGAATCGTCTCAAGAAGGGCGAGGATTTTGCCGGTATCGCTAAAACCGAATCGATTGATCCAAACGCATCGGCAGGCGGATACACCGGCCCTGTTGATCCTTCGACTCTGCGGCTGGAGCTGCGCGAGGCTTTGAAGGGAATTCTTCCAGGGCAGACCACTGGCATAATCATCGTGCCTTCCGGTTACGTCATTCTCAAACTTTTAGCGGAAACTCAGCCGGGCGTTGCTCAGGGGATGGGCCCGGGACAGGCCCGCGATCTCCCCCTTGCGGGTCAAGGAGCTATGCGCTATCCAGCCGATGTGGCTGGTCAGGTTCTGGCTGACATGCTGTTCCAAAAATTCACCAAGCCAGCAAAGTGGGAACAAGACTTACAGGGAATTTGCGACATACGGAAACACTCGCTGGCCGCGGGAATCACAAGACTCGAAGAATTGTTCGAAGCAGCGAACAAAGCGCGAGCGGAAACCATGAAGCCATTTGATGTTATCCAGTCCCACTATGCGTTGGCACAACTGCGGGCTTACGAGGGAAATATGGACCAGGCTGTGGAGCAGTGGGAGGCTGCCTATAAGATTGCGGCCGCGGAAATTCCATCGGGAATTCCGCAGTTGACGGAAGTGCTCGGCGTCGCCTACCTCCACAAGTCAGAAATGAAGAACAATGTTTACCGCAATCCGGGAGATTGGTGCCTCTTTCCTCCGCGTCTCGCTAAGCCATATCGCGTGACAGACGATTCCGAGAGGGCCATTCAATATTTTCTGAAGTATCTGGCGATGAAACCGGAACGGCCAGATCAGTTGCAGGTGAAGTGGCTTCTGAATCTCGCCTACATGACGATCGGGAAGTACCCGTCTGGTGTGCCCCAGCAGTACCTGATTTCGCCTTCCGCGTTCGAATCGAAACAGGACATCGGCAGATTTATCGATATCGCTCCCGCGGCTGGCTTGAATTTTGTTTCCATGGCGAATGGCGTGATCGCCGACGATTTCGAAAACAAAGGGTTCCTGGACCTTGCCGTGTCGAGTTACGACGTCTGCGCCCCGATGCAGTATTTCCACAACAATGGCGACGGAACCTTTACCGACCGGGCCGCGCAGGCCGGGCTTTCCGCCCAACTGGGCGGCCTCAACTTGATTCAAGCCGACTACAACAACGACGGTTGTACGGATTTTCTGGTATTGCGAGGCGCTTGGGAATTTCCGATGCGAAAATCCTTGTTACGGAACAATTGCGATGGCACCTTCACCGATGCAACGCGCGAAGCGGGCCTCGCCGAGCCCGCAACGCGCACGCAAACTGCCGTGTGGGCCGACATCGACAACGACGGCCTGCTGGATTTGTTTGTGGGCAACGAGAATGGCCCCAGCCAGCTTTTCCATAACAAAGGAGACGGAACCTTTGAAGATATTTCTCACTCCGCCGGCGTGGACAAGATTGCTTTCACTAAGGGCGTGGTCGCCGCGGATTATGACAACGATGGCTTCATGGACTTCTACGTCTCCAATCTTTATGGCGGCAATTTTCTCTATCATAACAATCACAATCTCACATTCACCGAAGTTTCCGAGAAGGCTGGCGTGCACCAGCCCCAGTCGCAAAGCTTTGCGACTTGGTTTTTCGACTACGACAACGATGGCTGGCCCGACTTGTTCGTTACCTCGTATTTCTTTTCCGCGGACGAAACTCTGCGCAGCTATCTCGGTCTTCCGCACAATGCCGAGACGATGAAGCTCTACCGGAATATGAGGAATGGAACGTTCAAGGATGTGACCGCGGAAGTCGGGCTCGATAAAATCAACATGCCTATGGGCGCCAATTTCGGCGACGCTGACAACGACGGCTTCCTGGACATTTTTCTCGCAACCGGCGGCCCGGAGTATGGCGCTCTCGTTCCCAAAATGCTTCTACGCAACGACGAAGGAAAAACCTTCGTGAACATCACCGCCTCCTCGGGCACCGGCGAGCTCCACAAAGGCCATGGCGTGGCTTTTGCTGACCTTGGCAACAACGGACAAGAAGACATTCTTGTCTCTATCGGCGGCGCCACTCCCGGCGACGCGCATGCGTTTCGCGTGTTTCAGAATCCGGGAAACGGCAACGACTGGATCACGGTGAAACTGGTCGGCGTAAAGACGAACCGCTCGGCAATCGGAGCACGCATTCATCTGACCGTGGAGAATGGGGGCAAGCCGGCGCGTTCGATCTACCGAACCGTGGGCAGCGGAGGGTCGTTTGGTGCTTCGCCGCTTCAGCAACACATAGGGCTGGGCCAGTCCGCGAAAATCACTAATCTGGAAATTTGGTGGCCGGCGAGCGGAACTAGGCAGAACTTTGCGAACGTCGGCACAGATCAATTCATCGAAATTAAAGAGTTCGCCAAGGCTTACACTAAGCTTGAGCGCAAACCCTTTCGAATTGGAAATGCGAAATCGGACACAACGAAAATGCCAATTCCAATTGCGCAGAATACAGGGGAATACAAATAAAAAGCCCGCAAGAGAATCTATGACCTTGACGCGGATTTCGAGGCGAATACTACTGACACTCCTACTATTCTGCTCTGTACCGTTTGCAATGGGTGCCGAGCGTCACGCGGCATTCGGAGTTGTTCTGCAAGTGGATCGCGCTCATCGTTCCGTTCGAGTATCTTGTCGCGACATCCCCGGTTACATGGATGCGATGGTGATGGATTTTCCAGTTCTCAATGCCGAAGAACTGGAGGGCTTGCAGCCGGGAACTCTGATCGATTTCACGCTTGTCGTGGAAAAGCATTCCAATCACGCGGAGCGCATTCGTATCCACCCGTTCCAGAGCACGGATCCGGAGCCGATGGCTGTTCGTCAGCTTAGTCTGCTCGAGGGTCTCATTGGTTCAAGTTCCGATGAGACCAGGAAGCTGGAAATCGGCGAGCGCGTCCCGGATTTTACCCTCATCGACCAAAGCAGCAAGTCGGTCCACCTCGCTTCTTTCACGGGCAAGGTGGTCGGCATCACGTTCATGTACACTCACTGCCCGCTTCCGAATTACTGCTTCCGGTTGTCCAATAATTTCGGTGTTGTCCGAAAGCGTTTCGCGGATCGATTGGGACACGACTTGATTCTCTTAAATGTTTCCTTTGACCCCGTGCACGATCAGCCCGAGGTTCTTGCCCAATATGCACGCAACTGGAATGCCGCCGGCGTTCCAGGCTGGTATTTTTTAACCGGCCCGGTACACGACGTCCAAAAAGTTTGTCATGAATTCGGCATGAACTTCTGGCAAGACGAGGGCCTCATCACCCATGCCCTTCATACGGTCATCCTCGACCGCCAAGGACGGGTGGTCGCCAATCTCGAAGGGAACGAGTTCACCGCTAGGCAATTGGGCGATCTTTTCGAGTCGGTGATGCGCGATCCAAAATAACTTCAGCTCAATTCCCAGGCGACCCCTGCTCTGGAGCGAAACGAACCCGAATTGTTTTGATTTCGTAGGGCTTCGTGTGAACCGTTACAACACCGCTTTGAAGAGCGAGGTCCCCGATCGGCCTTTCCATCAAGTCGGTCTCGGATGCCGATTGCCCGCCTGGAGGCAGGACAATCTTCACATCTGATTCTTTTCCCGCCCATTCGTAAAATCGAAAGACCAGCGAGCCGTCATCCTCCGCTTTCTTAACTGCCGTCATGACGACATTTTCAGACTGTACTTGCAAGAAAGAGTGCTCCTCTTTCAACGTGCCCGGGTGCTTCGCGGTTTGCATCGCCAAAAGATCGTAGTTCAGTTCATATCCACGGCGAACAGTCTGCGCCTCTTTCCAGTTTCCCTGGTGTGCGTACATCGAATAAGTGAATTCATGAAGTCCTTCATCGGCGTGCGGGTCCGGCCATTCCGGCGAGCGCAGCAACGAAAGCCGCAGGACGTTCCCCTTCGCGTCATATCCATACTTGCAGTCGTTCAGCAGGCTGAAGCCGTGGCTGGCATCGGAGATGTCTCCCCATTGCAGCGCGGGGACCTCGAACTTGCCCTGTTCGGCGGGCGTGTTCCGCGTCGTCGGCCGCTCGATCGAACCATAGGGAATCTCAAAGGTGGCTTTCTGATTGTGCGCACTAAGGGGAAACCCGACTTTGAGCAAGATGCGCTTCTCGTGCCAATCGGCAATCATACGCACGTCCACACGTGGGCTTCCCGCGGTCACCGTGATGTTTCGGATGAACGTGGAATTCTGAAAGTGTTGTTTTACCTGGATGATGGCGCGGAGAGAACCGCTCTCAATCAATTTCACCTCGTCCGCTTGAGTCAAATCCCAATGCTCTTTTTCGAAATCGGCATCGATATTCCAAGCGTCCCATTGCTTGGGCTTATCTCGAAAGGCTTGAAGCAGATTTCCGCAGATGGAGTCCTTTGGACCTCCCGTGTCGGTTTCCGCCGGTGCCAGAGATTCTGTGTTGCTCCTTTTATCAAAGAGGCTGGTGACGCACCCTGTCTGTGCATCCACCTTTACGCGCACAAATTCGTTCTCAAGCGTGTCCGCGGAGCTCCTTACTGCGGGGATTTGCGGAGTGACCCGCACTGCCGCGCGAACATAGTAGGTCTTATAGCCGAGCGCGGGAACGCTGACCTGGACCAGCAAATGAACGCGACTCGTTTCGCCATCGAGTTTCAGCAACTGCGAGGGCACTGTCTTCCCGGAAGCATCCGCGACCTCGATCTGCTTGGCAGCAACGGGAAGCTGGGTCTCAACCTCGATAACTTCCTTTCGCGGCCACGATAGGGAGTTAAAGACCACAACCGGCACACCAGATCCCTCAGTATTGATATGAGCCGCCAATTCCTGAAGCGACCCGTGCAGAATTGCGTGGCCCGCTCTGCCCACATCTTCGAGGTTGCGCTTTGCGTCCAGATAGTTCACCGCTATCCCCGACCCTGGCATGATGTCGTGAAAATCGTCGAAAAGCAGCCGCTTCCAACCACGGTCGAAATCCTCCGCGGGATACTTGCGCCCGTAGAGAGCGGCAAGGGAGGAGAATTTCTCTGCATTCAGGAGCAGCTGTTCCGTTTTGCGAATGCGCTTTTTCGTTTCCGCCTGCGTGGTCATCACCCCACGGTGATATTCAAAGTAGAGTTCGTCGTTCCACGCAGGGACTTGCATGTTCGGCAGTTTCTTTTCAAGATCGCTGAAAAAGGAAGTTGCCGAAGTGAATTGCAAGTTCGGGTAGACGACATCGGGCTTCATCCAACGTGTGGCCGTGTCGAGCATGGTTCGCGTCGGGCCGCCGCCGTGATCTCCAACCCCGTAGAGATGCAGCATGTCCGCATGTTGTTTCGCGTCGGTGCCGTACAGCGACGGAACCCAAATCGACAGGTCCCTGGCCATGCTCACAGGGTCAGTGTTCGCTGCATAGTCGTGAGGAAAATACGTGAGCAGGCGGCTCCCGTCGGGAGACTCCCACCAGAATAATTTGTAGGGGAAGGTGGTAAATTCGTGCGCCCACATGAGTTTCTGCGTCACGAAATAATCTATGCCGGACTTCTTGTAAATTTGCGGCAACTGCCAGTTGTAACCAAACGAATCCGGATTCCAGCCAATCTTCACGTCCACTCCGAATTTTTCGTGGAAATAGCGCTTCCCCACGAGGATCTGGCGCACCAGAGACTCGCCGCCCGGCATGTTGAGATCGGGTTCGACCCACATTCCACCGATCACTTCCCAGCGGCCCTCGCGCACCCGCTGCTGAATCTCCTTGAAGAGATCGGGATACTTTTCCTCCATCCAAACGTAGGTTCGCGCGGATGACATAGTGAATCTGAATTCGGGATATTCGCGCATCAGATCCAGGGCGCTGCGGAAGGTATTGCGCACCACCTCCACGGTTTCCGTCCAGGGCCAGAGCCAAGCCATGTCAATGTGGGAATTTCCTGCGGCTCGAATGGTGAATTGTTTCAGGAACGGCCTGAGCGGTTCGAGTTTCGCTTGCGATTGCCGAAGCGACTCGTCGAAGCCCCCCTGGTCTCCGTGGTCGAGCGCGGTAAAATCGATAACCTTCACAGCGCCGTCGAGCTGGCCTTCCCTCTCCGATTTGCCACCTGGAAACGCCGCGATCATCGGTCGCGCCGACAAGATCTCCGCGCGCAAAATTCCAGGGTCGGGACGGTTGGTGGGAGGCTCGATGCGCAGACGGCTCTCTGCAATTCGCGTGTTCACTTCCGACGCGTTCAGACGCACTGCAATCAGGAATTTCTCGCCGGGCTGCGCATTCGAGGTGAGTGGGATCGGTTGTTGCGTGTCGTCGTCACCGCGGGCCACCAACGCGCCGTTTGAGAACACTGTAATCCCCAACCGGTCATCGGCATCGAAGAAAAGCTCCAGGTTCACGCGCGAACCCTGCGTCGCGTAGCCATTGATCTTGTCGGGAATCTCAATCCACCGGCGCAAAACACGCGAGCCGGTTTTCCACTCTTCGCCGGTCTTCACCTGCTGCCAATCCGCGTCGTTCACCGCCGGGTCTTCGGGATGCGGAATATCCGCGTGGTAACGCCAATCTGGCAGAGGCAGTGTTGTAAGCGACTCGAGCCTGTCAAGTGTCGGCTTGTAAGGGTCCAGCGGCTGGTTTGCCTGGCCGAAACACATGCCGGTGCACGAGAGGGCGGCGAAAACAGTAGTTAAGATGGCTTTTCTCATGGCGTAATCACCTGGTTGTGACTGGATTTGTTGCTCGCAACAGAATTCTCAGATTCGCGAAATCCACTTTTTCCGATGCGGAGTCGTCCTGTCAATCCATTCCCATGTCATTTATGCCTTCCTGCGTATGTCATTGAAGCGTTTGTGGATAGAGGCGGTTCTTCCCCGCCTCAATTGTCGAGATAGCTGTTTTCGCCGGACTGCTCTGCTATTACGCTGTACTATCAAATCGTATGCGTGCCGTTTTGGGGCTTCCCCTTCTTGCGCTGCTTTTCTTCGCACTGCCTGGCTGGCAGGCTTCCAAGGCTCCCGACCAGCCGAAGCGGTTGCCTGGCAAGTTTACCGATGCCACGGCCGCGCTTGGCCTGCGCTTCCAATACATGTCCTCCCACACCGCCAAGCACTATTTGCCGGAAACCATGGGAGCAGGTGTCGCGCTGTTCGATTACGACAACGACGGACGTCTCGACATATTCCTGGTGAACGGCGCTCCTCTCAGCGATCCCACTCCAAAAGGCAGCATCCCCCAGAAATCCGGCCCCCAATATTGGAACCGGCTGTTCCATCAGAAGACCGACGGCTCGTTTGAAGATGTAACCGAGAAAGCTGGCCTTCAGGGTTCGGGCTACGGCATGGGGGTGGCTGTTGGGGATTACGATAACGACGGCTACGAGGATTTGTACGTCACTGCATACGGCGGAAACAAGCTCTACCACAACAACGGTAATGGCACATTCACCGATGTAACCGAGAAGGCCGGTGTTGCGGGCAGTGGCTGGTCCACGAGTGCCGCCTGGGTCGATCTGGATGGCGATGGCCTGCTCGATCTCGTCGTTCTGCGATACGTTCAGTGGGATTTTGAAGACATCTGGTGCGGCGAGCACAAAGAAGGCTTCCGCTCCTATTGCCATCCCGACATCTTCCAGCCGGTTTCTCCCCTGGTCTACCACAATGATGGAAACGGCCATTTCACCGAAGTCTCCCAGAAAATTGGCCTTTCCAAGCCTGGAAAAGGACTCGGCATTGCACTGGCCGACTATGATCGCGATGGCCACGTCGATCTCTTTGTCGCCAACGACTCCATGGTCGAGTTCCTCTACCACAACAAGGGTGACGGCACATTTGAAGAAGTGGGTCTGCTATCTCAGGTAGCCGTCGACGGCGACGGCCGCACGTATGCCGGCATGGGCGTCGACTTCGCCGATTACAACAATGACGCCTGGCCCGACCTGGTCATCACCGATCTCGCCAACCAGCGCTATGCTCTCTATCAAAACAATGGTGACTCCACGTTTACTTACGCCAGCTTCAGTGCCGGCCTGGCCCGCTCCACCATGCAGCACTCCGGCTGGGGGGTGCGCTTCCTCGACTATGATAATGACGGCTCGAAGGACCTCCTCATCGCCCAAGGCCATGACCTCGATACAGTCGAGCTGAATTATCCCAACCTCCACTATCGCGAGCCGATGCTCCTCCTCCGCAATATGGGCCGTGATTTCACCGACGTTTCCGCGGACTCCGGCGCTATTTTCCACCAGCCCTGGCTCGGCCGCGGCATGGCCATCGGCGATATTGACAACGACGGCCGCATCGACGCCGTCGTGACCACCAACGACGGTCCCGCGCACATTCTCCGCAACGAAACGTCCACGCAAAATCACTGGCTCACTTTGAAGCTCGTGGGTCACAAGAGCAATCGCGACGCTATCGGCGCCGAAGTCAAACTCGTTACCGCAAAAGGCCAACAGTTCGCCACCGTATCAACCGCGGGCAGCTACTTATCATCCAGCGACAAACGCGTCCATTTCGGCCTGGGCTCCGAATCCATCGCCCAAACTATTGAAATTCGCTGGCCCAGCGGCATTCTTCAAACCCTCAAAAACATCTCCGCCGATCAAATCCTTCAGATCGACGAGACACCGGCAGGAGCCGCGAGTAAATGAAGCTCCGCTCTTTTTCTCAGAGCTCCTCCATCTCGGCGCTTCTCATCTGCCTCTTTCTCTCCCTATTCGCTGCAAGCCGTCCCGCTCAAACGCAACAACCCTCTCCGCCAGCATCGCAAAAGCCGCAAACTCCCCCGTCCTCCAAGCCCACCGGCATGGCAACCGGCGGCGCTCATGCTCCCGTCAAGGACGCGCTCTCCCGGCCCATCACTGCCGGCGGCTTCGTCGATGGCGCTCCCGTCGTCTTCCTCGACATCACAAAGCAATCCGGCCTCGATAAATTTCGCCATCGTTCCGGCACGCCCGAGAAATCCACAATTCTCGACGCTCCCGGCTCCGGCGTCGCCCTCATCGATTACGACAACGACGGCTGGCTCGACATCTATCTTCTCGACAGCTCCACCGCCCCGGCCATGAAGGGCAAGGAAGCTCCGCCGCGCGCCATGCTCTTCCACAACAATCACGACGGCACCTTCACCGATGTCACCGACAAAGCCGGCGTCGCCAATGAACGCTGGGGATTCGGCGTGGCCGTGGCCGATTACGACAACGACGGCTGGCCCGACATTTATGTGGCCAACTACGGCAAGAATCGCCTCTACCACAACAACCACGACGGCACCTTCACCGACGTCGCCGAAAAAGCCGGCGTTGCTCTAGGCGGCTGGTCCACCGGCCCAACCTGGGGCGATTATGATCGCGACGGTCTGCTCGACCTTTTCGTTCCCGGCTACGTCAAATACGATCTGGATCGGCCCGTCTTCGCCGGTAAAGGCGGCGTTCCCGCAGCTGCATGCCAATTCCGCGGCGTTGACGTTTTCTGCGGACCCATAGGCTTAATCGGTGAAGGCGATCATCTCTTCCACAACAATGGCGACGGCACTTTTGCCGATGTCAGCCTCAAAGCAGGCGTTTCCGACCCACAGGGCCGCTATGGTTTTGCTTCGGTATTTGTCGATTTAGACGACGACGGCTGGCTCGATTTAGTCGTCGCCAACGATTCCGTTCCCAATTATCTCTACCGCAACCAGCACGACGGCACTTTCGCCGACGTCAGCTACATGTCCGGGTTCGCGGTTAACGGAGACGGCCGCGCCCAATCCTCGATGGGCATCGGCGTCGGCGACTACAATCGCGACGGCAAACTCGATCTCTTCATCACGACCTTCTCCGACGACTACAAAGCGCTCTACCGCAACGATGGCGAAGCCGCCTTCACCGACGTTTCCTTCAAGGCCGGAATCGGCAATCCCACCATTCCTTTCCTCAGCTGGGGCGCCGGTTTCCTCGACTTCGACAACGATGGCCTCCTCGATATTTTCATCGCTAATGGCCATGTCTATCCGATCGCCGACAAGACGGAATGGGGCACAACTTGGGCTCAGCGTCCCCTTCTATTCCGCAATCTCGATGGCGCCAAGTTCCAGGAAGTCCCGCCCGCCACTGGCAGCGGCCTCGCCGACGTCATCCCCGCGCGAGGCGCCGCTTTCGGCGATATCTTCAACGACGGCCACATCGACGTCGTCCTCAATAACATAGACTCTCCGCCCACGTTGCTCCGCAACGCCGTTAACAACTCAAATCACTGGCTCACTCTGAAATTAGTCGGTGGCTCAAAGAGCCCACGCGATGCCATCGGAGCGAAAGTCTTCCTCACCGCGGCGGGCATTCGCCAGCGCGCCGATGTCTTCAGCGGCGGCAGCTACGGCTCCAGCTCCGACCCTCGTGTCCATTTCGGCTTGGGAGCCGCCACCAAGGTCGACAAACTCGAAATCCACTGGCCCAGCGGCGCCGTCGAACAAGTTCCTGTTTCTGGAATAGATCGCATCATCACCGTAATGGAAGGAAAAGCTATCATCGCTCAATGAATTGGCGAGTGCCAACTTCTCGTCCACTGCCTCGCTTTACACGGATCTGCCGGCCACCAACAATATCGTTCTTCTAGATTCCCCATCTCCCAGGTCCATTTTGTGCCGCCTTGCGTCTTCCCGGCGCGGCTCGCTACCCCCTCTGCTATTCTCCCTTTTCTTCGAGTTTATTCCCGGTTTTTGGGGAACAACCACACTTACTCGTTTTATTATCAGTCGCTTAGCAGGGAATACAGGGACGACACTTTGATGCATTGACTCCCTCTCTCTTCTCCGCAAAACTCCGCCACAACGGTGCGAGAACCTTTGTGCGTTTGTGTTTTTACTCGAGTCTTATGCGCTTTGGGGAGCTTAAATGAAATCCTTTTCCGTCTTCTTACACGAATCTGTTTCTATCTCCATCAAGTCTCGCTTGTCGGCTTTTCTCGCACTGGGCCTGCTGCTTTTTCTGGGCCCTTCGTTGCTCCGCGCCCAAGGCCTCAGCGGCATCGCGGGCACGGTCACTGACCCGAGCGGCGCGGTCGTTCCCGATGCCAAGGTAACCGCAACGAATGACGCCACGGGCGTCTCTAGCCAGACCACGACAACCTCCGCAGGTACTTACACTCTCACGGATCTTATTCCGGGAACCTATACGGTTAGGATCGAGAAGGCGGGCTTCGCGGCGCGGCTCCTCAAAGGCGTTCACGTTGATGTCAGCAGATCGACGGCTGCAGACGCTGATCTCACTACCGGTACTGCGAGCGAGACGGTGGAAGTTGTGGCGCAGGAAATCGCTCTCGAGACCACCCAGCCTCAACTCGGCACGGTAATCGAAAACAAAATCGTCGAGGAAGTACCCATTCTTATCGGCGGCGGTCCCGGCAACATTGGTGCGCGCGACCGCCAGATTGATGATTATCTCTTCATCGCTCCTGGCGTGCAGGGCGGCGAGTTCAGCCACCGCATCAATGGCGGCGTGGACTTTGAAAATGAAGTTGTTTTTAACGGCGTCGTTGCCGTCCAGTCTGAAACCCAAGGTCTCCAGTCCAACATCAATCCTCCGTTCGAGATGGTCAGCGAAATCCAGGTCTTGACCTCAAACTTCTCTGCTCAATACGGATTGACGCAGGGTGTTGCATCCTACCAGTTCGCGTCGGGAACCAATCAACTGCATGGCGACGCTTTCGAGATCGTGCGCAATACGATTCTCGACGCGGCCGGGGCCAACCCTCCAGGCAGCAGCGCTGCAGGGAAGGGTCCCACTCCAACCATCAACCAGAACAATTTTGGCTTCTCGCTCGGTGGCCCGGTATGGATCCCGAAGCTCTATAACGGAAGAAACAAAACCTTTTTCCATTTTAGCGCCGATTGGTTTCGGCTGAATTTGGCCGATCAGGGAACCTTTACCATCCCCACTCCCGCGGAGGTCGGCGGCGATTTCAGCGGATACTTGGACGGCAACGGCAAGGTGATTCCTATTTTTGTTCCTCAAGGCTTTGTCGCCCCTACGGGCTGCATTGCGCCCGCCCCTGGTCAACAGTGGACCGGGAACAAAATTCCGACTGCTTGCTTCAGCACCACATCCGCAAGCCTTCTCAAGTTGATCCCCGCGCCAAGCAATTCCGCGCTCAGCAACAACGGCTTGTCTTCCGTCGGCGTACTCCCTACTAGACAGACCAATTGGGGTTTTTCCATCGATCACAATTTGACCGACAGGCAAAAACTTCACGGCAGCTTCTGGCGCGACAGCTACAACCTCCTTTCTTGCTGCAACGGCGGCATTCACGTCAATAACGAACTCTCCGGCTTGGAAAGCGAGCCACGGCTCGGTACGGGTCTCTTCCTCACCTATTCCAACGCCATTTCCAACAGTTTGGTCATGACTCTCGGATTCAGTTGGATGGGAGAGATCAACAACGAATTGAACTCGTTTCTCGGAGTTAACTTTCCGGCCGTTGCCGACTCCACGGCTCTTCCCGTCATCAAATTTGATTCTCCATTTGGGGGTCAGCCAACTCAATGGGGATTAAACGCCAATGGCGAGACCTTCTCCAAGAACCGTAAGCTGGGCATCGGCTTTGACAATAACTGGCTGCTCAGCCACGGCCGCCACACCATCAATTTCGGCTGGGAGATTCGCCGTTCCTATCAGGACGACCAGGAGTGCCAGCAGTGCGGTGGCAGCTTCACCTTCCAGAGCCGCACCACGGCTGACCCTGCCAATATCGGCACCACCGGAAGCGCCTTCGCCAGCTACTTGCTCGGCTATGCGGATGCCTCCCAGCGGCAATTCGCTATCGAAAACCGGCTCCGCAACTTTTATATCGCTCCTTACGTTCAGGACGATATCAAGGTTACTTCCCGCCTCACCGTCAACGTCGGCCTGCGTTGGGACATCCTCAAAGCCTTCACGGAGAACGGAAATAACGTCCTCTTTTTTGACCCCACGATCCCCAATCCTGGAGCTGTCGCGCCGGATGGCAAGCCTTTACTCGGTGCCGCCAATAAACTGGGAACGTGCGCGGTCTGCGCGGGCTATGACCATGCCAATACCCACTGGAAAGATTTCAGCCCGCGTGTTGGCTTCGCCTACAAACTGAATCCCAAGACCGTGGTACTTGGCGGATTTGCTTTCAATTTTCTGGATGGTGGCGCCTACGAGTATGGCGTCAACAAAGTGGCCGTCAACTACGGCAGCTTGCTGGGAGGCATCTTCAATGTGAACTCCCTTGGCTCGAACATTCCCGGCTTCGGTCAGTGGGATGGTCAGAGCATTCCTTCGCCGGCTGCGACGAACTTTACCGATCCGGCCTTTCTAAATTCCACAGGCGTTCTGCGCCAGTTTGGCAAAGACCCAGGCAAGATTCCTTACACGGAAGCATGGAATGCTGGTATCCAGCGCGAATTGCCGGGAAATTTGTTCCTGTCTGTAGCCTATATCGGCAACCGCTCGCTCCATCTGCCCTCTCTGCTGAATCCGATCAATCAAACCAATCCGCAGTTTCTCACCAAGTTCTGTCCAAGCGCGAAGTCCAGTGACCCGAATTGCCTAATGTCTCCCAATTCTCCCAATTTCGCGTGGACCTCACCTGCTTCTCAGGCCGCCCTGCAGGGTCTTGGGTTCGGTGAAGCGCCTTGCACCGTCTTCGCTGCTGCGCCAAATCCGACTTGCCCGGCGTCAGGCATGGCCTTCACCCCGTATGTTAACTTTGTGAACGATTACGGTCCCGGTGCCGGCTTGCCCCAGGCTTTGCTCCCCTACCCACAGTACAATCCCAGCGAATCTTGCGGCGGCATTTGCAATAACTTCGACACCAACGGCTCCGCCTTCTACAATGCGCTCCAGGTCCAGACACAAAAGCGCTTCTCAAGCGGCCTGAGCTTCCTCGTTGCCTATACCCTATCGAAGACCATGGCGAACACCGATACCGGTTTCTCCACCTTCAACTTTGGCTCGGAAAACAAATTCAATCAAAAATCCGAGTGGTCCGTTGCCAGCAACGACCAGACACATATCCTGAACATCAGCGGCGTCTATGAGCTGCCGATAGGCCCGGGCAAGAAATACTTGAATAAGAGCGGCATGCTGGCCAAAAACGTACTTGGGGGCTGGCAGGTGAGCGGCGTCTTCCAGTACGCCAGCGGCACTCCCTTGCAGATTCTATCGAACAACAATGATCCCTTTTTGAACGGATTCAATCGCGCCAACTTCAATCCTTCGGTGCCCTTGAATGTGAATTACAACAACTATTACAAGGGACTGCCCGTCTTCACCCAGTCGGCGTTTTCAGATCCTGGCTTCGCCCAGGGCAATGCTCCAAGAGAGATCGCGCAGTTGCGTAATCCCTTCAACGCCAATGAAAACGTCGGCCTGGCTAAACACTTTTATTTTGGAGAACACGTCAACGCAGAGCTGAGGATTGAGTTCTTCAATGTCCTGAACCGAATGCAGATCTGCGGTAGTGGCCAAGGACTAGACACCGGTGTCAACGATGGTTCGCTCAGGTTCGGCTTTGTCAGCCCCACGGGCTCCGGCGGCAGTACGACCTGTCAGGGCAACACTCCACGTCAAGGCCAGGGTTTCTTCAAAGTTAGTTTCTGAACCGGGCGGACACACCCCCCGCCTCTTTCAGCCGATAAAGCCGGGGCCTAACGAGCCCCGGCTTTTGCTTCTCAGACCGGCAGGCGAAAATGACACTGTGCTCCACTCATATTGTGTGCCTTCGCCGCCTTGCCATTCAAATAACCAGTAATTAACTATTGACAGGGGTTATGTTTTGTTGGTACAATGATGTGTGTTAGTCGGGGGACATCTCCAAGGCTGGTTTGGTTTATCTTCCCCGGTTCCCTCTCTTCGGTTGCTCTTTAACCGTGAAGCTCTTAGACTCCGTTCTTCAAAAACCTCTCTCTCACAAACCCTTTGTAATCTGCATTTAGATACATCGCCCGCAAGTGTTGCAAACAAAGAGGTTATAACCCTATTAGAATCCGCACTTACAAAAAATAGAACTGCAACCTCTTTAGAATCCACACTTACAAAAAACAGGGGGGGAGGGGGGGTAGCGCTACCCAATTGCCCTTCTTTCCAACTCGTTATCCTTATTCTACTGCTCCTATTCTTTGTTCCCCTCGGCAACGCGCAGGATCCGAAACCGCCGAGTGTGCCCCTCAAGTCCGCTGTGCAGACGCCCTCGCCCAATCCTCCTCAGCTAGAGGCCTCGCTCGTCGAAGCCAAATCGCTGCTGCAGAAAGGGTTGGTGCGTGACGCCGAACGCGCCGTTCGCCAACACCTCGAAGCACATTCAGACTCCGCCGAGGCCCACTTCCTGCTCGGCTACATCCTGTTCCGCGAGATTCAGACAGAAACACGGCTGGAAACAACGGCCGAGAGCGTGGAAAACCTGGATGCGCGTCCGGCGGACGTCAAAACGCGAGACGAGAAAGCCAGGGAATCGCTCGCCGAGTTCACCGTCGGTGCCAAGTATCACGATCCCAACGCGTTCGACCTGAAAATTGTTGCCCTTGATTATGTCCTGCTTGGGGATTATGTAGACGCCGACAAATGGCTCACGCGCTCCGTCGCGTGGAATCCTCAGGACACCGACGCTTGGTACTATCTCGGCCGCGCAAGATACAACGAAAACAAATTCGCAGCAGCCGTAGACGCTTTCCTTCAATGCCTGAAGCTCAGTCCCGGAAATGTCAAAGCCGAGGACAACCTGGGATTGGCGTACGCGGGACTTGGCCGCAACGAGGAAGCAACTGCCGCATACCAGCAGGCCATGGCTTGGCAATCGCAAGCCACGCTCAAGAACCCCGGGCCGTACATCAACCTTGGCAGCCTCCTCCTGGACGAGAGCCGCCCGGAAGAAGCCGTCCCTTATCTTCTTCATGCCGTTGAGATTGCTCCGCGCGAGTCTCGGGCACATGAACTGCTGGGGAAAGCCTACACGCGCCTGGAGAAGCTTTCGGAGGCGCAAGCAGAATTGGAAAAAGCAGTCGAGCTTTCTCCGCAGAGCGCAAATCTCCACTGCATGCTGGCCCCCGTTTATCGCAAACGAGGCGTGGCTGAAAAAGCGAAACTCGAATTTGACCGCTGCGCCGCCCTTAGCGGCAGCCACCCGACTCCGGTGTCGCCGCAGCCATGAACACCACGACCGTGGGTTTTTCGTACAGCCTGGGAACTACTTGCGTATGGAAAGGCTCACCCAGACCCGGGATCTCTACCCCGTCAGAACTTCACGGGTCCTTGGTTTTTTCCTGGAGAAGCTGCTTGGCTCGTTCAGCAGTCGCCGTTCGGGCGCTCTCTTCCAGCTTGCTGAAGAGTTTCATCTCCGCTTGGGCTTCTTGTGTCTTTCCAAGAGCACGGTACGATTGGGCCAGCAAAAAGTGGGGTGTAGGGTCTGCCGGGTCAGCTTTCACAGCCACCTCAAGATCTTTCACCGCTTCTGCGTGCCGATCCAGATTCACCAGGGCCCGGGCGCGATCTATCCGGGCCTGCAGAAGACTCGGGCAAATCTCCAAAGCTTTCTGGATGTCCGCGAGTGCCTCCCCGGAATCCGCGTGCTGTTCGAGAACGATGTTGCCGATTTTCCATTGCGCCAGGCAATTCGCGGGATCATTGACAAGCTCCATCTTGAATTGTTCCGTGGCCGGATCCCACATTCTGAGCGACCAGTACGCATTGCCCAGCAAATAGTGCGTGCCGGCCTGCTCCGGCGCCATCTCCACCGCTTTTTTGTATTCGATCAGCGCCCCGTCAAAATTTTTCATACCCTCCATGACCTCCCCGGATATCTCGTGAACCCAGACGGAGTTAGGATCGATCTCGTTGAGTTTGGACAACGCTTGCTCGGAAAGTTTCATGTGGACCTTGCCAAGCAGGTACCAGATTTCCTGGTTGGCCGGCTGGCGCTGTGACAGCTGTCGCAGATGGTCCGACGCCGCATTCAAATCGCCGAGCTTGATCAAGTCATTCGCCAGAAAGAGTTCGGCATGGTCATCCTTTGGATTGGCGCGCAGGGCTGCTTCCAGGTTGCGGCGGGCGCCGGGGTAATCCCCCAGCTCGTAGCGGGCGATTCCCAGCAACGCCGACGCCGATGACATTTTCGGATCGAGCTTCAGACCTTTTTCGAGAACTTCGGCGGCCTTCTTGTATTCTCGCTGACGCAAATAGAGCGAGCCAAGATTGTTGTAAGCGGCGGAAAGGCCAGAAGC
>Ga0210402_10002215_pt1 | contig 19141 bp, 13 predicted proteins | sample IncBWC7MmetaG_FD_161055 | JGI IMG/M metagenome (GOLD analysis project Ga0210402, IMG submission 161055) | Forest soil microbial communities from Barre Woods Harvard Forest LTER site, Petersham, Massachusetts, United States - Inc-BW-C-7-M | ecosystem: Environmental > Terrestrial > Soil >... | reverse complement strand
TTCTGGGACCGTAGTGCGGCAGGACACTGGCGAGCCTTTGAGCAAAGCAAAAATTACCCTTGTCACTCACAAAAATTGGGAGGATTCCGTTTTCGATATCACGGATTCGCAAGGCCACTTTTTTCTCGATGGTCTCCCCTGCGCCTCATATTTGTTGACGGTTTCTCATCCAGGCTTCGTCGAGGCCAGCTACGGCCAGCGAAAGCCGGCTGACGCCGGCGCCATACTGACCTTTGCCCCCGAGCAGAAGATGACCGGTCTGTTTTTCAAACTGCAGCGAGCAGCTGTCATCACGGGCCATGTCTTCGACGAAAAGGGAGAGCTAGTCCAAGGAGCGCTTGTGCGTGTTCTTCGTCCGACCGGCCGGGGCAAACGGCAAGACACTCAGGAGGCCGGCAGGGGCGTGACCAACGATTTGGGTGAGTATCGCATTTATGACCTGAGTCCCGCTCGATATTATGTAGCGGTTACCTACGGCCCCTGGTCCATGCGCGAAGGATTCGACCCAAAACCCCGGCAGCGATTGTTCAATAAAGGCTACCCGACAGCTTATTTCCCGAACACCACGGATCCGTCGAGGGCGCAAACGCTGGCTGTTTCTCCGGGAAAGGAGCTCACCTCCATCGATTTCAGGATGGAGCTCGTGGCAATGAATACGGTCAGCGGGAAAATTCTCAACCCGCCCGCCGCGAGCACAATTCGGGGAGGCATGAATATCTATATGAGCCCACGCGGCTCTGGCCTCCTGGCCCCCGATACGATTGATGCCTTTTCTATTGCAAAAGATGGAACCTTCACTCTCCATCGGGTTCCGCCGGGTTCCTATTACCTTCGAGCTGAATACATGGATCGAGACACGATGGAGTTTGTTTGGACCAGTCGCCAGTTGGAGGTTAGGGACGCAGATGCTGAAGGTATTACAATAGCGTTTGCGCCCCTAATTGCAGTGCGAGGCCGCGTAATCTGGGAAGAGAGCAAAGAGTCGGACCTTTCTTCATTTACGGCTTCCTTGTCGTCACTGGATGAGGAAATGCGAAGTCCGCGGAGCCAAGAGGTCAAACCAGATGGTTCTTTTCTCCTTCGAAATGTAAACGAGGGCGAATATCACCCGCGGATCTTCACGTCTAACAGTGATTGTTATCTCAAATCCGCCCGAGCGGGATCTACACCGATGGTAGACGGCAAGCTTGCCATCCATTCCGTGGATGATAATTCCTTGGAATTCGTGGTAAGTTGCCGGGCACCACAAGTGGAAGGCCAGGTGCTCACTAGCGACTCTCTACCCGCGGTGGGGGTGTTTGTCGCCCTCGTCCCGGAACTGCGATTACGAGAGCAGTCTTCGAACTACGCGACTACCCGGACGGATCAAAATGCCCATTTTCTGCTCAAAGGAATCCTGCCGGGCAATTACAAACTCTTCAGTTGGGATTCCGTGGAGGAAGGCGACTGGTTCGACGCGGATTTTCTGAAACTCTTCGAAGAGAAGGGCGTTTCGGTCCGGCTGGACGAGGGCGACCACAAGAGCGTCGGGCTCAACTTGATTGAATCGTCTTCGAACCCTCAGACCAAACAGTAGTCGCGCGCGAACCGCGAATTTGCCGCGACATTCACCGTACGTCCTTTTTCTTCAGATATTCTGCGGTCGCCTGCGCCAAATCGCCGTAATTGTCGTGCAACACCTCGCGCAGCGCTTGCTCGGTCGAAGTGCCTGTTCCCAGCCGGTCCAGAATCCGCTCGATATCCCCCATCCCCTGAGTCTGCACAATGTATTCCACGTTCGCCAGCGCCCACGCATACGCATAGCTCGCCATCGGGCCCGGCAGCCTCATCCACGAACCTTCCAGCTGCCCCAGCGGCGCGGCCTGCCCCGCGTCGTAGACCTGCAGCAGCGTGGCGGCGTTTTCATCGCTGCGTTTTCCTTCCATCCACTGCGCCACGCCTTCATGAATCCAAGTCGGCGCGCGTCCGTGCGTTTTCTGCTGGATAAAGCTGTGCGTCAATTCGTGCCGCAGTATCCGCGACAATTCAGAATCCACCCCGGTCAGTCCCCGCACCGGCACGCGGATTCTCCCATCATTCAGCGCGCCCACCCAGCCCGGCGCTCGCGTGATATCGCCAAACGCCTCCTGGGTGTAAAGCACAACGCCAATCGGATCCGGTGGCGAATAATTCAGCTCCGACTCAATCTGCTGGTAATGCCCTTCCAGTGTATGCAAAACCTCGCGTGCCAACCCAGGCTCCGCCGTACCGTTGTACTTCAGCTGGAAATGCGCACTCTCGTTCTCCCGGTAATTTTCTTCCTCGACTTTGTCGCGAGTCGCCTTGTCCAGCGCCGCCTGCACTTCCGGATCGTTCCGCAATGCCAGCGATTTTTTCCACTCGACCGCCGCCTGGTCCGGCCGGTTCAAGCCGTAATACGTCCAGCCTTCCAGTTTGTAAACGTCTGCATTTTTCGGCGCGTAACGTTTCGCCCGCTCCAGGTACTCGAGCGACTGCTTGAACTCGCTGCGGCGCAAACACACATAGGCCAGTTCCATCAGCATCGCCGGATCTTCCGGCGCATACTGTACCGCCGCCCGCGCGTCGGCCAGCGCGCGTTCCATGTCTCCCTTCACCATTTCGAACCGCGCCGCCGCCAGATGCGCTCGTGCCGCCTGAATCGCCTGCGTGCCGCCAGCCCCGCTTTCCAGTTGATTGATGTAGTTGCGATCCACCGAGCCGTCGTGCACCGCTCCCTTGTCGATCTCAGACTCCCCCGCGGTCGCGGCTGTTTCCGGAGGCTCCAGATCCAAGCTGGCCGCCGCGGCTGCCGGCGAACCCATCATGGGCATCAGCCCGCCCTTTTCAATGTGATCCACAATCGATTTCGGCAGCGCCAGCTGCCCCGCGGAAGTTTCGTAGCGGATTTTGTCGCCGTCTTCCACCACGTTGTAGGCGATGATCTTCCGGCCATTCTTCAGGACAATCTTGTCCGCGCGCGCCAAACAGGCAAACAACAGCACGCAACCCAGCACCGCCAACACTCTTGCAAGCCGATTCACCAAATGCCGCATCTATCCATTTTAACTCCCCGTGGAAAGCCTGGCCGTCCGCCTTGTCCCTTCATGCCGAATGTGTCTACACTCTTTTCATGCGGCTTCGTCTCCTCCTGGTGGTTTCTGGGTGTCTTTTTACTTCGGTATGCAGTGCAGCGGATTCTTCTCCGCGCGAACTCCTCACCGCTCTTAATGCCCTGGCGATCGATTCGCAACACGTCTACACCGTCGCCACCAAGGACCGCGTGGAACTCCGCAAAGCCGACACCGTCCTTGCCTTCCAGGACGGCAAAATCGCCTTCTTCCACTCCTTCGAAGGCCGGGTCACCGGCTTCGTCTTTTCCGGCGTTGGCCACGTCGTGGCGCTGCCGCGCGACCCGGTGGAGAAGCAGCAGGTCGCGCGTTTCCTGGGAGCGCCCGTCCTCGACGAGCAATTTCTCTCCGCCTACGTGCGCTTCACTGACGGTACGGACCAGGAACTTTTGCGCGAACTGCAGCGCGCGGGTTTGACTCCATCCGTCGATGAACAATTCGCCGCGCTCTGGGGAACCAGCCTCGATCGCCTCAACCCCTCCCATTCCCTTCGCATCCTCATTGAAAAATATTCGAAGCCCCCCGCACCCTTTTTCCACGCGGGAATCGATGGAGTGCTCACCGGTCCGCTGGACATTCTCCTGGACGAAATGCAGAACGATAATTTCAGCCTGGGCCAGCCCCGGACAGTCGCAAAAACCACCTTCTACGATGTGTGGAGCTCCTACCGGATGCCCGGGACAAATAATTTTTCCATGGGCATGGACGCCATCCGTTACGTCCTCGACACCACCATTCATCCCGATAACTCGCTGGAAGCGACCGCCACCATCGAATTCCGCGCAGCGTCCGGCTCGCAGCAGTTCCTTGGCGTCCAACTTTCCCGCACATTGAAAATAACCGCCGTCACGGCCGATAACGGCGATCCGCTTCCCTATTTTCAAAACGAAGGCCTTACCCAGCAGGAAATCAATGCCCGCGGCCAGGACGCGCTGATCGTATTTCTGCCCAGGCCGCCCGCGCCGGGAAGCACCTTCAAACTGCATTTTCAGTACAGCGGCAACGTCATCGAAGAGGCGGGCAACAATGTCCTGTTTGTCGGCGCAAGAGAGAGCTGGTATCCCCACTACGGTGATACCGCCGAATTCGCGTTTTACGATTTGACCTTTCACTGGCCGAAGCGGCTGCGCCTGGTGGCCACCGGCACGAAATCCGCGGAGCGCGAGGAAGGCGATTCACGCGTAGCCACGTGGAAAACCGAAATCCCCGTGCCTGAAGCAGGTTTCAACCTGGGCGAATACGCCAGCAGTTCGCTGTCCTCCGAAAATCGCACGATTGACGTTTATGCGAACAAACAACTCGAGGAATATCTGCGCTCGCGACTGTCCGCTCCCGGACCTTCGCCAGAGAGTTCTCGTCACTCGTCCATCCTTAGGCCACCGCTGGATAGCGAACTGCCTGCGCTTCCTCCTAGCCCCGCGGGTTTCCTGAAACAGTTGGCGCGTGAAATTGATTCTTCTATTCGTTTTTATGAAATCTACTCTGGCCCATTCCCGTTCCGGACCCTAGGAGTTTCGCAGATTCCCGGCGCGTTTGGCCAGGGCTGGCCGGGGCTGCTCTATCTCTCCACGTTTTCCTTTCTGCCGGATGAGGCGCAGTACCGCGCCGGCCTCAGTCCCACGGGCCGCGCGTTTTTCACCGATGTCGTCCCGTTCCACGAGGTCGCGCACCAATGGTGGGGGAACGTGGTGGGCTGGTCCTCCTATCAGGATCAATGGATCGATGAAGCGATCTCCGAGTATCTCGCGCTGCAGTTCGCGGATTCGCAGAAAAATCAGGACCATCCTCTCAACACCTGGCTGACCCACTACCGAAAGCGCTTAATCACCAAAGCCGAAGGCGAAGATCGCGCTCCTGCCGACATTGGCCCCGTCATCGCCGGCAGGCGCCTCATTTCCTCGCGCTCGCCCGACGCGTACAGCGTGGTCGTCTACGCAAAAGGCACCTGGATTATGCACATGCTCCGCGAAATGCTCCGGCAACCGGCCGGCGCCAGTGGAAAAGATCCCGACGCGCGTTTTGTTGGCCTGCTGCACACGCTGGTTTCAAAATACGCCCGAAAGGCGCTGACCACCGCCGACCTGCAGCGCGAAGTCGAAGCCGTCATGACTCCCCGCATGGCCCTGGAAGGAGGGCATTCCATGGAATGGTTTTTCGATGAATACGTCCGCGGAACGGGGATTCCGCACTATAAAGTACAGTTCACATCGCGCGGCAGCGAGAAAGGTTTTCAGATTCGTGGCAAACTGCTGCAGGACGGCGTCCCCCGCTCGTTCATTGCGCCGGTGCCCGTCTACGCCACCACGCCCATTCCGGGCCGCACCATTTACCTGGGAACGGTTATCACCACCGGCGACGAAACCAACTTCACATTCACATCTGCGATTCAACCGCACAAGCTGTTGATCGACCCGCACTTAACGCTTCTTTGCATTCCAGAATAATGCAGGGCGTCTTTGTACTTCGTTACTTCTTCCCCTTCAACCATTCTTGTCTCAGTGGACTCCTAGGATTCGGTTCCGCCCTGCCCGTTTGCCCCAGCACGTAGGGAAACCCCGCGGGATCCAGCGGCTGGCCGGACAGCAACCCGGCATCCGCCAATTCGTTGATGCAAGCGGCGCGCTCCTTCGTTCTCTTTTCATAGTCGTCCGCAATCCGGTCCAGCGCCCGCAAATCCATCTGCATTTTCACCATGCGCAGGTGCTCTTCGGCGTTTTTGCGCACGTCGTTATCCCTGGTCGACTGGTAGAGCTCCATCCACAAAGCGAAGGAAGTCTCCAGCGATTCCCCCTCCGCCGCAATTTTCGCCGCCATGATCTTCATGAACGGTGGAGTACCCGGCAGCTTACCGCCCGCCTCAAACGCCTGCGACGCCTTCAGGTAATCTTTTTTGTCAAAATAGTAGACATTCCCGAGATCCTGGTAAAACCTCCAGTGCTCCGGATTGGCCTTTATACCGCGCTCCAGAAGCGACGCGGCATGCTCGGGTTCGCCGGCGCCCCGCGGCGGCGAATCGCTTAAAAACGTGGCGCCGAAATGGTAAGCGACGATCAGATTGGGATCCAGCGTGGTGGCGATATCCAGCAACGGCCAAAGTTGACCAAGATCCGGGTCGTGCTCGCGATGTTTTCCGCCAAAGTATTGCACTGCCCGCGTCCAATAGATTGCGCCCATAAGCGGCGCGTATTCCAGGCTCAACCGTTTCATCACCGCTGGCGAACGCATCGCAAGTTCGTCGTTATCGAGTTTCAGCGTCCTCCGCTCCGCGTCCACTTTTTCCTGCAACTGCCACACGCACACCATGCCGGTCAGCAGCACCGCTCCCAATATTGCTCCGTGAATCAACCGGCGGTTCACTTCAGATTGCGCCTCGAAAAAACAATCGCGGCTCCCGTCAGCACGATCGCAATGTAAAGAATGGCGTACAGCGTCGCCTGCCAGACGATTGTGCCGGGAATCCCGTGCCCGTGCACCGCTGCGCCCATCACGTTGAAATTCTCGAAATTCGGCAGCAGGTAGGAAATGCCGCGCACCAACTGCAGCGCTCCCGGATCGAGTTCCACTCCGTGAACAGTTCGCAGATCACCGGCAAACAATCCCGCCACGTACACTCCCGCGGTAAACAAAATTGCCAGGAACGGCGTGGTGAAACACGAGAACAGCAGCGCCAGAGCCACGATCAGTGCCAGCTTCAACAGAATCAGGTACACCGCCGCCAGGATGTACGCGTCGCCCTTCTGCAAGCCGTGATTCACGGTCCACAACGCGATGTACAAACCCGCCGACATCGCCGCCGTGTTTACAGTCAGCGTCATCACCAGTCCGACAAATTTGCCCAGCAGAAATTCCCAGCGCTTTACCGGCTTTGCCAGCAAGGCGTACAGGGTGCGCTTGTCCATTTCCTTTGACACCAGCGCCACTCCCAGAAATATCGAAATAAAAATCCCGATCACGGAAATCGCCGTCAGCCCCAGGCTGACAATCACGTCGCGCTCGATGCCGATGGAGATCTGCCCCACCAGGATGGCCACGCCGATCATCAGCAGGGCAAAGAAAACCAGGTTGTACAGCACCCGGTCGCGCACCGCTTCCCGGAACGTGTTCGCCGCCACCGTCTGAACGTTTCTCATTTCCCGCTCACCTCGACGGCGGTCGCTTGCGCCCGGTCGGCCTCCACTAGGTGCATGAAATATTCCTCCAGCGTCGGCTTGATCTGGGCGACCGATAAGATCCGCGCCCCCGCGGCCTTCAGCGCATCCAGTGCTGCATACAGCTCCGCCTCCGGCAGCTGCACGTGGTACCTGTCGCCGGTCCGCGTGGCATTCGCCAGCAGCGGCAAATTTCCCGCTGCGCCCGAAAGCTCGAACAGGATTTCCATCCCCTGCGCTTTCATGTCCATCAATTCGCCGGGTGCCCCGATGCCGCGCAGTTTTCCGCCCACGATCACGCCCACGCGATCGCACAGCATTTCCGCGTCGGAAAGCACATGCGTCGAAAAAAGTACCGTGCGCCCATCGCGTTTCAAATCCAGGATGATGTCCCGCACTTCGCGGCGGCCCAGCGGGTCGAGCCCCGACATCGGTTCGTCCAGCACCACCACCTTCGGCTCGTGCAGAATCGCCTGGGCCAGCCCCACGCGCTGCAGCATGCCTTTCGAGTATTTTCGCAGCTGAATCTTCTTCGCGGTGTCGAGCCCCACTTTCTTCAGCATCGCCGCAACCCGCGCGGCCCGGTCGCTCCCCGTCAATCCATGAAACCTCGCGAAATAATCCAGCACTTCATACGCGGTAAGGTAGTCGTAAAAATACGGCTGCTCCGGCAAATAGCCGATCGAGCCATGCATCTCAACATCGTCAATCGATTTCCCCAGAATCCGCGCCGTCCCCGCGGTGGGAAAAATCAGCCGCATCAGCAGCTTGATGGTCGTGGACTTCCCCGCCCCGTTCGGCCCCAGGAACCCGAACACCTCGCCATCCTCGACGCTCATGGTCAGGTCTTCCAACGACTTTTTCTTTTTCAGGCTGAGGAACCCGTACGGGTATTCCTTCGAGAGATTCTCGATCTCAATCGCACCTTGTGGCATACCCATATTTTGGAAAAGCTATCCCGCATCGTCAACCAGCGGCGCCGCGGCGTGTTCGCAGCCTGCAACTTCCAAAAGCAAGAAAGGCGCCCCCGTCTGACAGGCGCGCCCAGCAAAAATCCTCGTTCCGTTTCCGTCTCTGTGAACTCTGTGCCCGACGTTTACCCCGACCTGGTCGGGATGGCGAAATCCCCCCTACTTCGCGATCTGCACCAGGTCGCTCTTCGCTGGCCCCCCCATTGGCATTGGCTGCAGCGTTTGCGGCGACCGCCAGTTATCCAGGATACCTACCTGCTGCACGCAACTGACCGTGCACCGCGGCGCACATCCCTTGTGCGTTGAATACTCCCGGTGGCGCATCTCCGCCGTGTAATCCGCCAGCGGTATCCCCGGATACCCGCGCTGCTGTGAGCACCAGTGCACCAACCCATCCTCGCAGATGTACAAGTAGCGCGAGCCGGCGCGGCACTTCCAGTCGTGCTCGCGGCCCCTGGCCACGTTATGCTGAAACTGGTTGAAGCGTGAATACGAGCGCTTCCCCAGCGTCATGATCTCTTCAAAAATTTCCTGGTCGCGGTCCGCCAGCGCCTTTAATTGCCCGTCGTGATCGTGGATGATCCCCACTGTGCTGGTAAATCCCAGTTCCAGCGCGCGATGCGCAATCGTCAGCGCATCCTCGGAATTCTTCACTCCGCTGCCCAGCACCGAATTGATGTTCACCTGGAATTCCGCCCATTCGGACAGCATCTCCAGCCGCCCATCCAACGTCTTGAGGCTTTTCTTCGACACCTCATCCGGTGCGGCGTTGTCAATGCTGATCTGCAGGTGCTCCAGCCCCGCATCGTTCAGCCGTTCGATGCGTTCCTTGTTCAGGAAAAATCCATTGGTGATCAGCCCGGCGATCATGCCGCGGCTCCGGATGTACTGGATAATTTTGTCCAGGTCAGGGTGCAACAGGGGCTCACCACCGCTGATGGTGATCACGGAGGTCCCCATGCCCGCCAGCGTATCCAGCCGCCGCTTCATCTCCTCGAGCGGCACCGGCTTCGAGACGTCGTCATACTCGTTGCAATACCCGCAGTCCAGGTTGCAGCGCCGCATAGGGATGATGTGCACCAGTACCGGGTGCTTCGTGGACACCAGCGCCTTCGCAATCATCTTCAGCTCGCGCAGCCGCGTCCGGTAAAACCGCAGCTGCCGCTTGCGCCGCGTAGCCTCCGACGCTTTCCCTTCCTGCCGTACCAGGCCCATTTTCAGGTGATTTCCCCCAACCCTAATTATACATGATGCCCGTTTTTCGCCCTGCAGCAGACAAGAGGCCTGCGCGCGACAAGTCAACCCGGGTAGCAACGCTTCATCCTGGACGGCAATGGCCGCGGCGGCGAAATCCTCTGTGTGTGCAAAAGAAAACAGCCGGAAACTATTTCGCGTTTCCGGCTGGCCTTCCCATGATTTTATGGCCTGACGGTATCGCTTTTCAGACCAATTCCTTACTGGTTCGGATACTTTGGATAACCCAGGTATGTCCAGAAGTCGTTGAGATACCCGTTGGTGTTGGAGGTGGAATCGAAGCCTTGTCCGCCGAAGACCCAGATGTAGTCAAAGGCATCTTGTTGCGGCGCGAAGGCCATGCCGCGGCGGCCGCCGGGCGTGCTATTGGTATATGGCACGTTGTAATTGTTCGGATCGTTCGGTGTTTTATAAGAGCCGTTCTGGTTGACGTTGCTTGAGCCCTTCCACCACACCCATTGCCCGAGAGCCGGCACGTATTCCCAAACATCGTTCAGGAATCCGGTGCTCTGCGCCAGCGAGGAGCCATAGCCCCACCCGCCGAAAACCCATAGGTTCCCAAGATTGTCGGACCAGCCCACTCCGCTCCAGCGCGAACCAGGGACGTTTCCGGAAGCGCCACTAAGCTGTGTTCCATAAATGCCGTTTTGGTTAGCCAAGCCCGTAGCGCCTCCACCGGAGACCCACGTCCATTGACCGGTCGCGATGTTGAATTGCCAGAGATCGTTTAAAAGCGCTCCCTCATTGGTTACCGTGCCGCCAGTGAGGCCATTCAGTGATCCGGGATTCTGGGTCCCGACGGAATCAAAGCCAAGTCCGCCGAAAACCCAGATACTGCCGGCGTTGTCCGCCCAAACCACCGGGGTTTGTCGTCCGCCTGGTCCGGCAGCATTGGCCGCGCCGGGCGTACCCAGCGTGCCGTAAACACCGTTGTGCTGGCCCGTGTTCGAATTCGTCGGGCCCATCCACGTCCAGGTCTGGGCGGCGATGTTGTACTTCCACAGGTCGTTCAACAGCACCAGATTGCCGCTGCTGTCGAAGCCCTGGCCGCCGAACATCCACACGTTGCCCGCAGCGTCGGTCGTGAACCCTGCGCCCCACCGTCCGCCGGGGAATCCGGCGGCACCCAGGGCGCCGTAAGTGCCCGCATTGTTGGCTGTCCCCACGTTTGCGACCGCCGTCCAGCTTCCCTGCTCAACATAGGATCCGCTGTACTTCTGGTTAGGTAGCGATATATCCAAAGCGCCGGGGGTCCATTTCCAGATGTCATTCAGCAGTCCAAAACTGGGACCGCTGACGTTGTTCGTGGTTATTCCCTGCCCTCCAAACAGCCACAGGTGTCCCGAGGGGTCGCTCCACGTGACGCTGCCCCAGCGCCCGCCGGGGCCGGTGCCTGGCGTGCCACCCGTTGAGCCAGGGACATCGACCGACGCAAATAGTGATAGGTCCCCCGAGCTCGTGCATTGCGGGCAGATAGTTGGATTAGGAGAGCTGACAATACCACCAGCAACTGTGGTGGTGATGGGAGCATTGGCTGGATACCACCCGCCCGTAACGGAATCAAATAGCCAGAGATCATTCAGCAGTCCGGGCAGGTCCGGAGGCGTTTTGCCTGTAAGTTCCAGACCGAAGCCTCCGAACAGCCAATGTCTTCCGGAGCTGTCCGTCCAGGCCGCAGCATAATCTCGGCCACCCGGGGTATTGGTATTCGGGCTCGGGGGCGGCGTCACTGCCTTGCCGAGTTGGTTCGCTGTATTGGGGCCGGATCTCCAGGTCCAGTCGTTATGCTGGCAATCGACTATCACGCTCGAAACGTTGGCAGTGGTAATTCCCGTATAGAAGAAGACCCAGCACGGCTGGGGCTGGCTGGTGGGGTCCACAAATATCGAAACGTTATAAGCGCCGTTCGTGGTCACCTGCGTTGGGAACGTAAATGTCGTATCGTTCCCGGTAACAAAAATGTTGTCGCCGCCGTTGTTCAGAAGCTCCAATGTGTCCCCAGCACCGTTGACCAAACCAATTAAAGTTCCCCCGATCGTATAGGTCGGTCCTGGACAGATAACCTGCACTGTGGTGACACTGCTGCTCACGGTTCCAGAACCATTGACGACCACGCATTTCTGCGGGGGATTCGAGGGCTGCGACTTGATGGTCACGGCATACGCGGCTCCGCTCGCCAGTGGCGTCGCAAACGTAAAACTCACGTTGTTGCTCGAATTGATGACGGGCAGATCATCCCCACCATTGTCTTGCAAAACCAGGCCGGCGCTATCCAAACCAGAAACGTTGCCACCAACGGTGAACACTGGAACGCAAGTAACCTGCACGGTCGTAACGGTCCCCGTTGCCACGCCCGAGCCATTGGTCACGCTGCAGTTCTGCGCGGGAGTCGATGGCTGCGTCTTGACGGTAACTTTGTAATTGAGGCTGACCTTGGTTTGGAAGGTGAAGGGGATGGAGGCGCCCGCTGCCGTTATCGTCAGGTCCTCACCAGTAGCCCCATTGTTGTTGAGAACCAAACCGGTCCCCTTCAGACCAATGATCGTCCCCCCAACAACAAACGGTCCGCCACCGCCCGTGCCACCACCCGTACCGCCGCCGGTGCCGCCCCCGGTGCCGCCGCCGGTGCCGCCCCCGTTCCCGCCCTTGATGCCGCTGCAGCCGCCTATCACTAGCGCCAAGCCGGCGACGAATGTCATTAATGTCTTTTTGCTGGGGATCATGTTCATCCTCTTGTTATTCTCTGCCTTCAGGAAGCGCGATCCTCCGCGGGATCAGTTCAACCTGGCAGGCGGCTCTTCCCTGACTCCACGTGCTTCCCAAGCTTGGCCAAACTTCTCACTTCACCGACCTGGAGCGCTCGCCTTGGAAGCAGATGCCGGACACGAAACCAGTCAGGCATAGGAGTACTAAACCTGCATTCGTAGTTTGCTGTGCGCTTTCTGACTCCGCAAGATTTGGCAGAGGAGGGTGTGTTGAACTGGCTAATAACTGTGCGCTGTCAGGGGAGCTACCGAATTTCTTACGTACACAATCGGCCACCGATCCGAAGGGCCGATTTCTATAGGGTTTCAAAGCACACCAATGGCTTTTCATGCGGGGGCGGCCGCATTCAGTCCCTCTTTTCTTTTGTGCTCCAGCCTAGTTGGTCTGCCGGGCCACCACGGGCAGATCTACTGAGCGCACTTCCGCGGTCATCTGCGTGGTGCGCAGCCAGTCAATCTGCTCCGTACTCACCGAACCTTCGGCACCGTTCAGTTTGCGGTAGTTCAACTGGCCGCCGTCGATCCGGTACTTGGTCACTTCCAGCACCTGATTCGATTTCAGCACCAGCGTGGTCACACGAGCCGCCGGAGTCTCTGCCACCGGTGCGGGTGCGGCCGCGCTCATGGTCATTGAAGCGGGAATGATGTTCTCATTCACGACACCCGGTGAAGGCATCTCGGTTATGCCGGACTGCTGCGTTGCCCCGGGCTCAGGCGCGGTGGTATATGCGCCCGGCTTGGGAATGTTGGAGGAGGCGTAAGGCGGCCGGTCCGGATGGCTGGCGGCAGCCGACACGTTGTTCGGTGCCGTGAGCGACACCGGCATGTTTCTCGGCGCCGTGATAGACCCCGATAAGTTGCGCGGCACCGCAAGCGACGCCGACATGTTGCGCGGCACCACGATGTCGTCCATCAAGCGCAGTTGCATCGGCTCTTCCCCTTTCAGGGTTGGCCGCGGCCCGCGCGCCGGCAGCGACACCACTTTCCACGGCCACAGTGGCGGAATCATCCACTCGACAACGTCGCGCTTGGGGTGTCCTTTGCCCTTGATGTCTCCCTGCTTGTCCACCTTGTAGCCCTTGGCCTGAATCACCTTTGCCGGCAGCGGAATATCTCCCGCCGGCACGATCACTCGATCAAACGTTATTTTCAAGTAGCCCTTGCCAATGAAGTGGCCCGGGTCCTTTTCATCTTCCAGATGTCCGGCAAGCATGCTTCCCCGCGGGAAAACCGTGCGCCCGAACTCCTGAAAGCTTTTCAGATGGCACAACACCGGATCCCCCACCGACGCCGTCGCCGACGAGAAGTTCGGTTCCTCCATAGTGCACTGCAACAGCGTTCCGGCGGGCACCAGCAGGTCCTGTGCGTGGACCCCGTTTGCCAACACCAGTAGTGTTAGAGCGCTCACCAACGAAACGATGAGACGTTTCATGACTGCCTCCAAGTTGTGGATTTCCGAAACGGCCTGGCGAGAGAGCCGTGGTCACCAGTGGGGACACCCCAACGCACGACAAGTCGCGCGTAAAAGGACATCCCCCCAGTCTTCCGCGTCACAACCCACGCCTGCCATAAAAGTCGCGCAGTCTCAAAACTTTTCTCGAAAGCTTATTGGCCGGGTCCCGTACCAGAACTTCCAGCCCGCGCCCTTCCGGAGCATCTTCCCCTTCGCGGTCCCGCTTGAATCCCGGATACCAGCCAACCGGAGGGAACTTTTTCCCCTCTCATGGCATTACCAGTAGTCGAGCCCAGGCAGGTACCCTATGCAAGACGCGCTGCCGGCATTCGTTCTACGCTCGGAGGCATCAAGCACCGCCATGAACGACTCGCCGGCCAACCCACAAACGAACGCCGAGGCTCACACCTCATCAACTGAGCGCCAGTACGCTGACCATTTTTCTGACGAGAAATTGATGCTCGCCTTCTCTCAGGGTTCCGCCGACGCCTTTTCCCAACTTTTCTCTCGCTACAAGCAACCGCTCTTCGGATTTTTCCGCCGCCGCCTCGCCGATTCTTCACACGCCGAGGAACTCACTCAGGAAACTTTTCTCGTCCTGCTGCGCTCCGCTTCCCGGTATCAGCCCCGCGCCCTCTTCCGCACATATCTCTACGCGATCGCTTTCAACATGCTGCGGGCCCACCGCCGCAAAGCCGTGTTTCGCGCCACCTTCTTCGGCACGCGCCGCGCCACACAGGATCCCACGGCCCACGATTCCCCGGACGCCAATCTCGCCATCCGCGAAGCCCTCGCCAAACTCGAATCCACCGAGCGCGAAATCCTCCTGCTCCGCGAATTTGAGCAGCTCAGCTACGCCGAAATCGCCGATCTCCTGCGCCTGCCCGTGAACACGGTGCGCTCGCGTCTCTTCCGCGCACGCCTGGCCCTGCGAGACATCCTAAAGGGCGCCGCGGCAAAAGCGGCAGCCGCGACCTTCACCGAATCCGAGGAACAGGTATGAACACCTCCACGCATCCCGTCGCACACGAAGAAGTAATGGCCTTTCTCGATGGCGAACTCTCCACTGCCCAGGCGCAGTCCGTCTTCGACCACATGCAGCACTGCGCCGACTGCTCCAACCTCGCCGAACAACTCGGCGAGACGCAGCGTCAACTCGCCGCATGGCAACTGGAATCTCCTACACCCGCCACTGAAGCGAAAATTCAGGAGGCCGCGGGAAAACTATCGCCGCGACCTCAGGGATTCGCGTCAATCCTGGTTCAAAAAGTTTTCTGGACATTCCCGTGGAAACCGATTCTGGCTTTCGCCTTTCTGGGCATCGCTCTTTTGGCTCTCTCCCCCAGTGGCAACATGCGTCATGAATCGGTTTTCGAGGGTTACGTGCCTTCAGATCGGTCGCCGCGGATTGGAGCTAGCAAATCAGCTTCTTCCGGCGGTGTCGCTCGCGGGGCTAACCAAATGGCACTCAAAGCTATTCCACCCGCCGGCGCCAACGATTCCTTGTTAGACCTCGCCACTGCAGGCAAACGGACCAGAGGCGCGGACTCGAACGCTTTTGCCTATAGCAACCGGGTTGCCGGCGGGGGAGGAGACGAAGTGTCCGAGGACAGAAGCCCCGCGCCAGTTGCCGCTCCCATCCATCAACCAATGATCGCGCGCAGCGTCTCCTTGACGATCGTCACCAAGAACTTTGCTTCTGCCCGGGCGTCGCTTGAAGCCATTCTCGCCCGCCACCACGGGTACGCGGCGCAACTCTCCGCCAGCACCGCCGAAAACGCGCCGCGCTCCATCACCGCTTCGCTGCGCGTTTCCACAAACGAACTCGCCGCCACGCTTGCCGAACTCAAGTCCCTCGGCCATGTGGAAACCGAATCGCAATCGGGAGAAGAAGTCACCCAGCAGCACACCGACCTGGTCGCCCGCCTGAAAAATTCGCGCGAAACCGAACATCGCCTGCAAGCCATCCTGCTGCAGCGCACCGGAAAAATCGCCGATGTCCTCGCCGTCGAAGAGGAAATCTCCCGCGTGCGGGGCGAAATCGAAGAGATGGAAGCGGAACAGAAATCGCTCGAACACCGCGTGGACTTCGCCACCATCGAACTGCGCGTCTCCGAGGAATACAAAGCTCAGCTCGACAACTCTTCCCCGGCGGCCTCCATACGCATTCACAACTCGCTTGTCGCCGGTTACAAAAACGCCGCGGAAACCCTGCTCGGCTTCGTCCTCTTCTTCGCCGAATCAGGGCCCACGCTGCTCATCTGGCTGGTGATTCTGCTGGTGCCGGTGTGGCTACTGGTCCGCCGCTTTCGCCGCGCAGCTGCCGCGTTCTAACGCCGCGCGCTGTGCGCCCGTTCCGCCTGCTCCGATAGAATTTTCTGCAGCACTCCCGCCAATTTCTCGGCCGTTGCGGGTTTCTGGATGGTTTCGCGGATGCCCAGGCCTTCCGTCTTCTGCTGGTCATCGGCCTGCAGATAACCGGATGTGAGCACCACGGGAATATCCGCGCGTGTCCGGTGAACCTCTTCCGTAAGTTCAAAGCCAAAGATGCGCAGCATTGATAAATCACTTACCGGGTGCTCGCGAAACTCCTGCAATGCGCTTACGGCATCGGTGAAGCCGCTCACCCGGTAACCGCGGCGCTCCAGCATTCGCGTTGCGGGAAAAACCAGCGCCTCCTCATCATCCACATACAGGATGCGCTCGCCGCGTGATTGGGCCGATTCCTTGGGTGCTTCCGCAGTTAGGTCAACCGCTTCCGTGGCCAAATTGGGACAGGCCAGAGCCGTATCCCCGGAGTTGGATAACCCCTGCATTTCTAGCTACCTCGGGGCGATAGGCGACGTCCGGCGGCATCGCATGTTAATCTTCGGAGTAATACTGGTACGATAGCTTCTATATAACCTGCAAGTAATACTTTAAGTGTCGGCGCGCCGACATTTTCTACCGCGGTTGGCCTTCAGACGCTGAGAAGGCGTGAGCTTGCAGGACGAGCGAACACTCACCAGTCCCCCTCTTCCTGCTACACTATCTTTCATCGCACTCAAGGAGACCGCCATGAGTGAAGCCACGCAATTCGCCAAGTCCGTCCCCACCCGCTCCGAATCCGACAGCATGGGCAGTATTGATGTGCCGATGGACCGCTACTACGGCGCGCAGACGGCGCGTTCGCTGATTCATTTCGCGATCGGCAAAGACACGATGCCACCGGAATTGATCCGCGGGTTCGGCGTGTTGAAGAAGGCAGCGGCGCTGGTGAATCGCGATCTCGGGAAACTTCCGGAAGAAAAGGCCAACCTCATCACGCAGGCCGCGGATGAAGTGATTTCCGGAAAGCTGAACGAGCACTTCCCTCTTCGCATCTGGCAGACCGGCAGCGGCACGCAGACCAACATGAATGTGAACGAAGTGATTTCCAACCGCGCGATTCAGATTGCGCGCGGTGAAATGGGCAGCAAGAAACCGATTCACCCGAACGACGATGTAAATATGTCGCAATCGTCGAACGACACGTTCCCCGCGGCAATGCACATCGCGGCGGCAACGGAAACTTCGCGGCGGCTGCTGCCCGCGGTGGCGCGCTTACGCGACGCGCTGGACGCCAAGGCAAAGGAATTCAAGGACGTGGTGAAAATCGGGCGCACCCATTTGCAGGATGCCACGCCGCTGACCGTGGGCCAGGAATTTTCCGGATGGGTCAGCTTGCTGGATCGCGATGGAGCGCGCATCGCAGTAGCGCTGGATGGACTCATGGATCTCGCGATCGGCGGCACGGCCGTCGGTACGGGGCTGAATGCACATCCCGAATTTGCGGAGCGCGCGGCGAAGAAAATCGCGGAGCTGACCGGGCTGCCGTTCCGTTCGCATCCCAATAAATTTGCCAGCCTTTCCGCGCACGACGAAATCGTGTTTGCCAGCGGCGCGCTGAAAACGTTGGCGGCTTCGCTGATGAAAATTGCCAACGACGTTCGCTGGCTTGCCTCCGGGCCACGTTGCGGACTGGGCGAGTTGATCATTCCGGAAAACGAGCCGGGCTCTTCGATCATGCCAGGCAAGGTGAATCCCACGCAGTCCGAAGCGGTGACCATGGTCGCCGTGCAGGTACTGGGCAACGACGCGGCCATCGGCTTCGCCGGCTCGCAAGGAAATTTCGAGTTGAACGTCTACAAGCCGGTGATGATTTTTAACTACTTGCACTCGGTGGAACTGCTGACCGACGCGATGAACAGTTTCGTGGATCACTGCGTGGTGGGCATCGAGCTCAACCGTGAAATCATCGACAGCTACGTGCACAATTCCCTGATGCTGGTCACCGCGCTCGCTCCCAAGATCGGCTACGACAACGCCGCCAAAGTCGCCAAAACCGCCCACAAGGAGCACTCCAGCCTTCGCGAAGCCACCGTGAAACTCGGCTTCCTAACCGGCGAAGAGTTCGACGCCCTCGTCAAACCCGAAGACATGACCCATCCGTGAACATCCTCGATCAAATTAGGCAGAAGACCAGCACAGAATTCAGACCGGCCTCACCCGCTGATCCTGAGGCGCTGCGAACGCTCCACTTACCAGAGGATGTATCGGCTTTCTATCGACAGGTGGAACCGGTCAAATATGCCGAGATCGGCAAAGTTCGACTATGGCCTATAAGGAACATCTTGCAGAAGAACAAAGACTACGTTCCCGGTTACTGCGCCAACTCTTGTGGCTATGTAGTTTTCTCAACAAGCATCTACGGTAATGCATTCTGCTTCGATACTCACTCAGCCGCACATCCCTTGAACTCCACGATAGTTCTCATTGCACATGATTTGGAACCTGAAAACGATGAGATCAAACGTGAGGATCTCGCTAAACTCGCGAAACCCATCGCTGCTTCTTTCGGTGACTTTCTGCAGGCGTTTGTTTTGGAGAAGCTCGATACCGTTCCCATATATCCTCCCCATAACTTTCTTCCGCCCACGCGAAATGGTTGACCAGCCCATAAGCCTACTCCGTCCAGTCCCGCCCAGTATCAGAATCTGGGCGGTGCTTCTCTGCGATCTCTGCGCTTCGATCTCTGTGACCTCTGCGTTAAGTCCGTCTCTTCGGCACAATCTCAAAACGAAAAACCGGATTGGTGCGAGCCGTTGCCGCGGAAAGAGTACAGTCGTTTCCTCGCGATTCTGCGGCGGGCTCGGTCGCCTGATGGATTTTGGTACACGATGCAGTATTAAGAAGCAGGGAGGCTGGATGACAAAGCGGATTCTGCTCGCGGGGCTGATTGCGACTTTTCCGTTGCCGGTGCAGATTGGGGCCCAGGCGACGTACACGCTGAAGCCGACGCCGAAGACTGTGGCTTGGGGTTACTACGACGCGAAAGCGGCGCCGGTGCTGCGCGTCAAGTCGGGCGACACGGTGGAGATTCAGACGCTGATCACGAACAGTC
>Ga0210402_10002214_pt1 | contig 19151 bp, 19 predicted proteins | sample IncBWC7MmetaG_FD_161055 | JGI IMG/M metagenome (GOLD analysis project Ga0210402, IMG submission 161055) | Forest soil microbial communities from Barre Woods Harvard Forest LTER site, Petersham, Massachusetts, United States - Inc-BW-C-7-M | ecosystem: Environmental > Terrestrial > Soil >... | reverse complement strand
CGCGCCGGAATCCTGACGCCACATCCGAATCGCACAGTCCGCCCAACTGTTGCACCGTAGACTCAACATTGGCACATACATGTATAGAGCGTTGAACAGCCCTGTTGTGGCCTTGGTTCGCGATCTCGATCCAGCGATGAGAAGGAGCAGTGATGAACGAAGTGAGACAGCCGGAAAAGGCAGAAGCACTATTTGGTCTTGCGGGTCCTTTCGCTCAAACAAGCTGGAACGCCACCCACCAGTTCTTCGATAAAGGTCAGTCGTTTGTGAAGATGATGACCGAGTGGAATACCGAGGTGAGCCATTTTCTTAGTCATCGCTTTGCTCGCAATGACGAGACAGTGGGCCGCATGACGAAGTGCCAGAGCTTGCCCGAAATCTTCGCCATACAATCTCAATGGGTTCAGGATGCTGCTGACGACTACCTGAAGGAGACGAGCAAGCTGATTGATGTGAACAGCAAGGCCGTGGGTAATCTGATGGGGTCTGTCGAACAAACGGAGGCGCGTTCGTCACCAGCGAACGCATCAATGAGAGCCGCAAGCTAGCGAGGCGGACGATGGTGCAGCACGAGGCTTGGCTTATTGAGCCAAGCGGCGAACTTTCGACCGTGACTCAGAGTTTGCGACTGGTCGTTCGGGGATGCGATGGCTTTACGAGATTCCTAATATTTAGACTGTCGGCGCCGGATAGGCAATGCGGCGATATGATTCTTTCCTCAGGTACGGCACCCGATGTAAATGCAGCGAAGGCAGCCGCGAGGCAGACGGCGACAAGACTTGAGACCGTTTTAGCCTGTCGCCGACAGGCCATTTCTGCTGGATCGTATGATAGCGAACCAAGGCAGACTGAAAGGAGAGCCTGAGTAGGGGCATCCCGGCGCTCCAACGCGCGGATCGCCGGGACAGAGCCGGTTCCGGTTCTGATAGGGCCTTTCGCATCTATATAGCCACTGCTGGCTTGATCACGGCGCAACTGGGCGCCGTCGAACACTGCCGGCCGCCCATCCCTGTTCCGCGCGCAATCGAGGGGTTGTCCGCGCCTTCCATGCTGCCGCGCTCGCGGCTGGCGCTGTGGACGATGGCGAGGCCGGATTGCGGCCCATCATTCTGCGTTTTTTGCGGCCGGAGCTTGCCCCGGTGACCTATCGAGAAGGCGCCGCAAAGCAGCGAACTCGGGACCAGGACCGTCTATCTTGAGAAAGTCTTCGACATCGGTGTCGGTCGTGCCTCCGCCCGATGGTTCATTCGGTTCGTGGCGCACTACAACGCGCCCCGTGCTGGTATCACGGATCAATCTCCAAAGATCGCCATTTGAGCTTCTGTAGATGTCTTCCTTAATTACGGTCATAATCATGCTCCCACGCCGATCATATGTCCTGTTTTGGCACGCTAACTGCACCCAGGGCCGCGTTGCAAATGACCCCTGGAGCGGCGTTTGCCCGGCAGTGGAAGTGATTTGCGAATCGGCCGAAATAAGCGCAACCGACTCTGGTTTCTTCCCTTTTACCTAGAGGCGCGTTCCTCTCTGAGCGCGCTTTTTCTTGGTTCTTGCCGCCCAGCTTTGGCTGGTGCATGGCGAATACCGGTTTCTGCTCGGCCAACACCGATTACCGGCAGGCCATCGCGCCGCCTTGGCCTGACGCGCTGAATGATGCCGATATGGGTCTCGACCTCGGCCATACGAAGCCTCCCGTCGGCGAAAATCGTCGATGACTCTGAGCATGCCTATTCCGACAGCACGATCCTCTACGTCATCGAGGTACACGAGCATCTGGCGCCGGAGCCGCTCGCTGAACTACGTGCCGGATTCGACCGGTCGGAACTCAGCATCTACAAAATTGCTGCCCGATCGGGGCGGCACGGGGTCCTGCTCGGCAGCAACCGCTGGCAGCCATCGCAGCGGCTATGTCGCCCAGTAGCGGTCCCTGTCGTCAAACGGTTCGCCAGGGTCGGCGCCCGTCCGGTAGCGGAGCTTCTTCCGGCGACCCCCGCATAAGATGAACCCCGCCGGGTACTCGGGTCGCCACGCCATCCACATCGTCCTACGCTGACTGGGTTTCATCACGGATTAGCCGAGCATCGACGTCGCCACGGCCAAGCTGAACAACAATGGGGAGCACCATGATCAAGGACGCTCAGGGACAGCCGGTATCCGGTGCGACCGCCGAAGTCGTCGCGCTGTATGATCAGGCGGTGCGAGCTTTCAACCTCGGCTTCGGTGATTCTCCTCGCCTGTTCGACGCGGTGCGTGAGGCGTCGCCCGATTTCGCCATGGCCCATCTGGCGAAGGCTTGGTTGTTTGTGCTGGCCAACGATCCGACCATGCTCGGGCACGCTCGAACCCTGCTTCAGTCTGCTGGAAGCTTGACGATGAACGAGCGGGAGCAGGGGCACAGGGCGGCGCTGGGGCAGGCGGTGATGGGCGCACGAAGTGCTGCGGCTTTGGTATTGGACCGACACCTGATGCGGTATCCGTTCGACCTCGTGGCGCATCAGGCCGTGACGTTGCTCGACGGCTACCTTGGACGCTTCCGGTGGGTGCGGGACCGGACAGCACGGGTATTGCCCTTTTGGTCGAAGGATATGCCCGGCTACGCAACCATCCTCGCGTTCCACGGCTTTGGCCTGGAAGAAGCGGGTGATTACGCCCGAGCCGAGGACGAATCGCGAGCGGCGGCCGAATTGGAACCGCATAGTTTCTGGCCGCATCACACCGTGGCGCATGTGATGGAAATGACCGGGCGCCCGGAAGACGGTCTGGGCTGGATGGTTGCGCGTGAGCCTTTTTGGTCGGCGCCGGAGAATATCACCCAGGTCCATATCTGGTGGCACAAGTCGTTGTTTCATCTCGAATTGGGACAATACGACGCCGCGCTCGCGGTGTACGACGGACCCTTGCTGCATACGCTACGGCCTTTGGCCCTCAATCTGTGCAATGCCTCGGCGCTGCTGTGGCGGCTCGACACGCTCGGCTGCGATGTATCTGAACGGTGGCGTGATCTGCTCAGCCAGTGGGAGGGGCACGCCGATGGAAAGTGTCTGTTGTTCATCGACGTGCACGCGGCAATGGCGGAGTTACGGTCCGGCCAGGAGACCTTGGCCGAACGGCGTCTGGGCTGGATGCGCGAAACGGCATCGAGCGGCGCCGAGGGTGCGTCGTGCTATCGCGAGGTCGGCATCCCGTTGGTTGAGGGGCTGATGGCCTTCCATCGGGGTGCGTATGAGCAGGCGGTGGCGGCGCTGCAACCGGCGCGTTTCGATCTCTGGCGTATTGGCGGCAGTCACGCACAACGCGACATCATCGATTGGACCCTGACCGAGGCGGCAGTTCGCGGCGGCCTGCGGGACGTCGCGCTGTCGCTCGCGCACGAGCGTCTGGGCACCCGTCCGCGCAGTGCCGTGAACCGGAATTTCCTTCGACGTGCCGAACAGATTGCCGCCTGATGAATGGCGCACCCGGCCCTGGACGGCTATGAGGGTTGTCCGCCATTTTGACCCCCATCGGCTGGATTTCTTCCAAGCTATTCAATGATTTCATGCGCTTGCACGCCTGACGGCTGCAAATCCCGTACGGGACCCCAGGCGGGAATCGAACGGATCCGTCCCGCGCCGCCACCTGGAAGCGAGCTCGATATAAGTGGTTGCATTCCCCGATTTGAAACGGCGAAGCTTGCGCCAGGCCCAAATAACGGCGTCCCCAACAGAGAAAAGGAATAACACACTAGAAGGGTAGTTATTGCGTTTTAGCGTGCAATGATGGCGCTCTGGGAGATTCTGCGAACCCTGCATTCGATGTACCCAGGAGCGCACGCATACGCCATATCTGGCAAGCTGATGGTGTACAACGGGGGTGTTGAACGCGGGCGACTACGTTTACGAGCCGGCCGGTCGTTACATGACACTACTTCGGCGTTGGGCGACACCGTCTACCATTTTCATCTGGTCCAGGGCCGTTGTAGCCGCCATCTGCTTCTTGACCCGTTGCATCGTACCCCCACGCTGGACGGCTATTGCGCGACAGCAGGTTCCTTCACGGGCGTCTCCGATGTCGCAGCATCCGTTTGTTCCGGCCAGCGATACTGCTTCACGGCGCGTATGAAAGCCGAAACAGGTGAGGACCAGCGTCGCCCGGCAATGGTCACCAGGCATACCTCGCGCTCGATCGACGGCGAAATGACCGGGCGGCTGATCACGCCGGGGATCGTGTTGGAGAACTCCGGCAGGAAGCAGACGCCCATGCCTGCGGCGACCATGGTCAGGATCCAATCCTCGCGCTCGCTGCGGAATGCACCGACCAGATGCGAGCCATTGGCGTGGCAGGTGTCGCGCAGTGTATCGAAGAATTCGCAATTGATCCGCGCGAGATAAGGCTCCCCGTCCAATTCGGCGACGCTTACCGCGTTCTTGCGGGCAAATGGATGGCCCGCAGAGCAGGCAATGACGAAGCGCTCGCGATAGAGCGGTTGGGGCTGCAACGGTGAGGCAAATCCGTCCGGCCGAGCGATCAGGGCGACATCGAGTTCGCTTTGGCCAGCAGATCGCACAGCCGGTTCGGCACCGCCTCGGTGAGCGTGATCTCGATCCCAGGATTGTCGGCGCGAAAGCGGCTGAGGAAGCTGACGAAGCGCACCGGACCGATCGTGCACATCACACCGAGCTTCAGATGCGCACTGTCCAGACGTAGGAACCGCTGCGCGGTCTCCTTCGCGGTCTGCGTACGCGTCAGGACCTCGGTGAGATGCGGCACCAGCATGCGCCCCAGCTCCGTCAGATGCGTGTTGTTGCGCTCGCGGGAGAACAGCAGGCCGCCCAACTCGTCCTCCATCTTCTGGATGGCGCGTGTCAGTGCCGGCTGGCTGACATTGCACATCTCGGCCGCCTTGGTGAAGTTCAGCGTCGTGTTGAGGGCGAGAAAGTAGCGGATCTCGTGCAGTTCCATGGCGGTCACCCCCTGATTGCGCAGCTGCCCGGCAGAAGTCTAGCCGTGAAACGCCTTCAGTGCTCATAACATAGGTGCATTGGCTCGATCGGCACTCGGTATTGGCCCTGTGCCTTCCGACCCGCCACGTTCCACGCATCGGCGCAAATCGGCGCAAATCGGCGCAGCATCGTGGAGAACCGCACAATGACCAGCATCATGACGGCCGCGGGCCTGGCCCGCTCCTCCGAACCGCGGCAACTGGACGGGCGCGTCGCGGTGCTGACAGGCTCGACCAGCGGCATCGGTCTCGCCATCGCCAACGAGCTCGCCGCCAACGGGGCGACGATCGTGCTCAACGGCTTCGGCGACCTGATGGAGATCGAGAAGCTCTGTCAGGTGCTTGGCGCGCGCTACGACATCCCGGTGCGCAATGACGATGCCGACATGTCGGATCCTGCCGCGATCCTCGACATGATCGAACGGGTCGGCCGCAGCTTCGGGCCGGTGGACATCCTGGTGAACAACGCCGGCATCCAGCATGTCGCGCCGGTGGAGGAGTTTCCGCCAGAAAAGTGGGACGCAATCCTGGCGATCAACCTCTCCGCCGCTTTCCACGCCACACGGGCGGTGCTGCCGGAGATGAAGCGCCGCGGATTCGGCCGCATCGTCAACATCGCCTCGGCGCACGGACTGATCGGCTCGCCGTTCAAATCGGCCTATGTCGCCGCCAAACACGGTATGGTGGGGCTGACCAAGGTTGTCGCGCTCGAGGCGGCCGAGCACGGCGTGACCTGCAATGCGGTGTGTCCCGGCTATGTCTGGACGCCGCTGGTCGAACAGCAGGTGGAGGGGCAGGCCGAGGCGCACGTCATCAGCCGCGACGAGGTCATCCGCAAGATGTTCCTGGCGGAGCAGCCGACAAAGCGCTTTGCCACCGTCGAGGAAATTGCCGCCACGGTCGTGTTCCTGTGCGGGCAGGCTGCCGGCCCTATAACCGGTGTCGCCCTGCCGGTCGACGGCGGCTGGACGGCGCATTGATATGGCCCAGACAACGGAACGTTTCGGCCCCTCCGACGCAGGCCGTGCCGCCCGTCCACCGATCGAGGCGTTCTGGACGGGCAACGAGCGTTCGGTGCTCCGGGTGTGGCAGCGCTCTCCGGCATTGGCCTGGAGCCTGGCGCTCCCCGTGCCTGCTGCATCCCGCACGCTGCTGCCCGGCAACGCGGACGACATCCATACGCGGCCGTCACCAAGTGGAGAAACGCCATGACAGACGCCCGGACCAACCCGCTCGACACGATCGCACCCGATGAACGGAATTCCCGTCCCGCCGCGTTGCCCTCCGATATCGGCCAGGTCGTGCTGGTGCTGCAGGGCGGCGGCGCGCTCGGCGCCTACCAGCTCGGCGTCTACCAGGCCCTGCATGAGGCGGGCATCGAGCCGGACTGGGTGATCGGCACCTCGATCGGCGCCATCAACGCCAGCCTCATCGCTGGCAACGACGTTGCGGATCGCATGCCGCGCCTCGAGGAATTCTGGTGCCGTATCCAGCACGGTCCGTTTCAGCAGGCCGTATCGTCGCTGCCGCTGTTCGGCGGAATGGCCGCCACCTGGCTCACCATGGCGGGCGGGATCGCCAACTTCTTCAAGCCGAACCCCTACGCGTTCGCCGGCGTGCACGTGCCGCTTGGCGCTGACGCCGCGGGGTTCTATTCCACCGCGCCGTTCGCGGCCACGCTGGGCGATCTCGTCGACTTCACGCACATGAACCAAGGTGCCACGCGGCTGACGGTCGGCGCCGCCAACGTGCGCGCCAGCGAGATGCGCTACTTCGACAGCAGGACCATGGATCTCGATGCCCGGCATGTCATGGCGTCCGGTGCCCTGCCGCCTGCCTTCCCCGCCGTCCGTATCGACGGGGAGCTTTATTGGGACGGCGGCATCCTGTCGAACACGCCAGTGGAGGCGGTATTCGACGACAATCCGCGGCGCAATTCGTTGGTGTTCGCCGTGCACATCTGGAATCCCAATGGCGCCGAACCGGAAACTATCTGGCACGTGCTGAACCGCCAGAAGGACATCCAGTATTCCAGCCGCGCCGTGACGCACATCATGCGGCAGAAGCAGCTGCACCGGTTGTGCCATGTCGTCTCCGAACTGGTCAAACGAATGCCCGAGGCCGAACGCCGAAGCAACGCGGTTTGCGAACTTACGGATTATGGCTGTCTGACGCGCATGCATGTCGTGCGTCTGCTGGCGCCGGCGATCGACGGCGAGGACCATACCAAGGACATCGACTTCAGTCCGTCCGGCATCCAGGCGCGCTGGGCGGCCGGCTACGATGACACAAGCCGGCTGCTCGCAAAGGCTCCGTGGGAGGGCGAGTTCGACCCGATCGAAGGGTTCATCCTGCACGAGGCGCGGGCCGGCATGGAGGTCACCAGCGGCTGATTGCAATTTGAGCCCGGCACGCGGAGGCCCGGGTCCAGCGGCGCAATCATTCTAGCCTATCTATTCGGGACGCTGCGACCTCATATACCGCGCGACCGTGGTCTGTCGTCGCACCATTCGGTGCGGCGCGCGGTCAAGGGGGAATAGGGTGCGGCGAGTGATGCGACTGCCGATCGTTCTGTGCGCTGTTGCCGCAGGGGTGCTCGTCCTTGCGATCGTCACCATCGTCGTCGGCACATGGCCCTATGAGCGTCCGATCATCGCGCTGGAACCAGGCGGTGAGGACGCCCCGTTCGACGGCATCAGCCAGCTGATCACCGACGCGGCTCTGCACGGCACGGAGCTGCATCTGGTGTGGGTCCATGGGATGTGCACCCACGAGCTTAACTGGGCCACCGACCGCGCGATGCGGATCGCCAGCGCGCTCGGCGGCGCCGCGACGCAGACCGGCGCCGTCGAAGAAACGGGCGGCCTGACGCGGATCCTGTACCAGATCCGCACGCGGGGCGGCAATTTCGATGCGACCTTCGTGCTGTGGTCGCCGATGACGCGGTCCTTCAAGCGCACGCTGGACTTCGACGCGCCCGGGAACAATCGTGCGACCTCGTTCCCATACCAGCGCGCATCGATGAACGGATCGCTCAAGACGGAGCTGGTCAACGACTGTCTATCGGACGCCGTGGTGTATTCCGGTCAGCACGGCGACGTCATCCGCGCCGCGATGAAGCTGGCCGTCTGCCACGAGCTTGGCGGCACGCCTGCCACGGGTCAGCCTTGCGATCTGACGAATGCACGGCCGGAACGCCCGATCGTCGTCATCACCGAGAGCCTCGGCAGCAAGGTTCTGTTCGACGCCGCCAAAGCGGTTTACCACGACGTGGGTCCGGACCCGGCTGCGCGCGCCGCCATAAACCACCGGTTCGCGTCGATCCAGACGATCTACCTCATGGCAAATCAGATTCCGCTGCTCGACATCGCCAGTCCCATGCCGCCGATGTCCAGCCTGGACGAAATGGTCGGCATGATGCACACGGGACGAATGGCAATGGCGCCGGAGCGTGCCGCGGCCATGGCAGCGCCGACCGTGGTCGCGTTCACCGATCCCAACGACCTGCTGAGCTACCGGCTGCTGCCGCCTGTGGTGGATCTTGCGAGCGCCCGGCTCATCAATGTCATCGTGTCGAACGCAGCGACCTGGCTGCGATCTCTGGAGCGCCCGGACATCGCGCATTGCGGATACACGTTGAACCGCACGGTGATGGGTCTGATCGCGCAAGGTCACAAGGTTGGCGAAGCGTTGCCGGAGGCTCCGGTCATCGCATCGAATCAGTGCTTTTAGTTTCGGCACGGCGGTCGGCGAACAGGTCCGCATTTGGTTGCATCGCCGCGCGGGCTGTCGTTGCAGCTGCAACGGCGCAACGGTCTCGACTACGATCGATCGCCGACCAGCAGTCGTGGCGTGAGCGACGTTGCGACGAACAGGGCAAAGGCGATGCCGCAGACGCAGGCCGGCCATCCCAGGCGTTCGTAGACCTGTCCGAGGACAACGCTGCCCACGAGACCGCCCACGAAATAACAGGCAAGGTAGATGCCGCTCGCCGCCGCCCGATCCGCGCGTGCCGCGCGCCCCACAAAGCCCGTCGCAACGGCCTGGGCGAAGAACGTTCCCAAGCTGAGCAGCACCAGGCCGAGCAACACGCCCGACAGGGATGGCAGCAGCAGCAGCGGGAGCCCGAGCGCAGCAAGCGCGAGCCCGCCGGCGCAGGTGATGCGCGCGCCGCAACGCAGTGCCACCTGACCGGCGAACGGCGTCGAGACGACGGAAGGCAGGAAGACAAAATAGACGAATCCCAGGTCCATCATCCCCAGTGCGAAGGGCTGCCGCACAAGTACGAAATTCACGTAGGTGAACGTGCCGATGAAGGCGAAGAGGATGCAGAATCCGACAACGAATGCGGCGCGCAATGCCGGATCGCGCAGATTGGCGAGCCAGGCGCTCAGGGCTCCCATCGCGGGGACCGCTGTGCGCAGCACCGGTCGTCGCCGGATCGTGACTGACACCAGCAAGACGCCGCACAAATTGAGTGCCGCGAATGCATAGAAATTCGCGGCCAGCCCGAAGTGATCTGCCACCGCGGCCGATACCAGCCTGCCGATCAGATTGCTCGCGACATTGCCGGTGATATAGGCGGCAAAGGCTGTCGCGGTGCCTTGCGGAGTACTGGTTTCGCCGATATAGGCTAGGGTCAACGTGAATGCCGCCGCCATGAGCAGTCCCTGGACGATGCGCAGGACAGCGAACAGGACCAGGTTCGGCATCGTTGCAAGCAGCAGGGTCGGCACCGACAGCAACGCCAGGCTGAGCAGGATACCATTCCTGCGGTCCACACGGTGTCCGACCAACGCCATGGCAAGGCCAGAGATTGCCATACCGATGGTGCTGGCATTGACCGCGAAGCTCATGGTGGCCGGGGTTGTATGATAGGCGCGAGTCAGCACGGGCAGGATTTCCTGCGTGGCGAACAGATCGACCACGGTGAGAAACGCCGTCAGACCGACCACCAGGGTGCGCAGCAGACCGGCTGCGCTGCCCGGCCTTGGCAGAACCATCGACGTCGCAATGGATGCGGCCATCGGCATCATGGCACTGTCTCCTTCGGTGCAGATTGAGGGGAAAATGGCGCGGCTATGGGCTTGGCAGCGCCATCGCCCCGGTGCTGTTGTCGCAGCGCCTACATCATGTGTTCTTCGGACGCCTTGACCGGGAACAGATCAGCCGACAGAAGTACGACGGTCTGGCCGCCAGTGTTCTTCCACCAATGCGCCATTGCGTGGGTCTCGGTCGCGGCTTCGCCAGCGCGGTGCACGATCGGCACGGCGCAGGTGCTGGCGTATTCGACGACCTCGCCCTGGACGATGTAGATGATGGCCGGGCGATTGGCGTGCGCGTGCCATGGCACCACGCCACCCGGTTTGATCTCCAGCCGACGCAGGCGCAGCAGGCGATCCTTTACTGCCGCTGGCTCGTTCGCGAGATCGATAGACGTGAGTACCGTGTCGGCGACGTCCTTCGCGGGAGCGGCGCTCATCTTTTCGCCGCTGCCGTTGGGCCGCAGCTTGTCCGCCGGGCAGGCGCCCGCATAGGCGGGAGCGGCCAACGCAAGGCCGCCGGCAATCATTGCTGCCAGGGCAAAACTGCTTCGCACCGTGGTGGTCTTGGAAATCATCGCTGCTACTCCTTCTGGGAAAGCGGACCGGTATTGGTCCTCGCACTCACCCATGAAAGATCGGACGACGGCCCTGAATGATGAAATGCCGGTTCCTTATTGGTTTGATCGCCGGTGGCTATGGGCCCGCCGCTTTGCGACAGCCCCCAACGCGTTGCGCCTGCCGCGTGACCAGCGACAGGCGCACAGTTGCCCTCTGCCGATAGAGGTCAAAGTTGCCGGCACACAGCTCCAGCTAATGTGCCGTCACACTCGAGGTGATCGATGCGATCACCTCGGACGCCATGCCGAACGCGGCCTCACGGTTATCGATCCTGTGGCGCCGGGCTATCCATGTGAAGTCGGTATATGCGGTCCACACCGCGCCGGTCTCGTCCTGGAACCCCATCAGCCGCACCGGCCAATCGAGGCCTGCGATGGGATTGGACGTTATGAACTGCGCACCCAAAGCCGGATTCCCAAAGACCAGCGTCGCCCCACTGAAAGTCGTAACTGGGGCGGCCGCTGAACGAGCGCCCGTGCAAAAGGACGATCGCGCCTCCGCCCCGGCGGCATCAAGATCGAGACATCAGGGCCGCGGATTTTCGTGACACTTGCCGGCCTGCCGAAGGTGGGCGTCATTGACCGGCAGAAACACGAACAAACTGCAGCGTGGCCCCTGACGGGGGTTCCAAGCGACAAACACAACATATTCCGTGTGAACAACGGCGAAGGCGGTGAGCGCGTCACCCAGTTCGGTCACGCGCTGGAGGCACTGAACATCGACATCATCTGCGCCAACAGCCCGCAGGCCAAAGGTCGGGTGGAACCACCACCGGATCCGCGCCCGCCATGCCCCTGCTGCGGCGGCCGTATGGTCATCATCGAGATCTTTCAGCGTGCGGCTCGGGCGCGCGCGCCACCATCGCCTGCCTTTACCGGGACGACTGTGTCGTGACCCGGCACGGCGAACCTCTCCCTGCCGTCGAAGCCATGCGGCTTCGGCCATTGGGTGGACATACGCCTGCGTCAACCGCCAGTTCCACGACCGCGCTGATGCCGGCCAGATCGCACTGTCCACCGTCGTCGCATTGCCTCAATGCCACGCTCGCGAACCGCACTTTCCATCAGGCACCGCCGGCAAGTCGCAGCCCGCAATCACCGCGTCACCCATACAGGCGTAGCGGAATCCTCAAATCCCCATAACGTCGCACTTCTGCCCCGCGGTTTCGTGCTTGGGCGGTTTCCGTACGCCGGCCCCGTGCCCAGACGCGCGACCTGCGGTGGCCGGCGTCCGAAAACCTTCACCATATCAGTCACTCGGCCTCCACAATTCATTTCCAGAAAGCGGACATGAACGCCAACGTCGCACTTCTGGCCGCTATGGACGGCCTGCCGAGCCCGGCTGGCCCCAGCCCTTTTCCAGGCTCCAGTCACTGCGTCTCGCCGACATAGTCGCCGTGCTGCCGGGAAGTATTTCGTCGTGCCTTTCATCGTTTATCCGGGTCGAACGCCTGCTTGGTCGAGAATGCGTTCGTGTGACTCGTCCTCCGACGCAAAACCGTTGGGCGACATTCCGTTAAGGCCGAACCTTTTCCGGTAGGCTCCCGGGGCCGATCCTGTGGCTTTGTGAAAAACGCGTGCAAACGAAGCGGCGTCCTTGTACCCGAGGGACTGGGCCATCAACTTTAGCGGGGTATTGCCGGACACCAGAAGCTCGCGCGCACGCGCAATGCGAACAGCTCGACAATATTCGATCGGCGTCATGCCCGTTGCATTCGCGAACCGGCGGAGGAAGGTGCGCTTTTCCAATCCTGCCGCCGCCGCCATGGAGGCGAGAGAGGCGTCTCGGCCATCTCTGATGTGCACCCACTCCTGAGCCTTCAATACAGCTGTATCTCCGTGTGTTTGTCTAGGAGCGAAGCCAGGAAAATAGCGCGCCGCACTCGCGGTTGGATCGGAGAGAATAAAGCGAGCCGTTTCCGCCCTGATGGCACCGCCAAGAAGCCTGTCCACTAGAAGCAGGCCAACGTCGACCCACGCCAGGAATCCGCCCGCCGTGATGATGTCGCCATCGTCAATAATGCGCTGATTCGTGTCGACAGTAATCTCTGGAAACCGCTTCGCCAGCGCCTCTGCGCAAATGCGGTGCGTCGAAACCGAATGTCCGGTGACGAGACCCGTTGCGGCGGGGATGAAGGCGCCCGAGCACACAGAAACTAGCTTGGCGCCTTCAGCGTGCCGGCTGCGCAGCCAAGACACTACCCCGGCGGAGACATCAGGATTCGGAAGGTCCACCAATGTTGGCGGTATGATCAGGATTCGCGGCTGTGGGCTCCCGCGCGGATCGCTGTCGTACACGCACGTAAGTTTCGAGTCGTGGTTATGCGCTGGTTGCCAGTGCGTAACGCGAAGCCGGGATCGACCATCTCGCTGTTGATCAAGCGCGATGCCAGCGGCGATGCCGAACAAATCCGTTAGACCAAGAACGCACGCCGCCTGCACGCCCGGGTAGAGCACAATCCCAATTTCGTTGGTGGCGCCCGCGACTGCTGTTCGCCGCGGATGATGCCGAGCAACAACTGCCGCTTTTCGCTGTTCCGTTATATCCACCGTTCGCCCTCCGCCTCGGTGTCCGTGACGTAAACATCCGGCATCGCCATTTTGTCGCTTGCGGCCAAGACTTTGACGCCTGCGGCAATTGTATAGTACCGACGGGCGGAAGCATCTTACCAAGAGTTTAGGCCAACGATACCCTGCTCGTCTGACGGGGAGCTAATGATGGAAGCCGCATTGACCTATCGCGCAATGCAGGCGGTCAGCCGTGGTCACCTGGAGCTGACCGAAAAAACAATTCAGGCTCCGGGACCCAGCAAGGTGCGCATCCGCGTCGAGGCGTGTGGGGTCTGCCACTCGGACTCCGGGACGGTGGAAGCTCTATTCCCGATCGGATGGCCGCGCGTCCCAGGCCATGAGGTCGTCGCTCGCCATGATCCCCGCCCTCCAGAAGGAGACGATCGGCAGACCCGGCGCGCCAATGCAGGTCACCGACCATGTGCGCCGCTTGCCAGGGCGTGAGCCCATCACCTTTCGTGCCCTTGTCGAAGCGTACCGGGCTGACTTGACGCCCGGCGCCTAGCCGCTGGAGATTCACATGAGAAGAATCGTCCACCACGAACTCGGAGAACCGGCGCGAGTGCTTCGGGTCGAAGACGGCCCCTCCGCGCCGCTCGGGCCAGATCAAGTTCGCGTCCGCGTATCCTACGCGCCGATCCATCCAGGCGATCTTCTCGGTATCGTGGGCTCGCCAGCGTTCGGAACGCCGCCGCCGATCGCCTCCGGTGGGCGGGTACCCGGATTTGAAGGCGCCGGCGTCGTAAGCGAGGTCGGCTCCAAGGTCGATCCGGCTCTCGGGTTGCAAGAGGGCCTCAGAGTGGCCTTCTTCCCCGCATCGGCCGCCTGGAGCGATGAAGCCGTGGTCCCGGCCAGTTCCGTGATGCTGTTGCCGGACTCGATTCCGGACGAAGTCGGCGCGCAGATGCTGATCAACACAGTCACGGCTCTCACAGTGATCCGCGCGGCACACGACTCCCTTCCCCCTGACGCGCATACCGGGTTCGTCACGCTGCTCACCGGAGCAGGATCCGCAGTCGGGCGCCTCATCGGCAAGGTTCTGACGGACCGGGGCGCGAAGGTCATCAGACTGGTCCGAAGCGAAGCTAGCGCAGCGAAACTCACCGGGACCTTGCCAGGGTCCCCGGTTTTCGCGACGGAAGTTGGGGGCTGGAAGGACCGTGTTCGGGCAGCCGCTGAGAGCGTTAAGATCCACGTCGCAATCGACAGCGTTGGCGGGCGTCTGTTGGGCGACGTCGCGGATTTGCGGGCTGAACGGACCGGGACCGTCATCAATTTCGGCTCGCTCGGCGGGGAAACGAGCGACATCCGTCTATTTCCGCCCCACTCCCTCACGCTCAAGGGTGTGGTGCTCGGCAGCCAGCCACCGGAGCAGCGCAAAGCCGATATTGCGCTTGCACAGCGGCTCGCGCACGAGCACGGAACTCTGTTCGAGGTTGCCGAACGCTACTCGCCATCCCAGATCGCGGGCGCCGTTGCGCATGTCAGTCAAGCAGGCCGGGCCGGCGTCGTTCTCATCGATTTCTAGAAAGACTAGGAGGCCACACCATGAAGTTCGGAACGATAGGCGCCGGCACGGTCGCGCTTGCGTTCACGCGGGAGGCCCTGGCGACTGGTCATGAGGTAGTGTTGAGCGGCCGACGAGGTCCAGAATCTCTTGCCAGCAAGGTTGCCGATCTTGGGCACGGCGCGTCCGCGGCCACGGTCGAGGCGGCCGCAAGCCTCAACTATGTCCTGCTCGCCGTTCCCTGGCCGAATGTCGAGGACGCGCTGCGCGGCTTGCCAGCGTGGAACGGCCGAGTACTCATCGACGCAACAAATCCGTTCATCGAGTACAGCCCCAAACTCGTGCTGGCCGACCTGGGGGGCAAGGGGGCGAGCGAAGTGGTCGCCGCCCTGGCGCCCGGCGCCCGGGTCGTGAAGGCGTTCAATTCGATCGTCACCGCGCACTTCAATGAAGGGCCCATAAAGAATGGCGGCCGCCGCGTCATCTTCGTCTCCGGGGATCACCCAGAACCGACCGATTTCGTCAAGAGCGTGATCGAGAGCTTCGGCTTCGTGGCGGTCTACCTTGGCGGTCTCGCGACCGGCGGCCGCTTGCAGCAGGCGGGCGGTCCCCTCGCCGGTCGCGACCTCGTCGATTTCGGCAGCCCCTGAGTCAATGGAGAAAAATCGCCAATGCGCGCGGCGCTGATCAAGGCCTTTGGTGAACCGACGGAAGTGCTCGAGCTTTCAGACGTGCCGGAGCCTTCGGGACCCGCTGCGGGTGAGGTGTTGGTCGGTGTCGAGTACGCGCCGATCAATATGAACGACCTATACGTGATTCAGGGCCTATTCCCGGTTCGACCTTCGCTGCCCAGTATCGTCGGCAATGAGGGCGTCGGTCGCGTCTTGGCGGTTGGGAGCGGCGTGGAGCATCTAAAGGTCGGCGATCGGGCCCTTATCCCGCTCTATGCCTTCAGTTGGCGCGAACGGTTGGTCGTGCCTGCGACAGGTCTATTCAGCCTCCCCGAGGCCGAACCGAAGCAACTGGCGATGCTGGGCATCAATCCGCCCACGGCGTCGCTACTGCTCGACGAAGCGTCCGATCTCAAGCCTGGCGACTGGGTCGTCCAGAACGCTGCCAATTCAGGTGTCGGCAGGTCGCTTATCGCAATCGCCAAAGCGCGGGGTATTAGGACGATCAATCTCGTGCGTCGCCCCGAGCTCATCCCGGAGTTGCAGGCCATCGGCGGTGATCTCGTAGTCCTGGATGACGACGGTGCGCTCGACGAGATCCGGGCAGCAGTCGGAAACGGTCGCGTGCCGCTCGCCATCGACGGAGTTGCGGGCAATAGCAGCGCCACGATAGCCGGCGCGCTCAGCGAGCATGGGATCTTCGTCGTCTATGCATACATGGGCGGAGGGCCGGTCATGATCAAACCGTTCGACCTGATCGCGAAGCGCATCGTCGTCAAAGGCTTCTTCCTGAACCATCCCGACATCGAGCCGAAGCTCCACGCAGCGTTACGTGAAACCGTACCGCTCGTCGCTTCCGGCGCGATCCAGGTGCCCATCGCCGCAACCTATCCTCTGTCCTTATTGCGCGAAGCCGTCCTTCACGCCCAGCGGGGCGGAAAGGTGCTTCTCGATCTTCGCGGAACCACCTAGCCGAAGTCGCACGCGTGATCGACAATCGGCAAGACTTACCTTTGGGGAAGAGACTGAGGTGGCGTGACCATCGCACCGGAACCACTGAGATAGATCGAGAGCACAGAACCGATGTTCAGTGATCCACACGAAACCGCTCGCACACAGTTCGCCCAAGTCGGAGATGTCCGATTTGCGTATCGGCGATTCGGCCGGCCGCGGGCTCCTTCTGCTGCTAGTCAACTACTGGGCCGCGAACATGGACGACTGGGACCCCAAGCTGACGAATGGCTTCGCGGCCGAACGTGAGGTCATCCTGTTCGACAACGCCGGGTCGCGGGTTCGACCGGCGAGACGCCGTCGACGGTCATGGCGATGACAACGAGCTGCGTCGACTTCTGCCGTGGGGTCGGCCTGACGAAGCTGGATGTCCTGGGCTTCTCGCTCGGCGGGATGATCGCGCAGCAACTTGCGTTTGAATACCCTGAGATGGTGCGGCGGATGATCCTGGTCGGCACCTCGCGCCGGGCAGGATGCCGGTAATCGTTGTACGAAAGGCCGTGCGGTCGTAGGATTGACCAAGCCCAGAACCGCGGCGGCAACCACACGCTGCTTCGAGATGGCGATGGCGTCACTGATATGAGGCGGCGCAATCGAACGTTCTGATATCCAGGGAATTCGCCGGCGACACCGTGTGCTGGATCATCGGCGATACCGAGAGTGGCGCGTGCGCGACCAGGGAAGGTCCACATCCTGGTCAAGCCGACGCGCCCTGACATATACGGCGCCTCGCGGATGGCGCAGTGTGGGCAATGTGCGGTTGTCGTTGATCGACCTGTACGGCAAGCGCGGAACCCCTTCAAGGCTCCAATCCGGTGACACCATGGATGAGAGAGCGGCGATGAGCCTGATCGATACCCGCCGTGACCAGATGTTCCCTGTCCTGAGTGCTCTTCAGATCGAGACGGCGAGGCGGTTCGCGAGCGGCGAAGCGCAACGGTTCGCACCGGGCGAAGTTGTTTTCGAGGTGGGCGAGCGTCAGGCGCCCGCCTGGCTGATTCTCGAAGGTGAGATCCAGGTGATCCGTCGCGACGGACGTCGGCGGGAAGAGCCGATTGCGACAGAGGGAGTAGGCCAATTCAGCGGGGAAATTAACCAGCTCGCCGGGCGCCCCTCATTGGCAGCCGGCCGGGCAGGTCCGGAGGGGGCCACCGCTTTGCCATTCGACGCCGCTCACGTGCGAGCGCTTGTGATTGGGTCGGCCGATATCGGCGAGATGGTGATGCGGGCCCTCATCCTGCGCCGCGTGGGACTAATCGAGGTCAAAGGCTCGGGCTCGGTGCTGATTGGACGTCCAGGCTCGCCCGAGATCGTACGTCTGGAGGGGTTCCTCACCCGGAACGGTTATCCGACTACGGTGCTCGACGCCGCCGTTGGCGGTGAGGGACGCGAACTTGTAGAGCGCCTCGGCGTGCGTGACGGCGAGATGCCCTTGATGCTCTGTCCCAACGGCACGGTCCTCAAGCGCCCGACTGACGCGCAGGCCGCCACATGCCTCGGCATCACGCCCGATCTCGATCCGGAGAAGGTTTACGACGTGGCCGTGGTGGGCGCCGGGCCTGCGGGCCTTGCGACGGCCGTCTACGCTGCGTCTGAGGGCTTGTCCGTGCTGGTGCTGGATCAGCGCGCGATAGGCGGTCAGGCGGGCGCCTCGGCGCGGATCGAGAACTACCTTGGTTTCCCGACAGGAATCTCCGGCCAGGCCCTTGCCGGTCGGGCATTCAATCAGGCCCTTAAGTTCGGCGCCGAGATCGCGCTCCCACTGGAGGTTGCGCGCCTGGACTGCGGCGACCCGGCGGCGCCGCGGAATGGCGCCCTGCGTCTTGAGCTCACGACCGGTGGCGTCATCCGCTCTCGCGTCGTCGTTGTCGCGTCGGGTGCACGCTATCGGCGACCCAACATGGCGAATCTCGCCATGTTCGAGGGCGCGGGTGTCTCCTACTGGGCCTCACCGGTGGAGGCGAAGCTCTGCGAGGGGGACGAGGTTGCGCTCGTCGGTGGGGGCAACTCCGCTGGCCAAGCCGTGGTCTTCCTGGCGTCCAAAGTGCAGCGGCTGCATTTGATCGTGCGGGGGACGGGTCTCGAGGCCAGCATGTCGAAGTACCTGATCGACCGAATACTCGCCCTGCCCAACGTGGAGCTACACACCCATACGGAGGTGGTCGCGCTCGAGGGCGATCCGGCCGAAGGCCTAACCAGCGCTGTGTTCAACAACCGCCTGCTGGGTGAAGAGCGTCGCTGCCGGCTTCGTCACTTATTTCTTTTCATCGGCGCAGACCCGAACACCGGCTGGCTTAAGGGCTGCGTCGGCTTGGACTCCAAGGGCTTCGTCGTGACCGGTGCGCTCGGGGCGCAGAGCGAGGCGGGCCCCGGCCGCGCGCCGCTTCCGCTGGAGACGAACCTCCCCGGCGTGTTTGCAATCGGCGACGTTCGGTCCGGATCGACCAAGCGCGTCGCCGCTGCCGTTGGCGAGGGCGCGGCGGTAGTCGCACAGATCCACAGCGTGCTAACCCTATCGAAGTAGGCGTTGATGCCCTGGTGGATGAAAGTCCGACGGAGGGCATATTTGGACGCGTCTAAAGCCCGGGTCCGAGGGAAAGACCGGGCTTGGCCTGTACCCAGACGGCATGGTGGAACATGATGGCCAGGTTGGGGAGCTTCTGCGCAAGCTCGATGACCTCGGCATAGCCAGCAACACCATCGTGATCTACACGACCGATAATTGGGCCGAGACATTCACTTGGCCCG
>Ga0210402_10002213_pt1 | contig 19151 bp, 17 predicted proteins | sample IncBWC7MmetaG_FD_161055 | JGI IMG/M metagenome (GOLD analysis project Ga0210402, IMG submission 161055) | Forest soil microbial communities from Barre Woods Harvard Forest LTER site, Petersham, Massachusetts, United States - Inc-BW-C-7-M | ecosystem: Environmental > Terrestrial > Soil >... | reverse complement strand
GCCGGAGCGCAAGAAGCAGCTTGATGGCTTTGCCAGGATCGACGCCATCATGTCGACCGGCAACACGGCGCCGAGCGTGCGCGCCGCCGACATCGTGCTTTCGATGATGCGCAAGGGAAGGCGCGCGTCCTAGTTCCGTTTCGGGATTCTGCGGCAGCGGCATCCGGCCGCAGCAAACAGGCTTGCTCCATAATATTAGCTTGAATTAATATTAGTATCGGCTAATTTATCTGACATCGGGAGCCCCGCCATGAACATCGATCCTGCCGCCACCCTTGGCGCCGTCATTCGCGAAGTCGCCGCACGGGAACATCAGGGAAAGCCGGCGCGGGCGGTGATCGCGACCCGCCGCTACGACACCGACAGGGACGACCTCTGGGATGCGCTGACCAGCGCCGAGCGGATTCCGCGCTGGTTCCTGCCGATCTCGGGCGATCTCAGGCTCGGCGGCCGCTATCAGTTCGCGGGCAATGCCGGCGGCGAGATCACGCGGTGCGAGCCGCCGCGGCTGCTTTCGGTGACCTGGGAATATGGCGGCGGGGTGAGCTGGCTCACCGTGACGCTCGAGGACGATGCTGCCGGCGGCACGCGGCTGGAGCTGGAGCACCTCGCCCATGTCGATGATAATCTCTGGGATCGCTTCGGGCCGGGCGCGGTCGGCGTCGGCTGGGACCTCGCACTGATGGGGCTGGCGCGTCATCTCGCCTCGGGCGCGCCCGTCGATCGCGCGGCGGCGATGGCCTGGTCGGCGTCACAGGAAGGCAAGAGCTTCATGCGAGCCAGCAGCGAGGCCTGGGGCAAGGCCTCGATCGCGGCCGGCACCAGTGAGGCGGCGGCGCGGGCCGCGGCAGCGCGCACCAGCGCGTTCTATTGCGGCGAGCCGGAGGCAGGGAGCTAACCACCGATGCACGCGCTCGACGTCCTCGGCGATCCGGTCCGGCGGCGCATCCTGGAACTGCTCGCCACCGGCGAGCACTCCTCGGGCGACGTCGTCGCCGTGATCGGCCGCGAGTTCGGCATCACGCAGTCGGCCGTTTCGCAGCAGCTGCGCGTACTCCGCGATGCCGGCTTTGCCTCGGTGCGCGCCAACGGGACGCGCCGCATCTATGCGGTGCAGACCACGGGGCTGCGCGAGGTCGACGACTGGCTCGGAAAATTCAGATCGTTCTGGCTCCCGAAGCTCGACGCACTCGCGACCGAAGTCGCCCGGGGCAAAAGAAAACGGCGCCAGTCGAAATGACGGCGCCGCTTCGAGCTTGCGGTTTGCCTGAAATTTACTTGCGCTGGCCGATCTCGACATAGTCGCGGTGGCCGACGCCGGTATAGAGCTGGCGCGGACGGCCGATCTTCTGCTGCGGATCCTCGATCATCTCGCTCCACTGGCTGATCCAGCCGACGGTGCGGGCGACCGCGAACAGCACGGTGAACATCGACATCGGGAAGCCCATCGCCTTCAGCGTGATGCCCGAATAGAAGTCGACGTTCGGATAGAGCTTGCGGCTGATGAAATACTCGTCGCTCAGCGCGATCTTTTCCAGCTCCAGCGCCACCTTCAGCATCGGATCGTCGCCATGGCCGGTCTCCTTGAGCACGGCGTGACACATCTTCTGCATGATCTTGGCGCGCGGATCGTAGTTCTTGTAGACGCGATGGCCAAAGCCCATCAGGCGGACTTCGCTGTTCTTGTCCTTCACCCTCTTGATGAAGTCCGGAATCTTGTCGACCGAGCCAATGCCGTAGAGCATGTTCAGCGCCGCCTCGTTGGCGCCGCCATGCGCCGGGCCCCAGAGGCAGGCGATGCCGGCGGCGATGCAGGCGAACGGGTTGGCGCCGGAGGAGCCGGCGATGCGCACCGTCGAGGTCGAGGCGTTCTGCTCATGGTCGGCGTGCAGGATGAAGATCTTCTCCAGCGCATCCGCCAGCACCGGGTTGACCTTGTACTCCTCGCACGGCACCGCGAAGCACATGTGGAGGAAGTTTTCAGCGAACCCGAGCGAGTTCTTCGGATACACGAAGGGCTGGCCGATGGTGTATTTGTAGGCCATCGCCGCCAAAGTTGGGACCTTCGCGATCATCCGCATCGAGGCGATCATGCGCTGCTGCGGATCATTGATGTCGGTGGAATCGTGATAGAATGCGGCGAGCGCGCCGACCGCGGCGACCATGATCGCCATCGGGTGAGCGTCGCGGCGAAAACCCTGGAAGAAGCGTGCCATCTGCTCGTGCACCATGGTGTGGTGGATCACGCGATGGTCGAAGTCTTCCTTCTGCGCCTTGGTCGGCAATTCCCCGTAGAGCAGCAGGTAGCAGGTTTCGAGGAAATCGCCCTTTTCGGCGAGCTGCTCGATCGGGTAGCCGCGGTATTCGAGGATGCCGGCGTCGCCGTCGATATAGGTGATCTTCGATTGGCAGCTACCCGTCGAGGTGAAGCCCGGGTCGTAGGTGAACATGCCGGACTGGGCGTAGAGCTTGGCGATGTCGATGACATCTGGCCCGACGGTGCCGCTCAGAATCGGGAAGTCGTAGGTCTTGTTGCCGATCGTAAGGGTCGCGGTATTGCTTGCGGATTTTGCGTCCATCGTTCGTCCCCGATGAGATCGTTAGCGGGCTGACTGAATGCCATTTTCAGATGGCGAGGCAGGCCGGATTTGTCCAGAAAACTGGCTAAACAGATGGGTATCGTATTGCCATGTGCGCTGCAAGATGGCCGCCGCAGGCGCGGCTCGACTATGCGGTAGCCTGATCCCCGGCCTGGTTTCCGGCCTGGTCACCAAGGCGCGCCAAACATTCGTCACGGCCCAGGACCGAAAGCACTTCGAAAATGCCGGGCGAGGTGGTTTTGCCGGTCAGCGCCACGCGCAAGGGCTGGGCGACCGCGCCCAGCTTGAGGTTGTTCTCTTCGGCAAACGCCCGCATCGCGGCTTCCGTGGTCTCGACAGTCCAGGGCGCAACCGATGTCAGCGCCGCGCGCAGCCGGCCGATCAATTCGCGGGTTTCCGGGGTCAGCAGCGCCTGTGCCTTGGCGTCGATCTGCAGCGGCCGATCGGCGAAAATGAAGTAGGAGCCGTCGATCAGCTCGATCAGCGTCTTGGCGCGCTCCTTCAGGCTTGGCATCGCGGCCAACAGCTGCGCGCGCGTGGCCTGGTTGAGCTTGGCCTTCACCGCGGCGCCGTTAGGAACGTAGTCCAGCACGCTCTCGAACTGTGTCACGAGGGATTGATCGGAGCTCGTGCGGATGTAGTGGCCGTTGAGGTTTTCGAGCTTGGCAAAATCGAAGCGGGCTGCGGAGCGGCCGATCGCAGGCAGGTCGAACGCCTTGATCATCTCCTCGGTCGAGAAGATTTCCTGGTCGCCATGGCTCCAGCCGAGCCGGACCAGGTAATTCCGTACGGCGGCAGGCAGGTATCCCATGGCGCGGTAGGCGTCGACGCCGAGCGCGCCATGCCGCTTCGACAGCTTTGAGCCGTCGGGGCCGTGGATCAGCGGGATATGCGACATGTTAGGAACGTCCCAGCCGAGCGCGTCGTAAATCTGTTTCTGTCGGGCGGCGTTGATGAGATGATCGTCGCCGCGGATGACATGGGTGACGGCCATGTCGTGGTCGTCGACCACGACCGCGAGCATGTAGGTCGGCGTACCGTCGCCGCGCAAAAGCACGAGATCGTCGAGATTCTCGTTCTGCCAGACCACGCGGCCCTGCACCTGGTCCTCGATCACGGTCTCGCCGGTGAGCGGCGCCTTGAGGCGGATGGTCGGCTTCATGCCGGCCGGTGCCTCGGAGGGATCGCGGTCGCGCCACATGCCGTCGTAAAGCCGGGTGCGGCCCTCCGCACGCGCCTTCTCGCGCATCACCGTCAGTTGTTCCGGTGTGGCGTAGCAGTGATAGGCCTTGTCTTCGGCGAGCAGCTGCTCGGCGACCTCCCGGTGGCGCGCGGCGCGGCTGAACTGGTAGATGACGTCGCCGTCCCAATCGAGCTCGAGCCACTTCAGCCCGTCAAGGATGGCGTCAATCGCCTCCCTGGTGGAACGCTCGCGGTCGGTGTCCTCGATCCGGAGCAGCATCTTGCCACCGCGGCCGCGGGCATAGAGCCAGTTGAACAGCGCGGTGCGGGCGCCTCCGATGTGGAGGAAGCCGGTCGGCGAGGGGGCGAAGCGGGTGACGATGGAATCGGTCATTGAGCGGGGCAGGGATAGCGGAAAGGGCGGTGGTGTATAGCAGGAACGGTGCATAACTAAAGCCTTCACCCGGACAAAGCGGGCTTGGCTCAGATCAACGAATTTGGCAGAAGGGCCGCTGAATTCGGCTAGGACTTTATGATGACGACGACAGAACCGGTGACGGCAGAGGCGGGGCGCGATTTCATTCGCGACATCATCCAGGCCGATCTCGACACGAAAAGGTACAAGGAGATCGTGACCCGGTTCCCGCCGGAGCCGAACGGCTATCTGCATATCGGCCACGCCAAGTCGATCGCGCTCAATTTCGGCATTGCGCAGGAATATGGCGGCCGTTGCCACCTGCGTTTCGACGATACCAATCCGACCAGGGAAGAGCAGGAATATATCGATTCCATCCAGGCCGATGTGCACTGGCTGGGCTTCGACTGGGGCAAGAACCTGTTCTATGCGTCCGACTATTTCGAGCGGCTATATGAATGGGCGGAGGGGCTGATCAGAGGCGGCCTCGCCTATGTCGACGACCAGAACCAGCACGATATCCGGGTCAACCGGGGCACGCTGACCGAGCCGGGCAAGAACTCGCCGTTCCGCGACCGATCGGTGGAGGAGAATCTCGACCTGTTCCGCCGCATGAGAGCGGGTGAGTTTCCGAACGGCGCGCGCGTCTTGCGCGCCAAGATCGACATGGCCGCCGGCAACATCAATCTGCGCGATCCCGTGCTGTACCGCATCCTGCATGCGCATCATCCGCGCACCGGCGACAGATGGTCGATCTATCCGAGCTACGACTATGCCCACGGGCAGTCGGATGCGATCGAGGGCATCACGCACTCGATCTGCACGCTGGAGTTCGAGGATCACCGGCCGCTGTATGACTGGTTCATCGAAAAACTGCCGGTGCCGTCAAAGCCGCACCAGTACGAGTTTGCGCGTCTGAATCTCACCTACACGATCCTGTCCAAGCGCGTGCTGACCCAGCTCGTGCGCGATGGCCATGTCGCAGGCTGGGACGATCCGCGCATGCCGACCATTGCCGGGCTGAAGCGCCGTGGCGTGCCGCCGGCCGCGCTCCGCGAATTCGTCAAGCGCATTGGGGTGGCCAAAGCCAACAGCGTGGTCGATGTCGGCATGCTGGAGTTCTATATCCGTGACGAGCTCAACCGAACGGCGCCGCGGCGTATGGCGGTGCTGCGGCCGCTGAAGGTCGTGATCGAGAATTATCCGGAAGGGCAGGTCGAGGAGATCGAGGCGATCAACCATCCCGACAACCCTGAAGCCGGCACGCGCAAGATCGCCTTCGGCCGCGAGCTCTATATCGAGCAGGACGATTTCATGGAGAACCCGCCGAAGAAATTCTTCCGGCTGTCTCCAGGCAATGAGGTACGGCTGCGCTATGCCTATTTCATCAAGTGCACCGGCGTGGTGAAGGATGCCGCCGGCGAGGTGGTGGAACTGCGTTGTACCTACGACCCCGCGACCAGGGGCGGCAACGCGCCGGATGGCCGCAAGGTCAAGGCGACCATGCACTGGCTCTCCGCGGCCCAGTCGAAGCCGGCCGAGATCCGCATCTACAACCAGCTCTTCGCCAAGCCGACCCCGGATGCCGCCAATTTCGCCGCCGACCTCAATCCGCAGTCGCTGGAGGTCCTCAAGGACGCCCGGATCGAGCCGGCCATTGCGGAGGCCAATGCGGCCGAACCGATGCAGTTCGAGCGGCAGGGTTATTTCGTCCGCGACAAAGATTCGACGCCGGACCGGCTGGTCTTGAACCGAACCATCGGTTTGCGCGACACCTTTGCGAAGGAAGTCGGGAAGGGCTAGACCCTCCCGATCGCGCTTTCGTGATGTAGGTCACAGGCGCTCCGAGATAGAGATCAATTCTGCAATTTTCTTGAAAAGCAGGGGGCTCACATGAAGCAGCTCACCATTGCGATCGCATTCCTGCTGCTGCCGGTCTTTGCCGCGGATGCGGCCGGCTCGCTTCATCGCAGGCATGCCGCTCAGCCAGCGCAAAAGGCTCGCTCGGCTGATCCTGTTTCGGTTCCGTCAGCCCCGCCGGTGACGCGGCTGCCGATCCCACCCGACACGTTCCGGGCATAACGCCGCGCCGCCATTCTGCATCCGTTCACTATCCGGCCCCCCGCAACTTTCGGTAGCCTGACGGCCTGGAAGTAGCAGGGTGTGGGCCACATGGCAGAGCGGGACACTCCGCCCCGCCGCACGCAGGGGATTGCAGGGGGCATTGCAGGGACTTGGCCGCCGCGAGGCGCCGCGCAGAGCGGGGCTTTCGCGCCATCCGGCGTGCCAGCCTGGTCCGTTCTGCTCGAACGGCTGCGCGCCTGGGCCCGTGCGGAAGCCGGCGCCGGGCGGCTTCTGCCCTGGGTGCCCGTAGCCTTCGGCAGCGGGATTGCGCTCTATTTCGCCGCCTCGCACGAACCGGTTCTTTCCGTCAGCATCGGTGCCGCGATCGCGCTTTGCGCCGCCGCCTTCCTGCTCAGGCGAAGCCGGTTCTTTGTCGCCTCCGTGATGATCGCGGCCATCGTAGCGGGTTTTGCCACCGCGACCTGGAGGGCCGCGCACGTTGCCCATACCGTGCTGGCGCGGCCGCTTTATTCGGTATCGCTGTCGGGCTTTGTCGAGGCCCGCGATATCCGCGAGCGCACCGACCGTTTCGTGCTGCGCCTGGCCGATATGGACGCGCCGCGGTTTTCAGGAAAGCTCGAGCGCGTGCGGTTGTCGGTCAAGAAGGGCACCGCGCCCGATGTCGGCAGCTTTGTCGAGCTGAAGGCGCGGCTGTTGCCGCCGCTCGCGCCGTCGCGGCCGGGCTCCTACGACTTCTCACGCGACCTGTTCTTTCAGGGCATCGCCGCTTCCGGCTTTGTGATGGGCGCGATCAAAACGGCCGAGCCGAAAGATAATGGTGGGATTGGCTTGCGCTATGCCGCCTTCATGCAGGGCTTGCGTGACTCGATCGACGCGCGCATCCGCAGCCGGCTCGACGGCGACGAGCGCGCCATCGCCACCGCGCTGCTCACGGGCCGGCGCGATGCGATCACGACGCCCGTCAACGACGCGATGTTCATCTCCGGCCTCGGCCACGTGCTCTCGATCTCGGGCTATCACATGGCAGTCGTCGCCGGCGTCGTGTTCTTTGCGGTCCGCGCGCTGCTCGCGCTGATACCGGGGCTCGCCGTCAGCGCGCCGATCAAGAAGTGGTCGGCCGCGGCCGCGCTGGTCGCTGCGGCGTTCTATCTGTTGCTGTCGGGCGCGGAGGTCGCGACCCAGCGCTCCTTCTTCATGACGGCGGTGGTGCTGATCGCGGTCATCGTCGACCGCCGCGCCATCACCTTCCGCACCCTCGCAGTCGCCGCCATGATCGTGCTGGTAATGGCGCCGGAAGCGCTGGTGCATCCGAGTTTCCAGATGTCGTTTGCGGCGACGCTTGGGCTGGTCGCGCTGGTGCAGATCGGCATGCCGCGGCTGTTCGCGACCCCCGACCATTCGGCGACAGCCCGCGTCGCGCTGTGGGGCGGGCGCGAGCTCGTGACGCTGCTGCTGGCCTCGCTGGTGGCGGGACTTGCGACCACGCCCTATGCCGCCTTCCATTTTCACCGCGTGACGCCCTATGGTGTGCTCGCCAACCTCGCGGCAATGCCGGTGGTCTCGGCGCTGGTGATGCCGGCGGGCCTGCTCGGGCTCGCAGCGATGCCCTTCGGCCTGGATGGCTTCTTCTGGTGGCTGATGGGCATCGGCATCGACTGGATGATCGTGGTGACAGAGTGGGTCGCGAACCTGCCCGGCGCGATCGGCCGCATGCCGGCCTTCGGCACTGGGCCGCTGATCGCGGCGAGCTGCGGCATCATCCTGATGGGGCTCTTGCGCACGCCGCTGCGCTGGTCGGGCGCGCTGGTGCTGGCCGCCTCGATCGTTTGGGCGCTGGCGGTGCGGCAGCCGGACATCCTGATCTCAGGCGATGGCCACACCATCGCCGTACGGAGCAAGGACGCAAAACTGCATCTGATGCATTCCACCAAGGATGCCTTCGTGCAAAAGGAGTGGCTTGCGGCGGATGCCGATGCACGCGCCACGGGCGATGCTTCGCTGGCCGACGGCGTCTCCTGCGATGATGCCGGCTGCGTGGTGGAGATGGCGGCAGGCGGCCTTGTGGCGCAGTCGCTCCGCAGCGACGCGCTGGCCGATGACTGCGAGCGCGCCGAGCTGGTCGTGACGTCGCGGCAACCCCCGAAGGATTGCGCCGCCGCCGTGATCGATCCGGCGCGGCTGCAGCGTCAGGGCGCGCTGGCGCTGTGGCGGAAGGCAGACGGATTTGCGGTGGATGCGGCGCGGCCAAAAGGCTTTGAGCGGCCGTGGTCGCCGGCAGTGGCAGGCGACAGCGATGCCGATACCGCCGTTATCTCGTGGCCGGCACCGCCGCGCGGACGCGACGCCACGCCGTCAGAGGCTGATCTGCAGGCGGAGGAGTGAGGCGACAAAAAAGCCCCGGCGCGAACCGGGGCTCTTTTGTAGGAAAGCGCCTGCATCAGCGGCCGGCAGGAGCCGACCAGCCACCCGAATAAATCTCGGGGTACACCTGCGGGGCGCTCGGCTGAACCACGACAACGGCATTGTTGGCGTTGCGGAAATGCTCGACCTTGCGGGCGTGATGCCGCTCGGCGGCCGAAGCGGCCTGGGCTGTCGAAACCGCGATCAACGCGGCGCCAATGGCGGTCAGAATGATTTTGCGCATGGTTGTCTCCTCTTTTCTTGGCGCTTGTCGCGAAGCAGTTTGCCTCGCCGGCTGGCGTGCAAGAGGAAATAGGTCTGCGCAGACAGTTTGATAATTCCGGAAACAACCGAAGGACCATCAACTCATGGTGTATAATCGGGGCTTGCGGCGGCGCGGACGCCACCTAGCATCCTGCTTTTTCGAAAGGATCATGCGCCGACAAAAAGCCAAAGCGCGATGGTGATCCAACGATCGCGCTTTAGCGGTCGAGCCTGTCAGAAGGAGACGCCGGCAGCTCGAAGGTGCCGAGATGGAATTCCTCGGTATGAACTTCCTCGGGCCGTTCGCCTGCTTCCGCGTGGACCGGTCGTTCGACCAGCGTGAAGGAGGCGTCCGGAAACTGGCTCCAGATCTTGAGATCGTCCGACGTCACCGTCAGCCAACCAAACGTAAACATGTAACGGCCGGGCTCGGTCACGCCGCCGGCTCGTTGCCAGGTAATCTTGTTGACCACCCTCGTGTCCCCGTTGCGCCGGTTGCATGGCGCGAAGGCACCGCCGGGAGCGCGACCGGCGGGACCATCCGCGGGTTAGACTTCAGTCGACCGGAAGCGTCCTCGGCGCCGCTGGCGCGCTGGTTTCGGTGTGCACGGCCGGCTTCACGGGCGCAGTCACCGGCAATTGCAGCACGCTCACCCGTTGCCCTTCGCACAGCTGCGTCACCAGCACGTAGTTTCCATCGGGAAATTCGATGGCGTCATGATGGCGATCGGGCACATGCGGGTCCATCTTGCCGAACTTACCCACACGGGAATTGATCGAGCGCGTCCAGATCCAGCGGTTGTCGTACTTCACGTCGTCGTCGAAGGCGAGTTCGGTTCCGGGCAACATGCACACCGCAACGCCCGGATCCTTTTCTGATGCGAAGCCGCGGGTCGAGGTGCCGCGGAAAGTCGTCGTAACCAGCGTCTCTCCGACCACGGCGGGGCGCGAGGTCACAGCATGCAGACTATAGTCACACATCGGATTTGCTCCTCATTCGAGATAGCCAACCCGCGCACTCTCTTGTCGTTTGAGCGTGATCTTTTCTGGGTCACGCTCGAGAGGCGAGGGCCTCTATCAGAGTGAACACCAAGTTGCGAACGTCTGCCCGGTTATGGGCAAATGTGCGGCTCACAGTGGCGAATAATGATCACAAATCCGTTGAAGCCCTCCGGTTCCTTGATTCCGGCAGACGCAAAAGAAAAATCCGCCGGAGGGGTCCGGCGGATTGATAAGGAAACGCAGGGAAAGGCGAGGGCGCTTCAGTATTTGCGATAGAGCCCGATCAGTTTGCCCTGAATCTTGACCCGGTTCGGGGGCAGGATGCGCACCTCATAGGCAGTATTGGCCGGTTCCAGCGCGATCGAGGCGCCGCGGCGGCGGAAGCGCTTGAGCGTGGCCTCCTCGTCATCGATCAACGCCACCACGATGTCGCCGGTATCGGCGGTCTCGTTGCGCTGGATCAGCGCCATGTCGCCGTCGAGGATACCGGCATCGACCATGGAATCGCCGCGTACTTCGAGCGCGTAATGCTCGCCGGAACCGAGCAGATCCGGCGGCACGCTGATGGTGTGGCTGCGGGTCTGCAGCGCTTCGATCGGGGTACCAGCCGCGATTCGGCCCATGACCGGCACGGCGACCGGACGCTCGGCGTCATCCGCGCCGGCGCCACCACCGCGCACCTTGCCCAGATTGCCCTCGATGACGCTCGGCGTGAAGCCGCGGCGGTTGCCGCCGCCAGCACCGGGCGAGAGCTCAGGCAGCTTGATCACCTCAATCGCGCGCGCACGGTTGGGCAGCCGCCGGATGAAGCCGCGCTCCTCGAGTGCGGTGATGAGACGGTGGATACCGGACTTCGAGCGCAGATCGAGCGCATCCTTCATCTCGTCGAAGGACGGCGGTACGCCGGCTTCTTTCAGCCGTTCGTTGATGAAACGCAGAAGTTCGTACTGTTTGCGCGTGAGCATCTCGAGCAAGTCCCCCGGTTGGTGGTGTCGTTCGATTCCGAGAATTAGATACTAGAACTCGAAACAAATCATGAACGAACACTATATGTTCGATATGTGTTCCGCAACCACTTAATTTTGGGTGAAGGCGAGAAAGTTCGGTCAGCGACGCTGGCGCAAGCGCTAATTCGGCAGCCGCAGAATCTCACAAGACGCCCCCGCTTTCGCCGCCGGCGCAAACGGCGCACGTATCACAAGTGCCTGTGCCGCAGCGAGATTCGCAAGCAGCGAAGAGTCCTGGTGATTGACGGGCGTGACGATCAAGGTGCCGTCGCTGCGTTTCTCGAGGCGCGCGCGCAGATAGTCTTCGCGGACGTCATTGGCGCCGAGATCGCGACCGAGCAGGGCGCTCTCGCGCCTGTGGTGAATCACCTTGCGACCCGACAGCGCCCGAATCAACGGCACCACGAACAGCCATGTACAGACATAGGACGAAACGGGATTGCCCGGCACGCCCACGACGCGCATCGCGCCGAGCCGGCCGTGCATCATCGGCTTGCCCGGCCGCATCGCGATCTTCCAGAACGCGATGGCGACCTTCTCGGCTTCCAGCGATTCCTTGACCAGGTCGTGGTCGCCGACCGATGCACCACCTGTCGTCACCAGGATGTCAGCGCCGAGGTCACGGGCGCGGCGGATGCCCGCGGTCGTGGCCTCCATGGTGTCGGCGGCGACCCCGAGGTCGATCGTGTCGGCGCCCTCGGCACGCGCCAGCGCCCGCAGCGCATAGCCGTTGGAATAGACGATCTGGCCGGGGCCGGGCGTCGAGCCCGGCATCACCAGTTCGTCGCCGGTCGCAAGCAGGGCGACCTTGGGCCTTCGGCGCACCGGCAGCTCCGGATAGTTCATGCTGGCGGCGAGCGAGAGATCGCGTTCGGTCAGCCGGCTTCCCCCCGACAACAGCACGTCGCCTTCCCTGAAGTCGACGCCGGCGGGGCGGATGTGCCGGCCGGTCACCGCGGCTTCGTTGATGGTGATGCCGTTGCCGTCGGCGACCGTGTCTTCCTGGATCACGACGGCGTCGGCGCCATCAGGGATCACGCCGCCGGTAAAGATGCGCGCCGCTTCGCCGGCAGCTAGCGCCCGATCGAAGGGACGGCCGGCCGCGACCTCGCCGATCACCTTGAGCTTCGCAGGCACATGTCCGGCATCGGCGGCGCGCACCGCATAGCCATCCATCGCCGACATCGCCTGTGGCGGCTGCGTGCGCCTGGCCGCGACATCGCGCGCGAGCACGCGGTGATGGGCCTCTTCCAGCGCCACCATCTCTTCGCCCATCGGCTGGCTGCCTTCGAGGATCGCGGCAAGGGCATCGGCAACCGGCATCAGCGCCACGGCAACACTCCACATTTACGACGGACTAGCCTTCTAACCGAGAGCGGCAGCGGAGGCAAAATGTGGGACGGCCGGCATTTTCAGGCTGTCCTTTGGGTTCTGGCTCTGGCCTGGCCGCCGTTGGCTCCGGTGGGAGATAACGCCAACCCGGTTTGAACGGACGGCGCGCGTGCGTCAGGAGCAAGGCACCGGCCGCCCGGGCGGGCACCTTTACCAAAGGCGTATCAGCCGATCGCCGAGAATCGGTGTCGCGCCTCAACACGCGAGGAGACTTGCGGATTGGTGGCTTTGCGCGATGGCTCCAGCACGGCACCGTCGATCGAGCGACGCACTTCGATCGTGCCCGGCGACATGCGAAGACCTCGCGGGGGCGCAAATTCGAAACCGTGGCGCCCGCTGCCGACGCCGGCTTGTTCAAGGTCTTCTCGGTAAGCATTTGCCAGCACCTGGCCGATCAATCGGCCATCGGCATAGATGTCGAGACAGACCGGCGCTTCCGGATAATCGGGGTTCTGCGCCCAACCGGCAATCCGCCGGGTGGTCACGGCATCAACATAGCCGCGCAGCCCGCGAGGATTCTCTCGAGAGAGCCGCAGCCCGCCGCGCTTGTCGATTTCTGCCCGCACAGCTTCAACTTCATATCCCTCGCTGCACCGTGGTGCGCAGTATTGTGCGGGGCGGACCGCCACATCGGGATAGAGCACGCGGTACTCGTGCGCGTTGTAGAACATGCCGCGGCTGTCGTCGTCGACGAAGGTCTCCGATAGCGCGCCCTCCGCGACAATCACATCATGCGTATCGAGTTCGACGTGGAAATATTCGACGCTCTCGACCTGCTCGGCCTGAACGATGGAGATGCCGTTGACGAGGTCCTTGGCCTCGATCAGCACGCCGCCATTCCCTTCATTCTCGAAATACATCGCATGGTGCGGCGAGATCCAGAGATCGCGCCTCGGCATCGTGTCCCCGAGCGATCCCGCCTTGAAGCAGATCGGCAGGATGTCGTTGCGGCCCATGATGAAGCGGCCGCCATAGCTGCGCCTGCCGATCCATTTGATCGGCCTGGCCTGTCCCGAAGCCGTCACCACGGCATCGCCGATCGCGAGGTCCTCGACCGCGACCTCGCCCTTGTCGGTGAGGATCCGGGTTCCCCGGCAGTAGCAGGCGATGTCGCTGAGGTAGATATCGGTGCCGGCATCGTTGGTCGCTGTCACAAACCAGTTCGGTGAACTGATGTTGGTCAAGTGCAGCACGGCGCCGTCGGAAAGGGTAACCGTGCCGTCGGTGGTGCCCTGGCCGCTGACCGAGCTGATCGTGACGGCCCCCGAGATGTGAATGAAATCGGTTTTCGCGCCGCCCGCCCCGACTTCGAGCCCGGAAATCGTCTCGCCAAAGCCCTTGTCGCGGAGGAGCAATAGTTCGGCGTTTGCACCGGGGGCGAAGTCCACGGTCCCACCGCTTGCCGACGAATCGATAGAGAGCGTGCCGCCCGACTTCAGGGTAATCGATCCGGCTCCGTTCAGCGTTCCCGTTGCTCCGTCAGTTCCTTCAATCGAGAGGCGACCTTCGGAAATGCTGATCGAGCCAACGTTGTTGACGATGTACGCAACGAGCTGGCCGCCCGAAATGTCGATCGAGCCTGCGTTCAGGAGCTGGTCCGTACTGAGCTCACCTCCAACAGAACTGATTTGCAGGGTGGCTGGGGCATCGACTCGAAGAAGCTCATCGAGGCTGGCGGGCGTAGTGAGAATTACGGTGCCGGTCTGGATCTCGGCGACGCCTGTCGGCGGACTCTTTTGGCTCCAGTTGGCGAGATTCACCCCCCAATTGCCCGTTCCGTTCCAAAAATCGAATCCTGACGGCATTGCGTACTCCAGTATTTACTCAATCAACTTCGGGCGATTGGCTAGAATTCCGATCGGGCAGCAAAGGTCGACCCAAGTCTAGTTCAGGTCCAGTGCAAGTCTAGTTGATGGATCTCGTGCAGTCACCGCCCGCGATGGACCATTCTATGCAGGCGCTGCCCGGCCTGTCATCTGCTTTAGGCGTGTTGGCCGTCCCTGTCACGACCTGCCGGAGACCTATGTTCTCTGCACCAGCAGTTTTGCTGCCGGTTAGCGGGGTATCGCGTACTCCCTGTGATAGGCTCGCCATCGTCCTTCAGTTCGGCCACATCCCCAGCCATCAAAGAGCCAATGAACCCGCTGCATGAGATCAGGCAGATCGACTACACCGTCATCTTCGCGCGCGACATGGCGGCGATGCGCCGATTCTATGAGACCGTGATGGAGTTTCCGCCCCAGCGCACGCTGTCCGATAAATGGATCGAGTACCGCGTCGGCGCCAACACGCTGGCGCTCGCCGCCTATGGCGGGCTGTTCAACGATGCGCCGCCGCCGAAGGGCGCGCTATCCCTGCAACTGGCATTCCGCGTCGCGCCGGACCTGGTGGCCAAATGCGCGTCTCACCTGGAAGAGAAGGGCGTCAAGCTGACGCATCCATTGACCGATCACGCCTTCGGCCATCGCACCATCTTCTTCCGCGATCCCGACGGAAATGTAATCGAAATTTATGCGGAGATATGACCGGCGAAGCGCCCGGTTGAGAGTCGAAGCTAAATCCCGAGCGCGTCGAGCGCATCCGCGACATCGCGGCTCGAGGTGACATGAACCGCCTTCAGCCCGCACGCTCGCGCCGCTTCGACATTGTCGGCGAGGTCGTCGAAGAACACGATGCGCGAGGCAGGCTTGCCGATCGCAGCCACGACATGGTCGAAGCCAGCTGCGTCCGGCTTCCGGTGGCCGATCGTGGAGGAGTAATAGAGCTCCTGGAACGGTTTCAGCGTGCGCGCGTGGACCTGCGTGAAGTGCGCGATATGCGGCCGGTTGGTGTTGGAATAGACATAGAGCGGGAAATGTTTCGCGGCGCGCTCAAGCAGGGGCGCAATGCCTTCCATCTCGCCGGCGAAGATCGCGTTCCAGCCCTCGAGGAACTGCGCGTCGGTGATGGCGATACCGAGCGAGCGACGCAGATTGTCGAAAAAGGCCTCGTCGCTGATCGTGCCTCGCTCGTGATGATGGTAGGATTCGTCGACCACAAAGCGCGTGGCGATATCGGCTGGCTCGCATCCGGCATGGCCTGCCCAGCAGGCCAGCGCCCTCGGGAAATCGATGTTGAGGACGACGCGGCCGAGATCGAACAGCAGCGCGTCGGCGGCTCCGGGGGAAAGGCGGGGAGGGGGCATGGCGATCAAATACATACTGCCGGATGACGTGACAATGATGACACGCCACCCGCTTCGCCGGAATCCTCAGTAGCGATAGGGCTCGATGTCCAGCAGCGGATAGGCCGAGAACACGCTCGGCACGTTGGCCGGCGTCGCCGGATGCAGATGCGATTTTTCGAGCTGGCCGAACGATGTGACGCCAAGCAGCCCGAGGCTGCGGATCACTTCATCTTCGAGCAGCTCGAGCATTCGGAACACGCCGGTCTCGCCGGCCGCCGCCAGCGCCCAGCATTGCAGGCGGCCGATGCCGACGATGTCGGCGCCCGACGCAATCGCCTTCACCACGTCCGAGCCGCGGCAGAAGCCGCCATCGACCATGATTTTCGCGCGCCCCTTCACCGCGTCGACGATCTCCGGCAGCACATGCATGGCGCCGCGGCCATGATCGAGCTGGCGGCCGCCATGGTTGGAGACGTAGATCCACTCCACGCCATGATCGAGCGCGATGAGGGCGTCCTCCGCGGTCGCGATGCCCTTGATGATCAGCGGAATCTTGTACTTGTCCTTGATCAGCTTGACCGTGCGCCACTCCAGTCCCTTCTGGTAGTCGCCGCCGGTCGAGCGCGCGCGGCTTTCGCGCACATAGCGCTTGGCGATGTCGCGTTCGCGCCGGCTGTAATGCGCGGTGTCGACGGTGAGACAGAAGGCGGTGTATTTCGCGGCAATGGCGCGGGCGACATGGTCCTCGACGAAGGCATCGTCGCCGCGCACATAAAGCTGGAACAGACGCATCGCGTCGGGGGCGGCTTCCGCGGTCTTCTCGAGCCCCGGCTCGGATACCGAGCTCAGCATATGGGCGGCGCCGAACTTGCCGACGCCGCGCACCACGGCAGCGGCACCCGCGGGATCGAAGATTTCCAGCGCGCCGACGGGGGCCAGCATCACCGGCAGCCGCATCTTGCGGCCGAAGCGTTCGACTGTCGCGTCGACCTTGGCGACATTGCGCAGCACGCGCGGCCGGAACGCGATCTCATCCAGCGACATGCGGTTGCGCCGCATCGTGGTCTCGGTCTCGGCGGCGCCGACGATATAATCCCAGGCATTCTGGTTGAGGTTGGCGCGGGCCTTGCGCACGAACTCATGCAGGTTCTGGAACGGCTCGGTGCTCGCCCCGAGCTCGACATTGCGCGTTGGCCGGATCGCTTCGTTCATGGTTTTCTCCCCCGATCGTCGTTCGGCTGTTGTTGCTTACTCGCCTATCGCTTCCAGAGGCTTCACGCCATCCCAAATTTGCATGGCTTGCGGGCGATGCTCGCTTGCCGTGCGCGGTATTTCCGGCTTTGCGGCTCGGGCCGCGCCCGATATCGTCGGCCGCAACCAAAACATGGCGCGAGGGAGTTGGCTCATGTCGGGGTTGATGCTGTTTTCGCCATTCTCGATCCGGGACGTGAAGCTGCGCAATCGCATCGTGGTGCCGCCGATGCACCAATATTCGGCGGTGAAGGGCTTTCCGACCGACTGGCACCTGATGAATGCCGGCAAGTTCGCAGCTGGTGGCGCCGGTCTCGTCGTGGTCGAATCGACCAAGGTCGAGCGGCGCGGCTGCGGCACCGTCGGCGACCTCGGCATCTGGGATGATACGTTCATCGAGCCGCTCAGCCGGCTGGTTAAATTCATCAGGGAGCAGGGCGCGGTCGCCGGTATCCAGCTCGGCCATTCCGGGCGCAAGGCGCGTGCCAATCGGCCCTGGGAGGGGGATGGTCCGCTGAAGCGCATACCCGAGATCGACGATTGGGATGCCTGGAGCCCGGTGGCGCCGAGCGCGATCGCCCACAGTGAGAAATGGCCGATGCCGCGGGCGCTGGAACGCCAGGAGGTGAAAGACCTGGTGCAGGCCTGGGGCAGCGGCGCGCGCCGGGCGCATGAAGCGGGCTTCGAGGTCCTGGAGCTGCACGGCGCCCACGGCTATCTCGTGCACGAGTTCCTGTCGGAGCGCGCCAACCAGCGCAGCGACGAATACGGTGGTTCCGAAGCGAACCGGATGCGCTTCATCATCGAGGTCGCGGAGGAGGTGCGGACCCATTGGCCCCTTCACAAGCCGTTGTTCGTGCGGCTCTCGGTCGAGGACAATGCCGGCTGGGGACCGGAACAAAGCGCGCGGCTTGCCAAGATACTTAAAACCAGGGGCGTCGACGTAATCGACTGTTCGTCCGGGGGAATCACCGACCAGGCGCCGATCCTCGGCAGGGAGATCAAATACAGCTACCAGGTGCCGCTGTCGGAATATGTCCGGCGCCACGCCGATATCATGACCATGGCGGTCGGCTTGATCATCCATGGCGACCAGGCTGAACAGATTTTAAGGGAAGGTCAGGCGGATTTGATCGCAGTTGGCCGCGAAATCCTGAATAATCCGAACTGGCCGATGGATGCTGCCTTGAAATTGGGCGCCGATGGTCCCTTCCGTGGCGTGCCGCCGCAGTTCGGCTGGTGGCTCGGTACGAGGGCCAAGCGCGGGTTCGGGACACAACCATCGACTTGGCAGGTCGGCTTGCAGTCCGGCCTTGAAGAAACCCGAAAGGTATTGTGAGTTTTTGGTTTCGACCTTATTTGGGCACAATTCCAGCGCGGAAGGCGGCGGACATATGCGGAAGAATTTCCTATTTCTCTTGGGTTCTGTGACGGGTGTGTGCCTGACGCTGCTGGTCACGGGGCCGGGCGAAAATATCATCGCCAGGGCGAAGGCCGCCGCGAATGCCGGCGACACCTATTCGCAGCTCAATCTGTTCGGCGAGGTCTTTGAGCGCGTCCGCTCCGACTATGTCGAGAAGCCCGCCGACACCAGCCTGATCGAAGGCGCGATCAACGGCATGGTGACCTCGCTCGATCCGCATTCGCGCTACATGAACGACAAGGCCTGGCGCGAAATGCAGGAGACCACCTCCGGCGAGTTCGGCGGTCTCGGCATCGAAGTCACGATGGAAGACGGCCTCGTCAAGGTGGTCTCGCCGATCGACGACACGCCGGCGGCCAAGGCCGGCCTCCTCTCTGGCGATCTGATCAGCCAGATCGACGATGAGAATGTCCAGGGGCTGACGCTCGAGCAGGCCGTCAACAAGATGAAGGGCGCGGTCAACACCAAGACGCACCTGAAGATCCTGCGCAAGGGCAAGGATGCGCCGCTCGACATCACGCTGACGCGCGAGATCATCCGGGTTAAGCCGGTGCGTTATCACACCGATAACGGCGACATCGGTTATATCCGCGTCACCTCGTTCAACGAGCAGACCACCGAGGGTCTGCGCAAGGCGGTAGCGGACATCCAGAAGGAGATTCCGCAGGACAAGCTCGTCGGCTACGTCGTCGATCTCCGCAATAATCCGGGCGGCCTGCTCGACCAGGCAGTGTCGGTATCGAGCACCTTCCTGCAGCGCGGCGAGGTCGTTTCGACCCGCGGCCGCAATCCGGAAGAAACCCAGCGCTTCACCGCCCGCGGTGGCGACTTCATCAAGGGCAAGCCGCTGGTGGTCCTGATCAATGGCGGATCGGCCTCGGCCTCCGAAATCGTGGCGGGAGCGCTGCATGACCACAAGCGTGCGACGCTGATCGGCACGCGCTCGTTCGGCAAGGGCTCGGTG
>Ga0210402_10002211_pt1 | contig 19161 bp, 21 predicted proteins | sample IncBWC7MmetaG_FD_161055 | JGI IMG/M metagenome (GOLD analysis project Ga0210402, IMG submission 161055) | Forest soil microbial communities from Barre Woods Harvard Forest LTER site, Petersham, Massachusetts, United States - Inc-BW-C-7-M | ecosystem: Environmental > Terrestrial > Soil >... | reverse complement strand
CCTATGAGCCAAAGGACAATGATGCGATCACGGTTACGACGGTGATGACGTCGGGGAGACCTGTGCTGGCAATACCGTTTGCCGGAGATTTCCCCACCTTGGGCGAGCGCGTCCTGGTGGCCTGGAACGCCAGCCGTGAGGCGGCGCGCGCGGTCAACGATGCATTACCGCTGATCGCCGCGGCAAAGCAGGTGACAGTGCTGGCGATCAACCCGCAACGTGGGATCGGCGGGCACGGTGACGTGCCAGCCGCTGATATCGCACTGCACCTCGCACGCCATGGCGTGAAAGCCGAAGCCGCGCACACCGTGGCAAAGGACATCAATGACGGCGAGGCCTTGCTTTCGTATGCCGCCGACATCGGCGCCGACCTGATCGTCTCCGGCGCATATGGCCATTCAAGGGCGCGCGAGCTTGTCTTCGGCGGGGTTACCCGCACCCTGATCGCGGAGATGACGGCGCCCGTGCTGCTGTCACACTGACTGGAGGATCACCAGGCGAAGCTGGGGACCGTCGCGATCGGCGCCAGCCCCGCGGCGGCAGCCATCGCTTCCGCCTTCGAGGTGTCATAGCGCCCCGCACCGGCGGTCAGCGCTTCGCCGTGGACTCCGCTGAGCACCCAGCACGCGGCGACATCCACGGCGGCCGCGCCCGCGATGTCGGTATGCAGCGCATCGCCGACCGCCAGCACACGATCCACCGGCACGCCGAGCCGCTCCAGCACCGGCTGGTAGATCGTAGCATCCGGCTTGCCGAGAGAACGAACGTCACCGCCCAACTCCTGATAGCGCAGGGCCAGCGAGCCGGCGCACAGCACCCGCACGCCGCCGCGGATCACCTGAAGATCCGGATTGGCGCAGATCATCGGCAGGCCATGCCGGGCGCATTCCCGCAGCACCGCCTCGAATTCATTGATGTCGGTGGGATTGCGGTGGTCGTCCGGACCCGTGTTCAGCACAAAATTTGCCTCGCCTGGAGCCGCCACCTTGGTCAGCGGCAGACCATCCATCACACCGCGGTCGCGTTCCGGGCCGAGGTGAAAGACGCGCTGTCCGAGTTCGGCCCACCACAGGTCGGGAGGCCGCAGCAAGGCGCGACGGACCGCCTCGCCGCTGGTCAGGATGTCGGAGTAGAGGTCGTCCGGGATGCCCATGCCGCGCATCAAGACCTGGGCCGCATCGTTGGGGCGTGGGACGTTCGAGAGCAGCAGGGTTTGCTTGCCGGCAGCACGCAGCCTGGCAAGACAGTCCACGGCATGCGGGAATGCGTTCACTCCGTCGTGGATGACGCCCCAGAGGTCAAGGATGAAGCCGTCATAGCGCTCGGCCAGCGGGGCGAAGCCTGTGAGGTGTTCCATGCCGCCTATTCTGCCAGACGTTTCGCGTCGCTGCCCACGGCATCCTTGATCGAGGCGAAGCCTGCCGCCCGCAGGGCAAAGGCAAGCTCCCGCTTCAGCCGGGGGATCAGAGCCGGACCAGCGTATGCGAAGGCGGAATAGATCTGCACCAGCGAAGCCCCGGCGCGGATCTTCGTGAGTGCATCCTGACCCGTTGCCACGCCGCCGACGCCGATCAGTGCGAGCCGGCCGCGTGCCAGCAGGAACGTGCGCGCAAGCACGGCGGTGGAGAGTTGGAACAGCGGTGCGCCGGAGAGCCCGCCAGCTTCCCGTGCCGCCGGCGAGCGCAGCGCAGGGTCTCGGGCGGTCGTCGTATTGGACACGATGAGTCCCTGGACGCCTTCTGCCACGCAGGTCTCGACGACGGCAGCCAGACCGTCACGGGTGAGGTCGGGGGCGATCTTCACCAGCAACGGCGGTTGGTTCGGAACCTGCGTCATCACGGCATGCAGGATCGAACGCAACTGCGCGTCGCCTTGCAGGTCCCGCAGCCCGGGCGTGTTGGGCGACGAGACATTGATCACCGCATAATCGGCATGTGGAGCAACGGCTGCGACGAGTGCCGGGTAGTCGCGCTCGGGCACCGCGCCATCTTTGTTGATGCCGACATTGGCGCCGAGCACGACTGGGCCGTGCGGCCGGGCGGCGAGGCGGGCGAGATAGGCGTCCAGCCCGGCGTTGTTGAACCCCATGCGGTTGATCACTGCCGCATCAGCGTCCAGGCGGAACAGCCGTGGCCGCGGATTGCCGGGCTGTGGGCGGGGCGTCACGGTTCCCGTCTCGACGAAACCGAAACCGAGCCGCATCAACGCCGCGACAGCAACGGCGTTCTTGTCAAACCCGGCGGCCAGTCCGATCGGATTGGAGAAACGCCGCCCCAGAGCGTCTATCGCCAAGACAGGTTCATCCGAATCGGTCACGCGCCCTGCCAGACCGAGACGCAAAGCATAGAGGGCGAGGTTGTGCGCTCGCTCCGGATCGATCCGGCGCAGCAGCGGCAGGAGTGCGGAAGAGATCGCCGGCGTCATTCGGAATCCGCTTATGCCTGTGCGGCCGATTCCGAGGAAGCTGGAACCCTGGACCACGCGTGCCAGCGACGCCGCAGTTCACCTGATTTCGCTGACCCAGGCCCTGAGTTTCGCGTAGTTGCCGGCACACTCCACCCGCGCGCGCTCTGTCTCACGCGCCGCACGCTCAGCCCGCATAGCCCATGCACCGAGCTGTTCGACCGTGCGCGGCGCGGCGGGTGCGCGCGGCACCGTCGTGCCGTCCTGGCAGCGCTCCGGGCCTGGCGGCGACGGAATGGCCGCCACCGGAGGCGTCGCCGGACGGGCGCAGGAAGCCAGCAGGGCCAGCGCCACGAACCGGATCATCGGTGTGCGCCCGGCAATGGAACGTTGCTCGCACGCGTGATGGCGTTCATGTCGCTACGCAGTTCGATCAGCTGGTGTTCCGCAGCGGTGATCCGTGTATCGGAACCGGACTGCCGCGCGTCGAGTTCCGTGAAGCGCCGTTCCGCCTGGTCAAGTCGCGCGCGCTGGTCGGGAAGCGAACCTATCTGCAACCGTACGTCACCTAGGCCGTTCGCAAGCGCCTGGCGTAGTTCTGTGATCTGCCCCGAGACGCTGGCCTGCAGTTCCGACAGCCGGCGCTGATTGTCCTCCCCGCGGTTCGCATTCACCACGAACCAATAGACAAGTGCGATCAGCAGCGCGGCGACCTGCACCGCCTGCATCAGCACGACCAGGCTGAATTCCCAGACGACCCGCGCCCGCGGACCGGATGGCGCGGTCTGGCTCATGATGAAATGCTCCAATTGGACAGACACGGCCGTAGCCAAGCCGGCCTCCCGGACACGGTCCACGCGCTTGCAACACCGGCTGCGCGAGGCGACGATGCCTCCTGTGTGGAACGGGCCCTACCTGGAAACCTGCTGCCGATCGGCATTGCACCGGCTGACCCTGTGCGGGCGGACGGGCCGGCCGGCCGGGCTCAAGGACGGGCCGTGCCTGGCGCGCCTTACCGGCATGAGCTTTGCCCGGGAAAGGGACGATGGGCGCTACGAGATCACCGAGGCCGGCTTGGTCCGGCACGCGCAGGTGGTGCGGAGCCGGTCGGCCCCTGCGGCCTGACGATCAGGCGAGCCTGGCGGTTGCCACTTCGCCAGCTACGCCGGACGCGACGCACAGAACCCCACCGCCACTTGCCGCCGAAACCATCATCATGTCGCCTTCGGCCAGCATGTCGGCCGCGTCAGCGAAGAAATCATGCGCCTCCACCTGTTCCAGCGGGTCCCTGCCCGCCTTGTAGTGCCAGAGGGTGAAGCCGTTGGCATAGGCAAGCACTGACAGGTTGCGAATGGCAAAGGCCATGGCTGCTGGGTCCCTTCGGGCCAAAAAATAGGCCGCTGCGGGAAGCAGCGGCCTGTAAGGTCTTGAGGAGGAGAAAACGTCACCGGGCGCAATTTGCCCGTTGACGTGAACACACTAGGTGCTGGGGACTCTCGGTGTCAATGATTTTTTTCCTAACAAATCGGAAATGCCCTCGACGTCAGGCTACAATGCCCTTCACCCGCAGCGGCCACTCCAGGCGATCAAGCGCCTCCCGCCACAATCTCCAGTCGCAGCGCTCGCCGGCATAGGCTGGATTTGGTGCTGCCTGCCGCTCGCCCCAGATGCGCAGGATCCGCGCGTGCACCAAGTCGATCCGTCGGCGGCGGTATAGCGCGTCAAGGCATTTCACCACATCGTCGGGCTCGCACGGCCGTGAGACCCTGCCCTGGTTCGCGGTGTAGCGAGCACCCTCCCGCCGCGCCACCAATGCAGCCATGGTCCAGAACCAGGCCTCCTCCGCGTTGCGGAACGGCTCGACCCGTCGTTGTCGCGGATCGCTGGACGGAAATTGCGCTGAGAGGCTCCGGTAAGCGGTGACACCCATGGCATCCTCCTTTTGAGTGCGCTCGGGGGTGGAACAGAACGCGAACTATGAAACCATAGGTTGCAAAAAATGGCAAGCGGATTTTGCATTATTTCCTATTCCATTCCGCTTGGAATCCTACGACACTGCCCTCACCGATTCGCCAGCCGCTACCAAGGACCTGCAATATGCGGCGGTCCGTGCCCCTCTGGCGCGGCGAAGCGGCGTATGACACGAGGACCGTGTGCATGAAGCATGACGACATCTGGCGTGCGCTGGACACGCTCGCTGCCGAGAACGGTCTTTCCGCGTCGGGTCTGGCCAAGCGCTCGGGCCTCGATCCTACGACCTTCAATCGCTCGAAACGCCGGATGCCGGACGGTCGCGCCCGCTGGCCCAGCACGGAGAGCGTGGCAAAGGTGCTGGACGCCACCGGCGCCAGCCTCGAGGCTTTCACGGCCCTGGTATCCGGCGCGCGGGCGCTCGCCAGCAACGGCACCGCCCGCAACACACCCCGGCGCATTCCTCTGATCGGTTTCGCCCAGGCCGGCAGCGACGGCTTCTTCGACGATGGTGGATACCCCGTCGGCGGTGGCTGGGACGAGGTCACGCTGCCGGAGATCGGCGATCCCAACGCCTACGCGCTGGAGGTCAGCGGCGATTCCATGGAGCCGGTGTTCCGCGACGGCGACATGGTCATCGTCTCGCCGGCTGCGCCGATCCGGCGCGGCGACCGGGTCGTGGTGCGCACGATGCGAGGCGAGGTGATGACCAAGCAGCTTACCCGCCGTTCGGCTCGCCGGATCGAGCTCAAGAGCCTCAACCCGGCACACCCGGACTACAGTTTCGACCTGGTCGAGGTCGCCTGGCTGCATCGCATCGTCTGGGCCAGCCAGTAGCCGATCGGACGCACGGCGCACAAGCGCACGCGGGAATTTTCTTTGACGCGGCCCCCAGGCTCCGCTTCCATGAAGACAGGCCCGGTACGCCCGAGCGCTCCGGTAAATGCGGGAACACACGTCATGCGTCCGATTGTCTGGCTGTTTGCCACGTCTCTTGCCCTCGCGCCGGCAGCGCATGCCGCCGAGAGCGTCGATCTGACGCTTGTCCTGGTCACCGATGTCTCGCGCAGCATCGATGATTCGGAATTCAAGCTGGAAAAGGATGGCTACGCCGCCGCCTTCACCTCGAAGCAGGTGATCGAGGCTATCCAGAATGGCACCGTCGGCGCGATCGCAGTTGCCTATGTCGAGTTCGCCTCCAGCTTCGAGGTGCGTACAGTGCTGGACTGGGGCGTGATCCGTGACCAGGCCACCGCCCAGGCCTTCGCCGACAAGCTGGTTGCCGCGCCACGTTCGTTCTGGGGCCGCACCGCGATCAGCGCGGGCGTCGACCGCGCGGTGCAGCTCCAGGCGGAAAGCGGGTTCGAAGCGCCACGTCACGTCATCGACGTGTGCGGCGACGGCACCAACAATGCCGGCCGCGACGTGACCGAGGCGCGCGACGACGCGCTGAAGGCCGGGATCACTATCAACGGGCTCGCGATCATCAACGACCATCCGGTTTCGTGGACCTATGCGCATGTCCAGCCACCCGGCGGCCTGCCGAACTACTATCGGGAGAACGTTACTGGCGGGCCCAGCAGCTTTGTGCTGGAGGTACATGACTTCCACACCTTCGGCGAGGCGATGACCCGCAAGCTGGTAACCGAGATCGCAGCCAACGCCGTGCCGCGAAGCCTCGCCGCCGCCCCTTGAAGGAGTGGCACGCTGGCAGCAGCGCCGGCGCGGGGTACGATAAACAAGGTCCGGGGAAGACGGGAGAAGTCCATGGGTCTGCTGATAGACGGCGTCTGGCATGAGCAGGAGCCCGCCGCAACACGGGCCGAGTCCGCCAAGGGCGAACCAGGCGGGGCCGGCGGCCGTTTCGAGCGTTCGGAAACCGAGTTCCGCAACTGGGTGACCCCCGATGGGCGCCCGGGCCCCACCGGCAGCGACGGCTATTCGGCCGCCCCCGGGCGCTATCACCTTTATGTGTCGCTCGCCTGTCCCTGGGCGCACCGCACGCTGATCGTCCGCGCACTCAAGGGACTGGAGCAGATCGTTCCGGTCTCTGTCACACACTGGCTGATGGCCGAGCAGGGCTGGAGCTTCTCACCAGGCGAAGGCGTCATCCCCGACCCGCTGTTCAACAGCCGCTATCTGCACGAGATCTATACGCGCGCCGATGCACACCATACCGGCCGCGTCACTGTCCCCGTGCTGTGGGACCAGCACACGCAGACCATCGTGAACAACGAATCGTCCGAGATCATCCGCATGTTCAACACGGCCTTCGATGCGGTGGGCGCCAAGCCGGGTGACTACTATCCGCGCGCCATGCGCGACGAGATCGACGAACTGAACGCGCGTATATACGACACGGTGAACAACGGTGTCTACAAGGCCGGCTTCGCCACCGCGCAGGCTGCCTACGAGGAGGCTGTGACGCCGCTTTTCGAGACGCTGGACTGGCTGGAGGGACGGCTGTCGCAATCGCGCTTTCTGTGCGACGAAACGCTAACCGAGGCGGATATCAGGCTGTTCACCACGCTGGTGCGCTTCGATGCCGTATATCACGGGCACTTCAAATGCAATATCCGCCGGCTTGCCGACTACCGCAATCTTTGGGCCTACACACGCGACATCTATCAGATCCCGGGCGTTGCGCCGACGGTGAATTTTCTCCATATCAAACGGCACTATTATCAGAGCCACAAGCGCATCAATCCCACCGGCATCGTTCCCGCCGGCCCGTTGCTCGACTTTGACGCACCGGCGGAACGCGGCAAGGATGTCGCCCGACTGCTCACATTCTGAGGACAATCGATTTGGAATTCCGCAATCTCGGCGCATCCGGCCTGCGCGTGTCCGCAATCGGCCTCGGCTGCAACAACTTCGGTGGACGCATCGACCAGGAGGCCACGCGCAAGGTGATCCACAAGGCGCTCGACCTTGGCATTACCCTGTTCGACACGGCCGACACCTATGGCGACCGCGGTGGGTCCGAGACCTGCATGGGCCAGATCCTCGGCGATGACCGCAAGCGCATCGTGCTCGCCACCAAGTTCGGCATGCCGATGGATGACGAGGGCGTGAAACTCGGCGGCTCGCGCCGTTACATCATGAGCGAGGTCGAGGACAGCCTGCGGCGTCTGCGCACCGACTGGCTCGATCTATACCAGATCCACCAGCCGGACACGCGCACGCCGATCGAGGAGACGCTGCGCGCGCTTGACGACCTGGTCCGCCAGGGGAAGGTCCGCTACATCGGCTGTTCGAATTTCCCGGCGTGGCAAGTGATGGAGGCGCACTGGACGGCGAAGACGTCCGGGCTGAACGGGTTCGTTTCGTGCCAGGACGAATACTCGCTGGTGTTCCGCAAGCCCGAGCCCGAGTTGATGCCGGCGATGCGTAAGCTGGGCCTTGGGCTCCTGCCGTTCTTCCCGCTGGCGAGCGGCCTGCTGACCGGCAAGTACCGGCGCAATGTGGCGCTGCCGGAGGCCACGCGACTGGCCACGACGGAGCGCCTCGCCGACCGCTACCTGACCGAGCGCAATTGGGCGATCGCCGAACGGCTGGGTGACTTCGCCGCAAGCCGCGGCCATACGTTGCTGGAACTTGCGTTCAGTTGGTTGCTCGCGCAGAGCCCGGTGGCCAGCGTCATCGCCGGCGCCACGAGGCCCGACCAGCTCGAGCAGAACGTCAAGGCCGGAGGCTGGAAGCTGACAGCGGAAGACCTGGGCGAGATCGATCGCATGAGCGCCGCGTAGCGGATCGCAGGGGACACCAAAGCGATGCAGTTTGGACTTTTTGGTGCAGCCCAGGCGCAACGGGGTGGCCCCGATGTCGACAGCGCGGCCGGCTTCCGGGATTACATCGAGTACGTCATCGAAGCCGAGGCGCTCGGCTATCAGAGCGTGTTCATTGTCGAGCATCATTTTACCGGATTTGGTCAGGTATCCGCGACGCTCAACCTGCTGACCTGGATTGGCGCGCGCACGCGCACGCTGCGTCTTGGGACGGCCGTGATCGTGCTGCCATGGCACAACCCGGTGCTGCTCGCGGAACAGGCAGCGACAGTCGATCTGCTGTCGGGTGGAAGGCTCGATTTCGGCGTCGGCAAGGGCTACCGCCACAACGAGTTCGTTGGCTTCCGTATCCCGATGGAGGAAGCCGAACCGCGGTTTGAGGAATCGATCGACATCATTACCAAAGCGTGGACGTCGAACGAGCGGTTTTCGTGGCGGGGCCAGTACTGGCAATTCGATGACATCATCGTCGAGCCGCCGACGATACAGAACCCGCACCCGCCGTTCTGGCAGGGCGCCGGCCATCCTGAATCGATCCGTCGGGTCGCTCGGCGTGGCCACAATCTGCTGCTTGACCAGTTCGCTTCGCTTGACGTGACCGGCGAACGGTTTGCCATCTACCGGGACGCCATGCAGGCGAACGGCTTTGCCTTCCATCCATCGCAGGTCGGTGTCGCGCGCGCTTTCTATGTGGCACGCGACAGTGCGGAGAAGGAGGCCGCGCTGGACCGTCGCATTGCCGCACAGCGCCGGCTGCATACGATCTCGCAGCGGCCGGACGGCAACAACACTGCCAGCATCATGGCTTTCTCCGATACGCGCGCGGCCAGCGAGGAGAGTGCGCTGTATGGCAATCCGGACGAGATTGCGCGCAAGATCGAGACGCTGCGCGACATGGGCGTTGAGTACATCCTGCTGAATGGCGGCGGAACGTCACGCGACAATTTGCGTCGCTTCGCCAAGGAAGTGATGCCGGCGTTCCGTACCGAGCCGGAAATGCGCGCGACGGGCTGAGCCCAGGCCCGTTCGTCACCCCCGCGACAGAGCCCGGGGTGACGACGGATCGCGCGCGGGTGACAATGGAGTCCTGGCAAAAGTCGGGGGAAACAGGAATGGCCATCCAGCAGGATTTGCTCGAGGCGGATTTTGTCGTGGTCGGGGCGGGTTCCGCCGGCTGCGTCATGGCAACGCGCCTGTCCGAAGACCCCGCAACGCGCGTCGTGCTGCTGGAAGCCGGCGGCGAGGATCGCAATCGCTGGATCCACATCCCGCTAGGCTACGGCAAGACCTTTGCCGATGCCTCGGTCAACTGGTGCTATGAAGCCGAGCCAGATGCCGGCGCCAATGGTCGGCGCATCTTCTGGCCGCGCGGCAAGGTGCTCGGCGGTTCGTCCAGCATCAACGGCATGGTCTATATCCGCGGCCAGCACGAGGATTTCGATCTGTGGCGGCAGTTCGGCAATACCGGCTGGTCGTCGTCGGATGTGCTGCCCTACTTCAAGCGTGCCGAACACCAGACGCGCGGACCGGACGAGTTCCACAGCACCGGCGGCCCGCTCTGCGTGTCCGACACGACTGAGCACCATCCGATCTGCGAGGCATTCATCAAAGGCGCAATGGAGCTTGGCTATCCGCGCAACGACGACTTCAACGGTGCTCGCCAGGACGGCGTCGGCTATCACCAGACCACCACGCGCAACGGCAAGCGCTGCTCCACCGCTGTAGGCTACCTGCACCCGGTCCGTCAGCGCCCCAATCTGCGTGTCGTCACCGGCGCGCTGGCGGAGAAGATCCTGTTCGACGGCAAACGCGCCGTTGGTGTGGCATTCCGCGAACATGGCCAGCCGCGCACGGTACGCGCCGCTCGCGAAGTGATCCTGTGCGGCGGTGCGGTGAATTCGCCGCAGCTTCTGCTGCTGTCCGGCATTGGCCCGCAGGATCAGCTGACGCAGTTCGGCATACCGCTGGTGCATCATCTGCCAGGCGTCGGCCAGAGCCTGCAGGATCACTATTCGGCGCCGATCAAGTTGAAGTGCCGTCTGCCGATCACGGTCAACGACGTCATGCAGAGCAACGTGAAGAAGCTGAAGGTGGGCCTGCAATATTACCTGTTCGGCACCGGACCGTTGACGATGGCTGCGGGCCCGGCCGCGTTGTTCGTGCGCACGCGCGCGGAGCTCGCCTCACCGGACGTGAAGATATCCGTCGCGCCATTCAGCTCCGACAAGCTGCAGGATGGGCTGCATCCGTGGTCGGGCTTCGGGCTGACCGTCTATCAGCTCCGCCCCGAAAGCCGTGGCGAGATCAGGCTGAAGTCCGCCAATCCAGCCGACCCGCCTGCAATGTTGCCAAACTACCTTGCGACCGAGACCGACCGCCGCGCCATTGTCGACGGGTTGAAGATCGGCCGGCGTGTTCTCGCCACGCCATACATGCAGCACTTCATCACGGAGGAATACCAGCCGGGGACCTTGGTGAGGACCGACGAGCAGCTTTTGGAACATGCGCGGAATACTGGCGGCACGGTCTTCCATCCGACCAGCACGTGCAAGATGGGCGTCGATCCCATGGCGGTGGTTGATCCCGAACTGCGAGTTTACGGCATCGACGGACTGCGCGTGGTGGACGCCTCGATCATGCCGACCGTGATATCCGGCAACACCAATGCCGCGACGATCATGATTGGCGAGAAGGCCGCCGACCTCGTGCGCCAGAATCGGCGGCCTGGGACCGGCGACCGTATCCCAGCATGATGAGCATCTACCAGCGCTTTGGGATTCCGACGATCATCAACGCGTGCGGCACGGTCACGCGACTGTCGGGCGGCCGCATGCATCCGGAAGTTGCCGCCGCGATGGCCGCGGCATCGAGCGAATGCGTCGACATGATCGCGTTGCAGGCGGGTGCCTGCCGTGTCATCACGCGGATCACCGGTGCGCAGTCTGGCATCGTCACGTCGGGCGCGTCCGCCAGCGTGCTGCTGGGTGCCGCCGCGTGCCTAGCGGACCTTGACCCGGCACGGATGAACCGGCTGCCCGAGGTCGCGTGCGGCCGCAACGCGTTCATCGTCGCGCGCAGTCAGCGCAACATGTATGACCGCGCCATCGTGGTCGCCGGTGGCCGCATCGTCGAGATCGGCATTCCCGACCGCTACTCCGGCGCGGGCGTGCGCGACGCCGCCGCGTGGGAGATCGCGGCCGCGATCACACCGGACACCGCCGCAATCTACTATCTCGCGCATCCGCATTCGCTGCCGCCTCTGGTCGAGGTTGCTGCCGTGGCGCGCGAACACGGTATCCCGCTGCTGGTCGATGCCGCGGCGCAATTGCCGCCCGCGGATAATCTGCGGCGCTTCATCGAACAGGGCGCCGACCTGGTTGCATTCAGCGGCGGCAAGGCAATCGGCGGTCCGCAGGCCTCGGGTATCCTGTGCGGTCGCGCAGATCTGATCGCTTCCGCGCTGCTGCAGATGCTGGACCTGGATGTATTCCACGACACATGGCAGGTACCGGAAGAGTTCGCGCAGCTGCGCCAGTTGCCCGGTCTGCCACAACACGGCATCGGCCGTTCCTGCAAGGTGGGAAAAGAGGAGATCATCGGTCTTCTCGTTGCACTGGAACGCTTTGTCGTCGGCGACGAGGATGCGCGAGGCGCTGCCTGGCGACGCACGCTTGACGAGATAGTCGCTGCCGCTGGTCCCGTGCACGGCATGAACATGCATATCGTGGATCGTCCGTTGCCGCTTCTTGAGGTGAAGGTCGAAGATGCCTATGCCCTGGCCGCGCGTTTGGCCGCGGGCAGTCCGCCAATCATTTGTTCACTCGCACGCCGCCACGAAGGCGTACTGCTGTTCTCGCCGGTGTCGCTCGCGCCGGAACACGCCCGCATCATCGGCGACCGTCTGCGTGCCAACTGAACGCGGGAACCCACAGGGTGCATGTTCAGTTCGCCGAGCTGGCCGTTGGACGCGAGCGCCTCGTCAATAATTGATAGCATAACGGATTGATCCGGATCGGGTGCTGCCGTCCGTTCATATTGCATCACTTCGGGTTGTGGCGCCTGAATCCCTTTCCCGGTGGTCTCCCGGACTTGACCCGGGGGCGGCCGGTGAATAGAACTCGGAGTTCCTCCCGATGACCCCCCAAGGGGTTGCCGGGCACACTCTGTTTGTTGAGCAAAAATCTGCATGGCTAATACCGCTTCAGCGCGCAAGCGCAACCGGCAAACCAAGCGCCGCACCGAGCGAAACCAGGCGCGCAAGTCGCGCATGCGGACCTTCATCAAGAAGGTCGAGACAGCAATTGCCGGCGGTGACAAGCAGGTCGCAGGCGAGGCGTTGCGTGCGGCGCAGCCCGAGATGCAACGCGCGGCCGGGAAAGGCGTGGTGCACCGGAATACCGTCGCACGCAAACTCTCGCGCCTTTCCGCGCAGATCAAATCACTCGCAACGGGTTGACGACGACCGTTTCGGCGCCCCGGTTGACCGGGGGACGTACAGCAACGATAATCGGACCCATGGACGGTCGCGCCAAAGCGATCGAAACAACTGGAAGCTGCGACGAAGAATTTATACTGCTCGCGGCACGACGCTTATCCACAACAACTCGAAATCTTCTTGCGTTTTACTCCGAGGCGATGCAACGCATCAGATTCCGATTTGACTGAGACCAAAGGTCTGACATAATTATTACTGGGCCTCCACCATCGGTGATGGCCTGTCTTCCGATCTTCTGGTGCTGCCGTCACGCGCGGCGGCAAGCTTCGTTTCTGTGCGGCAGCTGCAAGACTGTCGTGGTGGGCTGAGTTCGTGGCGTCGGGGGGCGGCTTCATGGAACACGATGTGTCCACGACGATGGTAAAGGAGATCGTGGACATATCGCAGCTGGCAACCCAATGGGCGCGCATTCGCGGTCGGCTGCAGAGCGAGGTCGGCGAGGTCGAGTACCGTAACTGGCTGCGTCAGATGACGCTCGCCGGTGCCGACGGCGACGAAATCACGGTACATCTGCCGACACGCTTCCTGAGCGACTGGGTCCGCAGCCGCTATGGCGAGAGATTGAACGCGTTGTGGCATGCGGAGAACCCGGCAATCCGCAGGGTGGATATCCGTGTCGCCGGCGCACCGTCCTCGACGGGATTGGCGGAAAGCGTTGCCTCGGTCGTTGAGCGCCTGCCGGCGGTTCCGACCCGGGTCGAGGAGCGGGCCGACCAGCGGTCCGATCTGGCGATCGATCCGCGCTTCACATTCGAAGCTTTCGTCGTCGGCAAACCCAACGAGTTTGCCTATGCCTGCGCGCGCCGGGTCGCCGAACAACCCTCCAGTCCCGGCTTCAATCCGCTGTTCCTCTATGGCGGCGTAGGGCTCGGCAAGACCCACCTGATGCATGCGATCGCGTGGGAGCTGATGGCGAGCAACAGCGCGAACGGCGGTCGTCCGGTCTCGGTCGCCTATATGTCGGCCGAGAAGTTCATGTACCGTTTCATCGCGGCCATTCGCAGCCAACAGACCATGCAGTTCAAGGAGCAGTTGCGCAGCCCCGACGTGCTGATGATCGACGACCTGCAGTTCCTCATCGGCAAGGACAACACACAGGAAGAGTTCTTCCACACATTCAATGCCTTGGTGGATGTCGGCAAGCAGATCGTGGTGTCAGCCGACAAGTCGCCGTCGGATCTGTCGGGCCTCGACGACAGGCTGCGCACAAGGCTCGGCTACGGCATGGTGGCGGATCTGCACGCAACAACGTTCGAGCTGCGCATCTCCATCCTGGAGGCGAAGGCGGCGCGCGCCGGTCTCGCGGTGCCCACCAAGGTGATGGAGTTCCTGGCCTACAAGATCACCACCAACGTGCGCGAGCTGGAAGGCGCATTGAACCGTCTCGTTGCCCACGCCAACCTCTTCGGCCGCACGATCACGCTCGAGACGACGCAGGAGGTGCTGCACGACATCCTGAAGGCGCAGGACCGCCGGGTGACAATCGAGGAGATCCAGAAGAAGGTCGCCGAATATTTCAAGATCCGGCTGACCGACATGTCCTCGGCGCGGCGCGCACGCGCGGTGGCTCGGCCGCGCCAGGTGGCAATGTATCTCGCAAAGCAGATCACCCAGCGCAGCCTGCCGGAGATCGGCCGCAGGTTCGGCAACCGCGACCATACGACGGTGATGCACGCCTGCTCGCGGGTGAGCGAACTCATGGGCCGCGACGCCGCCCTGGCCGAGGATGTCGAACTCTTGCGGCGCATGCTGGAGTCGTGAGCTGCCGTAACCATTAGGGGCGTCATCCCCGCCGCGCTGTCATCCGGCGCAACCGGGACCCATTTGCCGCGCAACCGGTCTTCCCCCCAATGCCGTGCCATTGCTACAGTGCATCGCACGGATTCGACTGCGCGCCGCTGCAACCCGGCCTTTTGAGGATGGATGCCATGATGCTGAAGGCCGACCGGGCCACCCTGCTGAAGGCGCTGGCCCACGTCCAGAGTGTCGTGGAGCGCCGCAACACCATCCCGATCCTTGCCAACGTCATGATCGCGGTGCGCGACGGCAAGCTGACGCTCACCGCCACCGACATGGAGATCGCCATCGTCGAGGACGTGCCGGCCAGCACGACCCGCAACGGCTCATGCACCGCCCCGGCGGCCACCCTGTATGAGATCGTCCGCAAACTGCCTGACGGGGCGGAAGTGGAACTCGACCACCCGGGGGGCGACGCGCAGCTCGCGTTGCGCGCCGGCCGCTACTCGACCAGCCTCGTGGTGCTGCCGACCGAGGATTTCCCCTCGATGACCGCCGGCGTGCTGCCGCACCGGTTCAACCTCCCGGCACAAGTGCTGCGCGCCCTGATCGACCGCACGCGCTTCGCCATCAGCACCGAGGAGACGCGCTACTACCTCAACGGCATCTATCTGCATGCCGCCGAGAGCGAGGGCACGCGCGTGCTGCGCGCGGTCGCCACCGACGGCCACCGCCTCGCACGGGTGGAGGAACCGCTGCCCGAGGGCGCCGGCTCGATGCCGGGCGTGATCATCCCGCGCAAGACGGTGAACGAACTTCGGAAACTGCTGGACGAGGTGACGGGCAACGTGGAGATCGCGCTGTCCGACACGCGCATCCAGTTCCACGCCGATGCGATCTTGCTGACCAGCAAGCTGATCGACGGCACGTTCCCCGAGTATGAGCGGGTGATTCCGCGCGGCAACGACAAGGTGCTGCGGGTGGGCAAGAAGGACTTTGCCGATGCGGTCGGCCGGGTATCGGCGATCTCGGCCGAGCGGTCACGTCCGGTGAAGCTGTCGCTGGCGCGCGACCTGCTGGTGCTGTCGGCAGCCAGCCCGGAGCAGGGCACCGCGACCGAGGAACTGGATTCGGATCATGTGAAATACGAGGCGGGCCCTTTGGAGATCGGCTTCCAGGCGCGCTACCTGAACGACATCACCGATCAAATCGCAGGCGAGGTAGAATTCCGCTTCTCCGATGGTTCTGCGCCCACAGTGGTGCAGGACGCGTCGGATGCCAGTGCGCTCTACGTACTGATGCCGATGCGCGTCTGAGGACCCGAGGGGAAACAACCGAATCACTTCTGGACGCGCCTCATGCTACCTCGTCATGGCCGGCGAAGGCCGGCCATCCACGTCTTCGCTGCCAGCACAAAGGAAAGACGTGGATGGCCGGCCTTCGCCGACCATGACGATGAAGAAGCGACCGTTGCACCACGTGGAGCACTTATTTCCCAGCGAATCCTGAGGGCCGCCTCACCTGGCGCCCATCAGCGCCAGACCCTCCGCGACCGAGACGAACTCGCCGCCGCCGGCCAGCCTGTCCGCCCCGAACCGCTCGGCGAACAGACGCCGCACCGCCGGGACGAACGCGGTGCCGCCGGTCAGGAAGACTCGATCCACCGCCGCAGAGGGCTGGCCGGCCGTATGCAAGGCCTGATCAACCGTCGCGTCCAACCGGAAAAGGTCGCCCGCGATCCAGGACTCGAAATCGGCGCGGGTGATCGTCTGCTCGATCGCCAGGTTCTTGTGGGCGAATCGCAGCACGGTACTGTCCGCATGCGACAGCGCGGCCTTGGCGCCAGAGACCGCCTGATAGAGATCGAAACCCAACCCGTCCTCGATCAGCGCAACCAGATGCTTCAGGCGCTCCGGATGGTCCGCCGTGCGGGCCACCTCGGCAATCGCCCGCAGCGTTCGCGGCGTCCGCATCAGCGAGAGCAGGTGCCAGCGCGCGAAGCCGGAATAGTACTCCGGCGGCACCGGCAGTGGCTTGCCCATGACGCGGTAGCTATCGCCCTTGCCGAGCAGTGGCGCGATCACTGCGTTGATGATGCGGTAGTCGAACACGTCGCCGGCGATGCCGATGCCGGCATGGCCAAGCGGCGTCATGCGCGCGCCAGGCTCGAACCGCAGGAGGGAAAAATCGCTGGTGCCGCCGCCGAAGTCGCCGATCAGCACGGTGGCCGGCTCGGTCAGCGTCTGGGCGAACCGCCAGCCGGCCGCCTCGGGTTCCAGCGCCAGCGTCACCTCAGGGAGGCCCGCCTCCGCATAGGCGCCCCGCAAGCGATCGGCGCCGAGCGTGTCATCGGCGAACTCGCCGGCAAAGTGCACTGGCCGCCCGACGATGATGCGGGGCACCGCGCCCGTCTCCGCCAGCAGCGTCCGCAGGAACCGGCCGATGAGGCGCTCCAGCGTGAAGGGGTGGCCGAAGATGCGTGTTTCGGTGAAGCTCTTCTGTGCCAGGTACGTCTTCATCGACATGATCAGGCGGCTATCGAGAGGGTCCTCGAGATACGCCGCGATCGCCGCCGGCCCCGCCGCTTCGCGCAGGATGCGCCGGCCGCGGCCTTCCTCGCTCCAGAAGCACAGCACCGAGCGGAATACATCCAGCAGAGCAGCACCGCTGGCGTGGCGCCGCGTCGTCACCTTGCCGTCGTTGTGCAACAGAGCGACCACGCTGTTGGTGGTGCCGAAATCGACGCCGATCGCCCTGACCATCCCGCCGCTCCGCCAAAAGGCGCGGGTTCAAGCGCGATTGCGGACGCGACGCAAGGGCCCGGCGCCGGCGATTGGCCGGCCACCCCAGCCGACGAATGAAGGGAGCATGACATCGCAGGCGATCCGGAATAAGCTAGGGAACCGTACAGTTGGTTGGACCTGCTCATGCGCGAAATGGGCGCCTTCGAGGCAAAGAACAAATTCGGCCACCTGCTCGACCAGGTGGAGCATGGCGAGGAAATCCTGATCACGCGGCGCGGCAAGGCGGTCGCCAGACTAGTGCCGGCAGAGCCTGGCTTCGACCGTGCCAGGGCACGTAGGGCTGTCATGGGCATCCTCGAACTGAGCAAAGGGCTCACCCTCGGCGGACTGAAGATCAAGGACCTGGTCAACGAAGGGCGCCCGTGAGCCTTGTGGTCGACAGCTCGGTGGCGCTTTCCTGGTGCTTCGAGGACGAGCGGACGACGACGACAGAGGCCTTGCTGGAGCGCGTCGGCGAGACGGGCGCGGTCGTGCCCCAGCATTGGCCAGCGGAAGTTCTCAACGGCCTGATGATGGCTGAGCGCCGGCAACGGATCGATGCCACCCATCGGCAACGGCTGGCGGGCTTTCTGCGCGACCTGCCCGTCACCCTCGATCCCGAAACGACGATCCAGGTCTGGGGCGCGACGCAACATCTTGCCGCGCGCTTCCGGCTCACGGTCTACGACGCGATCTATCTCGAACTCGCCCGACGGAGGCATTTGCCGCTCGCCTCGCTCGACCGGGAATTGTGCCGCGCAGCCTCCGCGCTCGGTCTGCCTGTTCTGGGGGACGAATCTGCATGACGAAGTGAGATGCGGTGCCTCGATCAACTCGTATAGCCTCGCAGACTGCCCGCCAAAACACGAAGGAGAAACGGAAATGTCCATAACCGGGAACCTGCTCGCCAGTACTATCGCCGCGCTCGCATTCATCCCTTGCGCCATTACAAGCGCGGCGCCCTCACCAGGCTCCCAACCGCAGCCGCGTCGCCGCGAAGTCGTGGTCAATGGCAAGCGGGTCAAGACGATCGACGTGCACGCCCATTGCATCGTCCCGGCGGCCGCGGCGCTGATCAACCACCCGCTCGAAGCACCGGCCCTCCTGATGCACGACACCAGCACGCGCATCGCCGCGATGGACGCGCAGGGCATCGACGTCGAGGCGCTGAGCATCAACCCCTACTGGTACCGCGCTCCCCGCGACGTCGCGGCCGAACTGATCAAGGTCCAGAACGAGACACTCGTGGAATTCTGCGCCACCAGCCCCGACCGCTTCGTCGCCTTCGCGACCGCGGCATTGCAGCATCCCGAGCTTGCCGCGCAACAGGTCGAATACGCGGTCAAGACGCTCGGTTTCCGCGGCGTCGGCGTCGGAGGCAGCGTCGCCGGCGAGGAACTGGCCAACCCCCGATTCCATCCGTTCTGGGCCAAGTGCGAGGAACTCGGCGTGCTCGTGTTCATGCACCCGCTCGGCACGCGCGAACTGGAACCCTCCGGCCGGCTCGCCGGCAGCGGCCTTTTGACCAACACGATCGGCAACCCGCTGGAGACCACCATTGCGTTGTCGCACCTGATCTTCGAAGGCACGCTCGACCGCTTTCCCGGGCTGAAGATCTGTGCCGCGCATGGCGGCGGCTTCCTGCCGTCCTACGCCAATCGGTCCGACGCAGTGATCCGGTGTTTCCCCGACCGGGTCGGCAAGCTGCCCAAAAAGAACCCGACCGCGTACCTGCGCGACGGGCAGCTCTATTTCGACACGATCGTGTTCACGCCCGAGGCGCTCCGCCACCTGATCGCGGAAACCGGACCGGGCCAGATCATGATCGGGACCGACTATCCGTTCCCATGGACCAGCACCGAGGTCGATCTTGTGCTCAACACGCCTGGATTGAGTGACGACGAGAGGATCGCAATCCTTGGCGGAACCGCGGCACGACTGCTCGGCATCGCTTCCTGAAGGACCGTACAGCACTCCGGGCTCG
>Ga0210402_10002210_pt1 | contig 19161 bp, 6 predicted proteins | sample IncBWC7MmetaG_FD_161055 | JGI IMG/M metagenome (GOLD analysis project Ga0210402, IMG submission 161055) | Forest soil microbial communities from Barre Woods Harvard Forest LTER site, Petersham, Massachusetts, United States - Inc-BW-C-7-M | ecosystem: Environmental > Terrestrial > Soil >... | reverse complement strand
GGCCGATCGCCAGGGCCCTGTTCGATTATCGGAAGAGGTGCGCGTCGATCGTGAACTTGTATCGCGAATTTTCCGGCGCCACCAAAGTGGGAAGCCTTAAGAAAGCCGCGGTTCACACGGCCAGTAAGCAATCCGCGGAATCTTATTTACTGAAGTGAGGCAAAAGTGAATCGAGGTAGGGCGTGACCGACAAGGCGATGCACTTGTCGCCGCCGGGCGTGTCGCAACTTGCAGGCATCATTCTCGTTCTCCGCTCCGTTTAAAATCTGGTTTGTTTTCACCACTGATGAGCACTGATTGCCTGCCCTTCGTAGCCCCGCTCGACTGGCTCGGGGCCTTGAGCCCCTCGACAATGCTCGGGACCCTGAGCCGTTTCGACAAGCTCAAGGCCCTGACTGAGTAAGTCGATGGGCTTGCCGAACGGGCTTGTCGAAACGGCTCGAAGAGCGAAGGAGGGTCACTGATCCCCATCCGTGCCGATCCGTGAAATCCGTGGTAAAATTTTGCTTTTATCATCCTTCGCCAAGGCTACGGATGGTACAGCCGCGGAGGACGCGGATGAGCGCGGAGAATAACAATCGGATGAGAGGTAGCCACAAAAGGGCACAAACTCATGTCTTATTCGCGTCTATTCGCGTTCATTCGCGGTTAAAACGTAGGGATCCGGCTTGGCGGCAAAAAAAAGATTGAGATTGTTCGTTCGGTTTTGAAACGAGCGGCTGCTATTAACCTAGAAGCCCATGCACCGAATCTTCCGCACCATTAACGGCCGTTATTGCCCCCGTAAGCGTTTTGTTTGTCGCCCAATCTTAACGGGGAATCGTCTTTTGCAGTTGTATTGCCAGTGGCGTTCCTCCCAGCGTCTGGCTCTGTTCCTGCTTACGACCCAGTCCCCTCCAGCTTAACTAACATGGATGCACCGTCCCGGATAAAGCCAATCATTGCTAAAAACGTTTTTTCCCTGCGGTTGCTGTTCGCGCTGTCCGGTTTGGTCGCATCCCCGGCCATTACCCACGCGAGCAGCGTCACGGTCTCGGCGAGCACGGGTTTCTACAATACCGCGGCAACGTCGTCACAAAGCGGGACCTTCACCGCGACCTTCGATGCGTCGCCCTCGCTTTCCCCGAGCAATGCCGTGATTGCATTGTCCAAGGGAACGCAGACGGCCTACACCGGCCTTGCCTGCATCGCGCGTTTCAACACCTCCGCCGATATCGACGCCTATAACGGCACCACCTATCAGGCGGCCGCGGTCATCCCCTTCTCCGCCAACTTCACGTATCACTTCCGCATGGTGGTCAATGTGCCTGCGAACACCTACTCGGTCTATGTCACACCTCCAAGCAGCTCCGAACTTCTGGTCGGCCTCAATTATAAGTTCCGCACTGCCGTGACCAGCCTGGATACGTGGACGATTGACGTGAATGCGACACCGGGTGGCTCGGTGACAGTCAGCAATCTCTCCGTCGTAACCCCGCAAGCGGCCACCCCAGCGTTCAGCCCCGTTGGCGGCACCTACTCCAGCGCGCAGACGGTGACGATCACCTCGACGACGAGCGGTGCCTCGTTTGCTTATACAACGGACGGCAGCACGCCGACCGAGAGCGGCGGCACCGTGACTCATGGCGTTCTTTACTCCAGCGCGGTCCCGATGAGCGTGACAACCACGCTCAAGGCGCTCGCGTTTAAAACCGGCATGACCGACAGCACCGTTTTCTCCGGACTTTATACGATCAACCTGCCGCAGGCGGCCGCACCGACTTTCAGTCCCGTCGCGGGAACTTACACGAGTGCGCAGACCGTGACGATCACCTCGGCCACGAGCGGCGCCTCGATCGCCTACACGACGGACGGCACCACGCCAACCGAGAGTGGCGGCACGGTCACCCACGGCACCGCATTGGCCAACGGCGGCACGGTGTCCATCAGCGTCACATGCACGCTCAAAGCGCTCGCGCTTAAAACGGGCATGACCGACAGCACCGTATTCTCCGGCCTTTATACGATCAACCTGCCGCAGGCGGCCGCACCGACTTTCAGTCCCGTCGCGGGAACTTACACGAGTGCGCAGACCGTGACGATCACCTCGGCCACGAGCGGCGCCTCGATTGCCTACACGACGGACGGCACCACGCCAACCGAGAGTGGCGGCACGGTCACCCACGGCACCGCATTATCCAACGGCGGCACGGTGTCCATCAGCGTCACATGCACGCTCAAGGCGGTCGCGTTTAAAACCGGCATGACGGACAGCTCCGTATTCTCCGGACTTTACACGATCAACCTGCCGGTTCTCGCGCCGACGTTCAGCCCGGCGGCGGGAACTTACACGAGTGCGCAGACGGTGACGATCACCTCGGCCACGAGCGGCGCCTCGATCGCCTACACGACGGATGGCACCACGCCAACCGAGAGCGGCGGCACGGTCACCCATGGCACCGCATTATCCAATGGCGGCACGGTGTCCATCAGCGTCACATGCACGCTCAAAGCGCTCGCGCTTAAAACGGGCATGACCGACAGCACCGTATTCTCCGGACTTTATACGATCAACCTGCCGGTTCTCGCGCCGACGTTCAGTCCCGTCGCGGGAACTTACACGAGTGCGCAGACCGTGACGATCACCTCGGCCACGAGCGGCGCCTCGATCGCCTACACCACGGACGGCACCGCGCCGACCGAGAGCGGCGGCACGGTCACCCACGGCACCGCATTGGCCAACGGCGGCTCCGTGTCCATCGGCGTCACGTGCACACTTAAGGCGTTCGCGTTTAAAACCGGCATGACAGACAGCTCCGTGTTCTCCGGTCTTTACACGATCAACCTACCAGTTCTTGCCCCGACGTTCAGCCCCGCCGCGGGAACTTTCACGAGTGCCCAGACGGTGACGATCACCTCAGCCACGAGCGGCGCCTCGATTGCCTATACCACGGACGGCACCACCCCGACCGAGAGCGGCGGGACGGTCACGCATGGCACCGCATTGTCTAATGGAGGATCTGTGTCCATTAGCGTTACATGCACGCTCAAGGCCGTCGCTTTCAAAATCGGGTTTACCGACAGCGCGGTGACCAGCGGGCTCTACACGATCAATCTTCCGCAGGCTGCCACACCGACTTTTACTCCCGTCGCCGGCACCTATACGAGTGCGCAGACGGTGACGATCACGTCGGCCACGAGTGGCGCGTCGATTGCTTACACCACCGATGGGACGACGCCGACGGAGAGCGGCGGCACGGTCACCCACGGCGGGTCGCTCGCCAACGGCGGCTCCGTTTCCATCAGCGCCTCATGCACACTCAAAGCGCTCGCGTTTAAGACCGGCATGACGGACAGCACCGTGTTCTCCGGACTTTATACGATCAGCACTCCAATCCCTGTGATCTCAAGTGCCAGCACCGCCTTCGGAACAATTGGAGAATCCTTTAGTTATCAAATTACCGGCTCCAATTCCCCGACCAGCTACGGCGCAACCGGGCTGCCGGCTGGCTTGTCGGTGAACCCTTCCACCGGGCTCATTAGCGGGACACCGGGCGCGCCCGGAACCTCCTCGGTGATACTGCGCGCCACCAATGCCGGTGGTACAGGCAGCCAGCCCCTGGCGCTGAAGATCGCCGACGACTGGGTTTTGGTTGGTGCCGCTGACTTCAACGGCGATGGCAAATCCGACCTCATCTGGCAGAATACGGTGACCGGCCAGCGCACTATCTGGCTAATGAACGGCACCACTTTGGTTAGCGGTGTCTCTCTCGGAGTCGTTTCGACCGACTGGGATCTGGTTGGTGCCGCCGACTTGAACGGCGATGGCAAACCCGACCTCATCTGGCAGAACACGGTGAACGGGCAGCGTGCCATCTGGCTGATGAACGGCACCACCTACGTCAGCAGCGTCAGTCTCGGAACGGTTTCGACCGACTGGGATCTGGTCGGCGCCGCCGACTTCCTCAAGAATGGCAATTCCGACCTCATCTTGCAGAACAATGTGAACGGGCAGCGTGCCATCTGGCTGATGAACGGCACCACCTACGTCAGCAGCGTCAGTCTCGGAACGGTTTCGACCGACTGGGATCTGGTCGGCGCCGCCGACTTCAATCAAAATGGCAACGCCGACCTCATCTTGCAGGACTCAGTGACCGGGCAACGGGTAATCTGGCTGATGACCGGCACCACCTACGTCAGCACCGTCAGTCTCGGGATTGTTTCCACTGACTGGAATTTGGTTGGCGCCGCCGACTTCAACGGCGATGGCTACCCCGACCTCATCTGGCAGGACACGGTGGCGATTGGGCAGTGTCAATTCTGGCTGATGAACGGCACCACCTACGTCAGCACCGTTACCTTTACGATCAGCCTGCCTTATTTGGCCGACTTTGAAGCCAGCGAAGGCTACATCCTCGGCTCGCTCAACCAACAGCTCGGTTGGATCGTATCCCAAGGCTCGGCTTTGGTTACCAATCAGGATCATTTCTCCGGTTTGCAGTCGGTCGTGCTCCAGCCCAGCGTGCCGCCGGCGCAAATTACCCAAGGCTTTGCTCCATTTGTTCCGCCATCCGGCACCCCTAATATCATCTTTGTCGATTTCTATGCCAAACCCGTGGCCGAATCCGACGTCACGACTGCAACCACCTTTAATGTCGGTGGCTCGCGATTTGCTTTCGTGCTCAGTGGCGCTGGGCAGGGAACTCTGGAAGCCTTCAATGGCAACGGCTCTGGCGGCGGCACTTGGTCTCCAACTAATTTCACCGCGCCACTCACTGCCAACCACCAATCGCAGAATTGGATTCAACTCACCGCCCGTCTGGACTTCACCCACTCTCCGGGAACTTGGGATCTCTATGCCAATGGTGCCATGGTCGCGGCTAACTTGGGCTTCCTCGATAACACCAGCACGGCCCTGGCCAGTTTCTCGGTGCAAGGCGATGCCGCCACCGCATCCGAAATCGATTACATCCTGGCCGGCCCCAACAATCCGCTCTTTGCCGATGCCAATAACGATGGCATCGACGACGCTTGGGAGCAAAAATATGGCCTGAGCACGGCGCCAGGGTCAAACGACCGCAACATTCTCAGCCCCTCTGGCAACGGCTCGACTATTCTCCAAAATTATATCAACGGCACCGATCCAAACGATTACTACAGCGGCGTCCTGCCGGTGCTTGCCTCCCTCGTGGATCCCAGCGGCGTGCCCGGAGCGCAGGGCCTCGTTTCCGTGAAGGTTACACGGGCCTCCGATGGCTCGGTTCTTGTCAATGCGCCCGTTACCCTGGCCGTCACGACCGGCGCCAGCACAATTTCCACGACCACAACCCCCGGTTCACTCACGTCAGTCAACGTGCGGACCAATTCCTCCGGCATTGCTCAAGCGTATGTGAATTTTGTCCGCTCGGCTTTCGACGTGCTGGTGGCCACGACCCAAAGCGGCAACCAGGCCGCCAAACTATCCATCCCCATAAATCCTGTATTTTCGCCGCCACTCACGGGCGCGAGCCTCTGGCTCAAGGCTGATGTCGGAGTGACTGCGGATGCGAGCGGGCACATCAGTTCATGGCTGGATCAGAGCGGGCAGGTTACGGGCAACAATGCGATCCAAACGAACATTTCAAATCAGCCGACCTTGGTTTCCAACATAGTAAATGGCCATCCTGTGGTGGCATTCAACGGTGGTTCGAATTATTTCACTTTGCCTAATTTCCTGTCGGGCTCGACGCAGGGCGAGGTCTTTGTTGTTTTTAAGGCTGGAGCGGATCCGACATCAAACCGGCATCCTCTTTGGTCATGGGATGGGTCTTCCAACACGTTCCTTCCCGATGCCGATGGGCATGTCTACGATTCTTTCGGCAGCACAAACCAATGGGATTTGGGCATCCCTTCGGTTAATCTCAACGTCTCATTTCATCTCTACAATTCCAGCAGCCAGACAAATGAATGGGTTGGCCGGCTTGATGGGAATGAACTATTCCGTTCTTCGGCTAACACTCCGGCATTTCCTGTGGGAGCGCAGATGGAGCTTGGGCAAGGCGTTAACAATGGGTTTTGGCTGGGGGATATTTCAGAGATCATAGTCTATAATCATGTGCTTACCGCTGTCGATCGCCAGGCGGTGGGAGCGTATCTGGGAAACAAGTACAACCTTTCTCCTTCGCTGATTGTGCCGGCTGCGCCAGCAAACTTGGGGGCCATCCCGATGTCCGCAAATCAGATCAGTGTCGAGTGGCTGGCGCCAGTGAGCGGCAGCCCAGTCAACTATCTGGTGGAGCGGTCAACCGACGGGGTAAATTTTATGCAGGTGGCCAACGTGGCCACAGTGTCAACCTACCTCGATACCGGGCTGACTGCCGGCACAACCTATACCTACCGCGTCCGGGCGCAGAGCTACGCCGCCGCCACCTCGGGCTACAGCAACACCGCGGCGGCCACGACCCTGTTAAGCGGGACGGCACTGCCGTTGGCGAACCTGCGCCTATGGCTCAAGGCTGATACCGGCGCGACGGCAAACGGCACGGGTCACATCAGCACGTGGGCCGATCAAAGCGGCAGTAACAACGCCACCCAGGCCACGCCCAATATTCAGCCGACCTTGGTGCCGGCTGGGCCCACCGGCCGCCTGACGGTGCATTTTGATGGGAGCCAAGCTCAATCGCTGAACCTGCCCAATGTGATGAACGGGGCCAGCGCCGGTGAAATTTTCGTGGTGGTGCGCGCGGGCGGATCGGGCAATGGAACGCTCTGGAATTTGGGCACCTCGAGCTACCCAGCCAATTACTTCGACTCCACCGGCCAAATCCATGAAAACTTTGGCAGTACGCAGCTATATCCCTTGGGCGTACCGACGCAGCCTCTCACCGTTTTCAATGTATACAATGTGAGCGCTGCCCAAACGGGCCAGTGGAGCGCCTGGCTCAACGGGCTTCTGCTGTCTCAGGCCACTGGGAACACGGTGGCTTTCAACCCCACCCTCTGGCTCGGCGGCTCCTTCACCGGCGATGTCGCCGAGATGATTGTCTACGGCACGGCGCTTACCCCGCAACAACGGGACACGGTCAATGCGTATTTGGTAAATAAGTACCAGCTTTATAAGAAGCCGGACGCTCCGACCAATTTGGTCGCAACGCCCCTGTCCCCGAACCAGATCAGCCTGCAATGGTCGGCGGCGGCGCGCAGTGACCATGTGAATTACCTGGTGGAGCGCTCGACCGGCGGCGGGAGCTTCATGCCGGTGGCCAGCGTGGCCGATGGGTTGAGCTATATCGACACGGGATCCACGCTGAATCCGATGAGTCCGGGCCAGACCTACACTTATCAGGTTAGGGCGCAGGGTTACGCCGGCCTGTCAGACAACTACAGCAACAGGGCAACCGCAATCCTGCCTTCAAGTGGCGGCACGGACATGCCATTAAACGGCATGCGCCTATGGCTGAAAGCCGATGCCGGCCTGGGGCCGGTGGGGGCGATTGATACCTGGCCCGACCAGAGTGGGCTGGGCAATGATGCCACGCAGACCTTCAGTGGTTCGGCTCGCGCACCGACCCTGGTGACCTCGGCAACGGACCCGACGGTGCCCAACGGCCGCCCGGTGGTGCGTTTTAACGGGAGCCAAGCTCAAGCGCTGAACCTGCCCAACGTGATGAACGGGGCCAGTGCCGGTGAAATTTTCGTGGTGGTGCGCGCGGGCGGATCGGGCGGCAATACGCTCTGGAATTGGGGCACCTCGAGCTACCCGGCCAATTACCCCGACTACAGTGGCCAAATCCATGAAAACTTTGGCAGTACGCAGCTATATCCCTTGGGCGTACCGGCGCAGCCTCTCACCGTTTTCAATGTATACAATGTGAGCGCCGCCCAAACGGGCCAGTGGAGCGCCTGGCTCAACGGGCTTTTGCTGTCTCAGGCCACTGGAAACACGGTGGCTTTCAACCCCACCCTCTGGCTCGGCGGCTCCTTCACCGGCGATGTCGCCGAGATGATTGTCTACGGCACGGCGCTTACCCCGCAACAACGGGACACGGTCAATGCGTATTTGGTAAATAAGTACCAGCTTTATAAGAAGCCGGACGCTCCGACCAATTTGGTCGCAACGCCCCTGTCCCCGAACCAGATCAGCCTGCAATGGTCGGCGGCGGCGCGCAGTGACCATGTGAATTACCTGGTGGAGCGCTCGACCGGCGGCGGGAGCTTCATGCCGGTGGCCAGCGTGGCCGATGGGTTGAGCTATATCGACACGGGATCCACGCTGAATCCGATGAGTCCGGGCCAGACCTACACTTATCAGGTTAGGGCGCAGGGTTACGCCGGCCTGTCAGACAACTACAGCAACAGGGCAACCGCAATCCTGCCTTCAAGTGGCGGCACGGACATGCCATTAAACGGCATGCGCCTATGGCTGAAAGCCGATGCCGGCCTGGGGCCGGTGGGGGCGATTGATACCTGGCCCGACCAGAGTGGGCTGGGCAATGATGCCACGCAGACCTTCAGTGGTTCGGCTCGCGCACCGACCCTGGTGACCTCGGCAACGGACCCGACGGTGCCCAACGGCCGCCCGGTGGTGCGTTTTAACGGGAGCCAAGCTCAAGCGCTGAACCTGCCCAACGTGATGAACGGGGCCAGTGCCGGTGAAATTTTCGTGGTGGTGCGCGCGGGCGGATCGGGCGGCAATACGCTCTGGAATTGGGGCACCTCGAGCTACCCGGCCAATTACCCCGACTACAGTGGCCAAATCCATGAAAACTTTGGCAGTACGCAGCTATATCCCTTGGGCGTACCGGCGCAGCCTCTCACCGTTTTCAATGTATACAATGTGAGCGCCGCCCAAACGGGCCAGTGGAGCGCCTGGCTCAACGGGCTTTTGCTGTCTCAGGCCACTGGAAACACGGTGGCTTTCAACCCCACCCTCTGGCTCGGCGGCTCCTTCACCGGCGATGTCGCCGAGATGATTGTCTACGGCACGGCGCTTACCCCGCAACAACGCGTGGCAGTGAACACATATTTAGGAAGTAAATACAACTACTCTTTGCCGATAACGGCTGCGCCGGTCTTCAGTCCTGGTGGCGGTGCGTATACGAGCGCGCAGGCTGTGACAATGACATCTGCCACCAGCGGCGCCTCCATCCGCTATACCACCGATGGCAGCACACCGACCGGAACCAATGGCGCGACTTATTCCAACCCGGTAATCATTGGCCGTACCACGACGCTCAATGCCTTCGCTTTTAAGAACGGGTTCGCTAACAGCAATGTCACCAGCGCGACCTACACGGTTGCCCAAGCGGCCGCGCCGACTTTTAGTCCTGGCAGCGGCACCTACGCCAGCACCCAGTTTGTGACCATGGCTTCCTCTACCAGCGGCGCCTCCATCCGCTATACCACCGATGGCAGCACACCGACCGAAACCAACGGCGCGACTTATTCCGGCCCGGTGGTCATTGGCCGCACCACGACACTCAGCGCCATCGCGTACGGGAGTGGTTTTACCGACAGCAACATCACCAGCGCAACCTACGCGATCAATCTTCCCCAGGCGGCGGCCCCCGTCATTAGTCCTGGGGGCGGCACCTACACCAGCACCCAGTTTGCGGCCATGGCTTCCGCCACCAACGGCGCTTCGATCCGCTTCACGACTGACGGCAGCACGCCCACCGAGACCGTGGGCACGATTTATTCCAGCCCGGTGATTGTCGGCAACAACACAACCGTAAAGGCTATCGCGTATGAAGGAGGCTTTACCGATAGCAGTATCACCAACGCCACCTATTCGATCGGCGGCGTGCAAGTCGCCACGCCGGCCTTCAGCCCTGGCGGCGGCACCTATACCAGTGCGCAAACGCTGGCCATCACGTCCCCCACTGTCGGCGCCGCGATCCGCTACACGACCGACGGCAGCGCACCCACCGAAACCAACGGCACGCTCTACGCTGGACTCCTGACGCTTAGCTCCACGACTACTCTGAAGGCCATTGCGTACAGGGCCGGCTTCACCGACAGCAATGTCGCTAACGCAACCTACACCATCAACCTTCCACCCGTTGCTGCGCCAACGTTTAGCCCCGGCGGGGGCACCTACACCAGCACGCAATGGGTGTCCATCACCACCGCCACCAGCGGCGCCTCGATCCGTTATACGCGGGATGGCAGCACGCCAACAGAGACCAACGGAGTGCTTTACTCCGGCCCGGTGATCATTGGTTCCACAACGACGCTCAATGCGGTGGCTTACAAGGGTGGTTTGGGCGACAGCCCCGTCACCGCTGGTACCTACACCGTCAACCATGCCCTGCCCGGCTTGCCTTATGCGACCGGCTTTGAGCCGGGCGAAGGCTACACCGTGGCCTCGCTCGACCAACAGCTCGGCTGGAGGGTCGGGCAAGGTGCCGCTTCCATCACCACCCAGGACGCGTCCTCCGGTTCTCAGTCGGTCGTGCTCCAATCCGGCACGACTCCTGCGCAGATTGCCCAGGCGTTTGCTCCCGTGTCGGGCGAGAACATTGTTTTCGTGGATTTTTACGCCAAGCCCGTGGCCGAAAAGGACATCACGACCGCCACTACATTTGATGCCGGCAGTGCCCGCTTTGCCTTTGTGCTTGCTGGCAGTGGCCAGGGCACGCTCATGGTCTTTAATGGCGACGGCTCTGGCGGTGGCCAATGGGTTGCGGCCAATTTCACTGCACCGCTCGCTGCGAACAACCAGTTGCAGGGCTGGCTTCGCCTGACGGCCAGGTTTGATTTTGTGCACAAGACTTGGGATCTCTACGCCAATGGGAGCATGGTCGCGGCCGATATCGGCTTCCGCGACGGTACGAGCGCCTATCTTTCCACCTTCTCTGTGACTGGCGACACGGCCACGGCCACGGAACTCGATACCCTCAGCATCGGGACGGCCAACCCGCTCTTTGCCGATGTCAACAACGATGGCATCGACGATCCTTGGGAAACTGCCAGCGGCCTCAGCCTTTCCACCAATGACCGTTATGCGGATCCAAACGGCGACGGCCTGACTGTTCTTGAGGACTATCTCTATCACCTCAATCCCAGCAAGCCGGCCGCGCCTGATGCCAACGGGCAGGTGGGCCTGATTGTTTATACATTGCTGGAGAAGTAAGCCGGCTTCCGCCAATATCATGTTTTCCATGCCTTCAAATCAAAATCGCACTGCCGCAATCAACAGGAAATCCGCCATGCTGCCTTTAAAAACTTGGATAAAGTTACTGGCTGGCAGCGCGCTGATGGCCGTGGCAGCCAATGTCAACAGGGCTTGTGGCAACGACACGGTTATTCCGTATCCCATTTCCTGTCAAAGCGTGGCCGGCTCCGCCATCATTTACGGATACAGTAAATATGCAAATGAAAACCAGGGCTCGACCAGAAAGTATCTGCAAGCGACAATCGCTGGAAACGTTACCCAGGCAATGGATACAACGGGCTTGGACGGATACCCCTATGGCAGTTTCCTAAATGCCCGGGCTTTCATGCCTGAAACGGTTGTCATTTCAGGGTCTACGGCTACGGGAGGCATGACATGGGGCTACACCGCCGGTAATAATCGTTGCCCCCCCGACAATGGTGGAAACGGCAGCTCGGGAGGTTCGGCCGGTTTTGACACTGATATAACCAACATCCTTCCATGGTTCTATCCCCCGGTCGTCACTGACACCAGAAGGGATGCTCGTGGGTTGGGGTCTTCGTGCCGTTGGAGCGGAGCCGGGGATCTTCAGCAGAATCTTTCCAATGGAATTTCATTTTCCGAAGCTTTAAACGACCCTGGTAATACGACGAAAACAACCGGGCATGACAATGTTGCTTACATGACCAGCATGAGCACGACCACTCCGGGTTCCACGCTTCCGATATATATAAGCGGTGAAGCGGTCCAGGTGACGGCCACCTTTGCTGGTGTTTGCCCGGACGTCGATTATGACATTGTGTATAGTTATGCGTCAAGGGCGCATGGCTCGGGCGATCCATTTAAACCGATGGCTCCAAAAATCGAAACCCACCGGTTTACCCAAGACCCGGAGGACGTGAAGCACGATATTGAGGTGGATAAGGTCAATATTGACTACACTATCACATCGGTCCAGGCCTTCAAAAAAGGCAGTAACAGTTGTCCTTATCGCGAGTCAGGATCATCCGACTGGACACAGAACAGTGTGCACGGAGTGATCAAGCTTGGGCACTCCAATGTTTCGGGCGACGATGTACGTGTGCTAATTAACCAAGATGACATCACGCCGGCAATTTATACTCCACAGGATCTGCAAATGACCGACAGCCAGTCGGCGGATATCGAGGTTATCCCGGATGGCACCGGCGCTCTCCGGCAGGTCAAGACGCCACAAGGGCTGGTCGATGTGGTGACCCTGTCGCCGAGTTCGTATCAGATTAATTTCTATTATCTTTCCCAAGTCGGTGCGAAAAACACGACGACAGGGCTCTATGCTGTTTCGGGAGCCACCTACAAATCCTGCCTGATCCAGAATCCCGATGCGACAAACGCCACCAGCACGCAGTTAAAAATCACCGAAACTTCACCCACTCTCACCTTTGTCACGACCTATGCCCATGACCCGGTCACCAACACCTGGACTCTGGATAAAGGCGGCCTGCGGACGGAGACCATGGCCCAGACCACCGATCAAAGCGGCAACCTGGTAAAGACAATTACCATCACGGGCCCCGGCCAGGTACCTTCTTCCGTCACGGCCAAGACCTACCAAAATTTCCCTTGGGGCCAGGAATTGGTCAAACAAGTGGACGACCCGGCTGGTGCCGCTCTCACCACGACATGGACTTACTACACAAATTCAGCGACGGATGGCTCCAACTACGGGCTCTTGCGGCAAAAGATCACTCCTTCCGGTTATTGGGAAACTTACGCCTACGATGCCCAAAGCCGCCGGGTGCAGACGGTGGCCCAGTTCGGCGACAGCGCGCCGGACTCGCCCGCCTCGGCCAATCGGGTTACAAATATCATTTACACGACCATTCCGGACATCGATGGCGATTCGCTTCCGGAAAACATGACAACGACAGTCGTTACGCTTTTAGGCCAGGAAATCAGCCGCTCCTACGAGGTCATCGAAACCTTCCTTCCCACGATCAATGGCCAGGCAACGGAAACGCGGCTGGAAATCCAGTGCACCGTGGCCGGTGCCGCCTGGAACGACCCCACCAACCTTGTGACCAATAAACAGCGCATCGTCGGCGGGAGTCTGGACGACCGGCCTGTCAGCCAGCTCAACCCCGATCGCACTTTGACGACTTACGCTTACACTCAGGACGCGACCACGCTGTCCACGACATCCTTTGCCGGCGCGGCGAGCAGCGATGGTACGACCGTCACTGCCGGCACCGAGACCACCACCGTGACCACGCTCACAGGCCAACTTATCTCCAGCATGGTCTATGACTATGACAGCAGCAGGACGCCCACCAGCACCCTGCTTTCGTCCCAAAACACCACCCAGCAGGATTCCTTCGGCCGCCCGACCGAAATCGATTACCTCGATGGCACGCACGAGCTGTTCTCCTACGCCTGCTGCGGATTGGAATCGGACACCGACCGCGAAGGCATCGCGACCAATTACAATTACAACGGACTGGGTTACGTCACTTCTACGACACGCGCCGGCATCTCCCTGTTCAACACCCCCGATCCCGAAGACCGGGTTCTCAACGTCACGCGCATGGGCACCGATGGCTCGCAAATCATCACCACGACCAACCACTACGATCTGGCCGGCCGCATGGACTGGACCAAAGATGCGCTCGGCCGCAAGACTGCATTTGCCGAGGCGATCGATGGCAACGGCCATACCGTCAAGACCACGACCTACCCGGATGGCGGCACGCACATCGAGACGTATTTCAAGGACGGGTCGCTCCTCAGCGTCACCGGTACGGCCGCGGCCCAGACGCTCGGCTACACCTATGGCGTGGATGCGGGTGGCGCTTACACGCAGGAAATCCATACCGGCAACAACGGCGGCGCGACCGAGTGGATCAAGACTTACACCGACATCGCCGGCCGCAACTACAAGACAGTCCATGCCGACGGCGCCACCGAGCAGTCGTCCTACAACAACCTCGGCCAGCTCGTGAAGCAGGCCGATGCCGACGGTGTGGCCACGCTTTTCGCCTACAATGCGAAAGGCGAACAGGAATACACCGCCATCGACGTCGAGCAAACCGGCCAGATCGACTTCAGCGGCACCGACCGCATCACGCAAACGCACCGCGACGTGGTCACCGACCACAGCCTGACCGTCCAGCGCACGACGACCACCGTATGGACGACGGCCAACTCCGGCAACACGCAGGTCATCTCCACGGTCGAAACCACGCCCGAGGGCCGCCAGACTTGGCAAACGGCCTACGGCCTGACCACGCAGACAAAAATCGTTTACAACGGCAACGGCGCCCGCACCGCAACCACCACCGCGCCAGACGGCACGGTCACCACCAGCCAGTACCAGAACGGCCTGCTCATGTCCCAAGCCGTAACTTCCCTCGGCACTCAACTCTCCGCGCTCAGCTATTTTTACGACGTGTATAACCGTCTGCAAACCGCCACCGACGCGCGCACGGGCGCCACGACTTACGCCTATTTCGACGACGACCAGATTCATACCGTCACGCTTCCGGCTGCGGCCTCCGGCCAGTCACCTGAAAAGACTATCTATGGCTACGACAGCGCGGGACGGCAGAACCAGGTCACGCAGGCAGACGGCGGCATCGTCACGACGAATTATTATCCAACCGGCCAAGTCCAGAATGTATCAGGCGCACGCACGTATCCGGTCGCATACACCTATGACAGCCAGGGCCGCATGAAGACCATGACCACCTGGCAGGACTACACGAACACGAAAGGCGCGGCTGTGACCACGTGGAACTACGACCCGCAGCGCGGCTGGCTCACCTCGAAACTTGATGCCATCGGCCAAGGCCCGGGCTACACTTATTATCCGTCAGGCCGACTAAAAACACGCACCTGGGCCCGCGGGATAATCACCTCTTACGGCTACAACACCGCAGGAGATCTGGCCGGCTCCTCTTATTCCGATTCCACGCCATCCGTTGGGCTCACCTATGACCGCCTCGGCCGCCTGCTCACCACCACCGACGCCGCTGGCCTCTGCACCTGGGCTTATGATCCCGTCTCCTACCAAGTTTTGTCCGAGTCGTACAGCTCCGGCCTCCTCAACAGCCTCTCGGTCGGTCGCACCTTCGATTCTCTCAATCGTTTGGGCACGACCTCCGCGCTCTCTGCGTCCTCTGTGGTAAATTCATTTGGGTATGGTTACGATTCCGCTTCACGCCTGCAAACCGTGACTTCACCCGCCTCCGGCGGGCATGGTGCCAACACCGCCACCTACGGCTACCTGCCCAACTCAAATCTCGTGCAGACCGTCAATCTCGCCAAAGGCGGCACAACCTATCTCGCCACCACCAAGGCTTACGATAATATCAACCGGCTCTCGTCCATTAATAATGTCATTCAGGGCGGAGCGAAGAATCTCAATTGGCTGTACGGCTATAATAATGCAAACCAAAGAACGCAGGCCACGCGCGAGGACGCTTCCTACTGGAAATACGGTTACGATAACCTTGGCCAGGTGACCTCCGGTCAGAAATTTCTCTCCGGCGGCACCCCCGCGCTCGGCAACAACTTCGGCTGGACCTTTGACAGCATCGGGAATCGCCAGACCGCCACGACGAATTCCCGGCTTAGCACTTACAGCCCTACGCTCTTAAATACTTATATCCAGCGCACCGTGCCGGGCACGGTGGATGTGCTGGGCGCGGCCAACGCCGCCGCTTCCGTGGTCGTCAACCAGCAGGACGCTCAGCGGCAGGGCGGCCTTTTCTACGCCACCGCGAGCGCGGCCAATGCGAAAGCGCCGGCTTGGCTGCCCCTCAGTATCACCGGGGCGCATCCCGGTGCCGGGCCCAACGGCACCGACGTGGTGGCCACGCAGGCTAACCACGCCTTTATCGCCAAAAATCCTGAACAATTCTATTACGATGCCGACGGCAACCTGACGGCGGACGGACGCTGGATTTATGCCTGGGATGCCGAAAACAGACTCGCCTCCATGCAGACCCAGCCCGCCGCAGTCGCAGCCGGTGTCCCGAATCTGCTGCTCCAGTTCGCCTACGACGCCCAAGGCCGCCGTATCGACAAGAAAGTCTCCACTTGGAATCTTTCAACCTCCACCTTTCAACTTTCAACTGAAACGAAGTTTCTGTATGACGGCTGGAACTTGATCGCGGAATTAAACGGCGTGGCCAGCAATGCGCCCATCCGCACCTACACTTGGGGGCTTGATTTATCAGGGTCAGCACAGGGCGCGGGCGGAGTTGGCGGGTTGCTCGCGGTCAATTCCGGCAGCACGACCTATGCGCCAGCCTATGACGGCAACGGCAACATCATCAGCCTGATCAACGCCGCCGACGGCTCGGACGCTGCCGACTTCGAATACGATCCCTTCGGTAATGTCCTCAAATCCTTCGGCCTGGCCGCGAACGCGCAGCCGTTCGGCTTCAGCACAAAATATCAGGACGCGGAAACCGGGCTTTTGTATTACGGCCAAAGATATTACAATCCGGGCAGTGGACGCTGGCTAAGCAGGGATCCGATCGAAGAGGAAGGAGGAATAAACCTCTACGTCTTTACAAACAATGATTCAATAAACCAAATAGACTTTATCGGAAATAAGATATGCTCAAATTGGAGAATAGACTATAAACTTATAGAGGCAGGCTTTGACCGTTTTGGAGTCACGGTAAGATTCTCCGCAAGGATCCGTGGAACCGGGACCGTATGTAAGGAGTGCGGCGGCTCAACGAGCGGTTCTCTCGAAGCGACGGCGGTTGGGTCAGTCAATCTAGCATATCCTATCTCTCCGATCGTATCGATAACCGGCTCCGGTCAAGTTACTGGATCGGTAAAGGCATCATGGACCGATGGAAAGTTCGACGGTGGTGGATCATTAGGCGCCATCGGTTGGCTTGGAGGTCGTGTGGGTTCTGACAAATTTAATAGCGTAAGAGGTTTCGTTGAAATCCAGGCGGGCTTTAGTACCTCTTGGGCCGTGTCGGCCCACGGCGATGAGTCAGCCGTTAGTTTCGACTTCAAAGGAAAGGATGTTTATTTCAACGCCAGAGGCAGGGTTGTGGTTACGTATTTAGAATGGGAGTTTAGCCATGAATTATTAAGATATAGCGGCCGTTTGGGAAAGGCTCCTGACTTCGGGCTTACTATTCCAATACCTAGTACGGTTAATTAATATGCAGACTGTAGGAAAGCGTGTGTACGAAAGACGTGGAATTCTTGGCCGGATCGGCATCCGGCTATTATCGACGCGAGAAATTACATTTGATGATAATTCGTGCTTAGAGTTTTGTTTCATAAGCATGGCAGTTTTTATGACTAAAGACGGACATAGCACTAAGGTCGCTGAAATCTTGGACTGCGATAGAAAATCATTGAATGACTTTGTCGGTACTATTCGGGTGGGACAGGTTTCAATAAAACGTGCGCATGTGGGTATTGCGGGTAGATTTTATTACTGGTTTGTCGTTGGTGATAAAACGTCAAAAGTTGATCCCTTTCCCGGAAGGAATGGAATGTCTCATATGGGTATAAATTTAGAAATAAATCTGCATCCTAGATTGTCCGAGAGCGTTATTATACAGTATAATGACCCTGGTTTGGAGGTAATCGCTAAGATTTTCGGCACATTATGGATATTTGATATGAATTATGGTTATGGTGAACCCACTGGCTGAAGGAATTTTTTAGGTGTTCCGGGCCGAGAAGTGAACCTCCAAGCCAAAACCAAGGCACGGCGAATACCGCATGCCAAAAATTTAAGAATCGCTTGGAACGGCTTCTCGGCTACGAACCATCCTGAAACGGATCGAATCTCACCTACATCAGACTGAACATCCCAGCGGCTTGCCCACCTCGTACCGCTTTTCCCTGTCAACCCCGGAACTTCCCATGGCCTCTTTCATCTATGATGAAGCTCTGTCCAACTCAGTAGGGATGCGACCGCCCAAGCTATGTGGAATTGGAGGTTGAGCCGAGCTCCGGATTTGGCAAGCTTGCCCCTGCATCCTCCGTGTTCAAAAAAATGCCACTATATTTTTTGATAATAAAAGCTCCAGATCACCACAAACCATAAAGCCTGACCCCGTTTGGATTGCCGATAACATCGATTAATATAAAATTATCCATGATAAATCATTCTGCAGTTATTGACTTATCGGTAAATATTATTTGTTTAATAATAATATTATACATAGGAAATGTTTTTTACTATAAAAAAGAAGATTGACGTCAATTTCGGCGCGTCATTATTGTTTTCGATTTTCTGGGGTCTATTGTATCTATCCGCTAGACTGTTTCACGTTTCCTTTTACCTCATCCCAATCAATGGTGGTATTCCGTGGTATAAATCTGGAAAATTGCTTCTGGCTTTTATCGGAGGGTTAATTTTCTCAATATATTTTTATTTAAAGAGAACTAAAAAAAACAGCGGCAACCAATAGCGACGCACCGTCAAGTGAATCTCCAAGCCAAAACCAAGGCACGGCGAATACCGCATGCCAAAAATTTAAGAATCGCTTGGAACGGCTTCTCGGCTACGAACCATCCTGAAACGGATCGAATCTCGCCTACATCAGACTGGGAGCCGATCCAGGGGGTCGGGCCTCTACTTTTTGAATTTTGTTCGGTGAGCCCCAACCCAACGGCTGACGGAGCTGGCGGTTCCTTCAAACTGGATACGCAGCTTTCTCGCCATCGCTCCAGCTTAACAGCAAATCTCAACCGCCAATTCACTAATTTTACATGATTATAAAAGTAGAGGCCTGAGGTTGCCCCGTCTCCCAATACGGCAGCAAATCCCCGGCGGAGATGGGCCAGCCACCGATCACTGCTCGCAAGCCGGCAAATTTCATCGTCACGTCCGGCCCCGTCGGCCTTGGCCATGAAAGGTGAAACGACAGCACACAGGCACAAGACAGCGGTCAGCCAGCCATCCTTTGCGGCTAATCGCAGGCGACAGATTTCGGTTGAACATGGTGACGATTGCCAATCGAAGTTCACCGCCGATTTTTCAGGAAGTCGTGCACCTCGTCATGCGTGCCGACAAAGTCCAC
>Ga0210402_10002209_pt1 | contig 19163 bp, 18 predicted proteins | sample IncBWC7MmetaG_FD_161055 | JGI IMG/M metagenome (GOLD analysis project Ga0210402, IMG submission 161055) | Forest soil microbial communities from Barre Woods Harvard Forest LTER site, Petersham, Massachusetts, United States - Inc-BW-C-7-M | ecosystem: Environmental > Terrestrial > Soil >... | reverse complement strand
CTTCATCGAGCAGGCGGAACTCGTAGCCGCACTCCCGCGCCACCGCCCGGAAGGCCATCAGATCCTTGGGAAAGCATGACCCACCATAACCGATTCCCGGATTCAGAAAGCGCGGCCCAATCCGGCCGTCCGTCCCAATCCCCTGGCAAACCTGCTGTACGTTCGCGCCCACCGATTCGCACACCGACGCCACCGCGTTGATGAAGGAAATCTTCATTGCCAGAAACGCGTTGCAGGCGTGCTTGATCAGCTCCGCACTCTTGGTGCTGGTGATGATCAGGGGCGGCGGAATCTCCGCCCGGTCCGGCCGCGGAATCGCATCCGCGCGCAAGTAATAACTGCCATCGGTCAGCGGCGCATAAATCGCCCGCAGCACCGCCGCGCAACGTTCGTTGTCCGCGCCCACCACGATGCGGTCAGGATAAAGAAAATCCGTGACCGCCGTCCCTTCCCGCAGAAACTCCGGATTGGACGCCACATCGAAGGCATCCGGCGCCGCCGCATTGCGCAGAATAATCTTGCGAATCCACTCGCTGGTGTACACCGGAACGGTGCTCTTCTCGACCACTACTTTGTAACCATTGATCGCCGAAGGAACAATGCGGGCCACCGATTCTACATAAGAAAGATCGGCGTTGCCGTGCTCGGTAGGAGGAGTGCCCACGGCGATGAAGACGGCAGAACTGGCTTCCACCGCGCCCCGCAGGTCGTCGGAAAATGTGAGTGTGCGTCCGCGATGCCGCTCCAGCAACTCGGGCAGGAACTTCTCGTGAATCGGAACTTGCCCGCTCTTGAGCGCATCCAACTTCGCCTGGTCGTTGTCCACCAGGATGACCTGATGCCCCAGGTCCGCAAAGCATGCCCCAGCCACCAGCCCCACATATCCCGAGCCCACAATCGCTATCTGCATCTGCACCCCTTTTTCAGCCTATTATATTTTTTCACCCGGCCTCGAAACTGCTTCGATGAAGGGATCATACTTGCCGCTGCCCTCGACGAAATCAACTTGCGATTTCATCGAAGGCAGGGAGGCGGGTCACTTGGTAAGCATTTTGATCCCTGCTGGATCAGTGCTTGCCGTTGTAGATGCGTGTCTGCCAGGTACAGCAAGCCGTCTGGTTTGACGAGAAATACTCATCGGTTGCCCAGAAAGTCAGGTCGTCGGTTGGATCGGTCGTGGTGCTGACGATCGGTCCCCAGTGGGCATCCGATTGATCTTCACCTGAGACGGTACAACCGCCGCCGGTCCCAGAGCAAATGTCGACGGGCGTACCCAGGACACCGTTGGTGTCGGTGGTTGCGAAGAAAGGCGAAGGATTGGAAGCAGTGCCCGACGCGGCAAAGGTGATGCCAAGATCGCCGTTATTGTCCATGGAGACGCTCGGCACGATGTAGAAGTTGCCGTTAGTGGCGTCCTGAATATCAGGGGTTGTCGTCGACCCAGATTGCACCACGATCGTGGGAGTGCTGCCAGCCTGGATCTTGTAGTAGCGAACGCCGGTACGCCCCGTCGAGTGATCCTCTTCGACGGTATGAGAAGCCGCCAGATATTCGTTGCCTCCCAACACCCGGTAGGCAAGGCGATGCATCAGACGGTCTCCCACGGAGTCAGTCAAGTCAGCGGGGAAGCCGGGCTCCGGTACGCAGGTTGTATTCCGCACCTTGAACGGGTCGTAGCACCCTGGAGTGTAGTTGTTTGCGGTTGTGATCAGCTTGGGCGCCGCTCCACTGGTAATTCCCGACCAGGTCCAGAAAGCCAACTGGTTGGACTGGCAAAGACTTTGGGTGCACGGGTTTGTAGTTCCGGGGTTGCTTGGGTTGACGAGCGCCATGAAGTACTCTCCGGCGGTTGTGCTGGGAATGGGATTGACGCCCTCGAAATCAGCCGCCAGGAGCGTGTGAACAAGACTGTCATTTGTGCCCTTTTTTCCGACCGCGTAGCTGGGAATGTAGCTATAGCAGACGGGTGAAGTGCTGTTGTTACCGGCAACAATGTCGGCCTTGTCCAGTTTGCAAACTTCGAGCCCGATAGTGCCATTGGTCGCGGGATCAAGAAGGTCCCAGGTTACATAGAAACCGTCCGACCAAGTTCCGAACCTGGGATGCGACGGGTAAAACCGCGTGCCCTTGGCCTTGAATGGCAAGGAGTTTGTGATGTTATAAACGTAAACGTTCCAATAGCTTTTGCCGTTGCCCGGGCCTTGCAGGCTGGTGCTCACAGCTCCGTTTCCATTGCTGGAGCTGATCCCGAAGCAGTAGTGGTACGTCTTGGTGACGGGATTGTAGGCAATGTCGCCAAGGACGAACGCCGAGTCCATGCGATCATACTCCGCGACGCCCTCATTGATCGCGCCCTTGCAGGGCTTGACGGCGTTGGGGGTAAAGAGTGTTCCAAACTGCTGGGGCGCGGCTGGCGCAGCGTTGGGGCGGTTGGCGAATATGGGATTGCCAGTCGCTTTGTCGAAGGCTTGCACATAGTTGCCCGCGAACTGGAGATACTGGCCTTGTGTTTGCGAGCCAACCGTGACGGTGGGACCGATTCCGCCGTTCGGGGAAACGATTGGCGCGGGAGTGGCCAATTGGATGGCATCAATGCCTTCAAATTGTGAGCCTGCGGTTCCAGAACCGGGAGCGACGGTCGCGAAGCCCCACCAGTTGAGCACCTTGCAAGTCGTGGCGCCCTTCGTGCTGCCGCCGGAGGCACAGAACACCTGAGCCGGCGATAAGGCAGGGCAAACCCCCGTTTTAGGGACCGCAGAACAGTTGTTTTGACCCACAGAAATTACGCTGGCCAACACCACGAGGGCAATCGTTGATAGACAGCTTTGGATCTTCATGAAATGTATCTCCTTGGGGAAATCAGATCTCCTGAATTGCGCTCGGGGGGGTGGAAACGGATTGTACAACTTGATTAACTTTTAAGCCACGACGAATGGGTTGTCAATATGGCCCTTCGCGTACAGTCGTATGGCTACGTAGGCTTAGAGGGGAAAGTTTAAGGCGAAAGAACCGGTGCGCCGAAAACGAAAATCAGCCAGGGTCCTGCGCCGAAACCGGGGACTTAGAAGGTCATCGTCAGCCGTAGACTGTAGCTTCGTGGGGGAGCAATGGTGCTTCCGGAAAACAGGCCAGCGAAGTTGATCAGGTTGAGGCGGTTATTGATGTTTTGAACGTCAGCCTGCAGGCGCAAGGCAACCTTGTCCTTCTTCCAGAGATCTGCCCCGGCAGAAGCGTCAACGGAAAACGAAGGCTTCACGCGACCAACGTCGAAGTTCACGCGATTTACGATTACCTGGCCGTACTGGGCCACTGCTTGTTGTTCCGTGCCGTCGAATTCGACGGGCAGGCCGCTTCCATATTCAGCGCCCAGCGCCAGCCAAATGCGCTCCACGAGTTGGTAGCGAAAGCGGGTCCGCACCGTATTGCGCTGGTCCTGCGTAACCCAGAAACGTCCGTTCGTCTGGCTGAGTGCGTTGCGGGCTGCGTCGCCAAGGAAGAGTCCACCCGTCACCGGAAGATACGCGTCGCCTACCATGTAGGAGTAGCTGACAAAGCCGGACAATCGTCCAATGCGGAATCTCGATTTTCCCCTCGGCTCCGTAGATATTCGCTTTGCGAAAGGCGATGGGGAAGCTGACGGCAGTGTCGAGCAACTGGTCATCAAAAACCCTTGGTTAGTCCAACTTCATAATAATTGCCGTGAGAAGGTTCCACGGGTAAGCGCAGAACTTCGGGATTCAAGGAAACGACTTCAGGGGAGCTGGATAGCAGGATGTTTTCGAAGTCGGGAGTTTGAAAAACCCGGTCGTAGGATGTATGCAGCACCAGATCAGCCGATGGGGAAAAGTGCGAGACGCCGGAATTCCATCCCGGCACTCCGCCCACCTATAACTTCGCGGAAAATCGTCCGAGTCTCGAATATCCGCGTTTGTGCAGGATCTCGTCCGGCTCGGCAACTGGACAGTCAGCGCGGACCTGCGCTGGGACCACTATCAACTACTGGTGAATCAGAATGCCGTGAGCCCGCGTCTCGGCATGGACGTCCATCACGAGCCGATGGTAAGCTTTCGGTCTGGTTTTCTCGCATACAGAGCGAACCTGATATCTAAGAGCCCGATTCTGCCGGCTCGACCGGATGAGATCCGATGGCGTCCGTTCCGACTAGTGCGTCCGAAGTGGCAGGCGGCGTCCGTGGCGTTGCGCAGGCGGTAGCCGCACCACTCACTCGGGCCGCAATCTTCCTGGTCGCGACCCTAAACTCGGGTCCCGAAAATCGCGCGACCGTTCGCTCGTTCTGTGGAGACATCGCCGCGCTGTTGCGCGCCGTTGAATTCCGCGACCTTGAAGGGGGCCTTTCCTGTGTTGTGGGATTCGGGTCCGACGCATGGGACCGACTCTTTGGGCCACCGCGGCCAGCGAAGCTGCATCCGTTCCGGGAGATCCGTGGCGGGGCGCGCCATGCGGTGTCCACGCCGGGCGACTTGCTGTTTCACATTCGCGCGAAGCGCATGGATCTATGCTTCGAGCTTGCGACGCAAATCATGGCACGTATCGGCGGTGCTGTTTCGCCGGTGGATGAGGTGCAGGGATTCCGTTACTTCGACGACCGCGATCTCGTTGGCTTTGTCGATGGAACTGAAAATCCGAGGGGAGAAGCGGCGATCGACGCCGTACTCATCGGCCACGAGGACGCCGCGTTCGCCGGCGGCAGTTATGTCATCGTGCAGAAATATCTCCACAATCTTAACGCATGGAATGCGTTGTCTACGGAGGCGCAGGAACGCATTATCGGCCGCACCAAACTGTCTGACATCGAATTGGACGATTCCATCAAGCCAACCTCAGCGCACAACGCACTCACCACCATCGTCGAAGATGGGAAAGAGATCAAAATCCTGCGCGACAACATGCCGTTCGGGCGGGCGGCCATGGGTGAATTTGGCACCTATTTCATTGGCTACAGCCGTTCGCCCAGCACGATTGAGCAAATGCTTGAGAACATGTTCATTGGCCGCCCGCCCGGAAATTACGATCGGCTGCTCGATTTCAGTCTTGCCGTTACTGGAAACTTATTTTTTGTGCCCACCGCCACGTTTTTGGAAAACGTATCCGATCTGGAAAACGTAGGCGAAGACCAGCCTGGAGTTGCAGTGGCTTCCGCCGAACCAGCGGTCGAAGAGTCTCTGTCTACGCGTCAGAACGATGGTTCGCTGGGTATTGGTTCCCTCAAAGGAGACATCCCGCATGAATAATCTGCATCGCGAGCTTGCCCCCATTTCCGATGCCGCCTGGACACAGATCGAACAGGAAACCTCGCGCACACTCAAGCGCCACCTCGCGGGACGGCGCGTGGTCGACCTGCATGGGCCGGCGGGCGCAAGCCTCTCCGCCGTCGGCACCGGACATCTGCTGACGATCTCGGCGCCGAGGGACGGTGTAGTTGCTACGCAGCGCGAAGTGAAGGCGCTGGTCGAGTTGCGGGTTCCGTTCGAACTGGAGCGGCAGACCATCGACGACGTCGAGCGTGGCGCAAACGACTCAGACTGGCAGCCGGCGAAGGATGCCGCGCGAAAGCTCGCTTATGCCGAGGACGGTGCCATATTCGAAGGCTATGCCGCCGCTGGAATCGTGGGTATCCGGCAGGGGACCAGCAATCCGGCGATGACGCTGCCTGGTGATGTGCGAGAGTACCCGGTAGCCATTGCGCAAGGGTTGAGCCAGTTGTGGCTCGTCGGCGTCAATGGCCCCTACGCGGTGCTGCTTGATGCTGACGTCTATACCGCACTGGCTGAGACCAGCGACCACGGATACCCGGTGCTGGAACACGTAAAGCGGCTGGTCGACGACAAAATCATCTGGGCACCTGCCATCCGCGGTGCGTTTGTCGTGACCACCCGTGGCGGCGATTTCGATCTGCACATCGGCCAGGACGTCTCCATCGGTTATTTAAACCACACCGATGCCACTGTCGGCCTCTATCTGCAGGAGACGTTTTCCTTCCAGATGCTCACGGCTGAGGCAGCCATCGCGCTGGCTTCGCCGGTGCAGGCGTAGAAGAGCTGACGGGCAGAGGGCCGCGAGTAAAACGAATCCACGAATCGGCTTCAGCCAACTCCGGCTTCGTTTCTTAGGGGGGAAGTTTGGGAGCCGTAACGTTATGACGCTTAGCGGCCCATCTTTAGCCTCACAGTCTGGAAGATAAGAAACGCCTGTAACCGCCCCTGCTGTTTTCTTCCCCCATTCAGTTACACATGCTGGAAAGATTTCTAGGCCCACATGAATGAGAGTTATTGAAGCGCTACGAACTTCAAACAGGTTGGTGAAGCAATCTGGAACACGTCTCCCGTCAGCGTGAGGTGGCCAGTCTTTTGATCAATGCGAAAAACAACGATGTTGTTGGAATCCTGGTTCGCGGCGAGCAGCCAGGATCCGGTGGGATCGATCGCGAAGCTGCGCGGCGTCTTTCCTCTGATGGAATCGTTCTCAACATTCGTCAGCGTACCCGTGGCAGAATCGATGGCAAACACTGCGATGCTGTCATCTCCACGATTCGAAGCAAATAGAAATTTTCCAGAAGGATGGATTTCGATTTCGGCCGCCGTGCTATTGCCGCTGAAGGTTTTTGGAAGCGTCGATATAGTTTGCAATTCATGCAGCGCACCCGTGGCGGCGTTGTATGAGTAAGTCACGATCGTCGACTTCAGCTCATTAATCACGTAAAGGAAGCGGCCGTCGGAACTGAACGCTAAATGTCGCGGACCTGCGCCGGGACTGGCTTTCACAATTTGCGGGCTGGCTCCCAGGGTTCCCTTCGCGGAATCGAAGGAATAGACCAGCAACTCATCGAGTCCAAGGTCTGCGACCACGGCAAAGCGATTGTCCGGCGAGAGCGCGACCGCGTGGGCATGCGGTCCCTTTTGCCGCTGCGGATTTACACTGGAGCCGTTGTGCTGAACGAACGATGAGGCTTCCCCCAGCCGGCTGTCCTTCAGCACCGGGAACACAGCCACGCTGCCCGCAGTGTAGTTGGAAACCAAGGCATACTTGCCCGCGCCGTCAAGAACGATGTGAGCGGGAGCTGCGCCAAGCGAAGAGACTTGGTTCAAGAGAGAAAGCTTCCCGGTTTCGGGCTGAATGGCAAATGCGCTCACCGCACCCGTGGGTTGGCCGCCGTAGTCGGCAATCTCATTGTCTGCGTATAAGAATCGTCCGCTGGGATCGATGGCGAGAAACGATGGTTCGGTGGCTTCGGCAGCGAGACTCAGGGAAGTCAGCTTGCCCGTGGAGGAATCGAAGCGGTAGACATAGATTCCTTTGCTGCCATGGTCGGTGTAGGTACCAACGTAGGCAAGATATTTTCCCTGTGCGGAGCCGGCCGCAGGAGCGAACATGGATGACGCAAGCATGACTAATAGTAGAACGGCCAAGCGGAAAATTTGTCGAAGATGTGGCATTCGCATTCTCAAGTGATTCTTTCGGATCACTTTCAATGTGCCTCTTAAGCCTTCCTTAGTGAACCTTCGTGGTCTTTGTGGTTGACGAAGTGAAAATGCCAGAACCACAAAGGACACGAAGGTTCACAAAGGAAAACCTCAGATGGATCCTAAAAACTACCGTTTGTCTCCGGCTCCGGGATCGCTTCTATTCGTCCCAGCAGGAAAATGTAACCCACAATCCCCAGTAGCAGGATTACTGTCGCGGTCACGAAGGCGGCGGCGAAGGAGTGCGTTCCGGAGACGATGTAGCCGGTGACGATGGGTGCAGAAATCGCGGCGATCTGACCACAAAAGTTTACCGCGCCTCCGAGTGTGCCGACGCTTTCCCGCGGCGCAATTAGCGATGGAACCGTCCACGCCACGGGTGCTGCTGCCGCCAGTCCTCCCAGAGCAAGGCTGATCCAGACCAGTGCGGCTGCAGAACTTGGAGCGCTGGCCGCGCCGAAGATCGCGAGACCAAAAGCCATTCCCGTTACCAACACGGATTGGCGAACCCGGTTTGCATCCCAACCGTGCTGGATCAGAGCGTCCACCAGCCATCCGCCCACCAGAAGATCGGTGAAAGTAGCGAACAGCCAGGGTACGCTGGTGTAGAAAGCAGAGTGGAACAAGTCCATGTGAAGAGAAACGGAAAGATAGCTGGGGAGCCACGCTAGCAAGAGAAAGAAAGTGTAGTTGTAGGCGCCCCATCCGAGCGCGAGCCCGTAGACTTTTCGCTGCCTCAAGAGATAGCCGAGCGAAGCGCCTTTCGCTGCTTTCGCTTGATCTTCCAGTTGAGCGCCACCGCGGCGAATGAACTGAAGCTCTTGAGCTGACAGTCCTTTGTCTTCACTTGGATTGCGGTACATCGAATAGAACATTACAAAATAAAGAAAGCTGATGAAGCCGGTGACGGCGAAACTCCAGCGCCAGCCAAAGTACAAGAGCAGCAAGCCGATCAACGGGACTCCGATTGCGCTGGAGAGTTTCGCCGCTGCATCCGTAATCGCCGTTGCCAGGCCTCGTTCCTCTCGGGTGAACCAGTATCCCAAGGCTTTCGCATTTGCCGGAAAGGTCGGCGATTCGCTCACACCCAGAAGAAAGCGCGCGCCAAAAAACCAACCAAGGCCGGGGGCGAGCGCAGCTGCAAAGGAGGAAACGCTCCACAGGAGCGCACTGATTCTTCCAACGCGGCGCACTCCCAAACGGTCCAGCAAGATTCCAGCAGGCATCTGCATCAAGGCGTAAGTCCAACTGAAAGCGCTCGAGAGATAGCCGAAAGCGACCAACGACAAGCCGAACGAAGCATGAAGCGCGTCGCGGGACACCGATAAGTTAATGCGGTCGAAGAAATTGACTAGAACTCCGAAAGCAAGAAGGAACGCGATGCGCCATCGCCTGCGCGGCACGCCTGAGTTGTCCGAAATCGTTTGCGGCAAGAGCGCTCCGAGACGAAGCAGGCTAGAACGGTTTCACAGTTCTTCCCATCACGCTGCCATCCCGAGGGAAGCGAGGGATCTGGGTCTTTGCCTGCGACGACGATAGCGATGAGGTTGGCGGGAACCTAGATCCCTCGCTACGCTCGGGATGACAGTGTGTTGTAGTTTCACGATATCTCTGAAACGTATCTGCGACAGATCAGTCACTGGACGCCGATCCCAGCCAGCAGTCCACCGTCTACGAGGTAATCTCCGCCGGTGCAGAACCCGGCCTTATCCGACGTCAGGAAAGCGGCCAATTCGGCGACTTCTTCGGGTGTGCCGATGCGCTTCAACGGATGAGCCGCGCCAAAACGTGCGAAGGCTTCCTCCGCCGGCAGATCCGGGGCGAAGTGTCCCGCGGAGCGCGCCAGCATCGGCGTGCGGATCGAACCCGGGCTGATCGAATTAACGCGGATGTTGTCGGCGGCGTGGTCGAGGGCCAGAGCGCGCGTCAAGCTGTGAATTGCTCCCTTTGATGTGGCATAGGCGGCCACGCCCCGCTGGCAGGCGTATCCCTGAACCGATGCCAGATTAATGATGGATCCGCCTCCCCGTTTTTTCATCTCCGGGATGCCAAGGTGCGCCAGAAGGTAGATGCTGCCGACATTCACCATCATGCAGCGGTTCCAGGTCGCAAGGTCAGTTTCGACGACTGTGCCAAAGGGATGAATCGCGGCAGCATTGACGATGATGTCCAGGCCTCCAAAGCGGCTGACGGTCGCCGTGATGACCGCGCGCATTCTGTCGATGTTGGTCACATCGCAATGTTCGACCAGCAGGGTTAAGCTGAGTTCCTCCGCCTCGCGAGTCAACTCTTGATTCCCAGCCGCGTCAATGCCGCATGCGACTACTTGCGCGGATCCAGCAGCAAAACGCTTTGCAATCGCGCGACCGATTCCGGTGGTACCGGTGACAAGCGCCACTCGCCCCGCAAACTCTCTCATAGGAGTTGGATCCTCAGTTCGAACGTTAACAGCGCTATTTACTCGGATAATTCAGGAACCGCATACTTCAAGCCGTGCATGACGCCGCGCAGTTCGGCGAGCCCTTTCAATCTGCCCACCAGCGAATAGCCGGGATTTACTTTCTTGCCGATGTCGTCGGCCAACAAGTGTCCGTGGTCAGGACGCATGGGAATCTCATGGTCGGGCCGGCCCACGCGCCGTCGGCGTGCCTCTTCTTGCATCATAGCGCGGATCACGCCCACCATATCGGAGCTGCCTGCGAGGTGCTCTGCTTCGTGAAACGATCCGTCAGGCTCTCTCGTCACCTGACGCAGATGCACAAAGTGAATGCGAGCGCCGAACTCACGAGCCATGGCCAGCAGGTCGTTGTCGGCTCTGGCTCCGAACGAGCCCAGGCAAAACGTCAATCCGTTGGCGAGCGTATCGCAAGCCGCGAAAATGGCTCTCACATCCTCGGCGGTCGAAACCACTCGCGGGAGACCGAACAACGACCACGGCGGGTCGTCCGGGTGTATGGCGAGGCGTACCCCGACCTGCTGTGCCATCGGGACAACTTCTCGCAGGAATGCGACGAGGTTATTTCGCAATTCGGTAGCCGTCACGCCCTGGTATTCCGCGATCAACCCGCGAATTGTCTCCCGGTTATACGATGCCTCCGCGCCTGGGAGTCCGGCGATGATCGTGTGTTCCAAATCATTCTTGCGTGCTTCCGGCATGGATTCGAAACGGGCGCGGGCTGCTCGGGTGCGGTCTTCCGAATAGTCCGCCTCCGCGTTTTTGCGCGCAAGAATAAAGAGATCGTAAGCCGCGAAATCGACCGCATCAAAACGCAGGGCGTAGCCAGTAGTAGGCAGACGCCATTTCAAGTCTGTCCTCGTCCAGTCGACTACCGGCATGAAGTTGTAGCATATGACTTCGATGCCCGCCTTCGCGATCGCTGCCAGGGTGTCCTTCCACGCGCCGATGAAATGCGCATAGGGTCCGGAGCGGAGTTTGATCGAGTTGTGGATCGGGATGCTTTCTACCACCGACCAGACGAAGCCCGCAGCCAGAATCTCATCTCTTCGCTTGAATACCTCGTCTAATGCCCATGCTTCACCGCCGTAGCGATGGTGCAGGGCGGAGACGATTCCAGTAGCTCCCGCCTGCTTGATGTGATCTATAGGAACCGGATCACCCGGCCCAAACCATCGCCAAGTCTCCTTCATGTCTTGATAATATATTCATCCCTCGAATCAGGCATTGGCGAAAACCCAAGGTCCCTCGACTTCGCTCGGGATGACAGCGTTATGCAAGTGGTCGGGATGACAGAGCTACGCAGGTCGAGGAATTTACTTCAATTCGCCTCACGGTCTTTGTGACCAAAATCCGTGCCGAAGTGGGGTTCTGACTTTGTGCCGGTAACTTTAACCGGAATCTCGGTTCCTGCTCCATTCTTGCTGAAGAATGGATCTGCGGGCTTAAGAAGTATTGACTTCCAACCGCCCACCATATGCGAAAGCTTCGCGTCCATGCGAGCCTTGCCGTGGAAGTCGAATTGGTTGCCGTCCAAACTGTAGTCGCCCGTTAGGTTCACCCAAGTTCCTGGTATTTCGAACTGCAATCGGGAAAAGTGAATGACGCCGTCCTCTAGATTAAACACGCCCATCAAATCAGAACGCACGTCGTCCGGAATATTATCTTGAGCCAACTTCGGCTTTCCCTGGCTGCGCATGCTAAGTGCATCGACTTTGCTTTGAATTTTGTCGTTCGTAAAATGTGACTGCGTTACCCGGAAGTTGCCCGTGAGTTTCAGCCGGTTGGCAACATCGGGTTCTCCAGGCGGGAGATCAAACTTTGTCTTCAACTGTAGCAAGCCTGTCATTACCGGAGGATCGGTTCGTACGGCTAATTTCAGCAAGTCTTCGATTCTACCCTTGGCAATCGTGACATCCAGTTCCACGCGATGTCCCTTCGGGTTGCTCATTCGCACCACCGATCCGTTTGCCACCAGCCAGGAGTTTAGGATTTTCGCCTTCACCGGCTGCAGGTATGTGTCTCCACTAGTTCCGTCCACAACCGCATGAAAGTCGGTGTGCAGCGGAACGGGTCGTCCGCTCACGGCAATGCGAAAGTCCGGAGTGTCCGTGGTGCCGTCGACCACGATGTCGTCGAGACTGCCAGCGTATTGGCCCGCGGACGACAAGATTCCGCCAATGCCTTTAATCGTGCCCAAATCTGCGTTGGTGAACGAGTAGGTGCCGCGGACTGGAGTATCGCGGGGGCTGTCGGCCTGCCATGGACCAAAGGATCCGCTGGAGATAATATTTCCCACCGGCTTCGGGTTAGTCAGGTTGGCATCAAACTGCAGGGGCTGGTTCGGCCCGATGCTTGTCATGTTTAACTTTTCGATGTCAAATTCCAGTGGAAGCTTGCCTGGTCTCAGTGTATTGATGATTAGCTGTGCCTGATCGCAGACAAACTTATCGACAGCGATCTGTATTTTTCCTCCCTGCGGTCCCATATTCTTGAGCTCCCCGCGCTGTTCCCGGGGCGGCAAATTCAATATCAAGCCTTTCACGTACACAGTGTTGACATGCATGGGAGAGCGCAGAAGGTCCATCACTCCAGTCCGAAAGCGGAATTCAGCAACACTGATCAGAGGTTGAATTCCGGGCTCGTGATTATTCGGATCTTCGGCACCGAAGAGTCTGAGGCCCTTGCCTGAGACCTGAAGTCCGTCCAGCGCCGAGACATGGAATCCGTCAAGCTCGACTTTGGTTTTGAATCGAGCTGACAGTGTTTCTATGACCCGTGCCCGTAGGATGGGCTCGGCATGAGAAGCCAAAATTGCCGCCAGAACCGAGACAATCGCCGCGGAAACCAGAACGATTGCGAGGATCCAGCGCCAGCGAAAATACTTGCGAGGCGGATGTTGCCCAAGGTCCGACATTTGATTCTCGGCTGGAGGCTACACTGCAGGCGTTTTGAACACAATCAGGCGAATGCTTTAGCAGTCGGCTAGAAATCTTGCAGCGGCACGCCGTGTCGGTCCGCCTGAGGGAGGGAGTGCAGGTCGCCTCGCCAAGCCGGGCCCGGCAACGGCGACCGGGCGTTCTCAGGGAAACGCTCTCACCCCAACACTGCTTTCGGTGCCGGTCTTCATGGTTTCGACCTTGATCGGCTCCGGTTTCTTTCGGTCGAGAGCAGGCCTGGACATATGAAGGTTGAGCGCTTGTTCCAACTGAGTCATGAGCGTGCGCAGGTTTTCGTCGCCCGCATCCAGTACGGTCCGCAGTTCGGCACTGGCTGTCATCGCTTGCTGATAAGCATCGCGAGCCTGTGCCAGGAGATCGACGTGCTGCATGAACGCGGTGGCCGATTTCCGGAAGTCTTCCACCGCTCCTATGTATGTCGCCATAATTCCATCGCCTTTTTCCAACATTCATTCACTCCTTTGGCTAGTCTTACTCTTCTGCGGCACCAGGGGCGGGCCAGACCAGCATTATGAACTTGCTGGCTCAGAAGTCAAATTGATTTTCATCATCACGCACCACGATACTCGAATTGTTGATTCGAGAACTCTTAGCTAAACAACCGGCCAAACTCACAGCCACAGGCTTCGACGGACTGCCCCTCCGAGACGTTCCTTAAGCTCGGGAGTTGCTTGGGGTCTCCTGAATCCCACCACGGTGTCGTCTTTTTTGACTGCCTCTTTTGGCGTCGCGGCGGAAGCTTTGTCTTGGGCGGAAGTGCTCTGCAGATGAGCTAGAAGCTTCGGATAGATTTCGTTCCACGTGGGTCGCCCCGCGCTTCCGGAGATCAGGCTGTAAATTTCTTTGAGACCCTCGTCAGAATTCGATCCCACTCCTCCCAGCCCACCAGGATCGGGGGTCGTTTCCGAATAGTCAGGCGATGAGAGCATGATGACCCCGCACCGATTACAGAACTGGCTGCCTTGGGGGTTTGGATGTCCACAGGAAAGGCACGTCAGCTTCACCTGATGCGAATTTGCCGTGCCGGAGTCATTCGATTGGATTTTAGGTCCGGGGGTCAAAGTGGAAGGGGAACCGTCGCCCTGAGAAGTGTAATCGACGAGTGTCTCAACCAATCGAGCTAGCAGCTTTAGCACGTTGACATGCCGATCGGTGAACCTCTTGGGCTCATTGGAAAGCACTTCCAGAACCCCGGCAACCTTCTGGGCAGAGAAGATAGGCACGGCAAGAATCGAGTGTATACATAGCTCGGCGCAACTCGAACCATCCACCCTCGGGTCAGTCTTTGTATCGTCGCAGCGAACGACCTCCGCGATCCGCACACACATCGCAGTGAAGCCTGTATCGGTGTTCAGGCGCGTGCCAACCGGCGGTGCCAGCTCGCCGGAACTGGACCGGCATGACATACCCACTGCATCCGAAAGGACCAAGGCTGATCCACTCGCTCCCGTCGCGTGCAGCGCGCTCCGAGTGATCTCCTCAAGAGTCTTTTCGGAGTCGAGCGCGGGATTCAAACCTCGATGACTCGTAGACTGGTTCGGTTCGAGAATTAACTGTTTGGTAGGCATAGCCTCAGCCGCGTCCATCACGGCAGACGGCATAGTATACCCGGTTGGCTTCGCCCGAAATGACTCGAAAGGGCCATCCCAATGGGACGTTCGGGCTAAAGTTTACTCAGGAAATCCACGATCTCCGGCTGGCTCCATTCGACCGGGCCGATAAATTTGCGGCGCACGATCCCGTCGCGATCGATGATGTAGGTCTCGGGCCACTTGAAAGTGCCATAGAGGGAGCTCGTCTTCTGATCCGGATCGCGCACGGTTACGAAGTCGATTTTGTAATCCTTCAAGAATTTGTGATAGGCGTCGCCGTCAACGTCAATACTCACTCCAACAACACTTAGGCCCTTATCCTTAAAGCGTTGCTGCAACTGCACCAGGGAAGGCATCTCTTCGACACAAGGCGCGCACCATGTCGCCCAGAAGTTTAGGACTACGACCTTTCCGTGAAGGTCCCTGAGCGTGACCGCGCGGTCCGCGTCCTGGACGGTGAAGTCAGGCGCCGCTGTGCCGATGCGAGGCGGACGGGAGCCGCGATAACAGCCGGCCAGAAGAAACGTAAGAAAGGCGAGAAGAACAGTGGCGCGTCGCACAGAGCCTATAATATCTGATTCGGCCTATGAGGGAGCGGGATCCAGTATCGGAGGGGCTCGACGTATCGGTTATCGTGCCGGCGCGGAATGAAGAAGCTTGCCTTGGCGCTTGCTTGCAATCGTTGGCGAGTCAGGCTGGCGTGAGCTTCGAAATCATTGTCGTGGATGACGGATCGACCGATCGCACGGCGGAGATTGCCCGATCCTTTCACGGCGTGCGAATGGTTAGTCCAGGACCGTTGCCGCCGGGTTGGACTGGCAAGAACAATGCCCTCGTGGCGGGCGCCAAAGAGGCGCGGGGAGAGTGGTTGCTATTTACGGACGCCGATACAGTACATCGGGCCGGATCCTTGCCGCGTAGCGTGGCGGAAGTGCGGGAGCGAGGAGTGGCTTTGCTTTCGTATTCTCCTGAGCAGGAAGTCCATGGGATATGGGAGAAGTCCGTCATGCCGGTGATCTTCGCTGAACTGGCCTCGACTTATTGTCCATCGGAAGTGAGCGATCCAGCGTCACCCGCTGCTGCGGCGAATGGGCAGTACATCCTAATTTCGCGAGAGGCGTACCACGCGGTGGGCGGGCATACTGCAGTGGCCACGAGTTTGCTCGAGGACGTGGCCCTGGCTCGTGCGGTAAAGCGTTCAGGTCGCAAGATATTCTTCCGCTACGGCGGCGATGCCGTGCGAACACGGATGTATCGCAGCTTTGCTCAACTGCGGGAAGGCTGGACCAAGAATCTGGCCCTATTGTTTCGGTCGCCGATGCGGTTGGCATTAATTCGGCTGACAGAGTTTGTGTTGATCGTATGCAGCGTTGCCATGGCTGTTGTCGCGGGAGTAACAGGACGAACACGAACGTCGGCCGCGATCGCAATTCTCAGTGTTATTCTGCTCGGTTTTCTTCTCAAGCGAATACGCAAGGCACACTTTTCATGGGATGCAAACTGCCTGGCGTTGATCGGGCTGCCGGTGTTCTCGTATCTCTTGTTCCGGTCGAGAATCGCTTATCAGAAGGGAAGCGTCTCATGGAAGGGAAGGCACTATGCAGCGAATCGTGAATTCGCAACGTCGGATGAAGTGCTGACCGGGCGCTCCCACGACAGCTCACGCGAGCCCGGCGCCGCTTCAACGCGCACGGCTTCACCTCAGGGTCAAACATGGTCTACCTAACGCGCAAAGCTGAATTTTCCGCTTCGCATTACTACCACAATCCGGAGTTTAGCGCGGCAGAGAACCAGCGCATCTTCGGCAAGTGCAATAACCCCAATGGGCACGGGCACAATTACACGCTCGAAGTTACGGTGAAAGGAGAAGTGAACCCACGCTCTGGCTTCGTCGTCGACCTTAAGCAGTTGAAGGAAACGATGAGCCGGGAAGTGCTGGAGGCCTTCGACCACCGTTTCCTGAACAAAGAAGTTCCTGAGTTTTTCACAAGTATCCCGACCACGGAGAACCTGGCCATCGTGATCTGGCAGCGATTGTCGACTAAGTTGAAGGCTGCTCAACTGCATCGGGTCCGAGTCTACGAAACGCCCGATCTGTTCGTCGATTTCTACGGGGAAGCATGAAGGCCTACCTGACGCGGAGGTACATGTTTTCTGCTTCCCACCGGCTGCATAGCGATGCCATGTCGGATGCAGAAAATGCGGCGACGTACGGCAAGTGCAACAATCCCTACGGGCACGGACACAACTACACGCTCGAAGTCACGGTTAGCGGTCCGGTCGATAAGAGCACAGGCATGGTTTGTAATTTGACTGATCTGGATAGCTTCGTACACGGCGAAATTCTCGAACGCTTCGATCATCAGAACCTGAATACTATGGCAGATTTCGCGACAACTGTCCCGACCACGGAAAACTTGTGTGTGCTTATCTACGATATTTTGCAGCGCGGCTTCCGCCATGCTCATCTTGAAAAGGTGCGGTTTGAAGAGACCATGATGAATTCGTTCGAGTATTGGGGAGAGAATCGCGTAATTGAGTAAGGAGACCATGACAACCTCTGTTGAAACATCGACCTTGACCGGAGCCAGTTTTGAAGACCTGGTACGCGAGATGATCGTTCGTCTAGGTGAAGATCCTACTCGAGAAGGTTTGGTCCGCACGCCTATTCGTGTACATCGAGCGTTCGAGCACCTCACGAAGGGTTATAAGGAAGATGCCGAGGCAATGCTCAGGAAAGCCTTGTTCACCGTGACCTACGACGAGATGGTGATTGTGAAAGACGTGGAGATGTTCAGCTTATGTGAGCATCACATTCTGCCGTTTTTTGGCAAGGTGCATGTGGCATACATTCCGAATGGCAAGGTGATCGGTCTGAGCAAGATTCCACGGTTGATCGAAATCTTTTCGCGACGCTTGCAGATACAGGAACGGCTTACAACGCAGATTGCGGAGTCCATTCAGAAGGCCATCGAACCGCAAGGAGTGGGTGTGGTGATCGAGGCGCGGCACCTGTGCATGATGATGCGCGGTGTGGAGAAGCAGCACTCGGCTGCGGTCACATCGTCCATGCTGGGCTGCTTCCGCGACGAGCAGAACACCCGGACGGAGTTTCTATCGTTAATCCGCAACCGAGCTAACGGGGTCTAGCGGGCGAGAGGAGCGTCTGTTCGGAGAATCTTTAGAAGAACAGCTCTGGCGAGCCCTTAGCCCCCGTATTTATCTTGACCTCGCGCCGCCAATTACGATAACGTGACAACGGATAAGTTATCTATAAGATAATCTACGTTCTTTGACAACCCCGGCGATGACCCCGGTCTTCTAGCCGCTCCAGCGCGGGACCAATCAAGGCTAAATCTTTTGCTTTCGGTCACAAAACGGAATCGAGGACGCTTAGGCACAGCATAACTCCAATGTTTCCAAGATGTTGCCTGCAACCCCCTTAAGAACCTATAGATCTAGGAGGCTAGATTTTAGACAAAATAGAGAGTTTTTCTTGAGGGAACTTTTGCACCAGAATGTGTGCATGTGAACCGCCTCACTGCCAGCCGCGAAGCGGCTTAAGAATGCAGCCCACGGCGCAAGCCGTGGAAAGCAGACGAAACAGACAAGCCCCCACGGGGCGCAGGATAGCCGGCGTTTCAACTTGACGTCAGTGCTGCGGCTGGGTTTGCGGCTGCTGAGTCGGCGGCTGGGAAGTTGTCGTGGTGCTCGAGGTCGGTGTCGTCGTGGACGGACTCGGCTTCGGAGGTTTCGGCACCGTCTTTTTCTTTACCACTTTCTTGGGCGGTTCGTTGTCGTCAACAACAACTTTTTTGGGAGCCACCGGGGGTGGCGCCGCAGCCGCCTGCAGATCGTGAACTTGGGTGCGCAGTTGGGTGAGCTCACCTTCTTTCGAAGTGGCCAGAGTCTCCATCCGCTCTGCCAGCTCTCGGCGCGACCTCTCGATCGCACTGAGGTCGTTTTGCACGGCTTGGAATTCATCTTTGGAGCCGAAAGCTCCCGCCGACTCGACCACGGGGCCTAAGACGTCGAAGAGGGCGTCCAGATTGCGGTAGAGTTTGAAAGTTGCCCCAACGTTCTCCGGAGAAGCTCGCAGTTGAGCGATGATTTCCGGAAGCGCATTCTGCAAGTTGCGCTGGAGAGACTCGACGTCCGACTGGGTGCCGCGCTTGGTGTTCGAATCGGTCTTCCATTTCTCGATTCGCAGCTTCGCCAGATCCACCTGCGTGGCCTGCGCGACCTGCTCCAGCTGAGAAAGCAACAGATTCAGTTGACTGACCGAGGCGTACGGAACCGCCGGCCCCGAGGCCGCCGGCGCAACAGAAGGCGTTCCTTGCGCCATAGCCGTGGCGATTAGAAAAGGGAATACTAAAAAAAGCCCGTAAGTTGCAAACAGTTTCATGAGGTCGTCTTGCCCTCAGCATACCCATTTTCGTAGTTTTCGTAAAATTAGAGAGGAGCACGTGCGCCGCTAGCGCACGAAGTTTGACTAACCTCATCCAGTAAGCGAGAATTGATTATCTGATCTGGAGTTCTCGCCGGATCATTGGTTCTTCCTCAGTGGGCCTGTGGCGCAGTTGGGAGCGCGCTTCCATGGCATGGAAGAGGTCGTCGGTTCGAACCCGACCAGGTCCACCAAATTTCCCAACGACTTAGATGGGACGAGTGCTCG
>Ga0210402_10002208_pt1 | contig 19163 bp, 19 predicted proteins | sample IncBWC7MmetaG_FD_161055 | JGI IMG/M metagenome (GOLD analysis project Ga0210402, IMG submission 161055) | Forest soil microbial communities from Barre Woods Harvard Forest LTER site, Petersham, Massachusetts, United States - Inc-BW-C-7-M | ecosystem: Environmental > Terrestrial > Soil >... | reverse complement strand
ACCCGGCCAAGGTCACTCGCCTCGCTCTGCAGAACGCCGCGTCCATCGCCGGCCTGATGCTCACCACCGAAGCTCTGGTGGCCGAGCTCAAGGAAGACGACAAGAAGGGCGCAGCTGCCGGTGGTCCGGGTGGACCAGGCGGCATGGGCGGCATGTACTAAAGGTTTCCAGCAAGCCCAGAATCTCAATCAACCAAGGCGGTCGCGCAAGCGGCCGCCCTTTTTCTTTTGGCGCTGAGATATCGCGGCGGATATGAGCAAACGCTGGTTCTTAATTACGCGAAGCGTCACCCTTCTGTCATTGCTGGTGATCCGCTCCATTGTTGATTTCGGATGTTTTGGAATTCCAGAATTGTTATGGTCATTTTGTCCGTCTCATTCTCCCCTCTCCCGTCTGAGCTCCATATTTCGTAATTCTCTGGAACCTGCGTGCAGCCGTGTGTTCGGATACGAAGAGAGTCAAGAAAAGCTTGGCGCTAGCGATAAGTTGGGGAGTGTTCATTTTTCTACGATCCGCCTTCCTCCTGTTCGCCGGCTGGTCTGCATGCGAGCCAGATTGGCGAAGTATTGTCTTAAGTGCGGCGATTGCACTGCTTCAAGTAATCTTAGTATTCAGCGCGATGAGAGCTTACTATTTTATGGAGCGTGATACTGACGATCGACAAATCTTGGCGACTCGCGCATTGATCGGAATCGCCGGAATTGTTCTGAGTGCACTGTTTATTCCTACATTCGTACTCCCCCATAACGCTAGCTCGAATCAAAGGCTGTCGGCTCTCTCCGAACGATTGTGGCCGCGCAGCAGACGTACTCGGACGAACACAAGAGCGAGGGATTTGCATCGTCACTCGCGCAACTCGGCCCTTCTTCAGATTCTGCGGAATCCGTTGGCCTAATCGACGGAGTCCTCGCTTCAGGGAAGAAGAGTGGCTACCTTCTCATTCTAAGAACTGGTCCACCCCAGGCGGACGGCCGAATCACCACGTACACCCTCAGCGCGCGCCCCGGGAGGTGCGGCAACTGTGGTTCACATAGCTTTTTCACAGATGAAACGGGGTCGTTCGTTATACGAATGAAAACCGCGCTGCCGCGGCACAAGATGCGGCTCTTGAGTAGCCGCAGTCACCCTGCTCCATTTAGAATTTCCGTGGGTGTACATAAAATGCCATAGAGCTACCCGACTTCCCCGACTCTTGGCACAAAATCCCCTTAGACAAGATTGCACGCAGTGTGCCAGATTTACACGCTCCCGAACTCCTGCTAAACATTTCCTACGCACGGACTCAGGCTTGCACGTAAGTGACTCATTCCCGGCAATTAAGAGTCCTCCAACTTTGCCTCGCCGCTCGTTTTTGGCACTGCACATGCTCTCGAATGAACGACATGAATATGAGCGAAAACATTTTGAACGCGGTAAGAAACCTGAAGCCTTTGCACGCAAGTCGAAGCAGCGAATTCGTTGGCCACCTGCTCCGAATATTCGCCGTCCTCGGCGCTATCGCGATCCTCGTTGTATCCTCCACGGTTGTGCTCCTGTTCGGAGTCGGCTACTGGCTTGTCGAAGAAGACTCCCTGCAAAAGGCCAACGCGATCGCCGTCCTCAGCGGCAATTTCCCCGGTCGCGCACTGGAAGCCGCTTCACTTTATCGCGGAGGCTACGCATCGGAAATCTGGTTGACCCATCCCGGTCCACAATCCGACGTCCTCACACAAATGGGCATCCATTACCCCAGTGAAGCCGAGTTCAACTATCAGGTTCTCCGCCGTCAGGGAATTCCAGCGCAGGCGATTCACGTCCTGGATGCCCCGATCATCAACACGGCCGATGAACTCGGTGTAATCAGCACCACGCTACAGCAGAAGCGGGGCGGCTCGGTGATCGTCGTGACCAACAAAGCCCACACGCGGCGCGTTCACGAATTGTGGAACAGGTTTGACTCCGATCGCGGCAAAATCATCGTCCATGGCCTCGCCAACGACGATTTCCAGCCTTCCGCTTGGTGGACTCGCACCACCGATACCCACCAGGTGATCCACGAAATTCTGGGAATGATCAACGTCTGGGCCGGTCTTCCGATGCAATCCGTGCTGCTCCCGCCCGAAGCGGTTGCTCAGAACGAACTCCAGCAGGCGCCGAAGCTCGTCCCGGTCATCGCGCAAAGATCGCCTTATGATAGCGACGACTAGTCCGATTTACTTTTAATCGCAGTGTGCTGCCGCCGCGAAAGCCGGCTTGGGCGTTTTCGATGTGTATTTCCGGTTCTTTCGCAAAGAGTTCGGGCGCTCTCGCCGCAAGCGCCTTGGCAATCTCGCCTGTCAAGTGGGCCACGTGCCCTTTTTCATCTGGAAACGTATCGAAAATTCCCAATTTCGACGGACCAATCCTTACCGCGTACCAGGTGGTCGTCTCCGTTTCCTTCTCTGCCAGGATCTGGGCCGATTTCAAGAACGCTTCGACCTCATCTTCCTTCCCCGGCTTGCTTTCCAACGTTGCCCACACCTCTACTCGATCCATCATCAGTCACTCCTGTTTTCCAACTTAGAGTTGCGAGCGAGGACGAGGGGTTGGCCCGGTCGTATTTCTTCTAAGTTCCGAGATACGAAACGTGTACGTAAACGCCGGTGTGGACATTGTAGAGCAGGTACCAGCCGGTGTGATCGGGGTCTTCATACACTACGAAGTCGTCCCCGCAGTCCCAGCACCAATCCGTGCAAATCGGCCAGTCCCAATCCGCCACCTGGAAATAAAACCCGTTGGGGAACCAGAAGCGGTGATGGTCTCGGTCAATTTTCTCGATGTGATAGCGGTACGACACGCCAAAACGCTCAAACCGCCCGTGCTCGAACGGGTGGTCAACGTGATACCGCTTGTCGTCCGGGCGATCGTGTCCGTACCAGTGGTCGTTACTCACGTGCTGCGTCTGGTTGATTTTTCCGTTCGCGTGACGATCTACTTCGGGTTGAACATTGGGAGACTCTCGATGCGCCGGCGGTGGGGGAACCTTTCCCTGGTTGGCTCGCGGCACATCATTGCGTGACTCGGTGTGATGCTCTTCCGGGTGCTGCCCTTCTGGGTGTCCGCCTTCATCTTTGCCTGTTCGGCAACTGCCGTTCAGATTGAAGTAGGCCAACACACGAGGTTGCTCGGATTGTACTCCGTTCTTGGCAGGAATTTCGTCGGAGATTTCCCTAGTTTGCAACTCAGTAAATCCTCTAGCTGCACGGAGCCGGGCGCGACACGCACCGAAATGGAATGGCTCACTTGTTCGCCGGAGAATCGGACTCCACCGTCGAACACTTCCAATTCACTTCGATGTGATTCCAAACAAGAAAGTCAGCGCTGACGCGAACCCCAACAAAGTCCGTACCCAGTGAAGATAGTTCCATTTCTCCAGCAGGCTTCGCGTCTCCGGGCCGGCTTTCTCTTCAGGGGTGGCCATGAGCCGCTTGTTAATCGGCAACATCCCGAAGATGGTCCACGGCCAATTCGCGAAAAGCACAATCGCACCGGCAAGGAATGCTCCTCTATCCGTCAGGTGCCAGGCCCACGTCCCGAGCAGAAATCCAATCAGCACCAGGGTGGCCTGCATCGCATATCCCCGACGGTAGGCGAGCTTCCACTCGACTAAAAGCGCTCGATCGCCGAGGGCCAGGCGGGCCGGTTGTTCGGCGAAGTTGATATAGAACGCCGCACCCGTGAAGAAACCCGCCAGCATCAAGGCAGTACAAGCCGCGATCAAGAGTTCACCTCCTAGCGCTTCGGAAAATTCGGATCGGCTTTCACTTCCAGTATCTGCGCCGTATGCCTGCGCATATGCCCCGAGGTCAGCAGTATCCACTGATAGGTGTCCAGCGTCTTGAACACGGGGTGGTCCATGAAATGGTCCCGCAGGTCCTCTTGGGTCGTGCTTACAAATTCAATCGTGCGCGCCCGGCTCTCCAACACATTTTTCGTGATTTCCCCGGAACTAGTCCACCGCCGTGTCGGCTGGATGGCCTCGGGAGCTTTGAACTTCGAGGTACGGTCAACCACCATAGTCATCAGCGAGCCGTCTTTCCCCTGGACCAACGCGCGCTTTTCCGGCTCCGCCGGTCCTTTCAGCGCCTGCTCGGTAATCAAGTTCAGGATGAAGGTTTCCGTCACCCCGATGTGCTCGGCGCATTCGGCAATCGACCAGCGGTCCGGCGCGGACTTGAAGTTCCACTGGGCCTCGGAAAGTCCGTTGGTGGCATCCAGGAAGGCTTTGCGCGAGCCTTCCAACTCCGCGACGCCCTGTTCGCGCTCTTTCTGCGACAGCGTTTGCCCCACTCCTGGAATTAGCAATAACAATGCGAATGCCATCGAAATGATCTTCATGACTTTATCCTTTCAATTTTGATTTGACGGTCACTTTTCGAACTACGATTCCTTCGCCTGTGCCGCTTCCACGTACAGAGCCAGAATCGCCGGCCACCCACCCGGTTCACCGACCTGTTCCCGCATCTTCGTCCATCCCTCACCGTGCTTTTCCAGCCGCCGGTGCTCGAATTCAACCCACGTCGACTCTTGTCCTTCGGCTAAGAAATCCAGCGCGACTTCGCTCGCCCGCGCCATATCCCCGCTGAAGCTCCAATCTGGCTGTAGGTGCCAGGAAAGTACCACCCTCTTCGGCGGCTCCCAGGCCAGCACGCTCCCCCAAATGCATTCCGCACCCTCCACATTGATTTCGTACCACCGTCCTCCGACGCGTGGCTCGATCAATATGTCTTTGAACGGCGTGCCACCGACGTGATGCGTTGCAGGCCACCACCTCCCCATGCGCTCGGTGAACACTTTGAACGCCTTCTCAATCGGAACGTTTACGTGAAGCGTTCTTCTTACTGCGGCGGACGGTGCTGCTTTGGGAGCCATTGCTCTTCTCCTTTTGATGTTCTTCTTCAGCAAACTTTTTAAACGCGGAAAGCGCCTGATCCCACAACTGCGCAAAGTGGTCGCGCAACAGCGCCAGGCCCTCGGGATTCAATTCATAGATCCGCCGCGCACCCTCCCGGCGGTCTCGCACCAGCCGCGCATCCTTCAGCACGCGCAAGTGTTGCGAAACGGCCGGCCGTGATACCGGCAAGCCGGCGGCCAGTTGATTGACGGCCTGAGGATGGTCGCCCAGCATTTCGAAGATCGCTAGCCGAGTGGGGTCGCCCAGCGCCGTCAATCCGTCTTGTAGGTAAGCATCCACTTACGGTAAGCTATAGCTTACGGATAATGCTGTCAAGCTTTTTCGGGAAGCTTGGCCTCCCCTTCCGCTTCTAACCCTTTCCCGTCTGTCTTATGGTTTCTGCGCTAGAAAGGCTTCCATCTCGTCCGCAGTGTAGGGAAGGCCGCGCGTCATCACCGTCGCACCATCTTTGCGAATAAGGTACATGTCCTCCAGATAGTAGCCCTGCCCGCCGATCGAAGCGATGGGCTCAAAATCAATCACCATGCCTGCACGAAGCGGCCCCTCGATATAACCAGCATCCAGATTCATCGTGTGCATCTGCCAATAAGGGACGTTCTTGCGCTCCGACCATGTCTCGATGGCCCGCTGCGCCAGAAGACATTTCGCCGACTCGCGATGCCGCAGCAACTCGTTCTTCCAAATCTTGAAGGCATCATCTTCGCTCAGACCTTCCTTCAACTCGCGTGCGACGGACTGGTAAGCCGCGACAAAGATGTTCCAGACCTCGCGCTGCTCGTCGCTGAAGTGGCCAGAAACCGGAATCGTTCGCCCGAGGTCTCCCTGGTAGTGTTGCCATTCGCAACCCACGTCGAGGCGTACCAAATCCCCGGATTGCATCCAGGAATCCAGATGGTCATAACGGGATTCCGATTCAAAAGGTTTGGGAAATACGCCGTTAGCGCCAGCCATCGCCCAGGGCCAGAACGAAACACCGCGCGCCTCTTTCCAGCAAGCGTCCACCACGGCAAGTTCCACTTCGCGCTGGGAAGCCCCGGGATGGATGGAGTGAGCGCCCGCTGTAAACGCTCTAACCGTTGCGCGCGCTGCCATATTCGAGTCATGCCTTTCCGTCCTGCTTTCGACCGCCATGAGGGTATAAAGCTTCACCCCCGCCGGCTGAAAATCCGCTGCCGGAAAATTCTTTCGCAGCACCTGAATCCAACTTGGTGCGCGGCTATTTTTCGTTGCGGAGAGATTTTCGGGGAGCATCGCCACTTCCGGCTTGTAATAGATCTTTGCTCCTGTTTTCGTCTGATCCGTCAGAAAACCCTGCATTTCCTTCCAATCCTCCACATGATCTAGGCCAACCTTCCGCGCGGCCTCTTCGCCAGGCATGCTTTCTGCGCCTCCCTTGGGTTCCGCAGCCGACACGAATAGCCAGCTCTCGCCACTCTTCCCCACGATCGCTAGCACCGTGCCGGGCGAGTTCTCCAATCCCGTCAGGTAGTAGAACGCCGCCTCTTCTCGATAACCGTCCGAAGGAAAATCCATCGTGGTTTTTGAGTGCAGCAGCAGCACACCGTCCGAAAAAGCCGTCGCGGCACGCTGACGCCGCTCCTTCAGCTCATTGACGTCCGCTCCACAAAGCTGCCGAGCCGCTACAAACGCAGCCATAATCGCGAGCAGCCGACAACACATTGTTCTCATGGCCGCCACCGTACCACGCAGCCTCGGGAGGCTACAACGGCTGCCCATCCTTGCTCCTCTCCCACCCGTTCGATAGACTTGGCCTGCCACTTTCGGGCTCCTCAGGGGGGAGCGGATCTCATGCCTGGATTCTTGCAACGCTTCATGCCGCGCGATGGGGACTTCTTCGTCCTTTTTCGCAAGCAAGCCGAAAACATCGTCAGCGGCGCCAATGCGTTCACCAGCATGCTGGAGCATTACACCGGCGTCCCCGAGCAGGTTCAATGCGTGAAAGCTATTGAGCATCAGGGCGACGAGATTACCCACCAGATTTTCCGCAAACTCAACCAGACTTTCATCACCCCCTTCGACCGCGAAGACATGCACGAACTCTGCGGCACCATGGACGACGTCATCGACCTGATCGACGCCGCCGCCAGCCGCTTCGTTCTCTATCGCGTCGACCGTGTCCGCCCCGGCACCATCGACCTCGCCAAAGTCCTCTCCGCGGCCACCGCCGAACTTTCCCGAGCCGTCCACGCCATGGAATCCCCTGACAAGGCCCTCCAGCACGTCATCGAAATCAACCGCCTGGAAAATGAAAGCGACCGTATCTGTCGCACCCTCATCGCGCAGCTCTTCGAAGAGGAAAGGGACCCCGTCCAGATCATCAAGTGGAAAGAGATTTTTGAAGTGATTGAAACCGCTGTCGACAAGTGTGAAGACGTCTCGAACGTGATCGAGAGCGTCATCCTGAAGAACGCCTGATCCCCGTGAGCCGATTCGTTCTTGTACTGATAACCGTCTTCCTGACTCTCGCCTTTGAGTTTTCCAATGGCTGGCACGACGCCGCCAATTCCATCGCCACCGTCGTCTCCACGCGTGTGCTCACGCCTTTCCGCGCTGTGCTTTGGGCGGCCTTCTGGAACTTCATCGCGGCCTTCGTCTTCGGCACCGCCGTGGCCAATACCATCGGCAAAGGGATGGTGCACATCGAGTTGGTCGACGAGAAAGTCCTTCTCGCTGGCCTGTTAGGGGCCATCATCTGGAATTTGATTACCCTGACGCTGGGTTTGCCAACAAGTTCATCCCACGCGCTGATGGGAGGCTATGGTGGCGCCGCTGTAGCCCACGCAGGCTTCAAGGCCCTCATTCTTCATGGCTGGCAGAAGCCGGTCCTCTTCATTTTTCTTTCACCCATAATCGGTTTCATCGTGGCCGTTTTGGTAACGGTCACAACCACCTGGATCGTAAGGCGTCAGCGGCCGCGTCGCGTGGACAAGTGGTTCCGCAGGCTGCAACTCTTCTCTGCCGCCGCCTACAGCCTCGGGCACGGCACCAATGATGCGCAAAAAGGAATGGGCGTCATCACCGCGGCTCTGGTGGCCGGTGGCTTGATGAAGGATTATTCCGTCCCCTATTGGGTGATTATTTGTTGCCACCTCGCGATGGGCGGCGGCACGATGGCCGGTGGCTGGCGCATCATCAAGACCATGGGCCAGCGCATCACGAAGCTGACACCGTTTGGGGGCTTTGCCGCCGAGACCGCCGGAGCCCTCACGTTGTTCACTACGGCTCGTTTTGGCATCCCCGTCAGCACCACTCACACCATCACCGGCGCGATCGTCGGCGTCGGCGCCTCACACCGTTTAACGGCCGTCCGCTGGGGCGTGACACGGCACATAGTCGGCGCGTGGATACTAACGATCCCCGGAGCCGCGCTACTCGGTGCGGGCCTCTATCATTTCCTCGCACCCTTGCTGAGGTAACTTCCTTCCGAGTTGCGTTATCCGGCCGCGCTTTTCCCGGCTTGACTATGCACACCTGTCGCGGCAAGCTCCTTCCGAACAACGGGCGCCACGCGTGTCCCCAATATCTCGATCGACCGCAGCATCTTTTTATGGGGCAACGTCGCGACTCCCATTTGAAAGGTCAGCCGGGAAATTCCTCCCAGAACTTCATTCACATACAGGATTTTTTCCGCGACCGTGTCTGCGTCGCCAATCAAGAAAGCCCCAGTGGGTCCGCGCAGTGCGTCAAACTGCAATCGGGTTGCTGGCCGCCAGCCGCGTTCCTTGCCAATCTCGGTGAACGTGTGTGCGTATCCAGGGAAAAAGTCGTCCGCCGCTTGCTCCGTCGAATCCCCCAGAAAGCCAACCATGTGAAGGCCAACAGTGAGCTGTTCGGGTGCGTGGCCCGTCCGGCGCCCGGCCTCTCGGTAGAGGTCGATCAGCGGACGGAATCTCTCCGGCTCTCCCCCGATGATGGCGACCATGAGCGGCAGTCCAAGAATTCCTGCGCGAACGAAAGAGGCAGGTGTGCCGCCAACGCCAATCCAGATCGGCAGTGGATCCTGCACGGGCCGCGGATAGATAGCTTGGCCCGTCAGCGCCGCGCGGTGCTTTCCCGACCAATGGACCTTCGTGCTCTCTCGAATCTTAAGGAGAAGCTCCAGTTTTTCCGCGAAAAGCGAATCGTAATCTTCCAGGCGCAAACCGAAAAGCGGGTAAGACTCGACGAACGAGCCCCGGCCCGCAACGATCTCCGCTCGGCCCTGCGAAATAAGGTCGAGCGTCGCAAATTCCTGAAACACCCGCACCGGGTCGGCAGCGCTTAACACGGTGACTGCGCTGGTAAGCCGTATTTTCTTGGTGCGCGTCGCGGCGGCTGCAAGAATCACCGCAGGCGCCGAGTCGAGAAACTCTTGCCGGTGATGCTCGCCAACGCCAAAGACGTCGAGCCCCACCAGGTCGGCGAGTTCAATCTCTTTGAGAAGGTTCTGCATCCGCTCAACCGGCTTCAGCGTAAGCCCGCTGGCGGGGTCGGAAATTGAGGCCGCGAAGCTATCAACGCCAATGTGCATAAAACTGACTCCTCATGATTCGAACGAGTTGATGGAAATGAATCCGCCACTTAGGTCAACCTAGACACACGGCCACCTGAGCAGCGGCGCGCCACTTCATATGAACATCAGGCTGAAGGTCTTTCGGGTTTACTCCCCGCGTTGCACGAAAATTCCCGCAAGATGTTGTTTGTTACGGATGGCCACGATCGCCCACAGCACGGCCACCACGATCGCCAGTGGCAGTCCCGGTGCCCCCAGCAGCCCGTGAAAGCAAAGGATATTCACGATTACAGGACCAATCAGGACCACCGCCAGCGGCACAAACCGGTTCACCAAAAACAATATTCCACTGATCAATTGAACCCCAAAAATCACCACGTAGTACTTCGAACCAAAAAGGGCGCCGGCAAACTGCCCCGCAATCCCCTCGGGCATCGGCGCCTTGATGAAGTGCAGGAACCCGTTCAGACCGAACACCACAAAGATCAGGCCCAACAGCAGTCGTGCGACTAGAGATGCGATTTTCATGTGGTTCTCCGTTTGCGAGGATTTTGATGCTCAGAGACTTGCGTGTGACTGCACCTTTTCCAGCGACGCCGCAAGGAAAGTTTGCGGATCAATCTTGCCGCTCCGCAACTGCGCAGTGCCTTCCGCCGCGATAATCGTAACATCGGTAACGCCGATGAACGCTAATACCGTCCGCAGATAAGGCGTCACAAAGTCCAACGCAGCCAGCGCTGTGCCCTGTTCATACACACCGCCGCTCGCCACCAGCAGCGTCGCTTTCTTCCCAGTCAACAGCCCTATCCCACCTTCAGCGCCGTACGCAAAAGTTTTGCCCACGCGCACAATCTGGTCAATCCATAGTTTGAGCGTCGCGGGAATCCCAAAATTGTGCATCGGCACCCCGAAAACATACTCATCGGCCTGCCGCAACTCTGCGAGAAGTGTGTCGGAGGTCGCCAATGCCTCTCGTTGCTCCGAATTCCGCGACTCTTCCGGCGTATGGGCCGCTCCGGCCCACACTCCATTCACAGCCGGGAGCTTCGTTGTGGTCAGATCGCGCGAAATCACCTTGCCGCCCGGGTGCGTCTTCTGCCAGGTAGCGGCGAACTCCGCCGTCAGTTTCCTCGAAATCGAATGTTCGCCCATTGGGCTGGAATCAATCTTCAACAGCGTAGCCATGATAAAGCCTCCTAACAGTCAGATGCAGCGTAACCAACATCTGTTGCATAACTTTATTCAACATCCGTCGGTTAGTCAACACCTGCCCCAATCTGTTACAATCAGCTAGTTTAGGAGTCTGGATGCTTCACCAAGAATGCGAGCGTCTCGATCCCCGCATCCGCAGGACCCGCAGGCTCTTGCAGGACGCCCTCAAGCGCCTCCTGGAGGAGAAGGAGTTCGACAAGATCACGATTCAGGATATCGCCGAAGCCGCGACCCTGAACCGCGCAACCTTCTACGCTCATTACCCGGACAAGTTCGCCCTCCTCGAAGAACTCATCCGCGTCAGCTTCCTTCAACTCCTCGAGTGCAGGAAAATCCGTTTTGACGGTTCCTGCGCCACTGCATTTCACCCTGTCGTTCTCGCCGTCTGTGACTATCTCGCCGAACTGCAGAAATCCCGCGCCTTCAAACAGCGCCAGTTCGAAGCCTTTGTCGAGGGCACGGTAATCGACCAGATTCGCGTCATCCTGATGGACGGGTTCAAGAAGCATCCAGTGGAAGGCAGCATCAATCCTGAACTGCTCGCCGCCACGGCAAGTTGGGCCATCTACGGTGCCGCAAAGCAATGGGTCAATAATCCTGGCCGGGCGCCTTCGGAAGAATTCGTAGCCACTGCGGTAAACCTCGTGCGACCCATCCTGACGGCAGGCACCGTCTCCGCCGCAAATTCCTGACTCTGCGTCGCTCGCCTTCACTTGCGGTAACACCGCCGGCACTACCTCCTTCGATAACCGCTTAGTGCCCTAGCCCAAAGCCCTTCTTGACCCCTGCACAAGCGTTGCTTAGTATCAAAAAACCATGTCGGATCGCGAGTCGCGGGTCGGTCAGACCCTTTCCCACTACAACATCACCCGCAAAATCGCCAGCGGCGGCATGGGCGTCGTTTACGAAGCCGAAGACTCCCGACTGGGACGCCGCGTCGCGCTGAAATTCCTCCCCGAGCAGATGGCGCAAAACTCCCAGCTCTGCGAACGCTTCCAGCGCGAAGCCCGCGCCGCATCCGCCCTGAACCATCCGAACATCTGCACTATCCACGCCATCGAACACGTCGATGGTCAGAATTTTCTGGTCATGGAACTCCTCGAAGGGCAAACCCTCGCCCATATGCTCGGCCGCATCACCTTTCCCATGGACAAGCTTCTCCCCATCGCCACGCAGATCGCCGACGCCCTCGAATCCGCCCACGCCAAGGGCATTGTTCACCGCGATATCAAGCCCGCCAACATTTTCCTCACCGATCGCGGTCCGGTGAAAATTATGGACTTCGGCCTCGTGAAGATCGAGCCAGACGAATTGCAACCCGTCGAACAGAACTCCACCAAGATCGAACCGCAGCACCAGCTCACCTCTCCGGGCGTAGCCATGGGGACAGCTTCCTATATGTCTCCGGAACAAGCCCGCGGCCAGCTGGTGGATGCCCGCACCGACCTTTTCTCCCTCGGCTCCGTGCTCTACCAGATGGCGGGTGGAGTCCTGCCATTTGCCGGCGACACCGCCGCGGTCATTTTCGATGCCATCCTGAATCGTGATCCGCAGCCCGTGGATCAGTTGAATCCGGCGCTTCCGGCCGAGTTCGGGCGCATTCTTTCCAAGCTTCTTGAAAAAGACCGCTCCCTCCGCTGCCAGTCCGCCACCGAACTTAAAACCGACCTGAACCGCCTGAAACGCAATCTCGATTCCGGAGTCAAGCGCGCTGCCGAACTCACCGAAACAAAGTCCGGCCTCCCCAAGCCAGCCGCAAAATCTGTGGCCGTTCTGTACTTCGAAAACCTCAGCGCCGCAAAAGAAGACGAGTACCTCCGCGACGGCATCACCGAAGACATCATCACCGAACTTTCCAAAATTCGCGGCCTCAATACTTTCTCGCGCCCTACGGTGCTTGCGTTCCGTGACAAATCCGCCACTCCTTCCCAGATCGGAAACCTGCTCCGGGCCGCGTTTGTCCTTACTGGCACCCTTCGCCGCGCCGGCAGCCGTCTGCGCATCACCACGCAGCTCGTGGACACGCAGACCGAATTTCCCCTGTGGTCGGAACGCTACGACCGCGAAATGAAAGATGTCTTCGAAGTTCAGGACGAAATCGCCCGCAAAATCGCGGAAGCCCTTCGCATTACCCTCTCCCAGCAGGAACTCGAAGACCTGGCCACCAAGCCCACGGAAAATCTCCAGGCCTACGACCTCTATCTCCGCGGCAAACGCTACGCCCGCCGCCAGACCCGCCAGGACCTGGAATTCGCTCTGCAGATGTTCGAAAACGCCGTGGCCATGGACCCAAGCTTCGCACTCGCCTACGCTGCCTGTGCCAACGCCTGCGCGATGTTTTATTGCAACTACAGCCGCGACGGCATCTGGGTCGAGCGCGCCCGCAACGCTTCCGGAAAAGCCGTCGCCCTGCGCTGGGATTTGCCGGAAGTGATGGTCAGCCAGGCCTGGGTGCTCTATGCCACCGAACTGCATGAGGAAGCCGTCCGCATGGTGCAGAAAGCTATCGAACGCAAACACGACTGCGAGGGCGCATACTATCTCCTCTGCCGCGCCTTGTTTTCCGCCGGCCGCTATCAGGAAGTCGTGGACGTAATGGAAACGGCGCTGGAAGTCAGCGGCGAGGACTACAACGTCTACGTTCCCGTCGTCAATTCCCTCGGCGCTCTCGGCAAGAAAGATGCTCACCGCAATCTCCTGCATCGCCGCATCGGCGCTCTGGAAAATCATCTCAAGCAGGTTCCCGAAGACGCCCGTGCGCGTGTCTTAATGGCTACCGATTACGCCGAACTCGATCGCGTCGACGACGCTATCCGCGAATTGAACATGGCCATCACTCTCCGTGCCAACGAAGCCTCGATCCTCTATAACGCCGCCTGCACCTACGCCATCCTGAAACGCAAACGCGAAGCCCTCGAAACCATAAAAAAAGCCTGGGAAGCCGGCTTCAAAGATTCCGTCTGGGCCCGCCGCGATCCCGACCTCGCTCTCCTGCACGACGAACCCGAATTCCTCCGCCTTTATCCCCTACCCGCCGACTCCGAACCAACCAACGCCCAAAGCCAATCCGTCTAGTCACGTCTTAATCAGCCGCCGCCCCTTTTTAGGGGAGGAGCTTGCTCGCCCTGAGTTTTTATCGAAGGGTCCCTCCCTCTTGGGTTACTCCGGCATTTGTAGCGGCCGCCTTCCGAGGAGGACGCTTTTGCAGTCCTCTTCCCACGTACCGGCCACTTTCAAGTGGCCGCCCAAAAAGAGCGAAGCCCGGGATCACTCCCGGGCTTCGTCTGGTTCAGGGTCCCGAAGCCAGCGCCAGTACTGCGCGCCAACCTGGGTGGTGGGTTAGGGCTTCATCATTAGGTAGGGATCTACGGGGCGTACAGCGGAGACCTTTCGTGGGGCGGCCGCCGCGGCTCGCCGCAACAATTTGCAGAGTAGCTTGCGGTGGCTGCGCGGGAGCGTCTTCAGTTCGCTCAGGAACGCGCGAACCTCCGCTGTGCTGGCATTGTGAAAATCAATCCTTGCCAGTGCACCGCTTCTCGAATTTTGAGGATTTGTTTTTGCTTGCGCTTGCATTGGCCCGTACATAAAAGCTCCTCGAATTCTCCGTTCATCAATGGACTCGAGCGACCTGTCCTCGCGTCCATTGACATTGCGCACTTTGCTCCAGCGTCCGTGAAAGAACAATACCCTCGGGGTGAACAACAGGTGCATTTTCCATGAACTCACCGGCCCCTCTAATCGCTTGAGAGAACGCTATTTATTTGCGGCCGGGAGATCTCTTCCTGCGCGCCGGCACGACGTACTGCGTTGCCCACTCCGCCAATTCCCTTCCGCAGTCCTCCCACTTTTTGCTATATTCCCAAGAATCAAGAAAATATGGCAAATTCCTCCATTCCCGACGATCCCCGCGGGATGCGCTTCGGTCCCTTCTCGGTTGATCTCCGCGCCGGCGAACTCTACAAGCGCGGGAAAAAAATCAAAGTGCAACTCCTGCCGCTTCAATTGTTGGGAGCATTGCTGGAAAAACCAGGCGAGGTTGTCAGTCGTGATGAATTGAAGTCGCGCTTGTGGCCGGCCGACACCTTCGTCGATTTCGAGCACGGCCTGAACACCGCGATCAAGAAACTCCGCCAGGCTCTCGGCGACAATCCCGCAAAGCCCGGCTTGATCGAAACGCTCCCCAAAAAGGGCTACCGCTTCATCGGCCGCCTGGACTCGAACGGCGCAAGCGCAGCGAGAAATCCGCCTCCGCCCGCCGCGCTGGCAGGAAAAATATTTTCCGTTCATGCGGAAGCTGGCATCGAATGCGTCCTTGCCCCCGTGGACGCAAATTCCCGCGACGAGTGGCAGCGCCTAATCGCCATCGGCGACGACGTCGGCGTCTCCATGATGATCACCAACAATCGCCTGCTGCTGATTGAAGTAGGAAAACCGGTCCGCGTTCTCTATGCCGACGGGCCCCAGGGCTCGCTCGAAGTCCGCATCCTGGAAGGCGAGCACTACGGTAAAACCGCCCTGCTCCCCCGCAATTCCCTCCGCCTCCCTGAATAACCACTGTAGCGGCCGCCTTCCGAGGCGGGCGCCTTTATGTGCGAGAGCAAAGCTCCCGCCGTCAAGGATTTTCCTCGCTCTTGCAGGGGCCGGGCTCGCCCGGCCCGTTCTTGGGTTGCTCCCTGCGCCCCATCCCGCTACCAAATCGCATTACTTATTCTCCGCCGTCGTACTCTTCGCCGCCTCCGACAGCTTCATCACCAACACCTCTCCATTCGAATGAAACGATCCCCCCGTAGCAGTCCTCGCTTCCTTCATCGGCTGCTTCGGCAAAAAATGCATAACCTCCGCCACATACCCAGTGCTCGAAAGCGTCTTCTGCACGTAATTCTTCTCCAGATCTATGTCTGGATCGATCTTGTGCGTCAGCCCGTTGTTCCGCTGGTCCTTCTCAAACCCGATGTCATGCGTCGCCGCGCCTACCCACAGCATCTGTCCATCCACCGTGAACGGTGCCTTCCACACCCGCAAATGATTCCGCGAAGCCACGACCGTAATCGGCTCGGCGTGCGCCCACCCATAATCCTGCGGCCGTCCGAACAGATACAACTGGCTCATCGGCATGGTCAGATAAGATTCCTTCGACATGCTGGCAATAAATCCCGCCAGCACAGTCTCCTTCACGTCCGCATCTACTTTCACCCAGCCCGCGGTCGTAAACACTTTCTTCATCTGATCCTCATCGCCAATAATCAGAAAGTTGACCATATCGCCGGCGTTTCCGTCCTTGTCCCCAATGCGCCGCGGAATTTTCTCAAACAAACTGTTGCCCACACCGGGGATACTCGAAACTTCTTTGGCAATCTCTCGCGTCGTCGAGGGATCTGCCGCATAAACTTCCACCTTCACGGTGTATGAACCCGTCCCTGTATCCACTTCTGACTGGTTAATCCCCAGCGCCAGCTTTCCGCTGACCGGCGCCACAATCTCCTTCTTCGCACCAATCACAAAGGCCTGTGCAATATCCGCGTCCCCGATTCTTCCAATCACCGCTCCTCGCCCCACCGCGTTATACGGCAGGATCCGAATCAAATCCTTGAACCCCCGCGTCAACCCATCGGGCCCGTTATCCGCCTTCGCATCCGCATAGCGAAGCGAACCCTCCGAAGTCACCGCTATCCGCTGCCCGGGCTCCAAACTGATTCCCGTATCCACCCAGACCTTCCCGCCCTCCAGCGTAAAACTTTTCGTCTGGATCACCTTGCCGGCATCAACTGCTGCCGCCGGCTTTGTCTCCGTAGCGACGGCAGGCTGCTGCGCCTGGGGCGAACTCGCGTCCCCCGGTGACTGAGCCGCAGCGGGGATTCCGCCAGAGAGTAAGCACACAAATAACGCAGAACCCACTAACGATTCCGAAACTACCTTGCTCTTCATCGATCTTTCCTCCGCGGGTAGCAGTTTTCCCCATTCCTAACAAAAGAATGGATACCTGCGCAAGCCAGTGCGTTGCCCCTCACCCGGCCTCACACCCCGGACAACGAATTCCCCTCCCCATCTCATCCATTAATAGTAGGTTTTCCCGCACGTTAAGGACTCCCCCTATCCTTGACTACCGGGGGGGAGCGCCTGTACATTGGCAAAAGGCTGCGACACCGCGATTCGTGTATGTCCGTATCCACAGGGGATACCGCCATCCAAGACTCATGAGCCGGCCATACCGTTCCCACTAGCGTGGCAGACTGCCGTGTGCGGCAAGACCAGATGAATTTCAAGCTTTCAGGAAAACTTAGTTTTGCCTTGTTGTCGCTCGCTCTGTGGACCTTCTCCGCCACGGCCCAGGCACCCCTTCCGCGCCAGCGCCCTCGACTCGCCCCGGCCACCAATATCACCGTCGACGGCAACGAAGCGATGTTCGCCACCATGTGCGTACTCTACGCTTCCGGCTTCGAAAGCGACGTCAGCACCGACAACTGGTCCGCCTTTCGCGCCGAGATGCGCGCCCGCTTGCGCCAGCAAAAAGGTCCCGCCGTGGATGCCGCGCGCCAGTTCTACCAACAGCACGAGTCGCGCGACACTGCTGAAATGCTCTCGCGCTATGTATGGTTCGGCATCGTCTCCGGCCCCGCGCCAAAATTCCAACCCGTTCTTCGGCGCGATGAGCTCCCTCCCGACCTGCTGACCCTCGAAGGCTTCAGCGAAATTCTTTCCGCCTACTATACCGAACAGAACATCGGCCAGCTCTGGCGCCAGGTCCAGCCCATCTACAATCAGGAAATCGAACGGCTCCACGAACCCATCTCGCAAATCGTACTCGTCGCCAGCACTTACCTGCGCGAACTGAATAATCCCAACCAGATGCGCACTTTCTCGATCATCGTCGAGCCGCTGGTCGGCCGCATCACCAACGTCCGTAATTTTGGCGACCATTACGCCATCATCTTAAGCGGCAGTGAAGACGTTCCCACCGATGTCGTTCGCCACGCTTTCCTGCATTTCCTTCTCGACCCGCTTCCGCTGATGTACCCGCACATCATCGCCGTGAAACGCCCGATCTATGAAGTTGCCGCCAAGGCGCCCCGGCTTTCCCCCGACCTGCGCGACGACTTCCCCTCCTGGTTCGCGGAATGCACCGTCCGCGCCGTGGAATTAAAAATCAAGCGCATGTCGCCCGGCGAGCGTGAAGCAGCCCTCAACACCAACGACGCCGACGGCTACGTAATGGTGCGCCCGATTTTCACGGGACTCTCTGACTACGAAAAAAACGAGCCATCCATGCGCAACTATTTCCCGGAGATGGTGCGCAAGATGGATGTGAAGGCTGAAGTCGCCCGCGCCTCCGCGCTTACCTTCGCTCGCGAGTCTAGTCCCGAACAATCCGCGCAACTCAATACCGAAGCTCTCAACCGCAGGCGCCGCGCCGCCTCCACTACCTTGCCCGATGACCCAGCCATGATCGCGCAGCTCACGGATGGCGAGCGCTTCATCGCCGACCGCAATCCTCGTGCGGCCGAAGCCGCCTTCAAAAACGTCCTGGCGAAATACCCCGATCAGATTCGCGCGTGGTATGGCCTGGGTCTTGTCGCGCTGCTCGATCACGACGGCCCGCGCGCCAAGGAAGTCTTCGGCCGCCTCACTGCCGGCGAAAACCCCGCGGCCCACGACCCGATGGTGCTGGCATGGTCCCACGTTTATCTGGCAAGAGTTTTGGACGAAGAAGGCCAGTTGGAGCAGTCAAAATCAGAGTATCAGGCAGCGCTCGCGGTTCCCGGGGCCCCAGCCAAGGCCCAACAAGCCGCCCAGAAAGAATTGGGCGATTTGAATCTTAGAAAATCCGCGGAACGCCCGTAAGACGCCCTGATCCGGAGGAAGAAAGTTTTATGAAAAATTCAGCGCAACTCGCAACGTTGATTCTCGCGGGGGGAATTCTCCTCTCCGCGCCCTGCATTTCCGCCCAGGGCTCCCAGCAGGCTCCGCCGACTTTGAATCCAGAGAAAAAACAGGACAAGCCCGCCGAAGTCACCCCTCTTACTCTTGACAACGCTCCACCGCCGGTGAACGCCGACGAAGACTCCGCCATCCAGGCCTTCCGCGCCGCCCCGATCACCGACATAGCCAAGAAGGACCAACTCGGCGAAGAGTTCCTGCAAAAGTATCCCGAGAGTCGCTATCGTCCGGAAGTCTACTCTGTTCTCGTTCGCGGTTATCTTAGCGTCGGGCAGATTGACAAAATGGAAGCCATTGGTGACAAGGAAATCGCGCTCACCCCCAATGACGCCCAGACTCTCGCCATCGTGGGCTCCACGCTTCCCCGCGTCATGAACGGATCTACACCCGATCCCCAGAAGCGTCTGGACAAGGCCGAGCAGTATTCGAAGAAGGCTCTCGAAGTTTTGCCGACGCTGGTAAAACCCGCAGAGCTTAGCGACGCCGATTTTCTTAAAGCCAAGGATCAGACTTCCGCCCTCGCCTACAGCGGTCTCGGTCTGGTCGCTTTCCGCCGTTCGAAATACGCCG